>JABAOD010002690.1_pt4 | contig 10689 bp, 9 predicted proteins | sample 7062151 | NCBI WGS metagenome assembly JABAOD01 (sample SAMN14538626, study PRJNA623070) | marine sediment metagenome | biome: marine biome [ENVO:00000428]; feature: marine pelagic biome [ENVO:01000023]; material: deep marine sediment [ENVO:00002113] | place: India: Gulf of Khambhat ...
GGTTCGTTGTCCTTTGGCGCATCCTATAGCGCAGACGATGGTCTGGGCGCGGCGATCAGTTTCAGCGAACGCAACTTCCTTGGCCGAGGTCAGCGTCTGTCGTTCACAATATCGACGGCCTCGGATGATCGCGAATATGCGTTTGGTTTCTTCGAGCCAGCCTTTCTTTCTCGTGATGTCGCGCTCAGCGTAAGCGGTTCGTACAGCGAGACAACAGAAGCATATAATGCGCTCTACGATACCAGCGACGTCTTTATTTCCCCAAGCCTGGCGTTTCCAATCGGCGAAAACAGCCGCTTGGATATCAATGGCGCTTATGAAGAAACCGAAATAAGCAACTACACGGGCACGTCGCCAATTCTATCTTCGGAAGCCGGTCTCGGTAAGCAGTCGGCGTTCTCTGTCGGTGTGGCCTACAACTATGACACTCGTCGAAGTGGATTGGATCCCAACACAGGTTTTAGATTGCGCCTAAGCCAAGACATCGGTTTCGGAGGCGACATCGAATTCAGTGAAACGAGTGTTCTTGCTGGGGCCCAGACCAGGGTTTTCAACGAGGAAATCGGTGTTAAGGCTGAATTCGAAGCCGGAATGTTAAACGTCTTTAATGGCGACAGCCGTGTTACCGACCGTTACTTCCTAAACGGAAAGATGCGCGGATTTGAAGCCAACGGTCAGGGACCGCGCGATTTGGATTCGACAGCAGAAGAAGCGCTTGGCGGCAACTTCTACGCAGTAACCCGGTTTGAATCGGAGTTCCCTCTTGGACTGCCGGAAGAGTATGGAATTAGTGGTGGATTGTTTGCTGACTTTGGCGCTGTCTGGGGACTTGATAACACGGATGGTGGACGGGTCGATGACAGTTTCAACCTTCGTTCGGTGGTAGGCTTTGCTATCCTGTGGGACTCTGTGATCGGTCCACTTCGGTTCAATTTCACCAAGGCACTTCAAAAAGAAGATTATGACCGCGAACGCACCTTCGACCTGACGATTTCAACGCAGTTCTGATGCTTCGCTTTCTACTGGCATTGGTTCTTGTGCATCTGGCTTCAACTACCAGTGCGCAAGAGCCGACGGTTCAGTTTTCGAGCCAAATCCTGATTATCGACCAAGAAGCTCTTTTTCAGCGTTCCCAATTTGCTCAAAGCCTGCTTGGTGAGCTTGAGGAAGAGAGCAAAGCGCTTGCCGCTGAAAATCGGGAAATCGAAGAACAGTTGATTGCCGAGGAAAAGCAGCTAACGGAAGAGCGTGAATCCCTGGAACCCGAGGTGTTTCGGCAAAAGGCAATCGCATTTGATGAGAAGGTTGTCGCCCTGCGTGCCAGTCAGGATGAAAAGACACGACAACTTCTGGCGAAACGAGAGACTCTGCAGCAAAGTTTCTATCAAGCCGCTCTGCCGGTCCTGACGGAAATTATTCGTGAGAGGGGCGCGTTGGTGGTATTGGACACACGTTCGGTTTTTCTTTCCTCAGGGCAAGTCGACATCACCAATGAAGCAATCACGCGCATCGATGCTGCTTTCGTAAATGCCTCCGAAACGCCCTCTGTTCCAGAGTGACGCTTGTGTCGGTCACTCCGAGTTGCTAACCCCAAAAGCTAACAAACAAAGACAAAAGGGAAGGACATGATCATGAGCGATCAAACACCTAGAGAGGCGGATATTCACCTGATCCAAAGGATCATTCCGCATCGTTACCCCTTCCTACTTGTGGATAAGGTCGTCGACATCGTGCCGAACGAAAGCGCAGTTGGCATTAAGAATGTTACGTTCAACGAGCCGCATTTCCAGGGTCACTTTCCGGCCGCCCCAATCATGCCCGGTGTTACGATTATCGAGGCACTGGCCCAGACCGCAGCCGTGATGGTCGGTGTGTCGATGAATATGGCCGATAAGGAAATGCTCGTCTATTTCATGAATATCGACAAAGCCAAGTTCCGCCGCAAAGTGGTGCCGGGTGACGTCCTGGAGCTGCATGTAAAGGCCCTTCGTGGCGGTTCTAAAATCTGGAAATTCGAAGGTGTGGCCAAGGTCGGAGACGAAATGGCGGCACAATGTGAATTCTCGGCCATGATGGACCTGCCCAAGGAGTAAGCCGCAATGGCGATTGATCCCTCCGCGCAGATTCACCCAAGCGCGATCGTTGATGACGGGGCTGTGATTGGCCCCCGGACGGTTGTAGGGCCGTTTTCGACGGTTGGGCCGGAAGTTCGCCTCGGTGCTGATGTCGTGCTGAAAAGCCACACGATTGTCACTGGTTGGACCGAGATCGGTGATGGCACGGTGATTTTTCCTTTTGCGAACATCGGTGATGTTCCCCAGGACTTGAAATACGCTGGCGAACGCACGCGTCTGATCGTTGGTCAGCGCAACCGCATCCGCGAGGGTGTCACCATGAACACCGGCACCGAAGGCGGCGGTAGCGAGACAAGGGTTGGTGACGACTGCCTGTTTATGATGGGAAGCCACGTTGGGCATGATGCCCAAGTCGGCAACAAGGTAATTCTGGCCAATAACGCCGCCCTTGCGGGACATTGCGTCATCGAGGATGAGGTGATCATCGGGGGTCTTTCTGGGATCCACCAATGGGTGCGTGTGGGGCGCGGGGCGATCATTGGGGCCGTAACCATGGTGACCAACGACGTGATTCCCTTTGGCCTTGTTCAAGGGCCTCGGGGCGTCTTGGATGGTTTGAACCTCGTTGGATTGAAACGGCGCGGTGTATCTCGATCCGAGATCTCAGATCTGCGCGCCGCTTACCAAACCTTGGCGCAGGGAGAGGGAGCGTTCCAGGAACGTGCGAAAACCCTCGCCGGCGAGACCAACAGCACATACGTGCAAGAGGTTGTTGATTTCATTCTTGGGGAAAGCGATCGGTCTTTCCTAACACCAAAATAGACATGTTGGCGCTGGTCGCAGGGCAGGGGCATTTGCCCGAAGTCATTTTGGCCAACGTGGCCGAACCAATTTTTGTGGCGGCACTTGAAGGGTTTCCGCCAGAGGTTTCCGTCGATGTGACGTTTCGGATGGAGCGATTGGGCGGCCTTCTTCAGACGCTCAAATCTAAGGGCGCTACGCGGGTGTGCCTCGCGGGGAGCATCTCACGCCCGGAAATTGATCCTTCTGCCGTTGACGAAGAAACACAGCCCTATCTGCATCGTATTGCTCAGGCTCTGCATCTCGGTGATGATGGGGCGCTGCGTGAGATCCTCAAAATATTTGAAGAAAATGGCCTGCACATCTGTGCCGCGCACGAACTGGTGCCGTCGCTATTACCTGAGGTGGGTGTTTTGTCTTCGGTAAAGCCGACCGAGCGGGATAAGCAGGACGCGCGCCGGGCAATGCAGATCATGGCCCTCACTGCGTCGGCCGACATTGGACAAAGTTGTATCGTATCTGAGGGGCAGGCCTTAGCGGTGGAAACGCTAGGGGGAACGAATTGGATGCTTGCGACTGTTGCACGCGAACGGCCCAAATCAGCAGCTCCGGGCGGGGTATTTGTGAAAGCACCAAAACCCATTCAGGACAGACGCGTGGACCTTCCCGTTATTGGCCCAGAAACCGTCGTGGCTGCAGCTGATGCGGGCTTGAACGGGATCGTAATCGAGGCTGGTGGAGTTATGGTTTTGTCGAAAGAGGAAACCATCCGAATCGCTGATGAAACCGGGTTGTTCCTTTGGGTTCGAGAGGCTGACTGATGCGGTTTTTTCTGATCGCAGGTGAACCTTCGGGCGACGTGCTAGGTGCCGCGCTTATGTCTGGTTTGAAGCAGCTGCACCCAGAAGTGACCTTCTCGGGCGTTGGTGGACCTTTGATGCAGGCCGAGGGATTGGACAGCCTGTTTCCGATGGATGAACTCAGTGTCATGGGTTTAGCAGAGGTGCTGCCGAAGTACCGTCATTTGAAACGTCGTATCCGCGAATGTGCCGATGCTGTGTTGGCCGAGACACCAGACGCGCTGATTACTATCGATAGCCCGGATTTCTGTCTCCGCGTGGCTCGATTGGTCAAGGACGCTTCTTCCGTGCGCACCATCCACTACGTTGCTCCAACGGTTTGGGCGTGGAGATCCAAGCGTGCCGCCAAAATGGCGAAGGTTATCGATCAGGTGTTGGCGCTGTTCCCATTTGAACCTCCGTATATGGAAGCCGAGGGGATGCGCTGCGATTTCGTCGGTCACCCGGTCGTGGCAGAACCTAGGGCGACAGAAGAAGATATTGCGACCTTTCGCAAAACCTATGGGCTGCGTGACGATGAACGTGTCCTGTTGGCGCTTCCCGGTTCCCGGCTGGGAGAGGTTGGTCGGTTAGCTCCGGTTTTTGGTGCCGCGCTGAAGCCGGTAATTGCCCGGCACCCGGGATTAAAAGTCGTTTTGCCAGCGGCCGGTCCAGTCGCGGCGCGGGTCGAGGAATTGACGCAGGATTGGCCTGTACGTCCGATCATCGTCGACCCGCGTGGGAAGGACAAACAACAGGCTCTCGCCGAAAAGCGGGCGGCCTTCGCCACCGCGCATGTCGCACTCGCGGCTTCTGGCACCGTATCTCTGGAACTGGCGGCAGCGGCAACGCCGATGATCATCGCCTATGATATGCACTGGATCAGCCGCAAGCTAATAGGACGGATGCTAAAAATTGATACCGTAACCTTGGTCAATATCGTCAGCGAAACTCGCGTAATTCCTGAGTTTATTGGGGAGGCCTGCACTCCGGACGCGATCTCAAGTGGTCTGCTGGAACTCTTGCACAACGAACAAGCCATGCAGGCGCAGTTGGCGGCAGAGGCCGAGACCATGAAGCGCTTGGGTGAAGGCGGAGAGGCCCCGGGCCTGCGCGCGGCCCGCGCCGTTTTGGACGGTCTGGGGGATTAATAGCCTCGCCAAATCCAGCCGCCGCCAAGAATACGGCTGCTTTCCGTTTCATAAAACACACAGGCCTGACCCGGGCTGACGCCTTCCTCTGGTGTCAACAATTCCACCTCGGCCTCCGTGGCCGAACGTGGACGAATAATCGCTTCCTGCGGAGGTCGTGTAGAGCGGACCTTGACCGAAACATGTAATTCTTTCTTGCTGTCGAACGCTTCATCGCCCAGCCAATTGATTTCCCGAACAGGAACGATGCGTGTCGATAGCATCTCCTTCGGACCGACAACGACCTGCTTCTTGTCCACGTCAAGTTTAACGACGTAGAGGGGCTCTGACAGGCCCCCAATACCAAGACCACGGCGCTGACCGATCGTGTAGTGGATTACGCCCTCATGCGTACCCAACACCCGGCCATCGGCATGCACGATTTCACCCGGTTCGGCTGCACCGGGACGCAGTTTCTCGATTACGCCGGCGTAGTTGCCTTCGGGAACAAAACAGATGTCCTGACTGTCAGGCTTATCCGCGACCGGCAGGCCGTATTTGGCAGCCAGTTTGCGGGTCTCGTTCTTGGACGGCAGGTGGCCAAGAGGGAAACGCAAGAATTCCAACTGTTCCGGGGTGGTAGAGAACAAGAAGTAACTTTGATCGCGATTTGCATCGGCAGCACAGTGTAACTCTGCCCCGTTCGGGCCGGCTTTGCGTTGGATGTAGTGGCCCGTAGCCATGCAATCAGCATCCAGATCGCGCGCGGTCTCCAATAGGTCTTTGAACTTCACCCGCTCATTGCAGCGGATGCAGGGCACAGGAGTTGCACCTGCCAGGTAGCTGTCGGCAAACTCGTCGATCACCGCATCTTGGAAGATGTTTTCATAATCCAGCACGTAATGCGGAAAGCCCATTTCCTCGGCCACGCGGCGCGCATCATGGATGTCGATGCCCGCGCAGCAGGCACCCTTCTTAGCCAAGGCAGCGCCATGATCGTAAAGCTGCAATGTCACGCCGACCACGTCATAGCCCTCTTCGGCCAATTGTGCTGCCACAACTGAACTATCGACGCCACCAGACATGGCAACGACCACACGGGTTTCTGAAGGGGCCTTGGCAAAACCCAGGGAATTCAACTTTTGATCAAGCGGCATTGTTCGCTCCAGCGGGAAGTGCTGCGGAATATAGGAAAATCCTAAGCACTCTCAAGAGGTGGTTTCATTCTCCGTTAAATATGGGCGCACACCTTCGACTGCACGAGAGAGCGGGGTGAGCCATGTATATTAAACGCATCAGCGGTCCACGAACAGTTTGCCTTCCCGATGGAAGCCGTATGACACGTGCGGATTTGCCACCGGTTAAAACCGTCCGTTGGGTGGCCAGCCGTAAAGCTTCGGTCGTCAAAGCGGTTGCGTCGGGACTAATAAGCCGAGAGGAGGCTCTTAAGCGATATGCACTGTCAGATGAAGAGTTTGAAACCTGGTGTGCGGCTGTCGCGAAGCACGGCGTTCAGGCTTTAAAGGTCACTGGGTTACAGAAATATAGACAACTTTAAAGAGAGTCGTTAAACGTTTAGTCGTTGGTAACGTGTGGTTAACTAATGTTGTGAAATTTAATGGTTAATTGGGGCAACTTGCGGAGAAACCTAATGCGAATTTTGTTGATTGAGGACGACCCGACCACTTCGAAAAGCATCGAATTGATGCTCACCCACGCGAACCTCAACGTCTATACGACTGATTTGGGGGAAGAGGGGATCGATCTGGCAAAGTTGTATGATTATGACCTAATCCTTCTCGATTTGAACTTGCCAGATATGAGTGGACATGACGTCTTGCGCAAATTGCGCCTCGCTCGCGTGGAAACACCCATTTTGATCCTGTCCGGTGCGGATGACACGGAAAACAAGATAAAAGGCTTCGGTTTTGGCGCCGATGACTATCTGACAAAGCCCTTCCACCGAGAAGAGTTGGTCGCTCGAATCCACGCGATCATCCGGCGTTCGAAAGGACATGCGCAATCTCTGATACGTACCGGTGAGATCGAAGTGAACCTCGACGCAAAGACCGTCTCTGTTGAAAACAAGACGGTGCATCTGACCGGCAAGGAATACCAGATGCTGGAGCTTCTGAGCCTGCGGAAAGGCACCACTCTGACAAAAGAGATGTTCCTGAATCATCTCTACGGAGGCATGGATGAGCCTGAGTTGAAGATAATCGACGTGTTTATCTGCAAACTTCGAAAAAAGCTCAGCCAAGCAACTGGCGGTTTCAATTACATCGAAACGGTCTGGGGGCGCGGCTATGTGCTTCGGGACCCTCAACCGGCTGAAATGATGGAGCAGATTGCGTTGCGTGCTTAAGCCGTTGTCTTGCGCTGAACGCTGGACCTCCTGAGCCTCTCCCCCTATCACTTCGGGGAGAGGTGGCGGAGCATGGTGCATGGACTTCAACAAATCTGTAGACAGTCTGACAAAGGCGGAAGCCAAAGAAGAGCTAAACCGTCTCGTCGAGCTTATTTCTGCGGCCAACGCGGCCTATCACCAGAAAGATGCGCCCGAAATTTCGGATGCGGAATATGACGCGTTAAAACTTCGAAATCAGCAGATTGAAGAGCGTTTTCCTGAACTGAAGCGGGCGGATAGCCCATCCGAGCAGGTCGGTGCGGCTCCTTCTGACGGATTTTCCAAAGTTACCCACGCGGTACGTATGCTGTCTTTGGGCAATGCGTTTTCGGATGAGGATGTTTGGGACTTTGACGCCCGTATCCGATCCTATCTTGGACTTGGTGCCGGTGAAACATTGGCTTTTACTGCCGAGCCCAAGATCGACGGTCTTTCGCTATCGCTGCGGTATGAGGGCGGGAGACTTGTACAAGCCGCGACGCGTGGAGATGGTGAAACAGGCGAGAATGTTACTGCCAATGCGATGACAATCGCTGATATCCCACAAACCGTGTCTGGCGCCCCCCAGGTGCTGGAGGTGCGTGGCGAGGTCTATATGAGCCACCAAGATTTCGCCAACCTGAACGCGCGTCAGGCAGAGAAGGGCGATAAGGTTTTCGCTAATCCCCGTAATGCTGCCGCGGGATCATTGCGCCAACTTGATCCCAAGATTACGAAAGAGCGTCCATTACGGTTCTTCGCCTATGCTTGGGGAGAGCTATCGAATCCTTTGGCCGAGAGACAACAACGGGCCATTGATCGGTTGGACGAGCTTGGGTTTCAGACCAACCCATTGACCGCGCGCTGCGAGAATGTAGAGGAACTGCTCGCGCACTATGCCAGGATTGAAGCGCAACGCGCCACTCTTGGCTATGACATCGACGGAGTTGTGTACAAGGTAGACGACCTCGGGCTTCAGGCGCGTTTGGGGTTTCGGTCGACGACACCACGTTGGGCGATTGCGCACAAATTTCCCGCTGAGCTCGCTTGGACCCGGTTAGAGCAGATAGAAATTCAAGTTGGACGTACCGGAGCACTGAGCCCTGTCGCACGACTGCAGCCGGTCACTGTGGGCGGTGTCGTTGTGTCAAACGCGACGCTGCACAATGAAGACTATATTGCCGGGCGCGATGCGAAGGGTAATCAGATCCGAGGCGGTAAGGATATTCGCGCAGGAGATTGGGTTCAGGTCTATCGCGCAGGCGACGTCATCCCAAAAGTTGCAGATGTTGATCTTGGAAAACGCTCCCCGACCGCCGAACCCTATGTGTTTCCGACAAGGTGCCCGGAATGTGGATCGGACGCGGTGCGAGAGGAAGGCGATGCCGTTCGCAGGTGCACGGGCGGGATGATTTGTCCGGCACAGGCCGTTGAAAAGCTGAAACATTTCGTTGGTCGGTCCGCCTTCGACATTGAAGGGCTAGGGGCAAAGCAGGTTGAGCAGTTCTATTTGGATGGTTGGATCAAAGAGCCCGCAGATATTTTTACGCTGAGAGAGCGTTTCGGTGCTGGTCTACAGCAGCTAAAAAACCGCGAAGGTTGGGGTGAAAAATCAGCAGACAATCTGTTTGATGCGATTGACGATCGCCGTCGCGTTCCTCTGAACCGTGTGATTTTCGCGCTTGGCATTCGACATATCGGTGAAAATGTCTCTGCGACCTTGGCGAAGAGCTACGGAAATTGGGAAAGTTTTGAAACTGCCATGACGGCGGCAGAGATTGGCATTGGCGAGGCTTGGGACAGTTTGCTGGCCATTGATGGAATTGGCGAAACAATGGCGACGTCTTTGGTGACAGCGTTCCACCAGCAAAACGAGCGCGCGTCTATTGATCGCCTAGTGTCGCACCTGAACATCGAAGACGTTACTGTGCCCAGCACTGATGGAAGCCCCGTGGCAGGCAAAACCATCGTCTTTACTGGAACGCTAGAGAAAATGACCAGATCCGAAGCGAAAGCACGCGCGGAGGCGCTTGGAGCTAAAGTGTCAGGATCTGTGTCTTCGAAAACCGATATTCTAGTGGCCGGGCCCGGGGCGGGGTCCAAGGCAAAGAAGGCTGCAAGCCTCGGTGTGGAAACCATTGACGAAGATGCCTGGCTGGCCCTGATTGGGGACGCATGAGCGGAAGGCCGGATATCCTCTTTCCACTTTTCGCGGGAATGGAAACGCTTGAGGGCGTCGGCGAGAAGACTGCGAAAAACATGGCTCAGATTGGTTTCGAGAAGCCACGCGACCTATTGTTTTCTTTGCCATATTCCGGTGTTGACCGCCGCCTTCGTAAGTCGATTAAAGAGGTTACTCCCGGGGATACCGTCACCGTAGAGGTGACGGTCGGGCGACACTATCCCGCTAGTGGCAGGGGGCGTCCATATCGGGTTCAGGTTGAGGATTCTGAGTCGTCCTTTCAATTGGTGTTCTTCCACGCTCGTGGAGACTATCTGCAGAAACAATTGCCAACCGGACAACAGCGGATCGTTTCGGGAAAATTGGAATTATTTGATGGTGTCGCGCAGATGGCCCATCCCGATTGTATCCTTCGCGCCTCCGAGGCGCAGGAGATTCCGTCTTTCGAACCGGTTTACCCCCTGACCGCCGGCGTGACGCTACGGGTCATGACCAAAGCGACCACCTCCGCTCTCGCGCGGGCGCCGAAATTGGCGGAGTGGATTGATCCGGGACTGGTTGTGCGCGAAAACTGGCCAGGATGGCAGGACGCTGTTCGAAAAGCCCACGCGCCGACAAATGCCACTGACTTGGCTCCTACAGCGCCTGCACGGCAACGACTGGCCTATGACGAGTTATTTGCCCATCAATTGACACTTTCATTGGCGCGTCAAACAGCGCGACGGAAACCCGGTATTATAACGGTTGGCGATGGAGCCTTAAGGTCGCGGGTTTTGGCCGATATTCCATATGTTCCCACCATGGCGCAAAACCGCGCGATGGAAGAAATCGCCTCTGACATGGGCCAGGCTCTACGTATGAACCGCTTGTTGCAGGGCGATGTCGGTGCGGGGAAGACTCTGGTGGCCTTCATGGCTCTTCTGATTGCGGTCGAAGCTGGCGGGCAGGGGGCGTTGATGGCCCCAACAGAAATCCTGGCGCGTCAACATCTTGAAAGTTTACAGCCGTTGGCAGAGTCTGCTGGCGTGGTTCTCGAACTTCTGACCGGTCGGGACAAAGGTGCTGAACGGCAGAAGAAACTAGCTGCCCTGTCCGACGGGAAGATTCATATCCTTGTTGGCACTCATGCGGTTTTCCAGAAGGACGTTCAATTTGCGGACCTGCGTCTAGCTGTCGTAGACGAACAGCATCGATTTGGGGTTGCGCAAAGGATGGAGCTGTCGGCCAAAGGTCAAGGCGCGCATATGCTTGTCATGACGGCAACTCCTATTCCTCG
>JABAOD010013810.1_pt2 | contig 10686 bp, 10 predicted proteins | sample 7062151 | NCBI WGS metagenome assembly JABAOD01 (sample SAMN14538626, study PRJNA623070) | marine sediment metagenome | biome: marine biome [ENVO:00000428]; feature: marine pelagic biome [ENVO:01000023]; material: deep marine sediment [ENVO:00002113] | place: India: Gulf of Khambhat ...
CGCATGGAGCGCGCTTACGACGACTGGAAGGACGGCACCTGGTCGAAAGACCCCTACGTCGACATGCTGATCCCGACGCTCAACGACCCGACGATGGCGCCGCCCGGCAAGCACTTCATGAGCTGCTTCGTGCAGTATTGCCCGTACCAGATCGAAGGCCGCGCCTGGACGGGCGAGGAAAAGGAGGCCTTCGGCAAGACGGTCATCGACCAGATCGCCGACTACAGTCCCGACTTCAAGGACCTGATCCTGCACGTCGAGATCCGCACGCCGCAGGATATCGAAGACGAGATCGGTATCACCGAAGGCAACATTTTCCATGGCGAACTGACGATGGACCAGCTGCTGTTCAACCGGCCGGTACCGGGCTACGCACAGTATCGCAGTCCGATCGACGGCCTTTACATGTGCGGCTCGAGCGCACATCCGGGAGGCGGCGTCATGGCGGCGCCGGGAGCCAATGCGGCCCGCGAAATCCTTGCCGATCTCAAGCGGCCCAACACGGTACCGGAGAACTTCGGCGATGACTAACGGCGGAAGCAACCGGTACGACGCGATAGTCGTAGGCGCGGGCCACAATGGCCTGGTTTGTGCGGCCTTGCTGGCGAAAGCCGGCAAGCACGTCCTGGTCCTGGAGGCGAACGAGCGGGTCGGGGGCGCCGCGATCACCCGCGAATTTGCGGACGGTTTTTCAGTCTCCGCCTGCGCACATCTGCTGTACCAGCTGCAGCCCGAGGTGCATAAGGAACTCAGGCTGGCGCCCGACCTGGTGAGTAACAACATGACGACGATCGCGCTGGCCGAGGACGGACAGCATATTCGACTGTCGGCCGACAGGGTCGAGGGCGTGTCCGCAGAAGATGCGGCGAGTTACCGCGAATTCCATAGACGCCTGACGCGATTCTCGGACCTGCTGAGGAAATACCTGAACAAAGCGCCGCCTCGCCTGGGTACCAGGAACCTGAGAGACCTGATGACGCTGGGACAACTCGGCTTCGATATTCGGCGCCTGGGTAAAGAGGGAATGCAGGAGTTCCTGAGACTCATCGGCATGAATATCTACGATGAGCTCGATGAACGTTTCGCGAGCCCGCTGTTGAAAGGCGCAATCAGTCTCGACGCCGTGCTGGGCACACACCTGGGGCCGCGTTCGCCGAACACCATGATGACCTATTTGTATCGACTTGCAGGAAATCACGGTCAAACGGCGACGCCGAAAGGTGGGATGGGCAGGCTCAGCGAACAGCTGGCGCAATCGGCGCGCGGCGCCGGTGCAACGATTCGCACTGGCATGCCGGTGAAGCGAATCATCGTAGAGAACGGCAGGGTGACCGGTGTGGAGGCCGACGACGGGCAGCGCTTCGACAGTTACACGGTGATATCGAACGCGGACCCGAAGCGCACGATCATGCAGCTGGTAGGGCCGAAGCATGTGGAGACCGGCTTCGCCCGGCGTATTCGTCATCTGCGCGCCCGAGGTAACGCCGCCAAGCTGCACCTGGCTCTCGACGGACTGCCGGCAATCAACGGCCTGGGGAAGAAGGATTTTGCCGAGCGTATCGTTATTGCGCCGGATGAGCACTACGTCGAGCGCGCTTTCAACCCCGCGAAGTATGGTGAAAGTTCGCCAAATCCGGTTCTTGAAATCACGTTTCCGAGCTTCCGTGATACGTCATTAGCGCCCACCGGCAAGCACGTAATGTCCGCGGTGGTGCAGTACGCGCCCTACGCATTGAAAGGCGGTTGGAATGCTGATGCGAGAGCCGATTTCATGCATGCCGTGATCCAGACGATTGCGAGGTATGCGCCCGACATCGAGTCACGTATCGCCGCGAGTGAGCTCCTGACGCCCGCCGATATCGAGCGGGAGTTCCACATCACGGGCGGCCACTGGCATCACGGCGAGCTGGCGCTGGACCAGTTCCTGTTCGTCCGGCCGGTCAGCGGCGCCGCGCAGTACCGGATGCCGCTCGACGGCCTGTACCTGTGCGGTGCGGGCGCACATCCCGGTGGCGGTGTGAGCGGCGCGGCCGGGAGAAACGCGGCAAAGACTATCCTGAGTCGGGAGAAAGCAGCATGAAGCCGCAAGCGGTGCACCAGGGGCGGCTCAAAACGCCGTTTTATTCGCGGCTCGCGGCGCTCGACACGGTGAACGAATGGCACCAGTGGAAGGGCTATTCGAGTGCCGATTCACTGTACTGCGAGGACGTCGAGTACTTTGCCATTCGCAACGCAACCGCCGTGTTCGACCTGACGCCGATGACCAAATACCGGATCACGGGTCCGGATGCGCTCGCCTACCTCAACCGCCTCGTGACGCGCGACATGTCGAAGATCGCGCCCGGCCGCGTCGCGTACGCCGTGTGGTGCGACGACCAGGGGCAGGTCATCGACGACGGCACGATTTTCCANNCATCGACGATGGCACGATCTTTCATCTGCGCGAGGGTGAGTACCGCCTCTGCTCTCAGGAACGCCACTACGCATGGCTGATGGACGCCGCGCTCGGCTTTGACGTGAGCATTGTCCACGAGACCGAAGACGTCGCCGCGCTTGCCGTGCAGGGTCCAACGTCATTCAGCGTGCTCAGGAAGATGGGGCTTGCGGGTCTCGAGGAGCTGAAGCCTTTCGGGCTGACGCATTTTGATTTCGGGGGGACCGAACTCATGGTTTCGCGTACCGGCTTCACCGCGGACCTCGGTTATGAACTCTGGATAGATCCCGTCAAGGCCGAAGCGCTCTGGGACGCGCTGTTCGAAGCCGGTGAGTTATACGGCATTCGCGCGATCGGCACCCATGCGCTCGAACTGGCCCGTATCGAGGCCGGTTTTCTCGCGGCCTACTCGGAGTTCCTGCCGGCCGACGAAACCATTCGTACAGGACGGTCTCGATCGCCACTGGAGCTGGGGCTCGATTGGCTCGTGGATTTCAAGAAGCCGAACTTCAACGGTCGGCGAGCACTCGCCGATGAAAAGCGCAACGGCTCGACGTGGCGGCTGGTCAAGCTGGACATCGCGGGCAACAAGCCGGCACACAACTCCTACATTTTTGGCAATGAGAAAGCCAACAAGGGCCATATCGGTTTCGTGACGTCCGCGGCATGGTCGCCCGTATGCAAACAGAACATTGCGCTGGGTTCCGTGCGCACGCCATACGGCAAGCCGGGCGATTCGCTCTGGGTAGAGATCTATTACCAGCGTGAAATGCACTGGAGTCGCAAGATGGCGAGAGCCACGGTGGTCGACAAGCCGTTCTGGTTTCCGCCGCGCCGTGGCGCGACGCCGCCCGGACCCTATTAAGCGGGTCTTCGATCGTGAAGCATAGGCTCGACCCACTGCTACGGCCGCGCTCGGTCGCGGTCGTCGGCGCATCGGCTCGTCCGGATAGCATGGGTGGATGGGTGATGAAGAATCTCCATTCGGGCGGCTACCGGGGCACGGTGTATCCGGTGAATCCCGGTCAGGATGAAGTCCTCGGGCACCGCAGTTTCACGAGGCTGTCCGATATTCCCGAAACGCCGGACCTCGTCGTATTTGCCGTAAGCGATAACCGCGTTGAAGCGGTACTCGACGACGCCATTGCCGCCGGCATTCCAGCGGCTGTCATTCAGTCCCCCCTGGTTGTCGATAACGACACGACCCCCTTGCTGCGCGATCGCGTGCGCCAGAAGATACGGAAGGCCGGCATGCTGGTCTGCGGCCCCAACGGCATGGGCTACTACAATGTTCGGGATCACGTCTGGACCTGCGGTTTCGACAGTGCGCCGCACGCGGCGCCCGGTAACGTCGCATTGATCAGTCACTCGGGTTCCGGAATGTCCGGAATCATCGATTGCGACGAGCGACTCAGAGTCAATCTTGCCGTGTCGACGGGAAATGAAATCGGGGTGACGATGGACGAGTACATCGACTTCGTGCTCGACCTGCCTGAAACCCGCGTCATCGGGCTGTTTATCGAAACGGCAAGAAACCCGGACAAATTCCGCGCCGCCCTCTCCAAAGCGGTGCAGCGCCGCATCCCGGTGGTTGCCTTGAAGGTCGGTCGAACCGAGAAGTCCGCCGAGCTGGCCGTTTCCCACTCGGGCGCCATGGCGGGAGACGATGCGATCTACCAGGCATTATTCGACCGCTATGGCGTCCAGCGCGCGCGAGACCAGGACGAGTTCGCGACGATGCTCATCATGTTTGCCGAGCTGCATCCCACCGGTGCCGGCGGTCTTGTGGCGCTGCACGACTCGGGCGGGGAAAGGCAGCTGCTTGTGGACCTTGCACATGACGCCGGCGTGCCGCTGACGGAGCTGACAGAGAAGACGGTCAGCGCCTTGGAGGCGGTTCTGGATCCGGAGCTGCCGCCTGTCAATCCGCTGGATGCCTGGAGTCGCGGGGGACCGGCCGCGGGCGAGACCATGACTCGCAGCCTGACATTGATGATGCAGGACCCTGGTGCCGCGCTTGCCGTCGTTGTCCACGATCGTGCGCCGTACGGGAAGATATATCCCAGTTACCTGAGCTATATGCAGCGTGCCCGAGCCGAAACCGACAAGCCGGTCGCGTTGGTCTCGGCACGCCAGGGCACCGGCTTCGATGAGGCGGTGGTTGCCAGCACGCACGCCGGATTTCCGGTCCTGGACGGCGTGACCCAGTTTCTTCGTGGCGCCCATGCGCTGTTTTCCTATCGCGATTTCTTGCTGCGGGAGCCGCAGGAAACGGCGACCTCTGACGCGAAGATCGTCAACAAATGGAGGGAGCGCTTGCGCACCGGCGCCACGCTTTCCGAACTCGAATCGCTTGCTATGCTCGGGGACTTTGGCCTCGAAACGTCGGTTCCTGAAGCGGCGAGCAATGAGGATGAGGCCCTGGCCGCAGCCAATCGCATTGCTTACCCGGTTGCGCTCAAGACGGCCCGAGAGGGGCTCCTGCACAAGTCGAACCTCGGTGGTGTGATACTCGGCATCAGTGATGACGAGCAGCTGCGACAGATGTACCAGATCCTCGAGCACCGCCTCGGCGCCGACGTCCTGGTTGCCCCGATGGCGCCCACCGGCGTCGAACTGTTCCTCGGCGTGAAGCGTGATCCTCAGTTCGGTCCGATCATACTCCTGGGTTTCGGCGGCGTTCTCGCCGAGACCATTAACGACGTCGAGTATGCGCTGCCGCCGTTTGATGCTGCGCATGCACGACGCTGTATCGATCGCCTGCAGCTTCGGCCAATGCTCGACGGCGTTCGTGGCAGCCCCGCAGCGAACCTCGACGATTATTGTCTTGCCGCCTCGCGGTTTTCGGCGATGGTGTATGCACTCCGCGATGTGCTGGCCGAGCTCGACGTGAACCCGGTCATCGTTGGCGAGGACGGGGCGGTCGCCGTTGATGCGCTGGTCGTTGGCAGGGACCGCCGCCGTATGCGATAAGCGATGCGAATCAACAGGGGCTGCCGAAGCGATGGCAAGCGTCGCTGCAGATTCGTACGCCGGTGCCATGCGATCGTGAACAGGTGTTGCGATATAAGGTCGCGCGGCGTTAACAGGTAGAATCCGCGGTATACTGCGGGGTTGCCGCGACCAGCAGTCACAGGATTGGCGTCGGGGAATAGCGATTCCTTCGCGTATGTAAAGGGGACGAAATGCACCGCAACATTCCGGGTGTCGCAAGCGACAGGACGTCAGTCCTTCGTTGATGTGGCCACGCTGACCGCAAAAGTGCTGTCGGTTCACGCCGGGTCTGGCAAAGACAAGACCAAGCCGGACTTGCCCTCAATCCAGGTGGAGTTCGGGGGCGTCGTCGGCGATTATCACGCCTCGTACACGCGAACGACCTGGGCCGGAGACAAGCAGCCAAAGGGTACCGAGCGGCGCAATGAGCGGCAGTGGTCGGCCGTATCGCAAGAAGAACTGCGGGATATTTCGGAGGCACTGGATCTGCGTTATCCGTTGCTACCATCCGATCTCGGCGCAAACCTGTGTGTCCAGGGGATCAGCCAGTTTTCGAGGCTAGCAAAAGGCACACTCCTGACGTTTCCGTCGGGCGCCGTGCTCTGCGTGGAGGAGTACAACCCTCCCTGCCTCGATATGGGAACGCGGCTGGCGACGACACACGAGACGCGATCCGGGAAATCACTCTCGACAACGGCCTTCTCTGATGCGGCGAGGTTGCTCAGGGGACTGGTTGGCGTTGTCGATGTGCCGGGCGAGATCTTCGCGGGTGACGCGGTGACGATCACGCCTTATGATCATCCGCGCTGGCTGCAGCGTACGGATGACTAGCCGCCCGGACCGCGGCAAATAGCGCGAATCAGAAATCCAATATTTCCTATGCCGCCGCCTTTCAGATGGCGGCTACAGGCACGTGCGAGTCGGACTATCGCGGATATCCCGACAGCGACACTGCCGATGTCGCGGTCGGCAGCGCAATGTCGGATACTGAGATGGCGGCATGTGCCATGGTGGTCGTACGGTATTGGAATCCAAATGCGCCGACAACAACGATGAATTCGATAGACGTTGCCCGCGTCGCATCGACCTGGAGTGGTCCCCTCGAGCCGCCGTCAGTGATGCCGTCTGTTGCCGACGTCGTCATCATCGGCGGCGGCATCGTTGGCGTTTCGACGGCGTGGTTTCTCGCCAGGGAGGGCATACGGACCGTCCTTTGCGAGAAAGGCTACATAGCGGGGGAACAATCCGGGCGAAACTGGGGCTGGGTGCGGGTACAGGGTCGCGACGCGCGCGAGATTCCGATGATGCAGGAAAGCCTGCGCATCTGGGATACGCTCAGGGACGAGATTTGCGAAGACGTTGGCTTCAGGCGCGGTGGATGCCTTTTCACCGCAAACTCGGAACAGCAGCTGGAAGAGTACGGCGCCTGGCTCGATACGGCCAGACATTATGGTATCGGTACGCGCCTGTTGTCGGCCCGAGAATTGGGACAATACATCAGCGGCTCGGTGGCCAAATGGGCAGGTGCTTTGTATACGGCAAGCGACGGGCGTGCCGAGCCGCAAAGAGCGGCGCCGGCAATCGCTCGTGCGGCAGCGCGTTCAGGCGCAACGGTCATCACATCGTGTGCCGTGCGGGGTATCGAAACGTCGGGTGGCACGCTATCGGCGGTTGTGACGGAGCACGGCCGGATAGCAACATCGGTCGTGCTCTGCGCAGCCGGAGCATGGACATCGCTCTTCTGCGGCTCCTTGGGGTTAGATGTGCCGCAGCTTAAGGTTCGTGGAACCGTTGCCCGAACCGCGCCCGCGGACCGCCTGCTTGACGGGAACGTTTTCGATGAAAAGCTTGGCATGAGGCGCCGCGAGGATGGCGGCTATTCGATCGCGCATGGCTCGATCCTCGAGCACCTGGTGACGCCGGCTTCGTTTCGCCACTTCGTGAAGTTCATTCCCGTGCTCAAGGAGGAATTCAGGATTCTTCGACTTTCGTTCGGACGCGAATTCATCAACGAGTGGCAGACACCCAGGTCGTGGTCCCTGGATAAGCCGTCGCCATTTGAGAAAACACGAGTGCTTGACCCGAAGCCGAGCAGACGGGTGCTCAGGGCCATTCGCAGGAACCTCGATACAATCTTTCCGCCGCTGGCAAACACGCCAATCGTTGAGAGCTGGGCCGGAATGATAGAGTCATCGCCAGACGTCGTGCCGATCATCGATCACATCGATACGGTCCCGGGTTTTCATGTGGCCACCGGCTTTAGCGGGCACGGTTTCGGCCTCGGGCCGGGCGCCGGCAAGGCGATCGCGGGGATGCTGACGCGTGAGGATTCCGGCATCGACATCTCGGCCTTGCGATTGAGCCGGTTCTTCGACGGCAGCCCGATTTCTCTACAGTCGTCGATATAGCGGCGAGGACTGATCATGCAAGAAGAAAAGAAGCTGCCCTCAGGCTATCCCGACACTTACTTCAGTGCCACGGCACTCGGTATCTTCGAGTACCCGCGACTCGACGGCGATGAGAAAGTCGATGTATGCGTTATCGGTGGCGGATTCACGGGGCTGTCCGCTGCACTGAATCTCGCCGAACAGGGCATCGATGTGGTCCTGCTGGAGGCCGAGCGTATCGGCTTCGGCGCATCCGGCCGCTGCGGTGGCCTCGTTGGCAGCGGTCAACGCAAAGACGTGCTCGAGATGGAGGCCACGTTCGGCTACGAGCGTTCGAAGCGGCTCTGGGATCTTGCCGAGCAGGCGAAAGACGAAATCCGGCATCGCGTGGCCAAACACAATATTCCGTGCGACCTGCAGCAAGGGCAGCTGGTCGGCGTGCATAAACGAAGCTACCGTGGCTGGCCGCGGGAGCTGGCCGACGCGCTGGCGGAGCGCTACGACTATCCATTCTGTCAGTCCCTGGACGCCGAGCAGACGAGGGCGCATGTTGCCACGGACGGTTTTTTCGAGTCTTTCTATGACCCGCACGCGCTGACATTGCATCCGCTGAATTACACGCTGGGTCTCGCCCGCGCCGCGGTGGACGCGGGCGTGCGGATATTCGAGCGATCGAGAGTCCGGCGCTATTCGCGATCGGATCCCTCCGTCATCAAGACAGACAGCGGCTCGGTCACGGCGGACTACGTTGTGCTGGCCTGTAATGGCTACCTGGATAGGCTCGAGCCGCGCGTCGCACGCAAGATCATGCCGATCAATAACTTCATGATCGCGACCGAGCCGCTGGGCGAAGCACGCNNCATGATCGCGACCGAACCGCTCGGCGAACAACGCGCGACGGAGCTGATCGACGGCCGCTTCGGCATTCATGACACACGCTTCGTCGTCGATTACTTTCGCCTCTCCGATGACCATCGCTTGTTGTTTGGCGGTGGAGAAAACTACCGTCGCAAATTTCCAGCGGACATAGCGAAGTTCGTTCGCCCATACATGCTCAAGCTCTTCCCGCAGCTGAAGGACGTTGCAATCGACTACGCGTGGGGCGGAACGCTTTCGGTGACCGTGAACCGTCTGCCGTACATAGGTCGCCTGAGGCCGAACCTGTTCTTCGGCTGCGGCTACTCGGGTCACGGAATCTCCACGGCCAATTTCGCCGGGAAGGTCATCGCGGAAGCGATCGGCGGTGACATGGAACGCATTGACGTCTTCCGAGCCTTGCCAATACATATGTTTCCGGGAGGCACGCTGCTGCGCTATCCCGGAATGGTCCTCGGCATGACCTACTACTCGTTGAAGGATCGCTTCTGATGCGCTTTATGGCCCTGCCGGCTTCTGCCGGCACGGGCTGTTTACGCCTATCACTCGCGGCACACGCGATTCCAGGTGACATAAGCAGATCCGAGAACGGGCACGCGTGCAGGGGTGCGGCCGCGACACAGGATCGGGCACCGATCAGCGGAAGGTCCACCCAATCTGGAATAACGCAAGCTTCGAGGCTAATCTTGAGTGCCGGCAGAAAAATAGCGAAACGCCGGACCACAAGAAAAAGAAAAGGGGGCGACGATGAGAAAGGTTTATCTGTTCGATATGGGCCTTCTGGTAATCGCGGGGACGATGGCAGTGGTATTGGCCGACGAGCCGGTACACCCGGCCAAGCTGTCGCAACAGGATATTGCCGGCGAGATATTCAACCGCCCGGACATGATCGAGCTCACCGAAGGCGGCAATACCACCCTGGACGTTACGTCGCTGCTGTCGAGCGATAAGAAGTTTGCTTCCGGTATGTACCGGTCAGGTGCCGTACGCTTCGAGATCAACGAGCCGTACGGCGTCGATGAGTTCATGTACTTCCTGGAAGGCAGCGTGACCCTGACGTCCAGCGATGGTCTGGTGCAGGTGATCAATGCCGGCGAAGCCGTCACGATTCCCAAAGAATGGAAGGGCATATGGGATACACAGGGCTACACGAAGATCTGGGTCATCTACTCAGAGGACGGATCGGGGCTTGAGTAGCAGACTTGTTGCGGCGCTGCTCGGCGCCGTGATCCTCGGCGGGTGCGGCGACAAACCGGCGCAACAGGATGCAGCGGATTTCGTCTTCACCAACGCCAGGGTCTACACGGTCGATGCGGCCAGGCCATGGGCCGAGTCGGTCGCCGTAGCGGGAGATGAAATTGTCTATGTCGGGGATTCGGCGGGCGCGGCGGCGCTGATTGGTGCCGAGACGGAGCTGCGCGATCTGGATGGCAGGTTGCTGTTGCCGGGCTTCATCGATTCGCATTCGCACCCGATTGAGGGCGGAGCCTATGCCAGGGCTTTGTCGCTGGATACCGATGGCAGCGTCGACGATTGGCTGCGGGCAATCGCAAAGCACGCCGCAGAGAACGAAGACGCGCCTGTCCTGTTCGGCTATGGATTTCTCGCCACGACATTCGGGCCGGTCGGCCCGACCCGGCACCTGATCGATGAAATAGTCCCCAACCGACCCGTGCTGATCGTCGACGAAGGTTTCCACGGAGCCTGGGTAAATACGGCNNACGCCGGATCCGGTTCCCGGCTTCAGCTACTACAAACGCGATGCCATCGGCAATGCGACCGGCTACCTGCTGGAAGGGACCGTGGACATGGCGCTGGAAGATCTCGACATATTTACCATGGACGTCGTCGCCGAGGGTTTTGCCACCGTCGTCGACATCATGAATGCTTACGGAGTAACGGCGACTTATGATGCCGGCGCCGTAGGCTACGAGGACATGATTGCCGGAGTGCTCAATAGCGCGGAACACAATGGCACGATGACGATTCGGCTCG
>JABAOD010008707.1_pt1 | contig 10684 bp, 7 predicted proteins | sample 7062151 | NCBI WGS metagenome assembly JABAOD01 (sample SAMN14538626, study PRJNA623070) | marine sediment metagenome | biome: marine biome [ENVO:00000428]; feature: marine pelagic biome [ENVO:01000023]; material: deep marine sediment [ENVO:00002113] | place: India: Gulf of Khambhat ...
CATCACACAGTCATCCGCGAATGGCGGGTACCCGACCCGAAGCGTCCTGGCTCGGTGGTCGATCCCGCCAGCAGCCGGGTGCTGCTCACCATCGACCAGCCGCAGTTCAACCACAACGCCGGTGCGCTGGTGTTCGGTCCCGACGGCTACCTCTACATCGCGGTCGGCGACGGTGGCGCCGCCGACGACCAGGGTGTCGGGCACGCCCCCGGCGGCAACGGGCAGGACCTGAGCCCCGGCAACCTGCTGGGCAAGATCCTCCGCATCGACCCGCTCGGCTCCAACTCGGCCAACGGGGCTTACGGCATCCCCGCCGGGAACCCGTTCGTCGGTGACAGTGCCCCCGACGAGATCTTCGCCTACGGGTTCCGCAACCCGTTCCGGATGTCCTTCGACGGCGACACGCTGATCGCTGCAGACGTCGGCCAGAACGACATCGAAGAAGTCAATGTCGTGGTGAACGGCGGCAACTACGGCTGGCCGGTGAAGGAAGGGACGTTCCTCTTCGACATGAACGGCGCCGATCGCGGGTTCACCACCGTCGACTCGCCGGGCGTGCCGGCCGGCATGATCGACCCGATCGCCCAGTACGACCACGACGAGGGCATCTCGATCGCCGGTGGCTTCGTGTACGACGAGTCGGAGATCAAGGGCCTGCGGGGCTCGTACGTGTTCGGCGACTTCTCGCAGGGGTTCTTCCCGCCGGCCGGACGGTTGTTCCACCTCGGGGACGATGACGAGATTCTCGAGCTGGTGCCGACCAGTGGTCCCCTTGGTCGCTACCTGATGGGCTTCGGCCAGGACCGCAAGGGCAACGTGTACGTGATGACGAGCGACAACTTCGCTCCTGTCGGAACCACCGGCACCTTGCAGCGCCTCGTGGAGGGCTGAGCCGTATTGGATCGAATCCGGCCGGCGGGTTCAGGCCCGCCGGCCGGTCCGCGTCGGGTGACCGGGGTGTCCAGCGAAGGCGCTCTCGGGTCCGTCGGCGGCTCGGTACTCCTGCGGCAGAAAAAACGGGCCTGTTTGCCGTGTCCACTGCCCGACGGCTCCGTAGGCTGACCTGCCCACACCATGATCACCCACGGCAGCACGACGTCAACTCTCGACATCCCGTCTCGGAGCATCGTTCCCGATGAGCCCCTGCCCCGGGCTGTCCAACGGATCAGCCTCGGCCTCCTGGACGGGGCGATCTCCGACCTACGTCCCAGTGACGATCAGTCCTTCGATGCCGGGGTCCACTCCGCTCGCAAGAGGATGAAGCGACTCCGGGCCATGCTCCGTCTCGTACGTGACGACCTCGGATACCGCACCTATCGCGAGGAGAACGTAGTGCTACGCAACACTGCCCGGACCCTGTCGTCGGTCCGCGACGCCTGGGTGCTCGTCGAGACGCTCAGGACTATGCGCGAGATGTACACGGATCTGATCGACGATGGCACCTTCCGGACCTCAGAGACATTCCTCGTGGCGCTCTGGGAAGAACAGCTTCGTAACGTGTCGAAGCAGACCGTGACCAATGCCGTGTGTTCGCTCGGCACGGCTCGATCCCGGTTCGCGAACTACTCGATCGACGACGCAGTTGGCAACCACTACGGCGCCATCGCCGAAGGTATTCGTCGCGTCTATCGGCGTGGTCAACGCGGGATGGCGCGCGCCGCCGCCACGAGGAGCGTCGAGGATCTCCACGAGTGGCGCAAACGGGCGAAGTACCTCCGCTACCAGATGGAAGCGCTCGCTCCCATCTACCCGCGGTTGATCACGCCCACCGCCAAGAGCCTCGACGAGCTGGGTGAGCTCCTCGGCTACGACCACGATCTGGCAGTGCTCGCCCAGACCATCATCGATCACCCTGACTCGTGCCGCGATGACCGCGAACGTTGGATGCTGGTTGCGCTGATCCACGAACGGCGAACGACCACCCAGTCCCAGGCGTTCCGCCTCGGGTCTGCGCTGTACATCGAGCAACCATCCGCGTTTGTCGAACGAATCGGCGCCTATTGGGAGGCCGGGCGCCGCTGAAGCCGGGCAGGTGACCGGGCCTATGGTCTGTCGGTGCCGACGACACCGGGCCCAGCCGAACCGCCAGACGACAGTCCCGTTGCCGAAGCGCCTCGAGCGGTCCTCTTCGACCTCGACGGGGTGTTGATCGACAGCTACGACGTGTGGTTCGCTCTGATGAGCGCGGCTGCCCGCGAGTTCGGATACCCCCCAATCAACGCCGAAGCGTTCCGCGCAGCTTGGGGACAGAGCGTCGACGACGATCGGAAGCTGTTCTTCCCCCGGCACTCTGCCGAGACGCTCACGGTGTATTACGACGCCCACTTCGCCGACCACCTCGAGCACCTCGCCATTGCCACCGGGGTGAGCGCTGTCTTCGACGATCTGACCGCCCGAGGGATCCCGACTGCGGTGGTCACCAACACTCCCAATCCGCTCGCCGGCGATCTCGTGAAGCGGGCCGGAGCAACTCCGGACGTCGTGATCGGCGCCAACGACGTTCCCCGCCCGAAGCCGGCTCCGGACATGATGCTCCACGCCTGTGAGCTGTTGGGCGTCGAGCCCCGCCGAGCGTTCGTAGTAGGCGATTCGCACTTCGACCGGGACGCAGCCGCTGCCTCCGGCTGCCGTTTCGTGGGCTTGGGCCTCGACGGTGACCTTCGCATCGAACGGCTGGAGGATCTCATCGAGGTCCTCTGAGGAGATCGTCACACCTCCTCGTGATGGCCACTCAGCTGGACGAGGCTGAACCCGATTCTCAGCACGGATCGCCCGGGAACCCCCACGTCCACGGCACCGGCGTCGGTCAGCTCAACAGTTCGACGCCGCGGCGGAAGTGAGCCATCCCCTCCACCTGGCGGATGAACCGGGCACTGCGCCTGAACTTCGCACCGATCTCCTCGTGGGTCTCACCGGCCGCACGCATCGCCAAGACTCGGCGGGCGAGAGGCGACGGCGTCTGCCGAGTCGGTGCCGCTGAACGGGGAATGTCGATCAGCGCGATCATGCGACGTACATGGTCGACGCTGCGCTTGAGCCGGTCTGCGATCTCGGACACGTCCATGCCTTCGTTGCGCATCGCCACGACGCGCCTCTCGACGGGTCTCAGATACTCGGTCATGTCGGGCCCTTCAGTCGTCGGAACGATCACTCGGCACTGGCAGCCAACACGGTCCGTTCATTGGCAGCCGTTCACCCCTTGATCATCGCGCCATTCGAAGCACGACTGTTGCCGAATCCTCGTTCTCGACCGGGTGAGCGATGTCGTTGACAAGGTGACGGCCAGCTCCGTGGCCAGTCTCCTACCCGGCGGGTTTCAACGATCCAGAGGACGCTTCGCCGCTCGATCGTGCCGCCGTCCCGGCAACCGCACCAAGACGAGCCCGGCGAGCAGCAACGTCACCGCGACCGGCACCACTGCGGTCGCCGCCACCCCGGTGGCAGGGAGCAGCGACACCTGCAATATCAGCGAGAACGTCGAGCATGCCGGTGGGACGCGGTCGTCGCAGGCTTGGATCGTCACCACGTACGTCCCCTCCGTGGCCGCCCCCGACCAGGTTCCGTCGGGGTTGAGGGTCAGCCCGGGTGGCAAGGTTCCGCTCAGAATGGAATAGGTCACCGGATCGCCTTCCACGTCGACGGCCGGCAATGCCGGCGGTTGCCCGGTGATCGCTATCACCACCGTGGTGGGACCCGGATAGCTCGGCGCGTCATTGACGGGCTCGACCGTGATCAGCACCGACGCCGTGGCCACGCCACCGTTGCCGTCTTCGATCGTGTAGCTGAAGGAGTCCGGCCCGGAGTACTCGGGGTCGGGCACGTAGCTGATCGTTCCGCTGCCCACGATCGCAGCTGTGCCATGGGCGGGGTCCGTGATGAGCACGAGAGTCAGTGCGTCTCCCTCGATGTCGCTGTCGTTGCCCAGCGGCATGATCACTGCCGGGAAGTCCTCGAGGAGGGTCACTGTGTCGTCGACAGCCAGCGGCGCATCGTTGACCGGCGTGATCGTGACGGACACCACCGCCACGTCGCACAGCCCACCCGGATCGCAGACCGTCACCGTGAACGTGTCAGTGCCTGCGAAGTGCGCGTTGGGCGTGTACGTGACCGTGCCATCGCCGTTGATGACGACAGTTCCGTGGGCGGGCGCCGACGTGGCTGTCACCGTCAGCGGATCACCGTCGGGGTCGGTGGCGACGGCCACCACGTCGATCGTCACCGGGTTGTCCTCGGCCGTCGTGGGACTGACGTCGCCGGCAGTCGGAGCGTCGTTGACCGCGACCACGGTGACCGTGACGGTGGCGGTGTCCGATCCGCCGTTGCCGTCGGAGGCGGTGTAGGTGAAGCTGTCGGGTCCGTTGTAGTCGGGGTCGGGGGTGTAGGTGACGGTGTTGTCGCCGTTGACGACCACCGTCCCGTTGGTCGGATCTGAGGTGGATGCGACGGTCAGGGCGTCGCCTTCCACATCGCCGTCATTGCCGAGGACGTCGACGACGGTGGTTCCGTCTTCGGCGACGACCGCGTTGTCGTCGACCGCCACCGGGGCATCGTTCACCGGATCGACGGTCACATTCACTGTCGCCGTGTCGCACAGGCCCCCGTCGTCGCACACCGTGTAGGTGAAGCTGTCGGGGCCGAAGTAGTCGGGGTCGGGGGTGTAGGTGATGGTGTTGTCGCCATTGATCGTGACGGTGCCGTTGGCCGGCGCCGAGGTGGATGCCACGCTCAGGTCGTCGCCCTCGACATCGCTGTCATCGTCGAGGACGTCGACAGTGACCGATCCGTCCTCGGCGACGGTGGCGGTGTCGTCGCCGGCAACAGGAGCGTCGTTGACGGGGTTGACCACCACGAAACGGACCCAAGCGGTGGTGACGCCGCCGTTGCCGTCCGAGATCTCGTACTCGAATTCGTCCATGCCGAAGAAGTTCGGCGCCGGCGTGTAGGTGACGGTGTTGTCACCGTTGATCGTTGCGGTCCCGGACAGTGGAACGGTTGGAATGTCGGTGACGGTCAACGTGTCACCTTCGATGTCGGTGTCGTTGGCCAGCACGGCGATGATCACCGGGACGTCCTCGTCGGTGGTAGCGGTGTCGTCGTTGGCCACTGGTGGATCGTTGACCGGGTCGACTGTCACGGTGACGGTTTCCACCGCGCAGCTGTCGGCGGTGTCGCACACCGTGTAGGTGAACGCGTCGGATCCGAAGTAGTCAGGGTCGGGCGTGTAGGTGATCGTGGTTCCCACCAGGTCGGCGGACCCGTGGGCTCCGTTGGTGACCGAGGTGATCGTGAGTGGGAGATCGCCGTCGGGATCGGTGTCGTTGGACAGGAGCGACGCCGTGGAGATGTCCAGCGGGACGTCCTCAGTGACGGTGACAGCATCAGGTTGGGGAAGAGGACGGAGGTTGGCGGCCGTCACCTCGACCGTCACGGTGGCCGTGTCGGTGCCGCCGTTGCCGTCGGACACGGTGTACTCGAAGGTGTCGGTGCCGCTGAAACCCGACGCCGGGGTGTACGTACAATCCCCGCCGGCGGTGCAGGAGACGGTCCCGCCGCCGGCGGAGAAGGCGTCGAACGCCGACACCGTCAGCGTGTCACCCTCGATGTCGGTGTCGTTCACCAAGACGTTCGTCGTCACCGCCACGTCCTCGTCGGTGGCGGCCTCGTCGTCATTGCCGACCGGATCGTCGTTCACGGCGGTCACGGTGACTGTGACGGTTGCCTCGTCGCACAGCGACGGCACCCCGTCGTCGCAGATCCGATACAGGAAGCTGGTGGTTCCGCTCCAATCGGCGGGAGGTGTGTACGTCAAGGTGCCGTCGAGGTTGTCGGTGACGGTTCCCTGAGCCGGCTGGCTGAAGAAATCGATGCTGAGCGTGTGCCCCTCAGGGTCAAAGTCGTTGTCCATGACCGTCACCACGATCGGGGTGTCCTCGGCTGTGGTCGGTCCGTCGTCCACTGCCACCGGAGTGTCGTTGACACCCACGACGGTGACGGTGACGGTGGCGGTGTCGGTTCCGCCGTTGCCGTCGGAGATGGTGTAGGTGAAGGTGTCGGTGCCGCTGAAGTCAGCCGGTGGGGTGTAGGTGCAGTCGCCGCCGACCGTACAGCTGACGGTGCCGCCGTTGGCGGAGGTGGCGTCGAAGGCAGACACGGTGAGGGTGTCGCCGTCGGGGTCGGTGTCGTTGGCCAACACGTCGGTGACGACGGCGCTGTCCTCGGCCGTCACCACGGTGTCGTCGCTCGCCGTGGGAAAGTCGTTCACCGGGTTCACGGTGACGGTGACGGTGGCGGTGTCGCACAAGCCTCCGTCGTCGCACACCGTGTAGTTGAAGCTGTCCGGCCCGGAGTAGTCCGGGTCGGGGGCATAGGTGATGGTGTCGTCCGGGTTGATGACAGCCGTGCCGTTCGGCGGGTTCGAGACCGAGGTGACGGTGAGCGGGTCGTTCTCTACGTCGGTGTCGTTGGCGAGGACATCGACGACCACACTGGCGTCTTCGTCGACAGCGGTTGTGTCGTCCCCTGCCGAAGGTGCATCGTTGACCGGGTTGACGGTGACGGTGACGGTGGCGGTGTCGGTTCCGCCGTTGCCGTCGGAGACGGTGTAGGTGAAGGTGTCGGTGCCGTTGAAGTCGGCGGGCGGGGTGTAGGTGCAGGCCCCGGCGGTGGTGCAGCTGACGGTGCCGCCCTGGGCGGAGGTGGCGTCGAAGGCGGTGACGGTGAGGGGGTCGCCGTCGGGGTCGGTGTCGTTGGCGAGCACGTCGATCACCACCGCCGAGTCTTCGTTCGTCGTTGTGGTGTCGTCGAATGCCACCGGGTTTTGGTTGACGGGAGTGACGGTGACAGTGACGGTGGCGGTGTCCGTGCCGCCCTTGCCGTCAGAGGCGGTGTAGGTGTAGGTGTCGGTGCCGTCGAACCCCGGTGCCGGTGTGTAGGTGCAGTCGCCGCCGGCCGTGCAGCTGACCGTGCCTCCGTTGGCGGAGGTGGCGTCGAAGGCGGTGACGGTGAGGGTGTCGCCGTCGACGTCGGTGTCGTTGGCCAGCACGTCGGTGACGACCGCGCTGCCTTCGGCGGTCACGTCGGTGTCGTCGACAGCAACGGGCGGATTGTTGGTGCTCTCTCCATCGAGGCGGGTCTCGGCCAGGCCGACATAGCTGACTCCGTCGCCGACCATGAAGTCCTTGTTGATCACCGACAGGTTGGCGGCCTGCGAGGTTCCGAAGAAGAGCTGGATCGGGGTGGAGCCGGTGACGGACGGCGCCACCGCAGTGATCTGGGCGATGGGCACCTGGAAGTCGATGAAGAACCCCTCGTCGGGAGCCGTGACGATGCGGGCTCCGGCGCTGGTGCCGGCGCCATCGTTGGTGAACGGGGTCGTGTAGATCTGGCGAGTGACGCTGCCGTCGGCGTTGCTTGTATATACATAGTCGACGGCGGACGGCTTGCCGTTCAGGCCCACGACGGCGGCCTGGGTCCCTCCGATGGCGATCGACACCAACCATGAGGTCGAGTTGAAGCCGCCGTTGTTGCTGAATGGGTCGGAGCGCACCCTGACCCGGAAGAAGGCGTTGGTGCCGTCGGATTCGAAGTACACGGTGGGGAGAGTGCCGGCGGATCCGCCCCACAGATCGGAATAGCCGGGGTTGCTGTCGCCACCGTCGATGACCGGGGTGCCGTCGGAGAATCCATAGGGATCCCAGCCAGTCGGCCACGAGACAGCTGCGTCACCGAAAGGGCTGTTGCCGGCGGCGGCCGGGAGGGCCAACGAGGTGACCAGCACGAGATTGGCCGCGACCACAGCGACCAACCGCCGGATGCGAACCGAGAGAGGGCGTGATGGTGAATACACGGTTGGAATCGATTCCGTCCTCATGCATCATCGACGGATCCCGTCCGAACCCTGAGGATTTCGTGCCACTCCCCCTCCTCGCAGGATCTGGAGCGCCAGCCCGGCCAGGACCAGGGGTGCTCCCACCCACACCGTCACCGGCGGGAGCTCTGCGAAGAAGAGCCAGGCCATGGCTGCCGCTCCGATCGGCTCGGCGAGCAGTGACAGCGACACGGTCACCGAGCCGAGCCTCGGGAGGAGCTCGTTCAAGACCGTGTGACCGAGGAGCTGCGGGCCGATCGTCATCAAGACGATGGCCAGCCAAGTGGATGGATCGAAGCCGACGAGTGGCGTGCCGGAGAGGGTCGATGCAACCAGCAGTCCGAACGCAGCGATGCCATACGTGGGGGCGGCGTACGCAGCTGTCGAGAGACCGGCGCGAAGACGCTGTCCGACCATCAGATACCCGGCCATCGCCACCGCTCCGATCAGCGCCAATCCATCTCCGCCGAGCTGCCCGGATTCCAAGACGGCACCGCCGCCGGTGATGACCACGGCTCCCGTCAGGGTGACACCGAGTGCTGCCAGGGTGAGATGCGTGGGTCGGTGTCCCAAAGCCCACCAGCCGAGCACGACCCAGACGGGAGCGGTTGCCACCAGCGTGACCGAGGAGGCCACCGTCGTCAGTTCCAGCGACGCGAGCCACGTGGCGAAGTGCACTGCCAGGGCAGTGCCGGCGACGGCCAGCCACGCCCATTGCCGGGTGGCCGGGCGCTGCTGAGACCGCCACGCCGCCGGGACTAGCGCTACCGCCCCGCCCAGCGTTCGCCAGAAGGCCAGCGCCAGCGCGGGCGCCTCTGCCCATCGAGCCAGGATCGCCGACGAGGCGATCGACACGATCGCAATGGCGAGCAGGCCGATATCCCGTGTCGTAGCGCGATCTCTCACCACGGGTGTGTGTTCAAGTGTGGGCGACCCGTTGGAGCGTGAGGCTCACACACACCTCGAGGGGCCGATCGCCGGTGGCGAGCGCCATCGTCTCGAGGATGGGTTCGGTGAGATGGATCACCGTTCGGGACCGGAGGGATCGATCGAACGGGTTCTCGATGTGCTCGGAGTCGAAGGTGAGGACACGATCGTCGGATTCAGTAAGCACGGAGTGGGTGACGTACCCCTCGGCGTGGAACTCCCTGAGAACGATGGCGTTGCGGTCTCGGTCGTAGCTGAAGAAAGCGACGTCTTCGTGCACGTCGTTCTCGCCCACCGACTTCGTTCTCGCTCTGACGAAGTATCCGTCGAGGACGGATTCGGTGGCTCGTGTCACCTGTGCTGTCCCGAAGCTGCCCTGGTTCTGTCCTTTCCAGGAACCCAGGAGCGGCTCGAGGATCTCGAGGTGAGGCGTCAGGCCGCCACGTTCCGGTTCGTCTGCCGAACTCACGCCCTTCCTTCCATTGACGTGGCCCATTCTGCCTGGCCGCCGGCACCGCGGGGCAATTGGACGACGACGGCCCTGGTGGTCTCCCTCATCTGGGAGGCATCTCGTGTCGATGAAAACAGATGTGTGGAACCAATCTCTCGACTGGCGGCGTCAGATGTCCATGAGGCTGCCGGCTCTGCTGCTCGCCGGGATGATGCTGCTGGGAGCGTGCGCGCCCGATGCCACGGTGCCGACCACAGTCCCGGGCGATCCCGAGCCGGGTCGCCTCTTGGCCTCCCTCGCCGATGCCCGAGCCCAGTGGGACTCGGCGGCCCCTGCTGACTACACCGTGACCGAAACGTGCGTCGGGTGCCAGGACCGCACGCTGGCCGTGCGGTCCGGCGAGGTCGTGTCATTGACCGGTGCAGATCAGCTCACGATCGAAGAGGTGTTCCGCCAGATCGAGGACGCCATCGAGCAGGGCGCCCGGGTCGAGGTCACCTACGACGACGACCTCGGCTACCCCATCTCGCTCACCATCGACACCGACCGCGACGGCGTGCCGGAGACCGACCTCGAGTATCTCGACCTCGAAGCCATGCCGATTGTCACCACCCTGCGAGAGCTCCTCGACGCACGGGCCAAGTGGGATGCCCTGGGCCTGGTCGACTACCAGTACCTGTTTCGGGCCGAGTGCACGTGCTCCCAGGAAGGAACGTGGCAAGTGACCGTCGTCGACGGCCGGGTCACCGAGGAGCTGCCGATCGATGACGCCGCCCGCAACTCCCGCCAGATCTCACCCGGATCACTCGATGCCGCCTTCGACGATCTCGAGGACTGGTTCACCAATTCGGAAGATCTCATCGCCGAGGGAATCCTGGAGGTCGACGTGCGGATGGATCCGGAGTTCGGCTATCCCCGCTGGTTCAGAGTCGTGGCCGAGGGTCTCGAGGCCGAAGGACCGCTCACCGACCGGTTCGAGATCGTCGTCACCACCGAGCTGCTCGGCCCCGTCGAAGTCGTCGCCACCATCGATGATGAGGACCTCGATGCCCTGCGGACGGCCCAGGACCGCTGGCAGCAGGCCGGCTTCACCGACTACCGATTCGAGGTCGAGTACCACTGCGAATGCCCCAGGGAGGTCAGCGGTCCCTTCGAGATCACCGTTCGCAACGGCGAGTTCTGGTCCGCCGTCGCTCCTCCTGACGAGGGATTCCAGGACTCCGGCCTCTACGACGCCATCACCATCGACCAGGTCTTCGAGGTCATCCATCGGGCGATCATCGAGCCCACCGACGTCGACGTCACCTACGACGAGGCAACGGGTCAACCCCTGCTCGTCATCATCGACCCCGAAGCGGTGGCGGTCGACGGTGGGCTGGCGTTCTCGCTCACACCGGTGAAGATCATCGACCCGCTCGGATTCCTGGATCTCCGAGCAT
>JABAOD010016344.1_pt2 | contig 10684 bp, 16 predicted proteins | sample 7062151 | NCBI WGS metagenome assembly JABAOD01 (sample SAMN14538626, study PRJNA623070) | marine sediment metagenome | biome: marine biome [ENVO:00000428]; feature: marine pelagic biome [ENVO:01000023]; material: deep marine sediment [ENVO:00002113] | place: India: Gulf of Khambhat ...
TTCAGGTGGGCTAGTCGCTGCGAGCTGAGTACCGCACGATCTCAGACAGCCGTACTGGGCTAGTCCTGAAAGGATGATCCTCACATACACCATGATTGAGTCGCCTCCCTTGTGAATGAAGCTGAGAATCCGCTCTCTGGGATGGTACGCCAAGGTCCAAACCAGGTCCAAAACCGGCCGGTCGCTGATCGCATGCAGGCCGGTGGTTCGGTCCACACGGGCCCGTGTCCGAGCGGTTGAGGTCAGGAGGGGAAGAGATTGCGGTCCCGAGCCGGTAAGAGGCCAAGGCCAGGACGTGGGTCCTGGCGTCTATCTTTCAGAGGATGAAGGGAACAGGTGAGGGGGGAAGACCTCGCTAGACCTCGCGCTCACCTCACTGGCGGGGACGACGGGATTTGAACCCGCGACCTCCGGCTTGACAGGCCGGCGTGAACTCCTGGCTTCACCACGCCCCCAGTGTGCCCCCAGGGGAATTCGAATCCCCGTTTCCACCTTGAAAGGGTGGCGTCCTAGACCAGACTAGACGATGGGGGCGCGGCGTGATTGTAGCACAGCAGGGATGGCGATCAAGGACTGCGAGACTTGACAGAACGCCGCTCCCGCAGAGCGGCGTTCGCGGATGGGGTTGAGGCTCTCGGAGGGGATTTAGTCGACTGTACCTAGTCTGACCTCGTCTACGACGCCCACCACCACAGCCCGGATAGGGGCGGGGTCCCATCCGACAACCTGGCGGGCGGAGTTGCCCTCGTCGATGAGCATGACCCGCTCACCGACGCCGGCATCCACCATATCGACGGCGATCCTGTACTTGCCGGTAGGGCGCCCCTCTGGAGTCTCGACGTCGCACCAGAGGAGCTTGCGGTCCTCGAAGACGGGCGAGCAGATGGTGGAAACCACCGTGCCGGTGACGGTGGCGATCTGCATCAGGCCGGCTCCATGACAGGGTACGGCTTGTCCGCATAGACCCGAGTGCGCTGCGTGTAGTGGGGCGCCATCTCCAGCGCCTCGGCCGCGGGGAGCATATCGATGGTCTCCCACGGACAGTAGACGGCGCAAAGGGTGCAGCCGACGCACTCCATAAGGTCGATCTCGACGACCTTTCCGACGTCTGGGTCGCTTTCGCCCGGAACAATGTCAATGCAGTCCACGGGGCAGAACTCCAGACAGACCTCGCAGCCGGTGCAGCCTGCCTGGTCGACGACCGCCAGCTGCTTGGGCCACCTCTTCCTGTCCGGAGGCTTCTCCACACCGGGCTTGGCCATCAGCGCTCCTCCAGATACACCTGGTCCACTATTCCCACGATGGCGTGATCCACAGGCACGAATACCTCGGGGAGAGCCTGGGCCGCCTCGCGGCTAGCGACCACGTAGACGAGCTCACCAGGACCGGCCATCGCCACCCCGTCGGCTGCGACCACCGGTCGTCCCTCCGGTTCGAGTTGCCTGTCGAGGGGCTGGACTACGAGAAACTTGATCCCGTCCAGATCCTGGTAGCGGGTTGAGGCCACCACGGTCCCCATCACGCGGCCGAGAAACATCCCCTCCCCCTTCTCGTGATCCTATTCTACCCGACGGGCCTCAGCGTCTTCAATCGTCGGACTGTGGCTGAGGCGATCAGGAACGGTCGGCCATTCCCACCAGCCACCGGGTGCCTGCCTGGAAGAATGAGAGAGAGCGTGTCCACCTCTCGTCGCCGGCTACCCATGCTGCGGCGTCTCTGCTTTCTTCTGCATCCAAGAATCTCTCCAGGCTGTCCATCATCGTCTGGAAGGTGAGGATCTCGAACCGATGGAAGTCTGATCCCTCATCCGGAGGGGACACCCCTGGGATCCAGTCTAGATAGTTGTCGGTCGCCAAAAGAAGGAACCGGATCCCCGGCATCGCTTCGGCGACGGAGGTCCACAGATTCTCCTCAGACGAGTCGAGGTCGAGGGACGCGTTCTGGCGCCGAACGTGGATGAGGATCCCATTGACGATCCCCCGTCGGTGCTCAACTTCGTCGCGATACAGACAGGGACGGCCCCCGTAGTCGCTGATGGTCTCCGTGACGGCGGATCCTCCCGTGGGTCCTTGGGATTCCCCGGGAGATCGGCGCTCGGCGGTCGCCACGGGAGATGCGGGTCCGTCAGCCTGCGGAGCCGAACCCCCCAGCACAGTGGATGGGGTCCCCGAGAGGCATCCGCTGGCCAGAACGGCTCCAGCAGCGAGACCAATAGCCCAGGGACCTCTCGGGGTGTTTGCCAGGCCGCCTCCCAGCGGGACAGAGAACTGACAGGGTATAGGCTAGTCCTGCGCGGATGTCTTGTCGGTAGTCCCGCCGACGCGCGGAGCGAACCGGGTGTCCGCCCAGATGTTCTCCGCCATCTCCTCATGCAGGGCCGGGATCACGACCTCTCGCAGCAGGACGTCCGGGTGAGGGAGAGAACCGACTCCTATTGAGACCGCGGCCTCGACGTCGGCGACGGCACCTGAGAACAGACAGATTCCCTTGCCTCCCAGCCCGTCTGCCATCCTGACCTCGAGGAGGACGACGTCGGCCCCCTTGACTCCGGCATCGGCGGCTTGGAGGGTGGCCGGGACGCTGGTGGTCTCGATCACACCGAGGGCGTCCACCTCGGGCAGTTCCCGGCCTCCTCCGACAGCATCGACCACCGAGGGGTGAACTTGGGGGAGGAGGACGGTATCGAGGAGGTACTCGCCACCAATCTCGACCCCGGCCGCAAGGGACTCCTCCACCGATGCCTCATCTCCGGCGATGAGCACCAGGTACTTGCCTGGCTGGACGGTGCCGGACCTGATGGCGGCGATGGGGGCCTTCTTGACCATCGCGTCGGCCGCTTCGATCCCTCGCGCGATGCTCGAGAACTCTGCAAGCGCCAGGGCCGGCTGATCAACCATCAGATTCCCGCCCAATCCAATGGCGCCCGCCTAGACGATGCGGAAGTGGTCGACAAGGGTGCAACGGCGGGGACGGGAGAAAGTGTGGGGACGGGTCATGCCGTCCCCGGTAGGGCTGGCGATCGAGAACGAGCACCATCCCTCTCCCCCATATCCCAGACCTGCCAGGCTGGGACCGTTCTTCACGAAGATGGAGGTGTTGACCTCCCGTGCCATTCGGTCCAGGTTGTCCAAGTTCTTGGAATGCATCACGGCGGTGTGACCGAAGCCGTGTTCGGCCTTGATGGCCCAGTCGATCCCCTCGCCGGCGTTCTTCACTCGGGCGACGGGCATGACCGGCATCATCTGCTCCGTCCAGATGAGCGAATGCTCCAGCGGCACTTGAGCGAAGGCGAGGCGGACCTCATCGCCGACGCTGACCCCAATCTCCTTGAGGATGACGCTCGGATCCTTCCCGATGAACGCAGGGTTGATGACCCCGGGCTTGAAGGGCTCACCCACCTTCTCGAAGATCACCTTCTCCAGCCTGCGCAATTGCCAGGGGCTCAGCCGAAAGCCGCCTTGAGATTCCATCGACTTCATCAACCGGTCGGCGATGGATTCAACCGCGAAGACCTCCTTCTCGACCGTGCAGACGATGTTGTTATCGAATCCGCCGCCGCGCACCACATCGCGGCCTGCCTGGTCGAGATCGGCTGTTTCATCAACCACCACCGGCGGATTGCCGGGGCCCGCACAGATGGCCCGCTTGCCACTCTGCATTGCCTCGCGCACCACTCCGATGCCGCCGGTCACGAGCAGGATCCGGATGCCGGGATGGCGCATCAGGGTCTGGGCGCTTTCGATCGTCGGCTCCCGGATGGCGGTGACGAGGTCGGCCGGCCCGCCAGCACCGACGATGGCCTGATTGATGAGCTGAATGGCCAGCATGGAGCATCGCTTGGCACCAGGGTGCGCGTTGAAAACGACGGCATTCCCCGCTGCAGTGATCATGATGGAGTTGTTGATGATGGTGGCGGTGGGGTTGGTGCTGGGAGTGATCGAAGCGATCACTCCGAACGGAGCCCTCTCGATGAGGGTCAGGCCGTGGTCGCCGGTGAAAGCAACTGGCCTCAGGTCCTCAATGCCGGGCGTCTTGTTGGCGTTGAGGAGGTTCTTGGCGATCTTGTCTTCGTACCGTCCGAGGCCGGTCTCCGTGACGGCCTCCCAGGCCAGTCGCTCGGCATTGTCCCGCATCGCCTGGCGCATGTTGGCGATGATGCGGCCGCGCTGCTCTAGAGTCGTCCGTCCCCAAACTTCGAATGCCCCTTGGGCCGCCGCAACAGCCTGGTCGATGGTCTCGAAGATGCCAAAGTCCGAGCCTTCGGCGCCCCGGTAAGGGAGGGAGAGCGGCGCACCCTCCGAGGGCTGCTCCCCGCGGACTTCAGCCAGGACCTTTTCCACTATCTCAGAGATGCGGCCCTCCGACACCCGTTCCATGTTCAGGCCTCCTCCCTTAGGTGCATCCCTCTCGTGTGGAGCCGCCACTCCACGATGTCCGCGGAGTGCTCAAGGTAGTGCACGAGCGATTCGGTGGTCCATTCGCGGAGTTTGGGGTCCGATCGGAAGCGCTCCTCAGGCAAGTCCATCAGCACTCCGCACAGGTCGCGGAAGGCGGTCCCGAACTCCTCCATCACCTGGTCGAGAGATCGGTCTTTGCGCTTCTTGTGCTCGGGGGGGTTCCAGTGGTCGATCTCGTGGGGAGCGCTCCAGTCTTGCCCCTCCATCACTGCGTTGATGGCAGACAGGCAGACTTCGTCCCACACGGTGATGTGTGTGAGCACATCCTTCACCGACCATTCCCCTATGACCCCTGGCTGAACCAGCTCGGCCTCGCTCAAGCCGTCCAGCATCGCCATCAGACGTCCGCGGCCGCGGCACATCCGATCGAACAGCCTCTCCTGGTCTTCGTGCACAGTCCCCCCTTGGCTAGGGTGGCCCTACTGGTGGCGACCCTCGATGCCCAGCCTCTCTAGGATGCCCACTCGGCCTCCTCCGGCACCTTTCGATAGATCAACTCGCCCTCTACCTCCCACTCGTCCACGATGGCCATGATGATCGCGTCGCATGGCCGCTCGTGGGTGTAGGTTGTCTGCCGGGCTGCCGAGCCGGTGGCGTAGAGCACCACTTCTTCCACGCCGGCGCCTACCGCGTCGGCGGCAACTACATACTCGCCGGTCTCCTTGCCAGTCACGTCTATCTCGCGCACCACCAAGAACTTGAGACCCTCCATCGTCTCCTCTTTCCGAGTCGACACCAGGGTTCCGGCTACTCTCCCCAGGAGCATCTGATCCTCCTCAGAAACTCTCCACAAGGCGCCCAATCAGAGCAGACGCACTCTCGAGCACCGGATCCCCGTGGCCGAAGCAGGCCCTTCCAAAGGTCAGTTGAGAGAGGCGCCGGATGGATTCCGTTGCCAGCTCAGGATCTCCCGTGCAGCGCACTGGTGGCTCTGCGAGACCCTCCGGGATGCAGCTTTTCGCTCGACCCCCGGGATCGCGGGCCTTGAATACCCCGGCGAGCATTTCCTGTGAGGTCACGGCGAGCCTCCGTGTGTTCTACGCATCAGCGCCGTCCCCGAGGAGCTTTCTCAGCTGCGCGGTCGCATCGGAGGTCATGGGCGGACCATGGCCAAATCCAATGGCATCGACATCCACATCTACGAGTCTGAGTACGGATGCGAGAGATCTTTCGATGTCCCAGTCGAAGGCAGCGACTGGCCCGGTCAGTGGTGGGAAGTTGAAGAGTGCGTCGCCCACCAGGAGGAACCCCTCCCCGGGATGGAGGAAACAGGTGTGGCCCCGAGTATGACCCGGGGTGTGCAGCGCCACGATCCCTCCCGGCAGCTCAGCACCATCCTGGAAGGGCAGATCCACAGAGACCGGGCTGATGCGGGTTCTCCAGATGTTCTCTTCCCGATCTCCAGAACGGGCTTCATCCTCCCGGTATCGCCCGCCCGCTTGGATTCTTTCCGCTTCCAACTTGTGAGTCCCAACCTGCGCCCCTGTCGCTTCAGCGAGGCGCTTGAGCCCACCCGCGTGGTCCGCGTGACAGTGGGTCGCCAAGATGTGGGTGATGTCCGCCGGCTCCGAGTCCACCTGTCGCACGGCATCAAGAACCGCATCTGCATCAGGTTCAAGGCCGGCATCGATGAGCACGACCTCGCTGTTGCCCTTCCAGAGAAAGACATTGCTGCTTCCCAGGCCCGGGTGGACCTGGCGCAGTCCGGGAAGGACCTCGAGCATTCCCTTACTTCTTGGCAGCGCGGCGACGCGGGGTTCCCTGTCCCCAATCAGCCTCAGCTTCCGCTGTGCGGCCCAAGGGTAGGGTGACGTCGATGTTCAGGTGCGGACGAGCGATCACGTGCACGGCGATCACCTCGCCGACTTTCTCCGCGCCGCGAACGCCGGCTTCGAGGGCCGCCTTCACCGCGGCCACGTCTCCCCGCACCACGGCGGTCACATACCCGCCGCCAGTCTTCTCATAGGAGACCAGCTCCACCTTGGCTGCCTTCACCATCGCGTCCGCAGCCTCCACCATTGCGGGGAAGCCCCGACACTCGATCATCCCCAGCGCTTCTGCCATCATGCCCTCCTGCTTCTGATTCGACCCTTCAGGGAATCATCGCCACCTAGAGTCACTCGCGCCGTGCCTCCTCTCGCTCCCGGCCTTCCAGACCTTCCAGGGAGGCCACCGCGGCCCGCCATCCAACATCTATGTCTCTCTCCTCTCCTCCGAGGTAGACCCGGCCAAAGGCACCGAAAGCTCTTACCTCGAGGACGTTGATCTCGGCCGCCTTCTCTGCCTCGTTGGCGGCGAGAGCGGCGTAGGCGGCAGGCTCCACCTCCATGACGTAGAGGGTGTGGCCCGCGATCAACATGTGTCCGTGCCGCATGCGGTTGATCAATTGTGCTTGAAGTGAGTCGATGTGCCGGATCACCTGGCTCGATAGGATCCGGGGCTTGAGCCGATCCTCCACGTTCAGCGCCAAGGCTTCGAGGATGGCCGCTCCAGCCTGCCGGACCTCGCCCTGTTCCTCGTGGTGGACTTCCAGCAGCCCGTACAGTCGCTCCACTATCTGCATCCCGGGCAGCACCTTCGTGGACTTGACAGCTATGTCTGTCATCCGGTTGATCTCGATGCCGGGTGAGATCTCCACATACAAGGCGGCCTGCCCCGCAACCGGCAGGAATCCCTGTGCAACCGTGCCCAGGAACCCGGCGTACTGCGGTTGCATGCTGTCTAGAAACACATAGGAGCGGAGGTCTACCTCGGCCACGGGCTACCCGCCTTTCTCGTTCATCTTCGGTTGACCATTGTCTAGAATCGAGTGCTGACCGCGGGCCGCTGGAGCATGGTACTGGTGATCCGGCTGGTGCTCAGAGGCATGGCAGCGCGGGAGCGGCGAGATTCGGCCTCCTGGACAATGCGCACCCCGGCCGAGGCCCCGATCCGAGTGGCGCCTGCCTGGACCAGTCCGAGGGCCTCCTCTGCGGTGCGGATTCCCCCGGCTGCTTTGATTCCGACTCCAGGCCCAACGACGCTTCGAATAAGTGCCACGTCGCTCTCTGTCGCGCCTCCGGGGCCAAATCCGGTCGAGGTCTTCACGTAGTCGGCCCCGGCCGCCTTGGCGAGGGCGCTGGCTACTACCTTCTCCTCGTCCGTCAGCAGGGCCGCTTCAATGATGACCTTGGCGGTAGCGCCCACCTCGTGGCAGGCCTCGACCACGGAACGAATGTCGCGTTCCACGGCGGCGTGATCCTTGGACTTGAGCGCGCCGATGTTGATGACCATGTCGATCTCGTGCGCTCCCTCTCGAAGTGCCTTGCGGGTCTCGAAGACCTTGCTTTCTGTGGTGTGCGCTCCCAGGGGAAACCCAACCACCGTGGCGACCCGGACTCCGCTACCGCGAAGCAAGCGGGTGCAAAGGGGCACCCAGTTCGGGTTCACGCATACGGCAGCGAATCGGTACCTTCGGGCCTCCTCACAGAGCTGCACGATCTCCGCTTCGGTAGCGTCCGGCCTGAGGAGGGTGTGGTCAATGATGCTGGCCAGATCGGCCGCCACGTTCGTCGCCCCCAGGCTGGCGGAGAGCCGATCGGCACCAGCGTCGACGACCCGGCCGACCCTGCTGGCGCACTTCTGGACGCACAAACCGCGGCAGTCCTCGCACGCTTCGACCACCGCGGGAGTCCCCAGGCGAAGGTGGTCGACGGACGGCGCCCGGCGCGACCCGGAGCTCTGGTGAAGGAGATTCATCACCCTGCGGGTGACCTTCTCCACGAGTTGTTCTAGCTCGACAGATGTCACCGTTTCTGTCGGCACCGATGCCTCGTGTGTCACGCTCCGGAGCCATCCATCGGGGAGGGCACGAGTCAGTCTTCCGCGGTGGCGGCCGCGAGAAGGGCCGCGTCGGTCATCGTCTGCGCAGGCTCCGTCTCGAGCGCCATGATCTGCTCTACCCTCCGACGATGCCGACCCCCGGCAAAGGGTGTCCTCAGGAATTCGTCGACGATCTGCCGGGCGAGTCCTTCTCCAATCAGCCTTCCTCCAAGGGCGAGGAGGTTGGCATCATTGTGGCGTCTCGCGTTCCGGGCAGTGGAGAGATCATAGCAGAGAGCGGCCCTCACGCCGGCCACTTTGTTGGCGGCCATGGAAGATCCTATGCCCGCCCCATCCACCACGATCCCCCGCCATGCCTGTCCGGTGGCGACCTTTCGACCCACCGAAGCAGCAGGGCCAGGGTAGTCCACTGGATCCGGCGAGTAGGTTCCGCAGTCATCGACTTGGTACCCCTTCTCGGCCAGATACTCCTTTAGAGACTCCTTCAGCGAGTACCCTGCGTGGTCCGCTCCCAGCGCCACCCTTCGCTCGCCCGATCCGCCGGACGGGCCCCCCTCCACCACCTCTGCGTCACGCTGAGCCGCCAGCTCCTCGATTTCCGCCGTGCGCTCCGCTCCGGGAGCGAGATGGATCCGCGACGTGCCCGTTGGACGCCGGGCCGACCGGTCGGAGACACGCAGTTCCTGAGTGGTGTCGCAGCTGTCGGGGCGGTGAGGCAGGTGTTCTTCCCCCAGTGATTCCTCAATCACTCTCCGGACAATCTGGCGGACGCGCAGCTCGTCCACCAACTCACGATTCCCCAAAGGATTCATGGGAAACGAAACCCCAGGAGTCCAACGGCCAATAGGCGAGCCACGCCATCCCGACAATCTTGTCTGACGGGAGCATTCCCCAGCTCCGCGAATCGCTGGAGTTGCTTCGGTTGTCACCGAGGACAAAGTATTCGTCCCTCCCAACCGATCGCGGTCCCCAAGACGGAGGCCCTGGGTTTATGACGTAGTCCTCCTCCAAGGTCTCGCCGTTGACGATGACNNGATGATCCGTTTGATGAAGTCCTTGTTGGGATTGTTGGGAGCTCGAAAGACGACCACCTCGCCTGGCTCCGGGGATCGCAAGTAGCGGTAGACGAGCTTGTTGATCACAAGGAACTGGCCTTCGTGAAGGTTAGGCTCCATGCTGTGGCCCTCGATTCGGAAGTTCTGGAATGCAAAACGGACGCCGACGAAGATGACGACTGTGAGGACGATGGTCTCGAGGATCTCACGGAGGAGGCGCACGATCCGCTGCCGTCTGGCAGCCCTTCTGAGCGCCGCTTCGGAGTCAACCTCATGCCACTGGGGGACCTCAGGCTGGGGATCCAAAGCCGCTCCGCTGTGCATGGGACGCGGGAAGAGTTCCCGACATTATAGTCGAGCGAAAAAGGCCGCGGCAACTGGGGAATCCGGTTCCGTGTAGGCCGCGCATGTGGTGAGCGAGAGAACCGAGGACTCCGGTACGGCAAGGCCCCGTGTGGTAGAATGTTGCCATGGTGGTTGGTGTTTGCACCGTTGAGCTCGATCTGCCCGGGGCAAGGTCTCTGAAGGAGAAGCGTCGGATTATCAAGCCCCTGCTTCTCCAGGTCCGGCGAGAGTTCAACGTGTCCGCCGCCGAGGTGGACGGGAACGATCTCTGGAAGTCGGCGGTACTGGGCATCTGCTGCGTCTCGAGCAGCCGGGAGTACGCGCATGGTCTTCTCGATGAAGTCGTCAAGAGGATCGACTCAGGTCGTCTCGAGGCGCGAATCGTGGACTATCGCATTGAGACTTTGTAGGGGCAGACGGGTATGGATCCCGAGGCGAGGCGGCATGTCGAGAGTCGGGTATTGTCGGGCTGGCCTCTTCTCGCCTGGCCACCAAGCCTGCCCTGAAGATTGTGGTGGCGACAGATCGGCCCATCGTGAGCGAGGACGACGGCCAGGATCGGATAGAAACGTTGTAATCGAGAGTTGGGCATGAATCCGGAGGCAGTGGCGGCATGGCGTGATCTGGCCCTCCTTTGGCTGGCCCTGTTCCCTTGCCTGACGATTCTCCTAGTCATAGCAGCAGTCGTGGTGGTAGCCCGGGCCATCCGGAGTGCGCGACTCGGGCTTCGACCAAGGCTGCAGACAGTCGCAACTACCGCAGAACAGGTGGAGACTCGGACCAAGCGGGCTACCTCACTGTTGCTCAGTCCATACTTCACGGCGGTGCGGCTGAACCGAACGGTCTCCGCCTGGCGTGGAGTCGAGGAGGAGATGAGCCCTGAGTTGCGCCCCGGCGTCGGCCTCGGGGCCGTCGTTGCCGGTCTGGCAACTGCGGTGGCGGCGCTCCTCATTCGTGGTCGCGGGCTGTCCCTTGACCGACCGTCCTGGAAGGAACTCGCGCGAC
>JABAOD010021501.1_pt5 | contig 10684 bp, 9 predicted proteins | sample 7062151 | NCBI WGS metagenome assembly JABAOD01 (sample SAMN14538626, study PRJNA623070) | marine sediment metagenome | biome: marine biome [ENVO:00000428]; feature: marine pelagic biome [ENVO:01000023]; material: deep marine sediment [ENVO:00002113] | place: India: Gulf of Khambhat ...
AGCCACCCGATTCTCACCCGGCTTGATCTCCTTCGGCACCCCAACATTCATCGCTCTGCCTCGCACCCTAAGTGGGTTGTCTTCGGACTCCCGGTGCAGATCGGCGCTCGCAGGGCATCAAGGCCCCGCCCCATTGGGACCCAGGCGAACGATCACCTGCCGTTCAGGAGCATAGTATTGTCGGCAGAGTTCGGCCACCTCTGCCTCGCTCACCGCATCGATCCGTGTGCAAATCTCGTCCAGCGTCAAGTACGGCTCGTTGTAGAGGGCCACGTCAGCCAGTCGGTGCAAGCGGGCTGACGTGGATTCCAGGGAGAGCACCAGCTGGCCCTTCGTCTGACGCTTGATCGCATCCAGCTCATCGCGACTCAGGCCCTCGTCCGCCAGGCGCCGGAGCTCGACTCGGACCTCATCCACGGCACGGTCTGCCGCCTCTGGACGCGTCGCCATGTAGATCCCCAACAACCCCGCCCGCGCGTAGAACGCCTGGTACGAGTAGATCGTGTAGACCAGTCCCAGCTCTTCCCTGACTCGTTGGAATAGCCGGCTACTCATACCGCCGCCAAGCGCCGCCGACACCAGAATCGCCGCATAGCGCCGGGGATCGCTGCGCGGGAAGGTGGGAGCGCCGATGCAGATGTGCACTTGCGAGCTACCTCGCTCGACGCGCTCCTCGCCTGGGGAGCCGGCCGCCGGCCGACCCAAGTCAGGGGCGACGCCGCGCTCGCTTGCTCGCGGGAAGTGCGAGGCTACCAGATCTAGCAGCTGCTCGTGCCGAACGTTTCCGGCTGCCGCCAGTAGGCAGATGTTGGGCCGATACGCCGTCCGCCAGAGATCCATGAGATCCTGCCGGCTGATGGCGCTCACGGTTTCTGCTGTGCCGAGCACCGGGTTGCCGTAGGGATGATCGCCCCAGAGGGAGCGCGCATGCAGATCGAAGACGAGCTCTTCAGGGGTGTCCTCGACGCCCGCGATCTCTTCGAGGATCACGTTGCGCTCGACCTCGAGGTCGCCCTCGCGCAGCAGCGGCCGGAACACGAGATCGGTGAGAATATCGATCGCGATCGGCAGATGCTCATCCAGCACGCGGGCGTGACAGGCGGTATGCTCGCGCGACGTGTAGGCATCCAGCACCCCGCCGATCCCCTCGATACTCGAAGCGATCTCCTGCGCCGAGCGGGTCGTGGTGCCCTTGAAGATCATGTGCTCTAGCAGGTGGGAAGCGCCCATCCGCTGGGCCGGGTCGTGGCTGGCGCCCCAGCGCAGCCAGATCCCGGCCGCTACCGAGCGCACCGCGGGGACCCACTCGGACAACACCACCGGGCCGTCCGCCAGCTCGGTCTTGTAGACCTTCTCATCCAGCTGGACCGTCGCCGCCGTGTTCGAACCACTCATCGGCCGTGCAAGTCGAGATTCGTTGCCAACAAAAAAGGCCGTCCCGCGAGTCGCGAGACCGGCCCTTTCACTCTGTGCGACTCCGCCTCACGATGATTTCGTCGCCTCCAGCTCGGACGCCATCGCCGCCCGGCGCGAGAGGCGCATGCGCCCGCGCTCGTCGACCGAAATCAGCTTGACTTTCACCACGTCGCCGCGTTTCACGACGTCCTCGGTCTTCTCGACCCGCCCTTCCGTCAGCTCCGAGATATGGCACAGTCCTTCGGTGCCCGGTAGGATCTCGACAAACGCGCCGAACGATGTGGTGTTCTTCACCACGCCCTCATAAACGCGGCCGATCTCGGGCTCCTGAACGATCGCCTCGACCATCTCGCGCGCTCGCTCTCCGGCCTCGCCGCTGACCGAAGAGATCGTGATCAGCCCGGAGTCCTCGATGTTGACCTCGGCGCCGGTCGCCTCCTCGATGCCTCGTATCGTCTTACCCTTAGGGCCGATCACCTCACCGATCCTGTCCGGCTTGACCTGTAAGGTGATGATCCGCGGCGCCGTGGGTGACAGTGTGGAGCGGGGCTCAGCCAGCGTCTTGCCCATGACGTCGAGGATCTGCAATCGCGCCTCGCGCGCCCGGTTCATCGCCTCGCGCATCAGCTCGGCGGACAGCCCCTCGATCTTGATGTCCATCTGCACCGAGGTGATTCCCTTGCGCGTCCCGGCGACCTTGAAATCCATGTCGCCCAGGTGATCCTCGATGCCCAAGATGTCCGTGAGCACGACGACCTTCTCGCCCTCCTTGATCAGGCCCATGGCGATGCCGGCGCAGGCAGCGCGCACCGGCACGCCCGCGTCCATCAGCGCCAGCGAGCCGCCGCAGACGGTCGCCATCGACGACGAGCCGTTCGACTCGAGGATGTCGGAGACGATGCGGATCGTGTACGGGAACTCGTCGTAGGGCGGCAGCAGCGGCTGTAGCGCCCGCTCCGCGAGCGCGCCGTGCCCGATCTCGCGGCGCGACGGTCCGCGGAACGGCCGCGTCTCGCCGACCGAGAAGGGCGGGAAGTTATAGTGCAGCATGAACGACTTGGACGTCTCCTGCAACACGTCGACCGTATCGATCCGCTGCTCGTCACGGCTGGTGCCGAGGGTCACCACCGCCAGGGCCTGCGTGCTACCTCGCGTGAACAGCGCTGACCCGTGGGTGCGCGGTAACAGGCCGACCTGGCAGCTGATGGGACGGATCTCATCGGGCGTGCGCCCGTCCACTCGCTCGCCCTTCTCGATGATCTGCGTGCGCAGCGTCTCGTACTCGATCTGGTCGATCACCCGGTCGACCTGTTCCTCGTAGTCCTCGATCTCCTCGAACGGCTCGGCGACCTCGGACGCCATGTCCTGGCGCAGCGCGGCGAGCGCCGCGTTACGCTCCTCCTTCGTCGGCAGGTTGAGGGCTTCGTCCACGCGCAGGCTCGCAGCCTTACTGACGCGCTCTGCCAGCTCGGCGTTCAGCTTGGGGGGTGCCCATTCCATCTTGGGTTTGCTCAGCGGCCCAACGAGCTCCTTCTGGGCTGCCACCAGCTCGCGGATTCCCTCGTGGGCGAACTCAAGCGCCTCGATGAATTCGTCCTCAGTGATCTCAAGACAACCACCCTCGACCATGACGATGGAGTCCTCCGAGCCGGCGAATACGATATCCACGTCGGAGAACTCGAGCTGTTGGAAGCTCGGGTTCAACACCCACTGGCCGTCCAAGCGCCCGACACGAACCCCGGCGATCGGATAAGGGAACGGCGCTTTGGACATGTTCAGGGCCGCCGAGGCGCCCATCAGCCCCAGCACGTCAGCGTCGTTCTCCTGGTCGGCCGAGAGAATGTAGACGACGACCTGCACCTCGTGCATGAAATCCTTTGGGAACAGGGGCCGGATCGAGCGATCGATCTGACGTGCCGAAAGGATCTCCTTCTCGCTTGGCCGCCCCTCCCGCTTGAAGAAGCCGCCCGGGATCTTGCCGGCCGCGTAGCTCTTCTCACGGTACTCGACCGTCAACGGGAAGAAGGGGAGCTTCGTCGGCTTGTCATCGATGACCACCGTCGCCAGCACGGCAGTCTCGCCGAACTGCACGAGTACGGCCCCGTCCGCCTGGCGGGCCATGCGGCCGGACTCGAGGATCAAAGTCCGACCTGCAAACTTACGTTCAATCAGCGTTGCCATAGTCTCCGCTTGAGTTCACTGCGTTGTGATTGGAAGCATGCAAGGAATGACCCCCGGGGCGTCGACGCGCCGGGGGTTCTCTCTCACTAACCTCTGAGTCCAAGATCCTGAGTCAGCTGCCGGTAGGCATCGGGCTGGGTGCGGCTGAGATAGCGTAGGAGGCGTCGTCGCTTCCCCACCCACTTCAGCAGCCCCTGCCGACTGTGATGGTCTTTCGGGTGCCGCCGGAGGTGCTCGGTCAAGTCAGCGATACGGCGGCTAAGCAGCGCGACCTGCACTGCTGTGGACCCCCGGTCGCCGGCGTGGATCCGGTACTTCTCGATGAGCGCCTCCCGCTCTTCCTTCGTCATGACCATCCTATCGACTCATCCTCCGATTCTCGCGTCTGCGAATCGGTTCCCTGCTGCCAAACGAACCCGGTAACCTATTGCGCCTCAACCCCGATGTAAAGACGCGCCCGCTACCTGCTGGCGGAAGAACTCGATCGCCGCCTCCCGATCCCGCTTCATTTGCTCGACCAGCTCAGCCGCCGAACCGAAGGGCTGCACGTCCCGCAACCGCCTCAGGAATTCCACCCGCACCGGCTCGCCGTAGAGATCGCCGTCGAACTCCAGAAGGTGCAGCTCGATCGACGGCGGCGAGCCCCGGAAGGTGGGGCGGGGCCCGAGGTGCAGCAAGCCGGGCCCTAGGTGCGTGCGGGCCGCGGCGCGCACGGCGTAGATCCCTTGCCGGGGCAGCAACTTGTCCTCGTGGCCCACGCTCACGTTGGCGGTGGCAAATCCCAGCGTGCGACCGCGTCCCTCGCCGTGCACGACAATACCGGCCAGCGAGTACGGCCGCCCCAGCCCCCGCGCCGCTACCTCCATCTCACCCTCGAGCAGCGCCGTCCGTATCCGGCTCGACGAGATCGCCCCGTCGTTCATCATCACGGGATCCATCACCTCTACCTCGAAGCCGTAGCGCGCGCCGATCCTGCACATCGTCTCCGCATCGCCCTGGCGCCCGCGGCCAAAACCATGGTCGTAGCCGACCACCAGCCGCCTGAGCCCGAATCGGGCGAGCAGCACATCCCGGACGAATTCCTCTGGCAAGTACACAGACAGTGTGCGGGTGAAACTGAGGAACACCGCGTAATCGAGGCCCGAGAGCGTGAGGATCTCCTTCTTCTCGTTGGGGGTGGTGAGCAGGCGCGGCGCCGCCTCGGGGCGGACGATTTTCAGCGGGTGTGGGTCGAACGTGACCAGCACACTGAGCAGCCCTGCTTCCTCGGCCGACTCGCACAGGCGCTGCAACACAGCCCAGTGTCCGAGATGCACGCCGTCGAAGGTGCCCACGGTGATGCAGGAGCCCTTCGACTGCGGCGGAAGTCCGAGCGCCTCACCGGGCCGCGGCGCGCCGCTCATCGTCACTCAACGTCCGGCGCGGCTGTGGCCACGAACACCTTTCGCGGCCACAGCCGGCCGCCGTCCACTTCGGCGATCGCCGCCAGCCTCCCACCCACAAGTACGGCCAGCGGCCCGGCCGTGGGCTCGCCGTCCCAGTCGAGCGATCGGCCCTGACGCAGTTGCAAGCTCGTCCGCAAGTCCAGGCTCACCTGGGCGAGATGGGATACCATCACTTCCGGGGGGCGCATCTGCGTGAGCAACTCCGCCCGAGACGTGTCTGGCGTCAACCGCATCGCGTCCTCGACGTTGAAGCGGCCGATCCGCAGCCGACGCAGAAGCACCAGGTGTGCGCCGACGCCCAATGCAGCGCCCACATCCCGGGCGATGGCGCGCACATAGGTGCCGCTCGAACACTCGACCTCCAGCTCTGCATCCGGCGGGTCGAAGCGGCGCAGGCGAAGGCGCTCGATTCGCACCTGCTGTGGCGGAAGCTCCATCTCCTCCCCGGCCCTGGCCAACCGGTAGGCCCGCCGTCCCGCCACCTTCTTGGCCGAATAGGCCGGCGGACGTTGCTCGATCCAACCGAGCTGGGCTTCGAGCGCCTGGCGAACCTCTTCCGCTCCGAGGTCACGCCACGCCTCGCTCCGCGAGGTCACGGTGCCCGTGCGGTCGTCCGTGTCCGTGCGCTCGCCCAGCCGGATGGTGAAGTGATAGGTCTTAGGCAGGCGCATCAAGTACTCAGCGAGTCGGGTGGCCCAACCGAAACAGAGCAGCAGCAGACCACTGGCGGCGGGATCGAGCGTCCCAGCGTGCCCTACACGGCGAATCCCCGCGGCGCCCCGTGCCAGCGCGACGATGTCGTGCGATGTGGGGCCCTCCGGCTTGTCGACCAGAAGCAGCCCGACGGGGTTCACTGTTCGTCGCCGCCCTCCTGGGGGCCCTCTTCGGCTTGCACGTCGGCGAGCAACTCGTGGATCCGCGCCGCGCGTTCCTGCGTGCGGTCGATGAGAAAACGCAGTTCCGGGCTCCGGCGAATCCTCAGCTCGCGCCCCAACCGCGAACGAATGAAGCCGGCGGCACTCGCCAGTCCCTTGAGCGCTTCCGCCTTCCGCGCGTCGTCTCCGGGAAGCTGGACGTAGACGGTCGCCTGCATCAGGTCGGGACTCACCTCTACATCGGTAACGGTGACCATTCCGATGCGAACGTCCTTGACCTCGCGCTGGAGAAGGCGGGAGATCTCCTCCTTCAACAGCTGCTTGACTCTCTGTGTACGGGCGTATTCCCTGGCCATAATTCGTCGGCAGGATCCGTAGCCGCAGGCTCGCGCCGCGGGCCCCGGCCCCGCAGGCGTCCCGCGAAGCCGGTGCCGCGCTCAAAGGAAGAGCGTGCTGCTGTCGATGATGCGGACGCGCCTGTCCGAGGCCACCAGAGCGTCGGCACGACTGAGCACTTCCTGCGCCAGCCTCCGGTTCGCGGCCACGGTCGCCGCGCACAGCTCGGCCCGCTGCCAGGTGTCTTGAAAGTCGGTTTCCGCCACCGAGAGATTGTGGCGGCCGCGCAGCCGATCCTTCAGGCTTCGCAGGATCGCTCGCTTTTGCTTCAAGGAGGTGCAGCCGTCCAGGTGCAACTCCCACGAGATCACGCTCACGACCACGGCTGATACCGAAGTGTCTGTAAGATCGCCGGTCCGGTCCGCCCGCGAAGCCGAGACGACTACCGCTTACCGCCCGACTCCCCCTCCACGGCGACGCCCGCCTGCACCCCCACGCCGCCCTCGAGCGTGCGGGCCACCTGCTCGATGCGGAACGACTCGAGGATGTCGCCGACCTTCACGTCGTTGAAGTTCTCGATCGCTACACCGCACTCGTACCCCGACCTGACCTCTTTGACGTCCTCCTTAAAGCGGCGCAGGCTGGCGATCTTCCCCTCATAGGCCACTACGTGGTCTCGCAGTACGCGGATCCGCGCGTTTCGGTCGATCACTCCCTCGCTGACATAACAGCCAGCGACGGTCCCGACCTTCGGAACCCTGAACAGCTGCCGTACCTCTGCGGCGCCGAGGATAACCTCTCTCTCCTCTGGCGCCAGCATGCCCTCCAGAGCCGCGCGTACTTCTTCGGCCGCCTCGTAGATCACCCGGTACGACCGAATTTCCACGCCCTCGTGATCGGCCAGCTCCCTAGCCTTGCGGTCGGGCCTGACGTGGAAGCCGATGATGATCGCGTCTGTCGTCTGGGCGAGCAGCACATCGGTCTCGTTCACGCCGCCCACGCCGCGGTGGATGACCTGCACCTCCACCTCGTCGGTGGACAGCCTCTCCAGCTCGTCGGAGAGCGCCTGGACCGATCCGTCGGTGTCACCCTTGATGATCAGTTTGAGCTGCGTCCGGGTGCCGGCCTGGACTGCCTCGAACACATCTTCGAGGCGAGCCACCTGGGCTCGGCGCCGAATCTCCTTCTCGCGCTCGATCTGCTGCCGCTTGCCAGTGATTTCGCGGGCCCGCTCGTAGTCGAGCACGATCAGCGCTTCGCCCGCCTGCGGGACCCCCTCGAAGCCGAGCACCCGCACTGGCGTGCCGGGCACGGCCGACGAGACGTTGTTGCCGCGCTCGTCGAGCAGCGCTCTGACGCGGCCCGCGTGGACGCCGCAGACGAAGCCATCCCCGATCTTGAGCGTGCCGGCCGTGACGAGGATCGTGGCCACAGGTCCCATCCCGCGGTCGAGCTCCGCCTCGATCACCGTTCCCCGCCCGGGCAGTTCGGCGTCGGCCTGCAGCTCGAGGACCTCGGCCTGGAGCAGGATCTTCTCCAGCAAGTCGTCGATGCCCTGGCCGGTCTTTGCCGAGATCTCGGCGCTCAACACTTCGCCGCCGAACTCCTCGATCACCACTTCGTGCTCCAGCAGTTCCTGCTTGACGCGAGTCGGGTTAGCGGCGGGCAGATCGATCTTGTTAACCGCCACAATGATCGGCTTGCCAGCGTTCTTGGCGTGGCTGATCGCCTCCTTGGTCTGCGGCATCACGCCGTCGTCCGCCGCCACCACCAGAATAACGATGTCCGTTACGTCTGCACCGCGGGCGCGCATCGCGGTAAACGCCGCGTGCCCCGGCGTATCGAGGAAGGTGATGCTGCGATCGGCACCGACGCCCACCGAGTAGGCGCCGATGTGCTGCGTGATGCCGCCGGCCTCGCCGGCGATCACGTTGGTGTCGCGGATGTGGTCGAGCAGCAGCGTCTTGCCGTGATCGACGTGTCCCATGACCGTGACGACCGGCGCTCGAGGCGCCAAGCGCGACGGGTCGGCGTGCTGGATCTCCTCCATGACGTCAGCGCCGTACTCGTCTTCGCGCATCGCCTTGAAGCCGAGCTCGTCGGTGATGAGCTCGATCTGATCGAAATCGAGCCGCTGGTTAATCGTGACCATCAGTCCGAGGTTCTTGAACGCCGAGGTGATGATCTCGTTGGGCGACACACCGACCAGGTCGGCCAGCTCGGCGACCGTCAGGAACTCGGCGACCCGAACCGTCTTCCGTTCCTCCTCGGCGAGCCGCTGGGCCTCCGCCTCCTCACGCTCCCGCTCCTCCGCCGACACCTCACGTCGCCGCCGCCGAGTCGGGGCGGCACCTTCCATCTTGGCCAGCGTGCGCCGGATGTTCTCCTGCACGGCCTCCTGATCGACGTGCGTACGCTTCTTCTTCTTGCGGGCGCGGCGCCGCCGACGTCCGTCAAGAGTGTAGCCCTCGGCCTGAATGCGCACGACTCCGGCCGCCGGCTTCGGCGTCGGCGGCTCCCGCTTGCTGGTTGCCGCGGCCGTGGCCGCGACCGGCGTTGGGGGTGGGGGCGGTGGAATCTCAGCAATCTCCTCCTCCACCTCGGGCTCGGCACCAACCGCAGCCCCCTCAGCGATCGCCGCGACTTTCTCAGCGGCGGCTTCCTCCTCGACCGCTTCCGCGACGACTTCCTCATCGCCCGCCACCTCAGCGGCCAGCGACTCAGCCGCAGCCGGTTCGACGACCGCGTCGTCCGGTGCGAACAGCTCGACTTCAGCGGCTTTGCCTACCGGCACGGGCTCACCCAGCTGCGCCGCGACGGGCAACTCCTCTGCCGCTGGCGCCGCCTCCTCGCTGGGGACCTCCAGCGGTGCCGCCTCGGCCGCCACCTCGACCGGCTCGGCCGGCTTCTCCACGACCCGACGCCGACGCCGGCGGCGGGTCGCCGTCTTCACATCCGCCGCTTTGTCGGGTCGACGCTTGTCGCGCTCGAGTCGGGTACGAGCACGGGCCACCTGCCCATCATCCAGAGAGGACATGTGGCTGCGAACCGGGATCTCCATCTCACGGAGGAGATGGATCAGGCGCTCGCTCGTGACCTCGAATTCCCTTGCCAGCTCGTAGACCCGCATCTTCGCCAACGGTGACTACCTCCTGTCCGCTAGCCTTCCAACGCTTCAGCCAAATCCAACACTTGGCGCCCCAGCGATCGGTCCGTGACCGCCAACGCCACTACCCGACTCCGTCCCACCGCGTGACCCAACTGCTGACCGTCCAGAACGATCAGATGCGGCAGTGACCGGGTGCTCGACAGCTTCGCCAGCTTCTGCCTGACCGGCGGCGGCGCGTCGCCGGCGATGACGATCGCCACCGCCTGACCGGCACGGATCGATCGCTGCACCGCTTCGGCGCCGATCCGCAACCGGCCAGCACGGGCGGCAAGGCCGAGCCCGGCCAAAAACCGCCCGGCCTTCCCGGGCTCACCCGTCCGCTCGGTCACCCTCGGCGGCCGCCTGCGCATCCGCCGAAGCTTCCGGGTCGTCGCCGTCCACACTCCCCACGGTCTCCGTCGCCGGTTCACTCGCCAGCGCCGTCGCTGTCTTAGCGGCGGCCGGCTCCTCCGTCTCAGCAGTGCCAGCCGCTTCCAGCTCTGCGGCGGTCGTGTCCGGCTCGGCCCCGCCGAGCTCGGCCCCCGGCGACTCGTCGCTCGCCGCCAAGGGGTCGCCCGAAGCCACCGGGGTCGCGTCGGGCGGGGCCTCCGCAGACAGCTCCGCAGGTTCCTCGACGATCGTCAGCTCTTCGATCAACTTGACGAGCGCATCCGTCTCCTCGGGGCCGACGCCCGGGATGCGCAGCAACTCTTCGCGCTCAAGGTCGATGATGTCCAAGAACGTGTTGTAGCCGGCCGCCTCGAGCGCCGCCAAGACGGCCGGCGCGATATCGAGTTCCCTGAGCGGGAAGTCGGCGGCGACCTCTTCTTCCTCGCCGCGGAACAGCGTGCTCTCCGCCCCGCGCTCCATCCACTCGCGGCTCGAGTACAAATCGATCTGCCAGCCGATCAGCTGTGAGGCCAATCGCACGTTCTGCCCGTTCCGTCCGATGGCGAGCGAGAGCTGGTCCTCGTCGACGATGGCCGTGATCACCTTCCGCTCGGGATCGGAGATCACCTTCGCCACCTTCGCCGGCGCCAAGGCGCGCTTGGAGTAGATCTCCGGATCCGGGTGCCACGGCACGATATCGATCCGCTCGCCGCTCATCTCCGAGACCACAGCCTGTACACGCGAGCCTTTGAGTCCAACACACGCACCCACCGGGTCGATCGAATCATCGCTCGAGACGACGGCGATCTTCGTCCGTCCACCGGCCTCGCGGGCGATGTCCACGATCTTCACGACGCCCTGGTAGATCTCCGGCACCTCCAGCTTGAACAGCG
>JABAOD010006548.1_pt3 | contig 10674 bp, 11 predicted proteins | sample 7062151 | NCBI WGS metagenome assembly JABAOD01 (sample SAMN14538626, study PRJNA623070) | marine sediment metagenome | biome: marine biome [ENVO:00000428]; feature: marine pelagic biome [ENVO:01000023]; material: deep marine sediment [ENVO:00002113] | place: India: Gulf of Khambhat ...
ATGAGCTGCGGCGTCACTCGTACGCGGCTCGGGCTCGCCTCCGGCCGGTCCCAGCGAACCGTGCCTTCCAGCACGTAATCGACGGCCAGCTCCCGACCGATATCGGCGATCGTCTTCTCGGTGTGTTTGTACTGGAGCGCGCTGGTTCGGGAGATGACGCCCAGTTCGGGGATCTCCGCCAGCCGGGAGGTGATCTCTTCGGTGACCCCGTCCGCGAAGTATTCTTCCTCCGCCGAGCCGAGGTTCTCGAACGGGAGGACGACGATCTTGTTGCGCAAAGTGGCGAGCTGGGTGTCGCCTAAGGGAGCCAGCACGCTGCCGCCGAAAACGAGCCAGCCGGCGGCGAAGACCCCCCAGAGCGCGAAGACGCCAATCAGACCTGTCAGAGCGCGCCGCCAGGTGAGGATGTGGCGCTGGATCGTCGGCTCGAGCCGGTCCGGCTCGAGCCCGCGCTCCGTCTCGCGGCGTGGCGCCTCTTCCCTGGGCCGTCCCTTTGCCGGTTGAGCCTGCTCCCGGACCACCGCGGCGGCGAGGACGACTGGGAGGAGCACGATGAAGAGGACGACGGCGAGGGCGGGAAACCAGTGCGGCAAGCCGAGGCCCTCGGTGAGGCTCTGGATCACCTGGTAGCCGGCCGCGGCGCCCAGGACATAGACCGCCAGGACCTGCCAGATCGAGCGCCGGTGGATCTCTATGATAAGCCGCTTCAGATACGACACGGCCAGTATCCGATTCAGTAAGCCCTAACCACGTTGTCATGCACCCGAATCTCAAGATGAGAGCGGTAGGCCGGCGGGGCAACGCCGCCTTGTGATCGCCGCGCGCCTACGCCGATTCCCAAATCCGCCGTCTCCTAAGGGGTTCTGTCGTCTGTCGGCATCACGACCTGGAATAGACTATGCCAGATCCGTACAGTCGAGCCCTGCTGAATAGCTACCCCTAAGTACCATAACCGCCGGGTTGCTGTTTCGGTGCACGGCCCCCGTCACGGTCCAAACCTGTTCCAACAATTCCCGTCTTGCTGTGCCAGACGGCTGCGTAGTGACGCGACGGGGCGCCGCCTTGTCAGGGCGGTACCTATTGCCGAGGGGTCTGGAGGGTGGTAGGTGAGGAGGCGGCGACCCTGGCTCTGCTCTGAGTCGTAGGTGGCGGATAGACCTTCCATTCGGCCCTGGAGAGAGAGCTCGGTTGCCCAGCATCGAGGCCGGGCTCCATATTCCTGCCGGTTCCCTCTTAGCTTTTCGGTCGCCACTTTCAGCAGCGCGCAGAGGATCCGATGGCCCGAAAACCGATCGAGTTCTCCGAGCACCCGCTGACTTTCGACGAAGCCCGAGCTCAGGGTTTCTGCCGGGGCCACTGCCGCTACGTCGTGGATGGGGACACATTCGATATGCTGATCGATCTCGGTTTCCACAACTTCGCTTACGAGACCCTGCGCCTGCATGACGTGGACACGCCGGAGATCCGCGGGGAAGAACGACAGCGCGGACTGGAGGCGAAAGCCCGCGTCGAGGAGCTGATTCTCGATAGACCGGTGCTCGTGCGGTCATTCAAGGACCAGGAGACGTTTGGGCGCTTCGTTGCTGACGTGCGGTATTGGACAGGGAGTGCTTGGAGCGATCTCGGGGAGACGCTGGTCAGTGAAGGGCATGTGAAGTGACCACCGTGAAGGAGAGCCAGGTATGCGAATGTCTCATGGTCCGGTGATTCTGCTCGCCACCGCTTTTCTCGCTGCCTGCTCATCCGACCGCGAGGGCGGTGAAGAGGTTTACCGGCAGCTGCTCGGAGAGGGGAACCCCAAGATCAAGGTGGAGGAGGGCAAGACCTACGTCTTCGCCGACGGAAACCCCGAGGACCCGCGAGCCGCGGAGTCAGAGTGGTTCGATTTCACGGGCGCGCCCATACGAGCGGCCGACTTGCAGTACGGTATCGGCAAGGACCGAATCCGCTCGATCGACGATCCGCTCTTCGTGCAACCTGACGACCCGCGCTTGCTGGAGATCCCGCCGAGCCGCTACCGAAAAGACGAGGTGGCGACGACAAACGACGAGATCATGGTCGTGGGCTATGTGGAGGGCGGGGTGGCGCGGGCGTACCCTCTGGCGCTGCTCGACCGACACGAGGTAGTGAACGATCAGATCGCCGGTAAGCCGTTGTCGGTCGGCTGGTGACCCCTCGCGCAACGGTCCGTGGTCTACGGACGCGAATTCGACGGCGAGATCGATGAGTTCGGCACCAGCGGGTACGTCTACCGGAACACCTTCGTGCTGTACGATCGCGGCACGAACAGCCTCTGGTACCCGCTAGACGACGAAAAGTGGACGGCGATCGCGGGCCCTCGTAAAGGCGAAACCATTCCCTTCATCCAGGAGCCGAAGCCGATGATGCTGGCTGAGTGGCGTGAGATGCATCCCAACACTCTCGTGCTCCTTGGGGATAGGGCTGATTTCGAACGCTTGCAGAACTAAGTCCCCGCCGAGGATCGCGGCGGGGCAACGTTCTGGAAGCGCGATCCTGACGGTGACCGTAAAGGCCGTCGTCTGCACCGTTTCGTATCCGGCCTCCTACTTGGAGATGCCGGGCTAAGCTGCAGGGTCGAGACGCTTCGTTGAAGGGGAGCTCTTGGATATCCCTCCGGAGTCATCAGCCGAGCCCCGTCCGCGGCACTCGCTGCCGCAGTCATCTCGTTGCTGATCGGCGCGGCGTAGCTCGCGTCGCGGCGCTCGAGATCGGCGCGATTGTTCGAAGGGCAAGAAGAGAGCGTCGCTAGCAGCAGCGAATCTCTGATCCGGCCCCGTCGATAGGTGTGATCCACCGTGATGTGGACGAGTATGCTCCAGGCGTGCTCGAGGGGGTTGAGGCGTGCCAGACCGGGCAGGCCGGCGAGGATCCGTTTCAGCTCTGCCGTGGCCGCCGATCGGACCCGTCTTTGTATCTCTTCCGGTAGAGCCTGGATCGGGCGATCGGGGCTGTCGGCTAGGGACAACGCACAGCGCTCCGTCGCCTGAAACAGAGACCAGGTGGAGAGGGTAACGGCACCGAGCGTTTCCGCAGCCTCGAGTTCGGCTGTCGCCCCAGGGCAGGAGAAGCGCGCCAGGGCCCAGCGACGGAGCTCGAGCGCCTGCAGAGGACTCGCTGGGGGGTCGGTATCGATCGAGGCGCGAACGATGTCGATGAGGATGAGGCGCGGGTGAAGATTACCGTCCATGCGGCGCGACGGGTTGAGCGGTAAGCGTACGGCGAGCCGTCGCCTGTCGCTCGCGGGCGCGATCGCCCAGGCGGGGCGCGGTTTTCTCATGTGCAACAGCCGACGTTCACGAACGTCTTATTGAACGGGAAGAGACCTGAAATCAGGAGTCCAATAATGAGCAAGAGGAAGCTGATCCGCGCCGTTGGTCTGCTGGCGACCTTGGGGCTGCCGGCGCTGGCGTGCGAGGATGCGGCGAACATGGGCCGCGCGCCCGCGGAGGTTCCCGACGGGGTGGCGGTGGCGTTCGAGGTTCAGGAGGCGCGCGAGCGCCTGTTGGTGCGGCGCGCCACCGTCGCTCTCGAGGTCGAGAACGTGGATACGGCGGTGGCTCGGATCCGCGATCTCGCCGCCGATCTGCAGGCGCGGGTCGAGCAGCTGGAGCAGGTCGGCGGCCCGCGCGAGACACGACGCACCAACGTGACGCTCCGCGTTCCGGAGACGGCGCTCGACGCGGCGGTCGAGCGAACACGGGCCTTAGGGAAAGTCGAGCGCGTCAGCCTCTCCGAGCGCGAGGTGACGGAAGAGGTTGAGGACCTGGACGTGAGGCTCCGCAATCTGCGCAGGCTCGAGGAACGCTTGCTTCGCCTGCTGGCGGAGCGGACGGGGAAGCTCGAAGAGATTCTGGCCGCCGAGCGCGAGCTGGCCCGCGTGCGCGAGGAGATCGAGCGGCGTGAGGGGCGCCTGCGGGTGCTGGAGAACGAAGTGGCCTGGTCGTACCTGTGGGTCGAGATGCACGAGCCCTTACCGCTGACGGCCCGCCGAGACGACGGGATCGTACGGCGGTTCGGGCGCGCTTTCGTACAGGCCGGCGAGAACTTTCTCGACTTGGTTCTCGTGGTGATCGCGGCCCTGGGTTACATCCTTCCTCTGGCGGCGGTCGTTGGCCTGGGCGTCTGGGTCCGGCGGCGTCTCCTCGCGCGCCGCATGGAGGGCTGACCGCGAAGGGCCCACCAGCGGATTGCGGGCTTCGTGAGGGGCCGCCGGCTGGCTCGGGTGGCCGAGCCGCTCGCGGGTTCCGCGCCAACCGTTGCGCGTGCCACTCCGATCGGGAAGATTGAGCGGCCGGACCAGCCCCGATCAAAGGTAAATATGCGCTCTTTGATGAGTTTTTTCGCCCTCGCCCTCGCCCTCGCCCTCGCCCTCCCCGGCGTCGTCCGCGCCCAGGGGGTCGAAGGTGTCGCGCGCGTCGAGGTGTCGCCGAGCCACGCCTCGGTGGTGGCGGGAGAAACCTTGAGTGTCAGGTCGACTTTTTTAACGTGACACCGCAGCGCTATTTGCACGATGTCTATGTCGCCGACGGACTCGCCTATCTGGCCTACTGGCGCGACGGCCTCGTCATACTGGATGTGGGGAACGGCATCAAAGGCGGGTCGGTGACCGAGCCGAAGCTCGTCAGCCGTTACGTGTACAACCACGCCCAGCTCTACCCTCGCGACTACCTCGCCGGGACTCACGCGGTGTTCCCGTATGGCGACTACGTGTTCATAGCTCACGAGTCGTACTCCGGCACCGTCGACCTGTTCAGCCGCGAGCACTTCCCGACCCGCGGCCTGCTGCACGTGATCGACGTCAGCGACCTCAAGAAGCCGGTCAAAGTCGCGGAATACGACCCCATCGAGTTCGGCGTTCATAACATCTACGCCGCGGACGATCTCCTATATATAGGTGGCTACAACGGCGGAATCCGCTTGCTGGATATCAGCGGCGAGCTGCGCGGCGATCTGCGGGCCCAGGGCCGGGTGATCGGGGCCCTCTACACCGGATCGCTCGAAGGCTTCCGCCCGAACATGGCGCTGGCCTGGAGCGCGATTCCTCATAAGGGCTTCATCTTTGCCAGCGACATCAACACGGGCCTGTGGGTGGCGAAGGTTACGCCGGCGCCCGTGCCTTGAGGGCGTATCGTTTGAAGCGCCGGGTGCGGCCGCAGCGGTCGAGGGGCGGATGCGCGTAGCAGCGGCTCTGCTTGTCGGGTTGGTGATCCTCGCGGGCTGTGAGGAAAAGGCGGCCGACCGCCGAGGGCGTGACTCCCGTTCCATTCTCGCTGGCGGCCGCGGCATCGACCATGTTGGGGTGGCGGTGCGTGATCTGCCCGCGGCGCGGGCGGCTTACACGGACAGCCTGGGCTTTCGCGCCACGCATCCGTCGCGGCTCCCCACCGGACTTCAGAACCTCACCATCTGGTTCGCCGACACCACCTATCTGGAGCTGCTGACGTATTACAACCGCGAGCAAGCGCCCGAGCTCGCGGCGATCCTGGAGCGGTATGAGGGCGGCATCTTTGCCGGCCTCGACGTTCAGTCCGCACAACGCACCTCGGATCTTCTCAGGGCACGCGGTCTGGATGTGGCGGGGCCGGTGAGTGCTTACGCCCCGATGGACGCCGTCGGCAGTGATACGGTGGAGATGTGGCGGCACGTGACCTTTCGCCAGCCCGTCGTCCCTGCAAACGCGATTTTTTTCATTGAATACAACCGGGAAGCGCGGGCGGAGCTGACCCGCAGCCACCCGGAGTTGAGCCCACTCACCCTCACTGATCACGCCAATGGGGCCCAGGGGATGCGTGCGGTCTGGATGGCGGTCGCCGACCTGGCGGCCGCGACGGCTTCCTACGAGGCGATCGGCTTCGCGCCGGGTGACGAGCTGGAGCTGCCCTACCTGGGCGCCAAAGGACGGGCGATCCCGGCCGGGCGCGGCGAACTGTTGCTGCTCGCTCCGGCGCGGGGGGACGGGAAGGTCGCGGCATTCCTTCGGCAAAGGGGCGAGGGCGTTATGGGTGTGAGCCTTGAGGTGGGCGAGCTGACGGCCACCCGTGACGCACTGGCGGCGGGGACGGGCTTGAGGTTGACGACGTATGAGGGGCAGTACGGTTCCAGCGTTCTGATCGCTCCCGAGTTGACCCACGGCCTATGGATTGAGATGTTCGAGAGATCGGCGATCGAGGAATGATGGCGGAACCTGAAGATGTCATAGACGATTTACTGATGAGCGCCGCAGTTGCGGCCTGGTATTCCCCAACCGTCACGACCGACAAAACGAACTGGGAGACGTGGACATGAAGCTCTATTGGCTACCGCGGCGGGAGTTCTGGGCCCTCGCCGCGCTGCTGGCCTGCGTGCCTGCACCGCTGGTGGCCCAGGTCGAGTACCCGCAGACCAAGAAGGTCGATCTGGTAGACGACTACCACGGGGCCGAGGTCGCGGACCCGTATCGCTGGCTGGAAGATGTCGATTCGGACGAGACGAAGGCCTGGGTGGAAGCCCAGAACAAAGTCACCTTCGCTTACCTGGAAGCCATCCCGGAGCGCGAGCAGCTGCGCGAGCGGTTGACCCAGCTGTGGAACTACGAACGCTACAGCACCCCGTTCAAGGAGGGGGGTCGCTACTTCTTCTTCAAGAACGACGGTTTGCAGAACCAGTCGGTGCTCTATAAGCAAGCCAGCCTGAACGCACAGCCCGAGGTAGTGCTGGATCCGAACAAGTTGTCCGACGACGGGACGGTTGCGGTCAGCACGTTCGCCTTTTCGGAGGACGGCAAGCGGATGGTCTACGGGGCGTCGGCCAGCGGCTCGGACTGGCGGGAGTTGTTCGTCCGCGATGTGGAGACGGGCCGCGATCTGAGCGACCACCTCAGGTGGATCAAGTTCTCGGGCGCCTCGTGGACGCACGACGGGGCGGGCTTCTTCTACAGCCGTTACCCGGAGCCCGAAGAGGGGCAGGCTTACGAGGCGGCGAACCGCAATCAGAAGGTCTATTACCATCGCATCGGCACATCGCAGGCGGAAGACCGGCTCGTCTACGAGCGGCCGGACCAGCCGGAATGGGGCTTCGGGCTCACCGTCACCGACGACGGCCGCTACGGGATCATGGGCGTGTGGCACGGCACCGACGAGCGCAACCGGGTCTACTATCTCGACCTGGTCGACCCGAAAGCGCCGCGGCTCGACGGCGAGGTGGTTCGGTTGCTCGATGATTTCGACGCCAGCTATTCGTTCGTCGGCAACGACGGGCCGCTGTTCTACTTCCTGACGAACCTCGACGCGCCGCGCTATCGACTGATTGCCATCGACACGAAGCGGCCGGCGCGCACGAACTGGCGCACGATCATCCCCGAGAAGACCGACGTGCTCGAGAGCGTCAGCATCATCAACGATCAGTTCGTCGCCCGCTACCTCCACGACGCCCAGTCGCGGGCGTTCATCCACTCGATGGATGGAAAGCTGGTCAAGGAGATCGAATTCCCGACGATCGGATCTGTGGGCGGGTTCAGCGGGGAGCGTGAAGACACGGAGATGTTCTACGCGTTCACGTCGTTCCTCTATCCGACGACGATCTTCCACTACGATTTCAAGACCGGGAAATCGTCGCTGTTCAAGGCGCCGGTTGTCCAGTTCGACCCCAGCGGCTACGAGACCCGCCAGGTTTTCTATCGATCGAGGGACGGCTCGCGGATCCCCATGTTCATCACTCATAAGAAGGGGATTCAACTCGACGGCTCGAATCCGACCTACCTCTACGGCTACGGCGGCTTCAACATCAGCATGACGCCGGGCTTCAACATCAGCCGCCTGGTCTGGCTGGAACTGGGCGGCGTCTACGCCCAGGCGAACCTGCGGGGCGGCGGCGAGTACGGCGAGGAGTGGCATCAGCAGGGGATGCTGGAGAACAAGCAGAACGTGTTCGACGACTTCATCGCCGCGGCCGAGTACCTGATCGACGAAGGGTATACGTCGCCCAGCAAACTGGCGATCGCCGGCGCGTCCAACGGCGGCCTGCTGGTCGGTGCGGCGATGACGCAGCGACCGGAGCTGTTCGGTGCCGCGCTGCCCGCCGTGGGCGTGATGGACATGCTGCGTTTCCACAAGTTCACGATCGGCTGGGCCTGGGTGTCTGACTACGGTTCATCGGATGACCCGAAGATGTTCCGGCGCCTGTTCGCGTATTCACCGTACCACAACCTTCATCCCGACTTCTATCCGCCTACCCTGGTCACCACGGCGGACCACGATGACCGCGTCGTCCCCGGCCACTCGTTCAAGTTCGCGGCCCGGCTGCAGGAGATGCAGATGGGTCCGGCGCCGGTGCTGATCCGCATCCAGACCAAGGCGGGTCACGGGGCGGGGAAGCCGACCAGCAAGATCATCGAGGAGGAGGCCGACCGTTGGGCGTTCTTGGTCAAGAACCTGGGGGTCGAGGTGACACGCGAGACCACGTTCTAGCGTGCGGCTGCCGGGGCTTCGCCGGACAGCGCGGCCCCGGCGCGCCCCTTGGCAACGCTCCGCCGTCTCGACCGGTCTAATCCCGGTGGGGCGCCGGAGCGACTTTACAGCCTGAGCAAACAGAAAGCGGAGAAACAGGATGCGTCGCCTTCTACCATTCATCATCCTCTGCGGCGCCGCGGCATCGGCCGCCGCTCAGGACGAGCCACGGATCAGCGTTGCCTACGAGCGCTTCGTTCTGCCCAACGGGCTCAACGTCATCGTGCATCAGGACCGCACCACCCCGACCATCAGCGTGAACGTCTGGTACCATGTGGGCTCGGGGCGTGAGAAGCCCGGACGCACCGGCTTCGCCCACCTCTTCGAGCACATCATGTTCGAGGGCTCGGCGCACGTCCCCGAGGGAGCGTTCGATGAGTGGTTGGAGGCGGCGGGTGGGAACAACAACGGCTCCACCAACTCCGACCGCACGAACTACTGGGAGGACGTGCCCAGCAACGCACTCGAGCTGGCGCTCTTCCTCGAGTCCGACCGGATGGGATTCCTGCTGGACGCCATGTCGCCCGAGAAGGTGGACGGCCAGCGCGACGTCGTGAAAAACGAGCGCCGCCAGTCCTACGAGAATCGCCCCTACGGCATGGCGTCGATCGTGATCGACGAGAACCTCTATCCGCCGGATCACCCATATTCCTGGCCGACCATCGGGTCGATGGAAGATTTGTCCGCGGCCAGCTACCAGGACGTCGTCGACTTCTTCCGTCAGTACTACAGCCCCGCGAATGCCAGCCTCTCGATCGCCGGCGACGTCGACCCCATTCAGGCGCGGGCGTTGGTCGAGAAATGGTTCAGCGACGTCCCCGCCGGGCCGTCGACTTCGCCCATCGATCCGCCGGCCGCCCGGCTGAGTGAAGAGAAGCGCCTGTTGCTCGAGGACCGGGTGACGCTGCCGCGAATTTACATGGCCTGGCTTTCGCCGGCGTATTTCGCGCCCGGCGATGCGGAGATGGATCTCCTCGCCAGCATCCTCAGCGACGGTAAGAACTCGCGGTTGTACAAGCGGCTGGTTTACGAGCTCCAGATCGCGCAAAACGTGTTCGCTTTCCAATCGTCGGGCGAGCTGGGCTCGAACTTCCAGATCGTAGCCACGGCGCGGAGCGGGCACGACTTGGGTGAGCTGGAACGGGTGATCCAGGAGGAGATCGACCGGCTGCGGCGCGAGCCGCCGGACCAACGGGAGCTGCAGCGGTGCGTGAATCAATGGGAGGTCCGCTTCCTCGACGGGCTGGAGCGCGTGGGTGGCTTTGGCGGCAAGGCGGACCGGCTAAACGCATACTACATACGGACGGGCAATCCCGACTACTTCAACGAAGACCTCGCCCGCTATCGGGCCGTCGATCCCGGCGACATCCGATCGATGGTACAGACGTATCTGCGGGACGACGCACGCGTCGTGCTCAGCGTGGTGCCGGAGGGCAAGCTCGAGCTTGCCGCCCCCATCCCCGGCCCGCCGCCCAAGACCGAGTGAGACGGCCCGACCGGCGTGTCGGTTCGCGCCGGTGCGACCGCGCTGGAAAACGATAGACCACGAGGCGATGGTGATGCATACACAAAGTTCTATCCAGACCTGGCCGCTGCTGCTCGCGGCGCTGATTCCCGCGGTCCCGGCGGCGGCTCAAACGCCGGATCGCAGCGCTCCACCCGAGCTGGGGCCGCCCCCGTCTCTCGAGCTGCCGCCGATTCAACGGCTGCCGCTTGCCAACGGGTCACCGCTGTTGCTGCTCGAGAAGCACGACGTGCCGCTGGTCCAGGTGAACCTGGTGGTGCAAGCGGGTTCGGCCATGGACCCGGGCGATGCGCCGGGGCTCGCCAGCCTGACGGCGGACATGATGGACGAGGGAGCGGGCGGCCGGGGCGCGCTGGCGTTGGCCGATGAGATCGACTTTCTCGGCGCGGAGCTGTCGATCGGCGTCGGCGCGCACGAGACGACGGTGGCCCTTCATTCGCCGCGCAGCCGCCTGGAAGACGCGCTGCGACTGATGGCAGACGTGACTTTGCGCCCCGATTTCCCGAGCGAGGAGCTGGAGCGCAAGCGACGGGAGCGGTTGACGACGCTGGTCCAGTGGCGCGACGAGCCGCGGAACATCGCTTCGGTCTTGTTCGACCACACGCTTTACGGCGCGGCGCATCCGTACGGCCGGCCGAGCATCGG
>JABAOD010034659.1_pt2 | contig 10674 bp, 12 predicted proteins | sample 7062151 | NCBI WGS metagenome assembly JABAOD01 (sample SAMN14538626, study PRJNA623070) | marine sediment metagenome | biome: marine biome [ENVO:00000428]; feature: marine pelagic biome [ENVO:01000023]; material: deep marine sediment [ENVO:00002113] | place: India: Gulf of Khambhat ...
GATCCGCTGGAACTCGACCGGTATTCCAACATCCAGCAACTATCCCGCGCACTGGCGGAATCGGCGAGTGACCTCGGCAGCCTGAAGGACTTACTGAAGTCCGTCACGACCGAAGCCGAGGGGCTGCTGGTGCAGCAGTCTCGTGTAACCGCGGAACTGCAGGACGGCCTTATGCGAACCCGCATGGTGCCCTTCGAGAGGCACGTGCCGCGATTGACGCGACTGGTCCGGCAGGCTGCACAGGAGGCCGACAAACGCGCTGAACTCGCTGTCGAAGGCGCTTCCGGCGAGCTCGACCGGCAGGTACTCGAAAAGATGCTGCCGCCGTTTGAACACATGCTTCGAAACGCGGTGATCCACGGCATTGAGGACCCGAGCGAGCGGCAGGCGGCGGGTAAGCCGGGTATGGGGCGAATCACCATACGACTGCACCGGGAAGGTGCCGAAATGGTCATTGACGTGGCGGACGACGGCAGAGGTCTGGACGTCGATGCCATACGACGCAAAGCGTACGAACTCGACATGCTGAAAGCGGACAGTAAGGTAGCCGACCAAGAGATCATGGAACTGATCCTGACGCCCGGTTTCACGACGGCTGGCTCTATTACCCAATCCGCCGGCCGCGGTGTCGGCATGGATGTGGTTGCCAACGAGGTGAAGAAGCTCGGCGGCAGTTTGCGCATCTCGTCGGTAATCGGGGAGGGCACGAACTTTACGGTGCGTTTGCCCTTTACCTTGGCGATAACCCAGGCGCTGATCGTCCGCACCGGGGAGGAGATCTATGCGCTGCCGTTGCCAACCGTCGAGGGTGTGGCGCGTATACCGCGCGGCGAACTCGAGAACCTGTTGAGCCAGAGCGAACCGAGTTATCAATACGGGGAGCAGGAATACAAGTTCCGCCATCTCGGCATGTACCTTGGCGGGCAGGCCGCAAAGCTGCCGAAGGAAGACACGTCGGTTCCGGTGATCCTGGTTCGCGCCGGCGAATACTCCGCCGCGCTCCTGGTGGACGAGATGCTGGCAAGCCGGGAAGTGGTCGTCAAGGCCGTGGGACCTCAGCTTGCGAGCATACGTGGCATATCCGGCGCGACCATCCTTGGCGATGGGCGAATCATCCTGATACTCGACATCAATGCGCTGGTTCGAACCGGTGCTCCGGTAGTAGAACTCAAGAAGGCTGCGCCGACGCCCGCCGATACGCGACCGCTCGCGCTGGTTGTCGATGACTCGATTACGGTACGCCGCGTAACCGAAAGGTTCCTGCAGCGGCACGGCATGCGCGTTGCAACCGCCAAAGACGGGCTTGATGCGATCAGCGTCATGCAAGACCATAAACCCGATGTCATTCTTCTCGATATAGAAATGCCGCGGATGGATGGTTACGAGTTCGCATCGCATGTGCGCAATGACGCGCGGGTCAGCGACGTGCCGATCATCATGATTACTTCGCGTGTCGGCGATAAGCATCGGGCCAGAGCGATCGAGCTTGGCGTCAATGATTACCTCGGCAAGCCGTACCAGGACTCGCAGCTACTCGAGGCGATTCGCCGGCAGCTCGAAGACAAGGGCATAGAACTACCGTGAGCGCTGAATCCGCCGAGCTTTACAGCCTGCTCGTGCCTTTGTCGGGGGACAGGCTGATCGTGCCGCGAGCCTGCGTTGCCGAGGTCGTTCGCTTCAGCGAGCCGAGGCCGGAGGCGGGATCGCACCACTGGATGCTCGGTAACGTCGACTGGAATGGCCGCCCGCTGCCCGTGGTGTCGTTCGAAGGGGCGCTTGGCAGTGAGGTGCCCGTCTCGACCGGTCGGACGCGCATCGTGGTGTTTTACGCAAGTACCGGGCAGCTCAGGAGCGGTTTTTTCGGCGTTTTGACGCAGGGGTTTCCGCAGCTGGTGCGCGTCAACGAAGAAGTCCTGAAGCTCGAAGCCAAAGACGGCTGGCCTGACGACGCGCCGGTGCTGTGTCGTGTGCGCATGATCAACGAGTACCCGCTGATACCGGACCTCGAGAAACTGGAGAGCATGCTGGCTGACGAATCGGTCCAGGCTTAGCCCAGGTCTCCCCACCGGGATTGCAGGGCTGCAATCGCTGCGACAGCGGCAGTCTCGGTGCGCAACACCCTGGGACCGAGCGAGACGGCTCGAAAGCCGGCCACCTCGGCATCCTCGTACTCCGTCTGGCTGAAACCGCCCTCCGGACCGATCAACATGCAGATCTTGGTCGCTGGAATCTCGATCTGCTTCAACGGGGTCGTTGCGCCGGGCTTCAGGATGATCTGGGAATCAACCTGCCGCGGGTTGTTGCCGAACCAGTTTTTCAACGGAATCGGCGCGTCGATCAGGGGCAACCGTACCCGGCCACACTGTTCGCACGCGTTGACAGCGACCCGATGCCAGTGCTCGCGGCGCTTCGCGGCGCGCCCGGCATCGAGCTTGACGACGCCGAACTCGGTCAGCACGGGTGTTATGCGCTTGACGCCCAGCTCAGTCGCCTTTTGCACGATGAAGTCCATGCGCTCACCGCGGGAGATTCCCTGCACAAGGTGAACTCGCAGCGGCGACTCGGGCGAGGCGAGGGTCTTCTCGCCGACACGCAATGTTGCAGTGTTCTTGCCAATCGCGGTGATCGCCGCCNNCGCCGCCCCAAATTCGCTGCCTTCTCCATCAAAAACCAGCAGGTCATCGCCGGCACGAAGTCGCAACACGCGGCCCAGGTAGCGTGCCTGTTCGGCGTCGAGTTCTATCTCCGATCCGGCGCCATATGCGCCGGCCACATGGAGTCTGGTCTGAGGCATGGTTTACTATGGTTGCTCCCTTGTGCTTTCGCAACCGTGGCAAATGACGCGTCGCTATGCAAACACGATTTGATGTTGATCCGGTTTCCGGTCGCCTGCGACCGGCAGCATGGTGCCCCAGCCCGAACCAGGACACGCGGCCAGCGGACTCAGAGCTTTCCATGGTGGTGTTGCATGGCATCAGTCTGCCGCCTGGGCAATTCGGCGGGGACGAGATCGAAGCGTTTTTTCTGAACGCGCTCGACCACGACGCGCACCCGTATTTTGACGAGATTCGCGGCATAGAGGTATCCGCGCACCTGTTCATCAAGCGCGACGGCTCGGTGACCCAGTTCGTGCCCTTTACCGCGCGCGCCTGGCATGCCGGGGAGTCCTGTTTTCGCGGGCGGCAGCGCTGCAATGACTATTCGATCGGTATCGAACTCGAAGGCGAGGACGAGACGGCGTATGACGACCGGCAATACGAGACCTTGCAACAGGTCCTGCGCGCGATCTTCGACGCCTATCCCGGCATATCGGCCCGGACGGTTGCGGGCCATTGCGACGTCGCCCCCGGGCGGAAGACCGACCCGGGGCCTGCTTTCGACTGGCTGCGATTGTATGATGGTCTCGCCAGAGGCTGACATCTCCCATTCGCCTATAATTCGTAACTGCTACAGAGCTGACGCTTTATGAATCTGATTGCCTTACTCATAGGACTGGTTGTCGAACGGCTCGCGACGCAGCTGTTTCACTGGCGACGCATGCGCTGGCTTGATCGCATCATCGATTCGGGTTTCGAGCGCGCCGAGCGCATTGCCAACTGGCCGCCACTCATACCCGTGCTGCTGCTGGCGGTGGTACTGGTGTTACCGGTGTTCCTGGTCATTTTTGCCCTTGGCGATACGCTGGCTGGATTTACCTACCTCCTGCTGGCGATCGTGGTGCTGTTCTTCTCACTCGGACCGGAGGACATCGGCGAAGAGGTCGATGATTACTGCAGGGCCCTCGAGTCGGAGGACGAGGAGGCCATCCAGAATGCCTCGAAGGCCATCATCGAAGGTGAGGTGCCGGGCGACCCCAGGCTGCGCATCCAGCGCGTCGAGGAATCGGTCTGTGTGCAGGCGAACAACCGCCTGTTTGCCGTCGTGTTCTGGTTCGTACTGCTCGGCCCGCTCGGCGCATGGGCGTACCGGGTTACCGACATGATACGGCGACGTGCCGTCTTCAGCGCGTCGAGGACCGCGGAGTCCGAGAGCAGCGACGACGCGGCGATGGTGCGGGACGCGGCCTTGATGCTGCACGGCTGGCTTGCGTGGATACCTGCGCGTTTGACCGCGATAGGCTACGCGACCGCCGGCCATTTCGATGAGGCTATTTCCGCAATGCGAGCCCCCACCGAGCAGCGCGATGCGACGACCTCGGAAAAGAGCGAACATCTGCTGGCCCGAGTGGGCACGGCCGCGCTGGCGTTGCAGGACAAAGCCGGTGAGTCGATCGCGGAGCGCGGCGTGCGCGGTGGCGCGTCGGCCAAACAACTCGTGTTCCGCCAGCTCATTATCTGGGCTGTCATCATTTCGGCCATGACCTTGTATGGCCTGACCCGGTGATTCGAGTCTTTGCGCTCGCCGTACTGGCCGCCGCCTTGTGCGCGTGCCAGGACGCGGCGCAGACCGCGCCGGAGCCGCGGATCTACACACGCATCGTCACGCTGGCGCCGAACCTGGCCGAGCTCGTGTTTGCAGTCGGAGCGGGTGATCGGCTGGTCGGGGTCAGCGCCTGGTCGGATTTTCCGCCGCCGGCCCTCGAACTGCCGCTCGTTGGAGACGCCTTTACCGTCGACCAGGAGCAGCTTGCGCTGCTGGAGTCCGGACCTGCTGCTCGCCTGGGAAAGCGGCACACCGTCGCACACCGTCGACGAACTTCGAAGCGCCGGGTACACGGTCGAGGCTATTCGAACCCGGAGCCTCGACGATATCGGCGGCGCATTGATCCGTATCGGAGAGTTGACGGGGCGAGCGACCGAAGCGGAAGGCGCCGCGGCCGATTTCGAAGCCGGGCTTCGAGCGCTTCGCGCTGCCCAGGAGGGCCGGCCATCAATCAGCGTTTTTTATCAGGTTTCGGCGAGGCCGCTTTACACGGTCAACCGCGAGCACTACGTCAGCGAGCTGATCGAGATCTGCGGTGGCAGGAACATCTTTGACGATCTCGACGAGCTTGCTCCCGCGATATCGGTGGAAGCGGTTGTCGAACGGAATCCGGAGGTAATGATTGCGAGCACCGACGCCGGAGACGAGGCATTCTCGGAGTGGCGGCGCTGGCCCGCGCTGTCTGCGAATCGCTATGGCAACCTGTTCCTGCTGCCCGCCGATGAGATAGGCCGCGCAACGCCGAGACTGGTCGCTGCCGGCGGTGCGATGTGCGTCGCGATGCAGAAGGCGCGCTTCAATCGCGAAGCCGTCAGTGGAAGCTAACCCGTGCGTATCCGTGCAGCGACCGCAGGCGACTTGCCGTTCGCGAAGAAGTTGCTCGGCGCGGCAAACTTGCCTGCCAGTGATCTGACGCCCGCCCATCTCGCGTTCGTTGCCGAGGACGACGTCGGGACGGTCGGCGTGATTGGCCTGGAGCGATCCGGCGATGTTGCTCTGCTGCGTTCGCTCGTGGTCTCGCCGCCGGCTCGAGGCGCAGGCGTGGGTCCCGCGCTCGTGCAGGCGCTCGAAGCGTCGGCGACAGAGCAGGGTGTTCGTGAACTATGGCTCCTGACCATCGATGCCGATGCATTCTTCCGCCGGCTTGGATTCGTCGCGCGCGCTCGTGCCTCGGCCCCCCTCGCTATTCGAAGCAGCGCTGAGTTTTCGAGTCTGTGTCCTGCCGATNNCACGCCGCTACGTTCGATGGCGGTTCCAGAGCACTTCCTGCCCTGACTCCGCCCTGGCAATGACACGTGCCACGACAAACAGCAGATCCGACAGGCGGTTCAGGTACTTCACGACCTCCGGCCGCACGTCTTCGATATTCGCCAGGGTATAGGTCCGCCGTTCGGCCCGACGAACGATGGTCCGCGCAAGATGACAGGCTGCCGCGGCCTGCCCACCTCCGGGCAGAATGAATTCCTTGAGGCGGGGAAGGTCGTCATTGAACCGGTCGAGCTGGTTTTCGAGACGCTCGATGAAGGCGTTCGTGATCGCGACGTGGCCGGGTATGCACAGCTCTCCGCCGAGTTCGAACAGGTCGTGCTGTACCTCGGTCAGGCACAGCCGCACGTCGTCGGGCACCTCCGCCGTGGCAAGGACCATGCCGATGGCGCTGTTGGCCTCGTCGACCGTTCCGTACGCTTCGACGCGGGCGCTGTCTTTTGAGGTTCGACTGCCGTCGCCGAGGCCGGTCGTGCCGTCGTCGCCAGTCCGTGTGTAAATATTGCTGAGCCGGTTTCCCACCTTCTTCTCCGTCATCACTGCCAGCGGTATTTCAGCTCGAGAAAACCGCTGCGTTCCTGCATTCGGTAGCTGGCGGCCGTCTGGTACTCCGTGTCCGCCAGGTTTTCGATGCGCGCATGGAGTTGCCAATCCTTGCCCAGGCTCAGCTGGCCATTCAGATTTGCGATGACAAATCCCGCAAGCTTGCTGCCACCAAAATCCTCCCGGTCCCCGCTCGCGAGTAGGGTCAGACCGAGACGATGGGCACCGATGCTCTGAGTATAGCTAAAGGTTGCGCTGCGCTCGGCGCGGCGCAACAATCGCGCGCCGGTCGCTTTGTCGTCGGCGCGCTGACGCAAGAAATCTGCGCGCAGCACGAAGCTCTCGCCGCGGTACTCGTAGCCAAACTGAGCTCCGCGAATTTCCGCCTCGTCGAGGTTCTGCAGCGTGAAGGTCTCGAAGTCGAGTTCGATGAGGTCTTCGATGTTGTTTGCATACAGCTCAAGGTTGAAGCTGTGACGATCGCCCGGTGAATAACGCAGGCTCAGCTGCCGTTCGTCCGCGAGTTCCGGATCGAGATCGGGGCTGCCGCCGAAGCCGAAACGATCGCTGGCATCCGGCGCCCGAAATGCGTGCCCCAGTCCCAGGGTCAGGCTGAGCGCGTCGCTGATCTCGACGGCGTACTCCGCGTTCCAGGTCATATGGTTACCGAAATTCTCATGGCTTGTAACCCGCATCGCCAGGAATCCCTTGTGGCGTCCGCGCGTGATCTGATTTTGTAGAAACGCCGCCCGTATCAAGGTGTCTTCGTCGAAGCCCGTGCCGAACGACAGGCTGCCGGCCTGCTCGTCCACGACATACAGACCTCCTGTTACCGTGCTGTTTTCAAACGCAAGGCTGTAGTGCCAGTCCAGACCCAGTCGTTCTGACTTGACGAAATCCGGCGCCTGATTCTGCCGGATTTCGTCTTTCGCCAATGACAGGACCAGTTTGCTGACGCCCTCGGCCGACAGCTTGCTTTCGAGCGCGACCGAAGTNNGGTCAAGAAAGAAATCGAGGTATTCGGCATTGCCCTCGGCGCGCCAGTGCCGAACGCTGATCTCATTGGCGCCAAAGCGCTTCAGTCCGTAAACGTTCGCTGACAGGTTCTCATAGCCGCGTTCGACTTTGGAATCGACCCGCGGTGCGTAGCCATCGGTGTTCTGCGAATTCAGGTTGAAGCCGAACTCGGTGTCGACGCCACGAGTACCGCCGGACAAACGCCACGACTGCGTCGCAAAACTGCCCACGCCAATGCTGCCCTCGATATACCGTTGGTCCGCTCGTCGCGTGATGACGTTGACCACGCCGCCGATCGCATCCGTGCCGAACAGGGCCGAGCGCGCTCCCTTGACAATCTCGACACGCTCGATCATTTCGGGTGCGATGTTCTGCACTGCGGCGCCGCCGATCGTGCTGGGATTCATACGAACTCCGTCGATGAGCACCAGCGTGTGATTGCTTTCCGTCCCGCGCAGGAAAACCGAGGTTGCCTGTCCCGGTCCGCCGTTGCGGCCGATGTCGATCCCTGCCTGGAATCGCAGAAGCTCCGCGAGGTCCGTCGATAGTGACAGTTCAATATCTTCGCGAGTAATGACCGTGACGGGAACCGTGGCATCCGACAGGGGGATCGGTGTTCGCGTCGCCGTTACAACGATCGTATCGCCCTGGGTGATATCCGAGGCCGTCGCAAGAGACGAGATTGCCAGTGCCGCCGGCAGCGCGATGAATAGTTTTACCCGCATAGACAGTGTCCCTGCGTGCCGCCCGCACGCGCATCGTTTTCGAGTCTTCACGACGCGAGGGGAGAAGGGACGCTTTGAGAGTACGCCCGAACATGCGCCCGCCGCGCCATTCGTGGTTCACCGGGCCGGTCTGTCTCCGGGCTGACGAGCGGAACTCTCCTGCCATAACGCCTTCCCGCGAACCTTCGTCTGTTCGCAGTGGCTCTGCGTCGCAAACCGTTCCAGGAACGGTCCGCAACCCAGGGGTTACGGCCTTGACTCAATCACCGTTGCGGGGGCAGCGCCGGACTTCGGCGGTCAAACAGCTTACGAACCGCGGCACACCGGCTTCCCGTTCACCCGAAACAAGCCANNGGCGTATGCGGCCATAGTGGCGCGGATTTCAGTACATGGCGGGAGTCCGTTGGTGACAACCTATCTGGACGGCAGCGCGTCAGAGCACCTGGAGGTCGCGCTGGCAGCGGCCCGGGAAGCGGCAGAGATCAGCCGGCGCTACTACGCCGGTAATTTCACCGTCAGCACCAAGGCAGACCTGACGCCGGTCACGCAAGCCGATGTCGAGTGCGAGCAAGCGATTCGAAGTCGGATCCTGCAGCATTTTCCCCGGCACGGTTTCTACGGAGAGGAGACCGGTCGAACGGCCGGCGATGCCGAACACCTGTGGCTGGTCGACCCGATCGATGGCACCAAAGGATTCGTTCGCCAGTATCCGTTCTTCTCGACGCAGATCGCGCTGATGCATCGGGGCGAAATCATTCTCGGCGTATCGAGCGGCACGATGATGGATGAGCTTGCCTGGGCTGAAAAAGGCCGGGGCGCCTGGCTCAACGGGCAACGGCTGTCGATCAGCGACGTCGAGGATCCGGAAAAAGCGGCGGTCTCGGTGGGTAACCTCAAATCACTCGCCGGCTCCGACGGGTGGTCATCGCTGGGTCGCATCGTGCAGCAGGCGGATCGAATTCGCGGTTACGGTGATTTCTACCATTATCATCTGCTCGCCGCGGGCAAGATCGAGGCCGTCATCGAGTCGGATGTGAACATCCTCGATATCGCCGCGTTGTCGATTATTGTCACGGAAGCGGGCGGCCTGTTCACCGACCTGAACGGGGAGGGGCTCTCGCTTGCCACGCGCTCGGTTCTCGCCGCCAATCCGGCCTTACACGCGAGATACCTGGCGTTGCTAAGTGGCTACGTTGCCTGAGGCCACGAACAGGTGCTGCGACCGCCAGGGTACCGCTTCCATCGGCGTCGCATAGAGTTCGCTGAGGCGGCGCGAGTCCAGAACGTCTTCGGTGCTGCCCAACTCCCAGCGCCCATCGCCGTACAACAGCAAGCAGCGGTTTGCATACCGTACGGCGAGGTTAACGTCGTGCAGGCTCGCCAGCACAACGGCGCCCTGATCTGCCTTATCGCGGAATAACTGCAGCGCATCCAGCTGATGCTGGGGATCGAGATGGTTGGTCGGTTCGTCGAGCAGGTAGACGTGAGGGTCTTGTGTCAGCACCTGGGCGATCGCCAGCCGCCGACGCTCGCCGCCCGAGAGGGTCAGCACGTCGCGGTCCGCGAGACCGGCCAGCCCAACTGCTGCCAGCGCCGCCTTCGCGATGCCGAAGTCCTCGTCGGACTCCCAGCTCAGGCGGCCGATATGCGGGTGCCGGCCGATCATGGCGGTATCCATAACGGTCGCCGGGAATATATCGTCGACATGCTGCGGCAAGAGTGCCAGCTGTCTTGCAACGTCTTTCCTGCGCGCCGTTGCAAGATTACTGCCGTTGAGCACGATGCTGGCCGATTGCGCGCTTCGCAATCCGGCCAGCGTGTGCAAGGTCAGCGATTTTCCGCAACCGTTCTGTCCGAGCACCGCCACCAGCTCTCCGGGCGAGACCTCCATCGACAGCGCATCCACCAGCAAACGATCCGGCACGCTGATTCGCAGATTGTCGCAAGAGAACCTGGTTTTGCCGTTGCCGCTCATGTCGTCAGCGTAGCTCACGGCAGGGCGCAGAAAAAGGCGGGTCAGTCCGTCAGGTTGATCTCGCTGGCGGTAAGCGGGCCGATGACCGCGTACTTGAGGCTCCTCGGTATTTCCGACTCATCCGCGGCGAGGGCGATTCGACCGCCCATGATTTCCGCGAAACGCTGAGGGTACAACGGTGTCCGGTCGGGCTCCGCCAGGCCGTCAGGGCCTATCGGATGGCCGTTCGCCCGGCTGTACTTATCGGTTGCTCCCAGCGTATGCAGGAATTCGTGGGCGATGATGACATTATTCGTTCCGCGATAATGGCGGCTCGCATAGCCATTGACGATCCCGACCATGCCTTTTTGCAGCCCCACCGAATTCTCGAGTTCGATGTACGAACGCGGGGCGTGGTAGCGGACGAAAATCCTGGCGTCGGGCTTGATGCGATCCTGGTCTTCCGTAATGCGACCCGCCCACCAGCGCATCTTCAGCGACCAGAGCATGACGGACAGGGCATTGGGTTTGCCGCCGAGCTCGGGCGGTTGCTCCTTGATTGCCTGCCCGAGTTCGATTCGAACCGGCCGCGCGAGACCGCGGCCGTATTTGCCGGTCTCACGCGCCAGGAACGCTTCGATATCCTCAAAGTCACGGGGCACGAGACGCTCGATGTAGGCTGCCGCCTCCGCGCTGTTGTCGCCGTTGATCGGATAGACCTTGACCCAGAGGCTGTTGTTCCAGTCC
>JABAOD010001745.1_pt2 | contig 10663 bp, 16 predicted proteins | sample 7062151 | NCBI WGS metagenome assembly JABAOD01 (sample SAMN14538626, study PRJNA623070) | marine sediment metagenome | biome: marine biome [ENVO:00000428]; feature: marine pelagic biome [ENVO:01000023]; material: deep marine sediment [ENVO:00002113] | place: India: Gulf of Khambhat ...
CCGGTGCTGCACCTGTTCACCGGCGCCCACGAGGACTACCACAAGCCGTCCGACGACTGGCCGGCGATCAACGCCGCCGGCGGCGCCCGCATCGCCGCCCTGGTGGCCGATCTCGCCGCCGACCTGAGCCGGCGCGAAGAGGCGCTGACCTACAAAGAGGCCGAAGCTCCGGCGCCTGCGGGCGACGTGCGCTCGTACGGCGCCTCCCTGGGCACCATCCCGGACTACACCGGTCCCGAGGACGGACGCCCCGGCATGCTGCTGGCCGGGACCCGTCCCGACGGCCCGGCGGACCAGGCCGGTCTGCGGCGCGGCGACCTGATCGTCGAGCTCGCCGGCCGCGAGATCCGCGACATCTACGACCTGATGTACGTCCTGCGCGAGGCCAAGCCCGGCGAGGAGACCACCGTCGTGGTGGAGCGCGGCGGCGAGCGGCTGACGCTGACGATCACCTACGGCGAGCGGCAGCGGGTCCGCTAGGCGGCCAGCCACCGATGGAGCGCGCGGCTCGCCGGCTCCGCGGCCACCTCCGCACTGTCGGTCGCCTCGCCGCCGACACCCTGCGGCCGCCGGAGGCCCCGGCGGCCGAGCCCTGGCGGGCGCTCCTCCGCGACCCGCTGACCGGCGACGTGCCGGTCAGCGGCTGGCTCAGCCGTGCTCCTCACCGCGCGGCAACCGGGCTCTCTGCCGGCCCTGCTCCCGGCGCCGCCGCACCGGCCGCCAACACCCTCGCCATCCTCCTCCACGGCCTCGGCGGCAGCGCCGACAGCACCTACCTGCTGCGGGCCGCCCGTGCCGCGAGCACGCTCGGCCTCGGCTCGCTCCGTCTCAACTCCCGTGGCGCCGACCCCGCAGCCGGGGACATCTACCACGCCGGCCTCACCGCAGAGATCCACGCCACCGTCGCCGATCCGGCCCTGGCCGGCTTCGCCAGGATCGTCCTCCTCGGCTATTCCCTGGGGGGTCACGTCGCCCTGCGCTACGCCGCCGAGGTCGAGGATCCCCGCGTCATGGCCGTCGCCGCTGTCTGCTCGCCCCTCGACCTGGGCGCCGCCTCGGCCGCCTTCGAACGTCCCGCCTGCGCTCCCTACCGTGCCTATGTCCTGCGCAAGCTGCGCCGCATCTATCGCCAGCTCGAGCACGGCGGCGCTCGCCTGCCGAACCCCTACGCCGTCGTCCGCCGCGCCCGGACCCTGCGGCAGTGGGACGCCGTCACCGTGGTGCCGCGCTTCGGCTTCCACGATCCCGACGACTACTACGCCCGGGCCAGCGCCGCCGCCGTCCTCGACCGGCTCCGGATCCCCTGCCTGCTGGTGGCCGCCGAGGAGGATCCGATGATCCCGCCCGAGACCATCCGGCCCTGGGCGCCGGCGTCGGGCGGCGACGCCGGAGGGCCCGAGCGGGCCGGTGGTTCCCAGCTGCCAGTCGGGTCCCACCGCGCAGAGACGGCCCCTCTGGCGGTAGGGGGGAGCGGCAACGGTCCGGCCGCTGCCGGCCGGCGTCTGCAGGTGCTCTGGCAGAGCCCCGCCGGCCATGTCGCCTTTGCGCTCGACTGCGACCTCGGTCTGCCGGGCCCGCCGGGTCTCGAGGCGCAGGTTCTGGGCTGGCTGAGCCGTCCGGCCTGACCTGCCGGGCTGCGGGCGCCAGAGGGCGTGCACGGGACAGCGGCGACCACGGCGCGGACTGGGATAGCATGCAGGCTCATCAGCGCCGGAAGCCCGATCCTAGAGTGAGCGCGAGCGAGCAGCGTATCCGGCCATGAGGGCCGGGATCGGCAGGCGCCCGGTGCCGCCGCTCGGATTGGTGCTGGCGCTGCTCTTCGTCGGGCTGGCTCGGTTGATCTCCCTGGCAGCGCTGGCCCGGTTCCCGGCCAACCCGGTCCATCCCCTCAACGCCGGCTCGTTCTACCTGTTCTGGGAGTTCTGGTTCGGCCGCCACGGTGGCCTGGCTCCGGTCCTGCAGTCGATGATGGGCGTCAACGCGCTGCTGGTGGTGTTTCTCTGGCTGCAGTTTCGCGGCCTCCCTCGGGGGTCGCTGCGGGCCCGCTCGCTGCGGCTGCTGGCCTACGGCGGCGCCGCGGTGCTGCTGGCGTATCTGCAGTACGGCCTGGCGGTGCTGGCGACGGTGGAGCCCGCGATCCGCCTGATCCGCCTGGACCCGGGTACCGGGGTGCTGTCGGTGCCGTAGTAAAGTGACGCCTGCCGGATCGTCGAACCTGACGGCCACCCGCTGCTGCGCCCTGGATGCTCACCGGCCGGTTCGGGCCCTCGAGGAGACTGCCGGCAGGTGAGGGCTCGAGCAGCAGCGGAGACCGGGCTCCGAAGTCGTCAGGCCGACCCCACGGAGGCGTTCCCATGAAGATCAAGCTGAGCAGCGTGATTGTCGACGATCAGGCCAAGGCTCTCGAGTTCTACACGGAGGTCCTGGGCTTCGCCGTGAAACAGGACATTCCGATGGGGGAGGCGCGGTGGTTGACCGTCGTCTCGCCCGAAGCGCCGGAGGAGATCGAGCTGCTCCTCGAGCCCAACAGAAACCCTGCCGCTCAGACCTACCAGCGAGCGCTCTTCGAGCAGGGGATACCGCTGACGGCCTTCCAGGTCGAGGACATCCAGGGCGAGTACGAGAGGCTGAGTAAACTGGGCGTCGCGTTCCGCTCGCAGCCGACGACGGCGGGGCCGGCGACCATCGCCGTGCTGGAGGACACCTGCGGCAACCTCATCCAGCTCTATCAGCTGGACTCCTGAGGCAGCCGGGGGCGGGATGAAGCGCAGGCGGGCCTGGGCCTTCCTGCCGCGCGGGCTTCGAGAGATCGACTGGAAGCAGCCCGTTTCGGGAAAGGAGGTCGCCCTCACCCTGGTTCCCATCCTGGGCATTCTCGGTCTGGTCGTGGGCGTGTCGGCGCGGTGGTGGCCTCTGGCGATCGCGGGGGCCGCCCTGATGGTGATCGACAGGGTGCTGAGCGAGGGCGAGGGCGGCGGCTCCGGGGACGGTCCGTTCTCGAAGCGCCTGGATGGCCGCCGCGCGGCATCCGGGACCGGCGACGAGGAGGCCGGCAGTGACTGAGCAGCTGACCTTCCGGCTCGTCTTCGCCGCCCTATTCCTGCTCCTGGCCGGAGTCGTCGGCAGCTACCGGTGGAAGGCCCAGGCCGGGCGCCAGATCGACTATTCCCGGGAGGGCCGGGCGATCTTCCTGGCGCTGCGGCTGGGCGGGCTCTCGGTGTGGCTCTACTGCCTGCTGTACGTCTTCCACCCACGGCTTCTGGTCTGGTCGTTCGCCGACCTGCCGCCGGCGGTCCGCTGGCCCGGCGCCGCCCTGGTGCTGGCGCTGATCCCGTTCGTGGCGGCGGCGCAGCGGGCTCTGGGGCGCAACGTCTCGCCGACGGTGATGACGCACGAGGATCACGAGCTGGTGACCAGCGGCCCCTATCGCTGGATCCGCAACCCGCTGTACACCGCCGGCGCGCTGAACTTCGCCGGTCTGGGGCTGGTGGCGGCGAGCTGGTTCCTGCTCGCCGGCGCCGCGATCGCGCTGATCTTGGTGCGGCTGCGGCTGCCGGCCGAGGAAGCGGAGCTGGAGGCCCGTTTCGGCCAGGCCTACCGCGACTACGCGCGCCGTACGGGTCGCTTTCTTCCGCGGTGGTCGAGATGACGTCGAGCGGCGGCGCCGGCGGCAGCGCCCGGGCCCCCAGGTGGATGCGAATCCTGCTCTGTGGACTGGTGGCGGGAGTCGTCTGGTACGTGCTGGCGGCCATCGTCCTGGTGCTGGTGGGAGAAGGTCTTCTGGAGGCGGTCGAGACGGCCCGGTCCCGGTCTCCGGCCGGCGCCTGGTTCTTTTTCTGCGTGGATCTGGCGATGGGCGTCTGGGCGATCTGGCTCTACGCGGTCCTCCGGCCGGGCCATCGCTCGGCACCGCGGGCGGCGGTGGTGGCAGGGTCCGCCTGGTGGCTCATCAAGAGCCTGCAGAGCGCCAAGTTCGTGGGCCTCGGGGTCGTTCCCGCGGAGGCTGTCCTGCTGCCGTTTCTGGCGACCCTGCCGGCGATGATCGCGGCCGTGATGGTGGGCGCATGGCTGTACGGGCAATGAGCTCGTGCTCGAGCGTCCGTTCGGCCCGGACTCGAGTGAGTGGGCGATGAAACTCCTTGTCGGACTTCGCAAGACATGCCTCGGTGGCTTGCCGCTGCTTGTCGTGGCGGTCTGCTGTCAGACCACGCCCCGGGAAGGGCAGGGTCCCTCGGGGGAGGTCGCGGCCGACGTCGTCTCGGTGGCCGCGGCCGGCGAGCCGGGCGCCTACCGCTTCGAGGTCGGCATCCGCAGCCCCGACACGGGCTGCGCGCAGTATGCCGACTGGTGGGAGGTCGTGGGCCTGGAAGGCCGCCTGATCTACCGGCGGGTGCTGGGGCACAGCCACGTCGCGGAGCAGCCGTTCGTGCGCGGCGGCGGGCCGGTGCCGGTGGGGACCGGGGAGGAGGTCTGGGTGCGGGCGCACATGCATCCGACCGGCTACGGCGGCGCGGCGTACAAGGGGTCGGTGCGCGGAGGGTTCCGGGCTGCCGATCTCGCGGCCGGCTTTGGCGCCGACCTGGCGGGGCAGCCGCCTCGGCCGCCGGAGTGCGCGAACTGAGGTCGGCCGGGACCCGGGGGACAGAGGCCGGCGGCAGATAGACTGCTCGGATGGCGGAGTCTCGGTCAAGCCCGCGGCGGATCGTTCCCGGGCTGCGTCCGGGACGCGGCCTGATGATTCTGGCGATCGGCCTGCTGGCCGGGTTTGCTGGTGGGCTGTACGTGGCGCTGCAGTGGATCGCGCCGTCGCAGAGCTGGCTGGCCCATGTCGGCCAGGGCTTTCTCCTCACGCAGATCGCAGCTGGCCAGTACGAGGAAGCCGACCATCCAGCCGCCAAGGCGGCCCTCAGGGACTACCTGGCGTACCTGGAGGCTTCACAACCGCGCCAGGACCCCTGGGAGCCGGGCCAGGAGCCGTGGCTGGACGAGCGCAGCCTGGCGTTCGACAAGGCATTGACGGTGGGCCGGCTGGCCCTGCTGGAGGAGGCCACGAACAACCCGACTGACGCCGCGGCATACTGGGCCCAGGCGGAAGAGCATGCCCGGGTCGCGGCCTGGCGAGATCCGAGCCGCGAGAACATTCGCCGGTTCCTGGAGCGTGTCGACGCCGATCGGCCAGCGCCCGATAGCCCCACCGAGCAGAGCGGTGAAGGAGCGGCGGCGCCTGACGGCTGAGAAGCGCATCGTGACCGGCGCTCTTGCCGCCGTGTCAAGGAGGAGTTCTCCATGAGCAGCTCTGAGGAAGCGGAGTTCGGACTCGCCCGGATCGGACAGATCGCCGTGCCGGTGAGCGACATCGATCGCGCCATCGCCTTCTACCGCGATACCCTGGGAATGCGGTTCCTGTTCCAGGCCCCGCCGGGGCTCGGGTTCTTCGACTGCGCCGGCGTCCGGCTGATGCTGGATGAGCCCGCCAAGGCCCAGGCCGGCAGCAGCTCGGTGATCTACTACCAGGTCCCGGATCTGCAGGCGGCGTTCGAGACCTTGTCCGCTCGCGGCGTGGCGTTCGAGGCCGAGCCCCACCTCATCGCGAAGCTCCCCGACCACGAGCTGTGGATGGCCTTCTTCCGCGACCCGGACGCCAACCTGCTGGCGCTCATGAGCGAGGTGCGGAACTGATGGGATCGGCTACCCCTGCGAAAACCGCTGGCTGTGCAGCGAGTGTCACGAGCAGTTCATCTCCGGGGGCAGGCGGGGTGCGTGACGGATGACCGTTAGCCGGCTGTCGGGCATGGCCGGCATCGGCGTCGACCGCATGGGGGCGCTCGCCGACCGGGCGGCAGACCCGGCGCTCCTGCGCCTCGAGAACCTCGACACCGACCTGCGCCCGCCGCCGGGCGTGGTGGAGGCGACGCGGGCGGCGGCCGGCCGGGACGACGCCAACAGCTACCTGCCGTTTCTCGGCGCCGACGCGCTGCGCCAGGCCGCCGCCGCGCTGGTGTCGCGGACGGCCGGCGTGGCTTACGACTGGAACCGCTCGGTGGTGATCTCCGCCGGCGGGCTGAGCGGCATCCTCAACGTCCTGCTGGCGCTTCTCGAGCCCGGCGACGAGGTCGTCCTGCCCGACCCGATCTACATCGGCCTCGTCAACCGGGTGCGGCTGGCGGGCGGCGTGCCGCGGTTCGCGCGCTGCGAGGTCGAGGGCGGCCTCTGGCGGCTCGATCACGCCAGCCTCGCGACGGCCGTCGGCCGGCGCACGCGGGCGTTCCTGATGATGAGCCCGGCGATGCCGTCGGGCGCCGTGCTCGGGCGCGAGGACTGGGCGGCGGTCTGCGAGGCCTGCCGCCGCGCCGACGCCTGGATGATCTACGACAGCGCCATGGAGCGCATCCTGTTCGACGGCCTCGAGCACGTCCACCCGGCCTCGCTTCCGGGCATGGCCGAGCGCACGATCACGGTGGGCTCGGTCTCCAAGGAGTACCGCATGATCNNATCTCGAACGTCGTCTCGAACGTCGGCATCGCGCAAGCGGCGGCCGCCGTGGCCCTGGCGGCGCCGGACGCGGACGTCGCCGATGCGACCGCGGAATGGCAGCGCCGGCGCGACCTGGTCCTGGCCGAGCTGGCGGGCTACCGGGCGATCCGGCCGCAAGGCGGCTGGTCTCTCCTGGTCGACGTCTCCGAGCTCGGGATGAGTGGCGCCGCGGCCTCGGCGCGTCTCCTCGAGCGGGGGGCGGTGGCGGCGACGCCGATGGCCGGTTGGGGCAGCGCCAGAAGCTCCGGCTTCGTTCGCCTGGTGTTCTCGAACGAGCCTGCGGAGCGGTTGGCGGGCCTGGCGGGCCGCTTCGACCGGGCCTTGCGATGAGTGGCGCCGGCCGCAGGAGACCTGCAGGGCGCGCCCGGTGTTCGGCCCGGACGGCCTGGAGCGGGCGACCCTGTGGGTGCCTGACGCGCAGCGGCGTCGGCCGGCGGAACTCGTGGAGGCCGAATCGGAAGTAGCTCTGCGGCCGTAGTCTGAGGCAGAATCGAGAACGACGGATGCCGCGAATCAGAAGGCTCTCGTGGGCGGGAGCGTGGATCGCGACCGGCGAGCGGGTGGTTCTCCTGGACCCCCTGTTCGACGCCTCACAGTTGGCTCGGCTGGGGATGGGAGAAGCCCGCTCGCCGATCGTGGCGCCGGCCGAGGCGGGCTCCGTCGACGTCATCGCCGTCACCCACATCCATCCCGATCATTGCGACCCGAGCGGCTGGCGCGCGGCGCTGCGGCCGGGAGGCGTCGTCCTCGGCCCGAAGGCCGTCGTGGCCAAGGCGGCGGAAGCGCGGCTCGAGGGCCATGCCATGGCGCCATGGGAGTCGCTGACCATCGACGATCTGGTGATCGCCGCGATTCCGGCCGTCGACGGGCTCGGGGAGGAGCAGGTCTCGTGGCTGGTGCGGGGAGCCGACTGGTCGCTCTTCCACGGCGGCGACACGCTCTGGCACGGCCACTGGTGGCGCACCGTGCGCGAGCACGGCAATCCCGGGACCGCCATGCTGCCGGTGAACGGCGCCATCGCCGCCTTCCCCGGCATGCAGGCGAGCCCGCTGCCGGCCACGCTCACGCCGGAGCAGGCGGTGGTGGCGGCGCTGCTGCTCGGGGCGGAGCGCCTGGTTCCGATCCACTACGGCGAGTTCCATGCCCCGCCGGTGTACGTCGAGACGCCGGATCTGGAGGCGCGCCTGGCGGCCGCGGCCGCCGAGCACGGCGTCGCCGTGGATCTGGTGGCACCCGGCGGGTGGATCGAGTGAGGCGGCGGGCGGCTCCGGCGCGCGGCGTCGGGGGGGCGTGAGGGCGGACCCTGCGGCGGCGGGCTCGTGGCGAGGATGTCGAGCGGAGAGGTCCTGCAGCGCCTGGCATCGCGGCTGGCGGCGATCCGGCGGCTCCATACGGTCCGGGTCGCGATCGATGGCGTCGACGGTGCCGGCAAGACCACCTTGGCAGACGCCCTGGTCGGGCCGATCGAGGCCTGCGGCCGGCCGGTGGTGCGTGCCTCCATCGACGGTTTCCACAACCCACGCCGCCGGCGCTATCGCAGGGGCCGGTGGTCCCCGGAGGGCTACTACCGCGACTCCTTCGACTACCCGGCCCTGAAGAGCCGGCTGCTCGAGCCGCTCGGTCCGGGAGGCAGCGGGCGGTTTCGACGCGCGGTCTTCGACTACCGGACCGATTGCCCGGTCGAGGCCCCCGTCGAGGCGGTACCCGATGGCGCCCTCCTCCTCTTCGACGGCGTCTTTCTGCAGCGGCCCGAGCTGTCCGGTTCCTGGGACGCGGTGGTCTTCGTCGAGGCGCCGTTCGTGGTATCCGTCGGGCGGATGGCGGCGCGTGACGGCGCCGCCTCCGACCCCGACGCACCCGCGAACCGGCGGTACGTTGGCGGCCAGGAGCTGTACCTGCGGCAGTGCCGGCCCCGGCAGACCGCCGACATCGTGGTGGACAACGCCGACTTCGGAAATCCCCAGATCCTGGAGGCCCGAGCGATCACCAGCGAGGCTTCGTCGAAGCACGCTCATGCCGGGCATCCAGCGGCCCGGCGCGAACGCTGATGCCATCCGGGGCCCGGCGCCGCCACGGTACCGAGCGGGTGGTTCTGGCCGGCCTGGCCAGTGGCGCTCTGGTCCTGGGGCTGGGCGGACGGGTGCTGATGAGGGTCCTGGCCCTCACCACCCCGGAGCCGCCGAGATTCACCCTTGAGGGCTCCCTGCAGGTTCTGGCCGTCGGCGCCGTGTGGGGAGCCGTCACCGCGCCGCTGCTGCTGGTCGCAGAGGGGCGTTTCCCGCGGCTGGGCCGGAGCAAGGGCCCCCTGCTCGGTCTCGCCGTCCTCGTGCTGGCGGCCGCCGCCCTGCTGTTGATCGAGGGCGCCGGCGAGATCGTGGCGCCGCGCAGCTTCATCGTGCTCTCGTCGCTGCTGTTCCCCGCTCTCTTCGTGGTGCACGGCGTCGCCGTCGAGAAGCTATGGCGGCTTTGGACCAGTCGGGGGCCGGTCCCGACTCCGTGATGGCCATCGCGCTCGCGGCGGTGGCGGGACTGGCGCTCCTGTACCTCGGCGGCGAGGCACTGGTCCGCGGCGCCGCGGCGCTGGCCCTGCGTCTGGGAATCTCGCCTCTCGCGGTCGGTCTCACGGTGGTCGCCTTCGGCACCAGCGTGCCCGAGCTGGTGGTTTCCCTGGACGCCGCGCTCGCCGGTGCCGACGACATCGCGGTCGGCAACGTCGTCGGATCGAACATCGCCAATATCCTCCTGATCCTCGGCCTCTCCGCCCTGATCCGTCCGGTGGCGGTCGAGGCCAAGATCTTCCGGACCGACGCGCCGCTGGCGGTCGTGGCCTCGCTGGCCCTGATCGGGATGCTGGCCGACGGCGTCGTGTCGCGGACCGAGGGCGGCCTGCTGCTGACCGCCCTGGCGGCCTTCACGGTGCTCACCTTCCGGCAGGCGCGGCGGGAGTCCGGCGTCGTCCGAGCGGAGCTTGCCACCGCCGCGCCGCAGGCGGCACCCGGCGCCGTCGCCAGCGGGCTCCTCGTGCTTCTGGGCGTGGCCGCGCTCGTTGCTGGCGGCCACCTTCTCGTCACCGCGGCCGTTGAGCTGGCGCTGGTCTTCTCGGTGAGCCAGGCGGTGATCGGCCTGACGATGGTGGCCGTCGGCACGAGCCTGCCGGAGCTCGCCACCTCGGTCGTCGCCGCGGCCCGGGACCGTGGCGACATCGCGGTCGGCAACGTCGTCGGCAGCAACCTGTTCAACATCCTGGGGATCCTCGGAGTCACGGCCGTCGCCGCGCCCCTGTCGCGCGGCGCCGTCGGTTGGGCGAGTCTGGCGGTCATGCTGGCCGCCGCCGTCCTGCTGGTGCCCCTGCTGGGGACCGGAAGTCGGCTCAGCGGCCGCGAAGGCGCCGTTCTCCTGGCGGCCTACGCCGCCTACGTCACCTGGCTGCTCGTCTCCTGACGGCGTCGCTCCCGGCGCCGGCCGGCGTCATCCGCGGGCGGCTCGTGGCCCGGGCTCATTCGAAGCACAGAGGACCCGCGCGGCTGCGGTATCGTAACCGCCAGATCGCGGAACGCGGCGCCGGCTGAAGGCGGCGCCGACGAGGTGGCCGCCATGCCCTGGAAGATGAGTTCGACCGCCTCCTGGGTGGCCAAGCTGCGGCCCGACATGGAGCCGAAGATCGTCGACGATCGCCGCACCGGGACGCGCATGCTGGTGCCGACCCCGATGCTGCTGGCGGCAGAGATCCGGCAGGTGCTCCGGGGCCGGCTCGTGACGCCGCGACGGCTGCGCCAGCGGCTGGCCGAGCGAGCCGGCGCCGAGACCGCCTGCCCGATGACCACCGGCATCTGCCTGAGCATCGTCGCCGGCGCCGCCGAGGAGCAGATCGCCGCCGGCCGGCGCCCGGTGGCGCCCTACTGGCGGGTGGTGGAGGAGGACGGCTCGCTGCGGGCGAAGAACCCCGCCGGCCCGCGGGCCCAGGCGCGGCATCTGCGCGCCGAGGGGCACGCGGTCCACAAGCAGCGCGGGCGCGAGATCTGGAAGGTCTCCGGCTTCGGCGTCGCCTGAGGGACGCGCGGAGCGGACTGCGCCTGCCCAGGTGCCGCCAGGCCGGGCGGCAGGCCGCTGTGGGAAGCGGTAGTCTGGG
>JABAOD010010593.1_pt3 | contig 10663 bp, 10 predicted proteins | sample 7062151 | NCBI WGS metagenome assembly JABAOD01 (sample SAMN14538626, study PRJNA623070) | marine sediment metagenome | biome: marine biome [ENVO:00000428]; feature: marine pelagic biome [ENVO:01000023]; material: deep marine sediment [ENVO:00002113] | place: India: Gulf of Khambhat ...
CCTTCAAGCTGCAGATGTCGAACACGAGACCCCTGGGCCGAAGGGACGCAATCGTCCGGAGCACACCCGGGGCCGCAGATACGGGAACGGAAACGGCGACGACGTCCGCCGCGGCGACTCCCTTCGCCAGATCGCCTTCGAAGGGGAATCCATCGAGGGGGCCGCGGGTGTCGTTCACGACAACCTCGTAGCCGCGGGATCGCAGGTACCGGCAGAGCCAACGGCCCATCGCGCCCGTGCCGCCCACGACGAGAGCACGTCGGTGGAGAGGCTTCGGCGGGGCGACGGCCTCTTGACGGCGTACGCTCTCCTCCATGAGGAGCCGGGCCAAGGCCACCGCGGGGGACCTCGCGATGCCTCGGTCGTCGCAATCCTTGAGGAACCGATCCATCACCCGCTCCTCCCTCTCCGGATCGCGAACGGGCAAACCCATTNNGTCCGATCTCCTCTGCGAGATGCAACCGCTTCGCCACCCGGGCCACAATCTCCCGGTCGACCTCCGCGATTGACTCACGTAACCGCGCAATCTCCGCCTCGCTCACACCAATCCTCCCAGGAACATGAGGTCCAGTATTCCCATCGCCGCGACGTTCTCCACGACGGGGACGGCTCGGGGCACGATGCAGGGGTCGTGCCGTCCCGTGACGACCGTCTCCGTGGCCTGCATCGTCTCGAGGTCCACGGACCGCTGGGGCTTCGCGATGGAGGCCGTCGGCTTCACGACGACACGGAACGTCACGGGCATCCCCGTCGTGATGCCACCGAGGATCCCGCCCGCGTAATTCGTCGACGTGACCACGCGCCCTCCCTCAATCGCAAAGGGATCGTTGTGCTCGCTCCCCCGCATCGTCGCCGCGCGGAATCCCGCGCCGAAGTCGACCCCTTTCACGGCCGGGATCGAGAACAGGAGGTGGGCTAAGGTCGCTTCCACGGAATCGAAAAAGGGCTCGCCGACCCCCGCGGGCAGGCCCGCCACCGTGGCCTCGATGATCCCCCCGAGGCTGTCGCGGTCCTTCCGGGCCTCCTCGATCGCGGCGATCATGCGCTCCGCGGCCTCGAGGTCCGCGCAACGGACCGGCGTCCGCTCCACGTTCGCTTCGATCTCCTCCGGGGACAGGGGCTTCGAGGTCACCCCGCCGATCTGAATCGCGTGGGCGTAGAAGCGAACGCCGAGGGGTGCGACGGCCTGACGGGCGATCGCGCCGGACACCACGAGGGGTGCCGTCATGCGGCCCGAAAGCTGTCCGCCCCCGCGCAGGTCGCTCTTCCCGCCATACTTCATTCGCGCGGTGAAATCCCCGTGGCCCGGCCTCGGGACGCGAGCCGTGCCCGTGTAGGACGTCGACTGCACGTCCCGATTCCGGATGATCGCCACGATCGGCTCGCCGGTCGCCTCGCCCGTCCGGAGGCCCGTCGAGAACTCCACCTGGTCCTCTTCCTGACGCTGTGTCGTGAGGCGGCTCTGACCCGGCCGACGTCGGTCCAACTGCGCCTGAACGAGGGCTTCGTCCACCTTCGTTCCTGCGCGCAGGCCTTCGATCGTGCAACCCACGAAGGGGCCATGGCTCGTGCCGAAGATCGTCGTGCGGTAGCGGGATCCGAAGACGTTCAGGGTACCACCTCGAAGGCGGCCCCGAGGGACCGAAGGTCCTCGAGGAAGGATGGATAGGAGATACGGTAGCAGGAGGGTTCGCTGATGTCGACCGGACCGTCCGCGACGAGGCCAGCAACGGCGGCGGCCATCAGGATGCGGTGATCTCCATGGGATTCGACGAAGGCCTCGCGGAGCCGTGTGGACCCTCGGACGACGCATCCGTCCCGGGTGGGCTCCACGTCGGCGCCCATCGCCTTCAGGAGCGCGACCGTCGTCTCGATCCGGTCGCTCTCCTTGAGCCGCAGGTGCTCGCCGTTCACGAAGCGCGAGGGACCCTCGGACTGGGTCGCGAGGACGGCGAGGACGGGGAAGAGGTCCGGCGTGTTCCCGACATCGACCCTCTGCCCCCGGAGGGGGCCCCCGCGAACCCGTACCGCGTCATGGGCGACCTCCACGGAGGCGCCGAAGGAGCGGAGGACGTCGAGGAGACCCCGGTCCCCCTGAGGACTCTCCGGATGGAGGCCGTCGACCGTCACGTCCCCGTCCGTGAGGGCGGCCGCCACGAGGGGGAAGGCCGCGGAGGAGTAGTCTCCGGGCACCTCTACGTCCGTCGCCCGATACCCTTGACCTCCGGCGGTCTCGTAGCCCTCCTCTGTCCTCGTGACCTCCGCCCCGAACTGGGCCATGAGATCACGGGTGACCTCCACGTAGGGCTCCGAGCGGAGGGGTGGCAGGACGCGGAGCCGGGTGGAGCCCCGGGCAAGGGGGCTGGCAACGAGGAGGCTCGAAATGAACTGGGAACTCACGGATCCAGGGATCGATGCGCTGCCGCCGACCAGGGGCCCCGCGATCTCCACGGGCGGCAGGCCGCGGCCTCCGAGAGACCGGGCGCGCGCGCCGAGGGCCTCCAAGGCGTCGAGGAGGGGTCCCATGGGCCGCTTCCGGAGGCTCGCGTCGCCCGTGAGGGTCGTGCTCCCATCGAGGGTCGCGGCGACCCCGGCGAGGAGGCGGAGGGTCGTCCCCGAATTCCTCGCGTCGACCGTTCCGGACGGCGGCCGGAGTCCCTTCGATGCGACGACGAGGTCGCCGTCGCGACGGGCCACCTCCGCGCCGAAGGCCCGTACGCCATCCACGGTCGCCTCGGTGTCATCTGCGAGCAAGGGTCGTCCAATGCGGCTCGGACCTCCGGAGAGGGCGGCGAGCAGGATGGCACGGTGCGTGTAGCTCTTCGAAGGGGACGCGGCGATGCGACCGGAGACCTTCGAGGGCGTCGCCCGAAACCTCATGGAGGGACCTCCTTGGCTTCCTCCGTGTTCAGGCCCACCGTCCGGACCTCCGCGTCGTCCGCCGCGAGGGCTTTCGCCACGGCGTCCCGGTGGGCGGGCTTCGTCAGGGCGATGATCGCCGGGCCGGTGCCCGTGACTCCGGCGGCCATGGCGCCCGCCGCGCGCGCACGATGGACCGGCGTCTCGTCGATCCCGAGGAGGGGCGCGTATGCGGCGCTGTTCTTCTCCATCGCGCGGAAGTAATCACCTTCGAGGGCGAGCCGGAAGGCCTCGTCCACCTCCCCCCGGATCGAGGAGAAGTCCTTCCCCGCGAGCTCCCGTTTCGCAATCGCGCGGCGCGGCACGTGGACCACGACGACGAGCCCTTCCATGAGCCGGTCTGCCTTGAGCAGGCGACGCGCACGGTTGTCCGTGACCGCGACGCCGCCGAAGTAGGAGGCGCAGGCATCGTCGAACGCTCCCGTGATCGTCACCCCGGCCTCGAGGGCCGCGTCCACGCCCAGGTTCACGAGCTTCAGTGGATCGAGGCGAAGCCCCAGGGCCCTCGACGAGGCGAGGGCCACCGAGTTGGCCACCGCGGAACTGCTCTTCAGCCCCCGAGAGATCGGGATCTCAGAATCGACAGTCACCTCGAGCCCGACCTTACGCCGGCTCCGGCGGAGGACCCGGCGGGCGCAGGCCTGCGCGAGGGACGGATCGACGTCCTCGGGAACATGCACGCGGACCTCGGACTCCTTCCCCCTCGGGACTGCCGTGGCCGTCGCACGCAGGGCGAGACCGAAGGCCGCTCCGCGCCCCGTGGCGATCGCGTTCACGATCGTCCCGGCCCCGAAGCACACCGCCCGGGCCTTCATCGAAGGGCCTCCCGCGCGGCGTCTTCCATGGCCTTGAAAGGCGCCTCGACGCCGAACCACAACTCGAAGGACTTCGCGGCCTGATGGAGCAGCATCTCGAGGCCCGAGGTCCCCGGGATGCCGGCCTGCTTCGCGGCCTGGAGGAGGGGCGTCTCCGGCGGATTGTATACGAGGTCCACGACGCACTTCGCGTGCCGGACCGCGGCCGCGGGGAGGGGCGATCCCTCCGAGATACCTTTCGTGCCGACGGGCGTCGCGTTGACGAGCAGATCCCACGGACCCCGCTTCATGACGTCTCCGAGGTCGAGGACCTCCACCGTGCGGCCGAAGGCCTCCGCGAGAGCTTCGGCGCGGGAGGGAGTGCGGTTCATGACGTGGACCCGTGCGCCCTCTCGGAGCAGGACATGGACGACCGCCTTGGCCGCACCTCCGGCTCCGAGGACGAGGACGTCCCGACCGCCCAGATGCAGGCCCCGAGACCGGAGGACCATCCGGAAGCCATGGACGTCCGTGTTGTGGCCCTTCGTCCATCCGTCCCGGACGACGACCGTGTTCACCGCGCCGAGGGCTGCCGCATCCCCGTCCAGTTCGTCGAGGAGGGCCGGGACCGCTTCCTTGTGAGGAATCGTGACGTTGAATCCGCGCAACCGCAGGTGCTCCCCTGCGTCCAGGAGGGCGGGGAGGAAGGACCCCTCCACATCGAAGGGGAGGTAGGCCCCCGGCAGGCCCGAGGCGGCGAGGGCCGCCTCGTGGATCTGGGGCGAGATCGAATGGCCGAGGGGGTGGCCCACGAGGCCGAGGACGGAGGGCGTCCNNGCCGTCTCGAGGGCGAGCTGGCCCGGCGCGGAGGGATGCCCAAAGGCGGCGTACTGGATCTCCTGCCCGACGTCCTGGGCGAGGACACGGATCACGGTTCCCGCAGCCCCCATTCCGATTGTGATGAACCGACGCCCGCGGCGACCTTGCTCCCTCGCGAACGCGACGAGGCCGAGGGCCTGCTGCACATCGGCCACGGGCGTGACGACCTTCGCGACGTCGCCGTGGTCCGCGCAAGCCTCCGAGGCTTCCGCGACCTTCGCGAGGTCCGTGGGCGCGTCGAAGTGATGGGACACGATGACGTCCTGACGATGGCGGGATGCCTCCCGCCGCAGGGATTCAAGGCTCCCCCGATCCGTCTCCAGCTCCAGATCCACGTAGCGGAAGCCGCCGCGGCACAGCTCCGTCAGGAGACGCGCCCGACCGTCTCGGGATGGGGGTCGGACCCCGCCCTGGGAGGGGGAGCGAAGGGTTGCGATGGCTCGGGATCCCACGGAGGCGGCGAGACGACGCACCCCCCGGAGGTTCGCGTCCGCGAAGTAGTCGAGGCGCAGCTCGACGAGGGCCGCGCCCTTCGAGAGGGCGGCCTTCGCGGCCCGCTCTGCCTTCCCGGCACTGTCCTCCGTGATTACAGCCGTCACGTGCGTCATGTCACCTCTCCGAAATCGTCTCCTGGATGCGCATGCCGAAGTGCCGACCGCCCTCCTCGATCCGCAGCAGGACCTCGTCGCCCTCGGTCAGCTCGCTCACGGACTTCGGCGGTCCCTCCGTCGCGACGAAGCGGATCGTCTCAGCATTCTGCACGATCGTGGCGAAGCGCCGGCCTTCAGCCTCGGCCTCCACGAGGACGAGGGGGCGCCGCTCGACCTTCACGCGGCCCACGACAACGCTTCGCGTCCGGCCTTCCGCATCAACGGCGAGGATGTCGTCCCCCGCCCGGAGTTCGCTGAGATACTTCGTCTTGCCGTCCGGGAGCAGGACGTAGGCGTGGACGGGTCCCGCGTTGACCCGGAACGGGCGAGCGGCGACGTACCCCGACTCCACGCTCTCCGAGTGGATGAGGAACAGGCCCGCGGAGCTGTTGCCCACGAGCATCCCCTCCCCCGTCCGCAGGATCGAGCAGGTATCCACACACACCCGATCACCCAGGCCGAGGGGTCGGATTTCCACGACCTTCGCCCGGAGGAGTGTCACCCCGGTCGCCTGTGACTCCATCAGGCGTCGCACGCCTCGTACCTCCTTGGGGGATGACGGGACGAGGAGGATTCCGTCGACGCCGACCTCCATCGTCTCGAAGAAGAGCTTCGCCTCGCCGGCGTCGTGGACCTCCACGAGGAGCCGCGTCCCGCTCCCCTGGAAGTGGGCGATGAGGTTCTCGAGGGGGATGATCTTCCAGTCCTCCGTGCGCACGACGACGTGCCGGGTCGCCCCGCGGAGGGCGCGCACCGCGCGTTCGTCCTTGGCCTCCCGGATTGTCGCGAGCCGGCCGATCTCTTCCCCGTCGAAGACGAAGGCACCATCCCGCAGGAGGATCGGGGAGAAACGGCCGAGCCGCTGGAGGGTGTCGTCCGCCTGCGTCAGGACGATCTGGTCGAAGCCGGACTCGAGGGCGGCCGTGACGACGGACCGAACGTCTCTGCTTTCCTTGGAGGGGAAGGCCCCCACCCACACCAACCGGTCCATGGGGGCCTCACCCGCGATAGACCTCGTCCACCGCCGCCCCGTCGAAAATGATGCGGGCAATCGCCCGCGTCATTCCGATCGGGTCCTTCGCCTGGAAGATGTTTCGACCGATTGAGACTCCCGCGGCGCCTCCGGCCATGGAGCCGGCCACCATCTCGAGACATGCCCGCTCCGAATCGAGCCGCGGGCCACCGGCCACGATGATGGGCGCCGGACATCCGCCCACGACCTCCTTGAAGCTTTCGGGCGACCCGGTGTACACGGTCTTCACGACGTCGGCGCCGAGCTCCGCCCCCACGCGGGCCACGTGCTTCACCACGTCGACCTCATAGGGATTCCGGATGTTCTCCCCCCGAGGGTACATCATCGCGAGGAGGGGCATGCCGAATCGGTTGCAGGCTGTCGCCGTGGCGCCCAGGTCCGCGAGCATGAACTCGTCATCCGCTCCGCCGACGTTCGTGTGGACGCTGACTGCGTCCGCGCCATAGGCGATCGCCTCGTCGACCTGGGTGACGAGGACCTTCTTGTTCGGGCGCGGGCTCAGGGACGTCGAGGCACTCAGGTGCACGATCAACCCGAGGCCGTCACCGAAGTAATCCTTTGCGGCCCGCACGACGCCCTTGTGGAGGACGACCGCGGTCGCGCCGCCCTTCGCCACCCCGGACACGGCCTTCCGGATGTCCTCCAGGCCGGCGAGGGGGCCTGAGGATACCCCGTGGTCCATGGCCGCGACGAGGGCCTTGTCGCCGCTGAAGATGCGGCGGAGTCGAATTCCCTTGCCAATGGGGGTCATAGGATACCCGTGCGAGGTCGTAGCACGGACGTAGGTTGGGGTGGTATATGAACCCTGCGTTCTTTGGATTCACCACGACAACTTGGAACGCGCCACGAGGACGAGCGACGCGAGCTTGGCCCTACATGCCGGCGAGGATGTTGACGATCGCGCGGTCGCTCCCCGGGGATTCCGGTAGCGTCCCCCAGGCGACGTCGGCGCCCGGCGACCGCAGATGGACTTCGCGGATCACCTCCTCGGGCGCGCTCGGAGGGGGAAGGGACATGAGGACGGCGGCCTGCCGGATGTCTTCGTGCCGGCCCGTGAACCACGGTGATCGATAGGCCTCCTCGACGGCGAGGAAGCAGCGATGCTTCTCCGCCCCCGCCCCCATGCCGAACCTCCAGTCGCGCGCCTTCGTAAGCTGACGACGGAGGGGCGCGATGTCGGATCGGGACAGCCCCAGGGCGAGAGCCCCCGCAAGCTTCGCCATGACCCCGCCCAGAATCTTGAAGGCGCGGACGAGGGGCACGTCCGGCGCGATGCGGAGGAGCTCGTCGTTGCCGAAGGTCACGACGCCATCGACCTTTCGCCGCAGGAGGTCGAGCTGGCGTTCGGCCGCCGTCCGGCGGAGGGCCCCTTCCGCCGTGAAGGGGACGGTCGCCAGGGCGAGGGTCGCGTCCCCGAGGATCCGAGCGACCCTCCCGACGAGGCTCATCGCCCAGCCTCCGATTTCGCCGCCCAAGCCTCCCATGGGGAGGACGAGGTCGCGATCCAAGATAGCCGTGGCGAGATCCTTCTCCTCATGGGTCTCCATCTTCTGAACCGCCCGCTCGTCCATGGAGGCGAACGCGCGCAAGGAATCCGGCCGGACGAGGACCCGGGGAAGTCCCGCCATCGCGGGGTGGGGCGCATGGTTCACGGCGACGCACACCCCGTGGGGGAGGAGGGCAACCTGGCGGAGGGTGTTGCAGCCGGCGCCGCCACACCCCAGGATCGCGAGGCGCGCCGGTTCCTCCCCGGTCCCGAGCTGCCAGAGGTCCGGCACGGCCGTGGCATCGAACGGCCGGCCCATAAGGATTCCCGGGACCCCTGCCGAAATCGCACGTCGACTCGANNACCGGACCTTGATAACGATAGGACAACCTATTTGGAGGCCTACTGCCGTGGACGGCCGACCTCTTGCGCGGGAGTGCCCCCCGACCTCCGCTCGGGCAAAGGCGTTTCCTTTCTTCGCGCGGCGGTCCCTGGAGGGATCAACGTCCCATGAGCGCCTGCCCCGTATGCAAGAACGAGCTGAGTTATGTCCAGCAATATGGCCAGTGGTACTGTTACACCTGTCGGCAGTATCGTCAGCCCCTGCAAACGACCCCCGCGCCGAAGGCCGGGCCCCCCCTCCCCCCCACCGGCGCGCCGGGGAACGGGCTGTGGTTCCAGAACTTCTACCGTCTTCGGAAGAAGGTGCTCGCGATCGCCGGCCAGTACTGGATCGAGGACCCGAACGGACGGACCCTCGGCTACAGCAAGCAAAAGCTCCTCCGGCTCAAGGAGGACATCCGCGTCTTCACGGACGAGAGGATGACCACAGAACTGTTCAGGATCCAGCAGCAGCAGATCATGGACGCCTGGGGGAACTTCGCGGTCGTCGACTCGCCGACGAACACGTTGCTGGGCTACGTGAGGCGCAGGGTCCTGTCCTCCGCCTTCGTTCGGGATGAGTGGGAGATACGCGATCCGGCGCAGCAACTCATCGGCGGGATCTACGAGTCCACGGGGCGAGGCCTCGCGCGCAAGTACGTCCCCGGCGGCGCCCTGATCCCCGAGAAGATGACCCTCGAACTCAGCGGACGGCCGGTCGCAGAAATCAACCAGCGGTTCAAGATCGTCGGGGATATCTGGGAAATCCAGTGCCACGCGGTCCCCTCGAACTTCGACCGGCGCGTCCTCCTGGGCGGTGCCCTGCTCATGAGCCTCGTCGAGCGGGCGCGCAAGTAGGCCCCGCGCCTTGGGACTCCGCCCGCGTCACTGAAGCGCCGAGGTCCCTGAAGGACGTCGACACAACGCGCGCTCCGATCGCACGCCGCCACGTTCGATTGCTTCCAACTCACTGGACGTGCGGGCCGAGGACTCGACGGGAAGCCGTCAGATACTTTCGCTGACCTTTTGATAGAGCCTATAAGTAGGCGGGTCACCGTTGCGACCGCGAGGATGCACGAAATCGTCTGCGTGGCCGATGTTCATGAGGGGCAGAACTTCGACTTCCGCATCGACCCCGAGACCGGAATCTCGGAGCGGGCGATGGACCTCCACAGGAATTTCGCGATGGCAGCTCGGCGGGCGATCGAGCTCGGGGCGTCCCTCTTCTGCATCCTCGGGGATCTGTTCGAAAGGACCCACGTCGCCCCGATCTTTCGCGAACTCGTCCGGCGCGATGTGATCGAGCCCCTTGGCCAGGCCGGCATCGAGGTGTGGATCCTCGCGGGCAACCACGACCAGCCGCGCCGGGCTGCCAAGTCCACCTCCCTGGACGACTTCCGGGGATACGAACACGTTCGCGTGTTTCGGGAGCCACGGGTCGAGACGCGAACCGTCGGCGGTCGCACGATCGGGTTCATCCTCGTGCCCTACCTGCATCCCGAGCAGGTCATGGAGCGCGTCCGGGCCTCCGTCGGCAGGGAGGTCCCCCGGGAGGAAGCCTACGAGGTCGCCCGACGGCTCTGGAGGGAATGGATCCACCGCCGCGCGGAGGAGCTGAAGGAGGCGGACCTCCGCGTGGTCTTCGGACATTTCGAGTTCCAGGGCGCTAGGTACGCGAGCACGACCTATCCCGAAGTGGTCCCCCACGACTTCACGTACGCACGGGACATGCTGCCCGATTCCGTCGACCTCGCGATCTTCGGCCATATCCATCTCCATCAGGTCCTCTTCGACAAGGTCGTGTACGTCGGCGCGCCGGAACGGATTGACTGGGGCGAACGGTTGGATCCCAAGGGGTTCGTGGTCCTCCGACCCGACGGGACGTGGACCTTCGAGGAACTCCCCGTGAGGCCCATGCTCAAGATCGACGTTGCCGTGGACCTCGGGGACGACGTGACGGACAGGATCCTCGCAGCGCTACCCCACGACGTCACGGGAGCCCTCGTGCGCATCGAAGTGCGGCTCCCGGACGACCTCCGTGGGGGTCTCGATGAGGCACGGCTCGGGGAGCGACTCCGGGCGGCGTTCCACTACGAGATCAAGCTCGTGTCGACAGACCGTCCGCGCATCGCGGCGGAAGCGTTCACGATGGACCCGAATCATCTCCTCGCCGACTACGTGGACAAGGAGTTCGCGGCCCATCCGAGGAGGGAGGCGATCAAGGCCGAGGCCCTTCGAACCCTGAGGGAGGTCCTCTCGTGAAAGGAGAGGACGCGGTCGAGGGCACGGCAGTCACGGGTGTAGAGGCTCCGACCCTTCCCGAGGGCTTCGTCCTCGAAGAGATCGAGATGCGCGGGTTCATGCGATACCTCACGCGGACGGATCCGTCCCTCCGATTCCCCGAGAAGTTCACCGTGATCACGGGTCGGACGGGAGCCGGAAAATCCTCCATTCTCGACGCGATCACCTTCGCCTTGTACGGCTCCACGACCCGAACGGACATCCAGAGCGTCAAAATCAC
>JABAOD010000991.1_pt8 | contig 10654 bp, 8 predicted proteins | sample 7062151 | NCBI WGS metagenome assembly JABAOD01 (sample SAMN14538626, study PRJNA623070) | marine sediment metagenome | biome: marine biome [ENVO:00000428]; feature: marine pelagic biome [ENVO:01000023]; material: deep marine sediment [ENVO:00002113] | place: India: Gulf of Khambhat ...
TCTGGCCAGGCAGAGCGCGGGAGAGGGCGGCTCAGAGGCTAAGCGACTCGGCGAATTGCTGCTCGAGGACGAGGCAATCTCACTCGATGCACTGCTCGCAGCCATCCAGGCGCAACGCATCGACCGTCTGAGGGCCTGCCCGCTTTTCAACTCCCTGTCCAACGACGACCTCGCCGAGCTGAGCGCGGTTTTTCAGGAAGTATCCCTGCCCGCCGATGAATTGCTCATCGAGCAGGAGGACAAGGATCCGTACCTGTACGTCGTCGGTGCCGGGAGACTGGAAGTCTTTCGCAGCGGCGGGCGGAGCAACGAGAGCGTGCTGGCGCGGGTATTTCCGGGTGAGCCCGTTGGCGAGATGGGATACTTCACCGACGGTATTCGCTCGGCTTCCGTGCGCGCCATCGACACGGTGCAGCTGTTGCGTGCAAGGTACGAAGATCTCACCGATTGCTTCGAGAGTAATGCGAATGTCGCAACGGCTTTCATGAATGTCGTTACCAATCGTCTACGCCGAAGCAATCTGCTCTACCAGGAGAATCAGTATCGGGAGCCGAGCACGAACCGAAGGCTCGGACATCTCGCGGAGTTCATAGAGTCCCTCAAATCCGAAGCACTCGAGCAAAGCATGGAGTCGGTCCTCCAGCGTCTGGTGCGCAGTATCGGTCGGCTGACCGACGCGGAGCGGGTGGTTCTCTACCTGACCGACCCGAGGTCTGGTGATCTGTGCTCGCGAGTTGCCGAAGGTAATGAGCATCGCGAGATACGGGTGTCTGCGAAACAGGGTATCGTCGGCTGGGTTGCCACCAACGGCGAGCTTGCGAATATCCCGGATGCTGCACAGGACGCACGTTGCGATCGGGGGCTCGACGAGCAAACCGGTCGACGCACCCATAGCGTGCTGTGCGCGCCGGTGCACGGACGCCGCGACGAGATCATCGGTGTGCTCGAAGTCGTCAACAAGCGTATCGGCATTTTCGACGAGCGGGATGAGAGCGTTGTCAGGGTATTCACGGATCAGGCAGCGGTGACGATGGAGTGCTCAAACCTCTACGGTGATGTCGTTCGCAACCACGACCGCATGACTGCGCTGCTCGACATCGCCACTTTGGTGACCCAGGCGCAGGATCTTTCCGCGCTCATGAAAGAAATCGGTGTCGAACTTACCGAGCTTCTCGGCTGTGAGCGCAGCATTCTTTTCGCATATGACAACGATGCCGAGGAGATGTGGACGGTGCTATCCACGGAGGGTGAGACTGAGCATTTGCGCTTGCACGTATCGTCACTGGTGGCGGGCTATTCTGCGGTTGCACGCGAGATTATGAATATTCATGATCCTTACGGTGACCAGCGCTTCAATCCGGAATTTGATCGACAACGCGGATTCCATACGCGCAACGTGCTGTGTGTGCCGATCGTCAACCGCCGAGGCGCGGTGGTGGGTGTCCTGCAGACAGACAACAAGGTCGAAGGCGGTTTCGACGACGAGGATGTCACGGTGCTGCGTGCCATCGCGTCGCAGCTCGGCATTGCGGTGATCTTCAACGTATAGGGCGGCACGCGTACACGAAGGCTTCCTGCGCCGGTGTCTCTATGGAACCCGGTCGCACCTCCCGCACTCGCGCAACAGCGGCACCGGGCTCGGCTCCGAGCTCCACCAGTATTCGTGCCGCGATCGTGCCCGTGCGCCCAAGTCCCCCCATGCAGTGCACGGCGATTGATGCCCCCTGCGTGAACAGCTCCCGCAGCTCGCCTCCGACTTCCGCCCATTTTGTCTCGAATTGCGCGTCGGGTGTGTCCCGGTCACGAATGGGAAGGTGCCACCAGCGCATTCCGAGAGCTGCGACTCGATCGGGGAGCGATTGCACGCCGTGGGCCGCAAACTCGTGGTCCTCGATGAGGCTCAAGACGCCGGCTGCCCCCCACATCTGCAGTGCCCGGAGATCCTCCTCGAGCGAGGACCCGGATCCCGGGCAGGCGCACAGCGCAATGCGCGCGCCGGTGGGCGAGACGTGCATTGAATCGATTTTTCCGCTCGACACCTGATGATTCCACAGTGGGCACTGCGATGCCCGGTCAAACCCATGCATGTTAATTGACTTGCTCGATTAATATATCAGTTGTGAGAGCAGTAATCCGAAGCTGGTGGCAGCGCCCACGCACGGCACCCATATGGGACAGGGAATCACCCCCACGACAACCGGCCGGCGCCACTTGAGCACCACCAGAGCCAGATTGACCAGAGTGAAAACCGCGAGTACGAGGAAGCTCGTCGCGCCTGCGAGACGTACGAGTGGAAACCACAACGCCAGACTGACGATGATGGCGGCGACGAGAATCGTCGCCGTCACCGGCGTATGCGTGCGCGGATTAACCTCACCCAGCGCCCGCGGTAGCCAGCCTTTGGCGCTCATGCCATAAAAGATGCGCGCCGCCATGATGATCTGCACCAGGGCGCCGTTGACCACGGCGAGCAGGCCGATGGCGCTGATGACGACAGGCGATCTGCCCGTCGCCTGCTCGTAGACCAGGGCGAGTGGCGCATCGCTCTCGGCGAGCAGCTCGAGGGGCACGCTCGTAAGCGACGCGAGCACGACCAGGAGGTAGAGGACCGTCGACAGGCACAGGGCGATGAGAATTCCCAGGGGAAGATTGCGCTCGGGATGCACGACCTCCTCGGCGACATTGATCATGTCCTCGAATCCGATGAAGGCAAAGAAAGCGAGGAAAGCTCCGAGGACCACACTGGTGATCGCGACGTCACCGACAAACGGAATCATTCCCGGGAGATTCTCCGGCACGGTGTCGAGATTGTCGCCGGCAACCACGATGATCATCACCAGACCTGCGAATTCGAGGACAGTGAGAATCGCGGCCACGCGCGCCGAACCCTTGATACCCCAGGCGGCGATGAGACCGAGGGTTGCCACGAGCGAGACGATCAGCACTGCATCGGGCAGATCGAAAAGGACGCGGAAATATCCGGTGAATCCACGGGTCATCGTCGCCGCGGCGATCATGCCCGAGCACGCGATCAACAGACCCACCACGGTCGAAAGGGCGCGCTGCTTGAAAGCTTCCTGCACGTAGACGGCTTCCCCGGCGCTCACCGGAAAGCGGGCGGCCAGCTCGCCGTAACTGAAAGCCGTGAGCGCCGCGATCACCGCCGCCATGACGAATGCCAGGGGCGTGCCCATGCCGGCGACGCCGATGACTTCACCGATGAGAACGTAGATGCCGGCACCGAGTATGTTGCCGAGGCCGTAGAGCGTGATCAGGCCGAGCCCGAGTGAGCGATCCAGCTGCGCGCCGCCGGCCGCAGTCGGTGGCCTTCGACTTGCCATGCCGATCAGCCAGACGGAAGGGTCTGCAGGGATCCGTTCACGTCGAGCTGGTAGGCGCGGTCGAGAATGTTCACTTGAATACCGGTGCCGCCGTCTTCGAGCTGCTGCTCGATCATGGTCGCGTGCTCCATCACTCCGACCATGAAAAGGTTGGAGAGCGCCTCGGCGCCGTTCGCCACGGCGCCGCTTGCAGCGAGCTCTTCGGCTATCGCGGCGAAACGCGGCTGGAGGCGAAAGCGACTGAGCCAGGCGGACGCGGACGCAGCCTTGTCGCTGCCCACCAGCTCCCGGCTGCGGGTGACCCGTCGCGACGCAAACGGTTTCCACTCGATCGATGAGGTCGCGCTGCCCACCGCCTTGGCCTTGATTCGATCGACGAGCGCGTGAGCCGCGCGCATTGATGCCTCTGTCTCAGCATCCGTCCGGGCGGCTATCTCGCGCAGCTCGCCGAGCGAGCGCTCGTAGTCACTGCTGGCCGAGGTCGCGCCAGGCACGCCCGTTGCGGCCGCAACGAGCACTTGCTGCACGGCCTGAAGCTCGGCGCGGGCGAGACTCGCGCGCGCCGAGTAGAGCCGGCTGAGCATCGTGCGCGCATCGGCGAAGTCTTTGTCATTGCTGCGTTGGCGCTTCTCGAGATCGGCTATCAGCGACTGCTGTTCGCGGGCGAAGCTGGAATGGGCTTCGAGCAGCTGCTGACGCTCGGTGCTCAAGGCAGCGCGATTCTGCTCGAGGCCTCCCTCTGCGCGTGGCTGCGAGGCGATCTCGGCTTGCGTTGCTTGCGCATCGGCAGCGCCGAGAGCAACGATGCGCGCATCGATTCTATTGCGATCAGAGACGACCTGCTCGATGGCCGCATACACGGCCGCAGTCAGCGGTCTCGAAAGATCGAAACGGGGTGCGCCGGTCGCTCTGTAAAGCTGACCATCGTCATTTTGTTCCAGCACCTTCGTTATAGCTACATCGAGTCCTTCGTGCTCGCGACCGAATTCATCGATGAGCCGCGCATTGAGCGTCTCGAGCTTTCTGCGGGCATCCCCAAAATCGTCGCTTATCTGTGCCTCCAGGGCTCTGATCTGCTTGTCTATCTCGTGTCGCTGTGCATCGATGTCGGTTTCGATCACGACTCGGCTGCGATCTATCTCGGCCAGCTTGGCTGCAAGCATGGCCTCGCGCTCGCGTTTCTCGGCGGAGAACTGCTCGTAGCTCGCTTCGTACTCCTGATTTTGCGTCTCGAACGCTCCAGTGGCTTCGATGATGGATTTACGGGTGTCGGCCAGCGCTGTCTGAAGCTCGACGATACGTGCGTCGAGCGCAGTCAGCTTTGCTCTGCGCTCGTCCCCTTCCGGATCGCCGGGGGCAGCCTTGTTGTGTATCTCCAGCAGGGCATTGTACGCATCGATGCGCTCGCGCAACTCTGCTTCGATGCCTGCATGTAATGTGCGTTTCTCGCGGTCAGCGTTGACCATGCTTGCCAGCGTTTCGCCCGCCTGCTCGAGAGTGTTTCGCTCGTGATTGAGCCATTCGGTATATGCGGCATACTCGCGAGCATAGGCATCGGTCATCTTTGCGAGCTTTTGTCGTTCCACTTCGGCGAAAAGTCGCCAATCTTCCTCGAGTGAGCGGATTTCCAGAGCCAGAGGATCTCCGGCCGACATGTATTGCTCGAACTGCGCGCTCAAAGCGGCACGCGCACTGCGCGTTGCCTCGAGTCGGCTCCGGTAGGTTGCCCTGATCGACTCGATCTCGGCGAGCCGCTCGGCGATGCGACGCATGAGGGACTCGACCTGCGGATCCTTCTCGTTATGGCTCTTGTAGCGTTGCTGGAGGCGTTTTTCCTCGTTCAGTCGACCATCGCGAAGCGCAATGCGCTCGTTGAGGGCGTCTATGCGCGCGTTGAGCGCATCGCGTTCGGAGACAAAAACCGACTCGCGGTCTTTGCGCTGCGCTTCGAGCATCGCGAGCTCATCGACGATCTCACGATTGCGGGACTCGTAGTTTTCGCGGATACGCAAAGTCCGCTGCTCGAGATCCGCGGCAAGCGCTGCTGAATGGTGCTGGAATTCACTTTCGATGCTCTTCAGCATCATGTAGTAGATCGGGCGGTTGTCGATCTCCTGCGCCGTTCCCGCGCATGGCGCGACAAGCATAGCGAGGCCGAGAGCACCGAGCAGAGATGATGGACTGCGCCCCAGACCGTTCATGGATATGCCGAAGATGCCGTTTTGCCGCAGCACGTTGTCATGGTTGCGTCCCGATGCGCGAGGGTGGGTTGCACATGCGATTCGGCCGTTTTCGAGTCTATCCGATGACCGCCGGCAATTCTAACCGCCGGCTCACCGGGTGCCATGTGCGCGGGTCTCGGTAACGGAGATTGGCGTGCGCGAACGCCCCAACGATGAAAGTTCAACGCACCATTGAACGCGTGCCCCGACCATGCGAGGGCCATTGTTCTTTGCGCGGCGCGCGTGCGCGAGCAACGCAAATGGAGGGTGCTTTTCATCCCGGCATGGGCCTGGGGACAGCCGGGCGGGCGAAAACCTCGAGCGCGCGGCGCCGTCGACGGCCCTAGGCACCAGCCGTGACAGGCCGCGCAACCACGGTCTCGCGACCGCCCTCGCCGAGGCGAAGCAGGCTCGGCAGGAGAATCAGCGTGAACGCGGTGCTCACGCACATGCCGCCGACGATGACCGCGGCGAGGCCGCGGTAGAGCTCCGTACCCGGGCCGGGGATCAGCAGCAGCGGCAGCATTCCGAAAATGCTCGTGAGCGTGCTCATGAGAATCGGCCGAAGCCGTAGACCGACGGCTTGCTCGACCGCTGCGCGGCGTTCGAGCCCCGCGCGTTCGGCGCTGCGCGTCTGGTGCACCAGCAGGATGGCATTGTTGACCACCAGGCCGAGCAGGATGATGAAGCCGATCATGGTCAGCAGGTCCATCGGCTGGAACAGATCCTTGCCGATCAGCTTCAACCCGTCGTTTATGATCCATAGCGCCACGACACTGCCGACCGTTGCGAGCGGTAGCGCCAAAAGCACCAGCAGACTGTCCTTGAAAGAGCGAAACAGGGCGCTCATGAGCAGGTAAAGAATGACGATTGCGAGGGCGAAGCTCCCGCCCATGCTCCTCAAAGCCACCTCGAGCTGATCGGCGGTGCCGGTGTAACGGATCTCGCCATCTTCAGGCAGAAACGCTTCGGCCACTGGCGCGACCTGCTGCTTGATGATGGCAAGGGTCTCCTCGAGAGACATGTTGGCAGGCGGAGTCACCTGCAGGGTTACGCTGCGGCGCCGATCGAGACGGCGAATCTCGCTCGGTCCGGCGGTGCGCACCACGCTCACCAGCTCACTGACCGGCAGCACCCCGCCCTCGGGTGTTACGAGAGGAATCGAATCGAGCTGCTCCGGTGTTTCCCAGGGCTGCACGCGCACGATGATGTCCCGGCGCTCCTCGCCGTCGAAGTAGTCGCCGACGAAGAGTCCTTCGCCGAGCGCGCGGGTCACCTGAGCCATGGTCTCACGGTTCCATCCCGCCTCGCGGATGCGACGCTCGTTGGGCATCAGGCGCAGCTCCGGCTCCGCGAGCTCGAGGCCCGGCCGGGGTCGCACGTCGGCACCGGGCAGCGCCTTCATGGTTGCCAAGAACGTTGCCTGGGCGGCGCCCATGATGGCTTCCAGGTTACGGCCCTGGAGGTTGATGTCGACGGTGCGTCCTTCGCCGAAGCCGCCGAACAGCGATGCGCGCCTGGCAAATGCCAGGGTATCAGGGAAACCTCGCACGATCCGGTTGATGAGCGGCACGAGCTCGCTCGCCTCCTCGTCCCTCTCGGCGCGTGCTCCCATGAATACGCCGTGGGGAAAGGCGACGAAAAAATACTGTTTGACCTGCGGCTGCTTCTCACCGGTCATGTAGGGTGCGATGCGTTCGGCGATCACGTCGCCCATTTCTTTTTCGATGTGGTCGATATTCACGCCGGGCGGCGGGATGATGAAGGCGAATACCAGATTGCGGTTACCTTCGGGCAGATAGTCGGCCTTCGGCACGAGCGCCAAGGTGGCGGCTACTGGCAATGCAATCAGCGAGGCGATCCAGAGCGCGCGGCGCAGAGGTGTATCGGTGAGCCGCATGATGCCGGCCGTGATGGCTCGCCACCACCCGGCATGCCGATCCTCGAGCTTTTCGTGCTTGAGCCAGGCGGCTGTCGCCGTCGGTATGACCGTTAGCGCGAAGACGAGAGAGGCTACGACCGCCGCGGCGATGGTGAGCGCGAGATCGGCAAACAGCTGGCCGGCTTCGTCCTCGAGAAACACGATGGGCAGGAATATCGCCACTGTGGTCGCGGTCGACGCGATCAAGGCGCCGTAGACTTGCGTCGGTCCCTCGAGGGCGGCCTCGTCCGCAGGCGCCCCGCCTTCACGAAGCCTCACGATATTCTCCAGCACGACGATAGCGGCGTCGAGCGTCATCCCGACGGCGAAGGCCAGACCGGCCAGAGAGATCACGTTGAGCGTCTGGCCTGCCACGTCCAGCATCAGGAAGGCCGCCAATATGCTGCCCGGAATCGCAAGGGCGACCATCAGCGTGGCACGCAGCTTGCGCAGGAACCACCACAACACGCCCACCGCGAGTAACACGCCGACGGCGAGATTATTGCGCAGCATCTCGATAGAACGATGGATGTAGATGGTCTCGTCGTAGACCTGTTCGAATGACAGGTTCGCGCGCGCGAGCGGCCCTTCGCGCAGCTCAACTGCCGCCACCTTGAGGCCGTCCATCACGTCGAGCACGTTCACACCGATCTCCCGGTGGGCATTGACTGCCATAGCGCGCTCGGCGCGGGTGATCACGAAGCTCTTGCGATCCACCATGCGCTCTTCGATCTCGGCAATGTCGGACAGGCGCACCGCCTGGCCGCCGCGCCAGTCGAGCAGCAGATTGCCGAGCTGCTCGGTATCGAAAGCACCGGTGAAACGCACGGTGTAGCGGCGCTTGCCGACGTTGGCCTCGCCGCCGGAGACGTCTTCGTTTCTGCCCGCGAGCCGTGCGGCTTCCGGGAGCTGGATGCCGAGAGCGGCGGCTCGGTATGGGTCGAACGTGATGCGCACCTCGCGCTCGCGTCCGCCGCGCACTTCCGAGCGGGCGACGCCCGGAACGCGCTCGAAGCGGGTCTGCACGACCTCCTCGACGTAGTCCTGATAGCTCTGAATGTCGCGGGTGTTACCGATGATGGGCTTGATGATGAACCAGGCGATAGCCCGGCTGCGTCCGCCGACGGTGCTGATGACGGGCTCGTCCGCATCCTCGGGATAGTCCGGCACGCGGTTCAGACGATTCAGCACTTCGAGCAGGCCACGGCCGAGGTCGTAACCGACCTCGAACTCGATGCTGATCTCGCCGGAACCGGGGCGTGCTTTGGCGAGCATCTGGGTCATCCCGGGAAGACCGCGCAGGACGTCTTCCTGAGGCTCGATAATCTCTGCCTCGACCTCCTCGGGTGCCGCCGCGCGCCAGTTGGTGGTGACGGTGATCTCGGGCTTCTCGACCTCCGGTGTGAGCTGCACCGGGAGCCGTGCCAGGCTGAGCGCGCCGAAAAGCGCGAGCAGCAGCACCGCCACGGCGGTTGCAACCGGGTTGCCGAGCGCCAGCCGCGTCCAGCTCACTGCACGGTTCTCGTCTCGAGGATGGTGACGCTTTGCCCCGGGCGCAGCCGCTCGCCGCCGCGGATGACCACGCGATCGCCGGACGCAATTCCGTCGACCTCGATGAGCTCGCCGACGGCGATTCCGGTGGTGACGCCGACCCGTTGTGCGAGGCCTTCGGCGTCGATGCGATACACCGTGGTGCCGTCGCGCCGAAGTACCAGCGCGTCGCGGGGTATCGCCAGCACCTTGCGCGGCTGCGCCGTCGGCACCTGGACGCGCACGTCGGTGCCGACCGGCCAGTCAGCGCGGTCGAACGCGATGCGCAGCTCGTAGAGCCGCGAGCGGTTATCACCCACGGGCACGATGGTGCGCACGGTGCCGACGGCGCTGCTGGGGTTGCTGCTGAGTGCCAGCTTCGAGCCCACTTGCACGTGCTTGAGCGCGTTCAACGGGATCCATGTCTGCACTTCCAGCAAGGAGGTATCCACCAGCCGCACGATGGCGGCACCGCTTTCCGCCCACTCCCCCCTCTCCAGCAGCCGCTCGGTGACCACGCCGTCGAACGGCGCGCGCAGCTCGGTGCGTGCGAGTCGCTCCCGGGTGAGCGCGACGCGCGCCTCGCTGGCGGTGATCTCAGCCTCGGTCATTTCACGGTTGGCGATGGCCTGATCGAGCTCGCTCTGCGGCACGGAGTTCTTGCGCACCAGCGCGGTCAGCCGCTTGACCTCGGCAGCCTGATAGACCAGTCGCGCCTGTTCCCGGGCCACGGCCGCCTGCTCCGCGCGAATCGTCTGCTCGAGCAGCACGTCGTCGAGACGCGCTACCGTTTCGCCCATGCGTACCGCGCTGCCGACCTCGGCGACCCACTCGAGCCGGCCCTCTACCTCGGCCGCCAGGCGCGCCTGATTACGGCTGATCACAGTGCCAGGGTACGCCGTCACGGGAGCCAGCAGGCGCTCGGTTGCAATGCTCACCACGACCGGCGCGGATCCGTTCTGGGCCGTCAACGCTGTCGGCAGCGCCATGACCGCGGCCGCGAGCAGTGTGGCGATAAGATTCGAGGCGCGCATGTTCATTCGATCCCCACGACTCCGATCCGCCTCCGCTCGCGAGGCGCTTTGTATGGACACGCTCATGTCAATAATGCAGCAACGAATGCACCTTGTACTTCGAGAGCTTTTCGCGGCCTTTCAAGGCGTCCAGTTCGATGACGAAGGCGCAGCCTATGATGGCTCCCCCCAGCTCTTCGATCAGCTGGCAGCTTGCCTGCGCGGTGCCGCCCGTGGCGATCAGGTCATCGATGAGCAGAATCTTGTCGCCGGCATTCACGGCGTCGGTGTGAACCTCGAGCGCCGCGGAGCCGTATTCCAGATCGTAGGAGGCGCTCTGCACGTCATAGGGCAACTTGCCCGGCTTTCTGAGCGGGATGAATCCGACGCCGAGTTCCCAGGCGGCCAGGCTTCCGAAGATAAAACCGCGGGCCTCCATGCCGGCCACCGCGTTGACGGGTTGGCCGAGAAAAGGATGCAGAAGCTGGTAGACCGAAAGCTGCAATGCCGAGGGGTCGGCCACCAGCGGAGTGATGTCTCTGAAAACGATGCCCGGTTTGGGAAAATCGGGAATGTCACGAATCTTGGCTTTCAGTCTGTGCACGTCGCGATGCCTCGAATAGGTCT
>JABAOD010006886.1_pt6 | contig 10654 bp, 10 predicted proteins | sample 7062151 | NCBI WGS metagenome assembly JABAOD01 (sample SAMN14538626, study PRJNA623070) | marine sediment metagenome | biome: marine biome [ENVO:00000428]; feature: marine pelagic biome [ENVO:01000023]; material: deep marine sediment [ENVO:00002113] | place: India: Gulf of Khambhat ...
GAGCGCCGTTCTTTTTGAATTTGCTAAAAGACAACTGCTTTTTACGGCCCGACGGCTTCTGTATCCCGAAATACTCATACGCCCGGTCGGTTGCTTTTCTGCCATTGGGGCTCCGGGTCACGAATCCGATCTTCAAGAGGTACGGTTCCACCACATCCGCAAGCGTGTCAGACTCCTCTTGGAGCGTCGCAGCGAGCGCCTCGATTCCGGCAGGCCCCCCCTTGTAAAAGTGGACAATGGCTTCAAGAAAACCACGGTCCAAGTCTGTCAGGCCCATTTCGTCTACTCCCTCAAGGTCCATGGCCTGACAGGCAATCATCCGATGAATGACCCCGTCTCCTCTAACCTGGGCATAGTCGCGGGTCCGCTTTAGGAGCCTGTTGGCTATACGAGGGGTGCCCCGGCTTCGCTTAGCGATCTCGTCCCTTCCTTCATCATCGATCGACACCTTGAGAATCTGAGCCGAACGGGCTACCACACAACTCAGTTCTTCGGTTGTATAGAAATCCAATCTTCTGAAAAGGCCGAAACGCTCCCTCAATGGTGCGGAAAGCAGTCCTGATCGGGTCGTGGCACCTACAAGCGTAAACGGTTCCAACCTATACCGGTGGCTCCGTGCATGGGCCCCTTTGTCAAAAACGAAATCGATACTAAAATCCTCCATGGCGGGATACAGAAATTCTTCCACCACCTTCGACAGTCGGTGAATCTCGTCGATAAACAGCACATCCCCGCGTTCGAGATGAGTCAGAATACTGATCAGGTCCCCTCCTTTCTCGATTGCAGGGCCCGAAGATGTCACAAGGTTGACCCCCATTTCCCTGGCTATGATGTGGGCCAACGTCGTCTTGCCCAAACCGGGAGGGGAGTGAAGAAGAACATGATCGAGAGGATCACCTCTTTCCAGCGCAGCCTCAATCGCAATTCGGAGAGACTCGATAACCCGACCCTGACCGATATATTCAGATAGAAGTTTCGGTCGGAGATCCCAGAACTCCTCGACTTGCTCCTCAGATGAGGAGGCGGCTGTTTTATCCATGGGTATTTCCCCGCTCATAAAGGGTCAACCTATACCTTTTCGCCCCTATAGACCTCCTCGAACAATTCCTCAGGAGTGGCTATGGACGGATTGCGTCTGAGGGCCTCCTCCACCATTCGTCGGGCCTCTGATGTTCGATGTCCCAGATCCTTTACCAGAAGTTCCTCCACCTGACTCCTCAGATCCTGGGTCTCTTGGACTTCGGGGATCATGGCCTCACGTATCAGCGCGAATTTTCCCACTTTGCCGTGGAGAGCAGCGATGATCTTTTCTGCAGTCCTCGATCCGACTCCCTTAAGCCTTTGAATCGCCCCCGCATCGCGATCCTCTATTGCCCGAGCGATCTGGGCAATATTCATCATCAAGGCCTTGACAGCAGTGGTCGGACCGATATCCCCCACGGTGATAAACTTCTCGAAGAATTCCTTTTCCGTTTCGGTATTAAATCCAATGAGCATCGGCCTGGGCTGGCGTTCACTCTGCTGATAAGATATGTGGAGTCTAACCGTCTCCCCGTTATCTCCCGCTCGGGTCCCATTGAAACTCCGACGTACGATCGGGGGGAGGAGAATCTCATAGCCGACGCCGTTCGCCAAAACCACGAGGCGATCATCTTCCTTTTTCAGGAGCTTTCCCTCGATAAACCGAATCACTTCGAGACTCCCAGACCTAGTACGCCAGCATCGCCCGTTTCATCATTCCAGCGAATCTTTCTACCACCGAAACCATCCGTTTCGAGAAAGCCCTATTAGCGCCAAGGCCATGGCATCAGAGGCATGGTTCGGAGCAATCCTCATCTCGATTCCAAGAACCCGCCTCAGCGACCTCTCGATCTGATCCTTAGCGGCCCAGCCATCTCCAGTCAGCGCCTTTTTCACTTCAGTTGGTTTAATCTGAGTGATTGGAACGTTCTGCTTCCGGGCTGCTAAACAAATGACGCCGCGAACTTCGCCAAGCTGAATCGCAGTGCGGGGAAAACGATCCACCACGAAGACGTCCTCGAGTACCATCAGATCCGGAGCCCACCTCTCCATGATTTCGACAACGCCGTCGAAGAGCTGACATAGTCGCAAAGCCAGCGGATCCCGTGAATGAGTCCTGATTCCACCCCATTCGCAGGCACGTCCTCCCTTTTTTTTCGCCTCCACAACGGCAAAACCGGTTGCGGCGAGACCCGGATCAATTCCGATGGCTCTCCTCATGTTGGAAGCTCCCAATTTGCCACCCAACTGAATATTTTCCGCGCCCTCAGGACCCGCTTAACTCCTCCATGACCGATTCGGATATATCGAAATTGGCGTACACCCTCTGAACGTCATCAGAATCCTCAAGAGCCTCCATGAGTTTGAGCATTTTTTCCGCATCACGCCCCTCCAGTCTTACCGTGCTTTGAGGATACATGGTTATTTCGGCGAAATTGTAGGGCAGTTGGGCATTTTCCACAGCCTCCTTGACGCGCTCGAAGGACTCAGAGGGCGCGATCACCTCGAACTCTTTTTCTGTCTCCTGAATATCTTCGGCACCCGCATCCAGGACAACGTTCATCAGCGTCTCTTCTTTCACTTTATCCTTGCCAAAAACGATCAGACCCTTCTTACTAAATAGCCAGGAGACACAGCCTGGTTCTCCAAGGTTACCACCATACTTCGCGAAGAGGTGCCGGGCTTCGGCAGTGGCCCGATTCTTATTGTCTGTCAGTGTCTCAACGAGGACAGCCGTTCCTCCAGGCCCATACCCCTCATAGGAAACCTCCTCATATTTCACTCCCTCGAGCTCGCCGGTTCCCTTTTTGATTGCCCGCTCGATGTTCTCCTTTGGCATATTCTCAGCCTTCGCTGCCAGTATGGCCTGTCTGAGACGAGGGTTGCCGACGGGATCCCCCCCGCCCAAACGGGCAGAGACCATGACCTCCTTGATCAATTTGGAGAATATTTTCCCCCGTTTTGCATCCGCGATCCCCTTTTTGTGCTTGATTGAACTCCATTTGGAATGACCCGACATACCATGCCTCCCCAAAAACAATGCGAGTCTAACACTATATTTTGTGTTTTTCAACCCAAAAGTTACAACATATGGTTAGTAGGCCTTCTCTTTCCGAGTCACGGTCACCTCAAGACCGCGCTTTGCCAACGCCTTGAAAAACGTCTCGGCCTCGATGGCTTTTTCAGAACCTACAGCCCCTTTTACCCTCACTCGACCTGAGCCGAGCATTTTGGCCACAACCGCCACGGGAAACCCTACAGTGAAGGAACCACAACGCATGTTCCATTTTTCATAGGGATGTTGAACCGATTCGAGCCGGTAGGTCACGTCTTCCCGACCCTTTTTGCCCTTCACATCGACGCGTAGGACTTTGTGATCATCTGGCTTCGCCGAAGTAGCGGGAAACTCCCTCGAAAGGGAGAGGAGAACATCTCTGGGGACCACCTTTTTGCGATCCACCAGAATCGGTTCCCTCGACCCGAAACCCAGATCGACCAGAAAGCGGAGCTTCTTTTCAAACTCCCGGGGAAGAGCCAACTTGAAATTCACCTCTTTGACCCCCTTGTCTCTAAAGGACACAGGAATCGTGGCCACTTCAGAATGGAGCGTGGCAAAGGTCGTCTGTCTTCCTACCGGTTCAGGAAAGTCTACCTCTTCCGGTATGGAAAAGGGTTTGAGCTCTATCCAATCTCCGTTTTCGAAGACATACGGATTCATAACGAACTCATCCAGAATGGTCTCTAGGGCATAAGGAATTCCGAGAGGGCTCTCCGTCCGGGTGAGATTGACAATCCCGTCTCGAATGCGGACATACTCGACGCTATCAAGACGATCATAGGCATACCCCGCCATGACATTGACAATACCCGGAGCACTCCCCATACCCAGAATAGCCGTGAGCCCAGCTCTTTTGAAATCCTTATCGAAAAGCATCTGTTTCCTCGATACGTGGAAGAGACCTCCCATATCGACATAGTGGACCCTTGCCTCGAGGCAGGCGCGCATCACTTCCACGTTATGGTAGTACAGGGTTCCATTGATCACCGCATCGGATCCCTCAATCACCCTCACGAGGTCTCTGTGATGGGTGACGTCTATCCCCACAATCGATACCTTTTTCGATTTCAGCGATTCTTTCAGTTCCTCGAGAGCCCTGAGGTTCAGGTCTGCAAGATTCAAGGCCTCGACCTCTCGAGATTCCAGTAAGTCTAAGACGGCACTTCTCGCCATCGCACCTGCACCACCCAACACCGTTATCTTCATGTGTCGCTACCCCTTCTGGCGTTTTCACCTGCGGTTTACTATGGTCCAAACAGGTCTGTCAAGCGCGAAAGTCGGTTACCTTTCACTTTACACATAACCCCGTCTCATTTACACTGTCTTTTTTGAGGAAGGGCACCCTTCCCAACACGACACATGGCGGGGCAGAGAAATGAAGGAGATCAGGACCGATGTGCTGGTCGTCGGTAGCGGTGCGGCCGGGATTATGGCCGCTGTGAAAGCTGCCCAAATGGGATGCCAGGTGGTTCTCGCCAGTAAAGTCTCCCACAGAGCTGGAAATTCGGCCCTCGCTGGGGGGGCTTGGCTTGTTCCCTCAACGGATTTTCCACCTGATGCGTATTTCCGTCTGGTTATGGAGGCGGGAAAACAGGTTAACGATGCGAAACTGGTCCGCATATTGGCTGAGAGGGGCGAACCTATGATTAAGGCCTTAAAAGGGATGGGAGTGCCCCTGGAAAGGTCAGGTGAAAGATATTGGACTGTCAAGATGGAGCGTTCAGCCAAGGTTCCAGGCATTGTCTTTATGAATGCCCTCTTGGGGCACATCAAACACGAGCGGATAAAACCGCTCTCTTGGCTCTCCATTATCGAGCTTCTGCGGGATGAAGAGCGGGTAGTGGGCGCCCTTGGGGTTTCCAAAACCGACGGCCCGGTAGTCATCGATGCAAAATCCGTCGTTTTGGCCACCGGAGGAGGCGGAGCAATTTACGGGCGCCACGACAACCACCGGAGAATCATCGGGGATGGATATGGCCTCGCATTAGCGATGGGGCTCTCTTTACGGGATATGGAGTTTGTGCAATTCTACCCTCTCACTCTAGCTGAGCCCCATTTACCCCCAATTATTCTCTACGATGTACCAAAAGAGGTTAGAGCCATCAATGCCAAGGGTGAGGATCTCCTCAAAAAACACAGCCTCCCATTCGATCTGAATGAATCCGTCGGGGAATACCGAGACCAGTTCACGCTGATCCTTGCCAAGGAGACGGAGAGGGGAAGCGTCTATCTGGATTGTACCAGGGTTCCCACGGAGAAATGGGCGATCCATCCTATGAATCGACTTGGACAGAGAAACCCCGATTTTCGGGAGCGACCCTTTTCTATCGCACCAGCAGTCCACTTCTTCATGGGAGGGGTGGAGGTGGATGAAGATTGTAAAACGGCAATCCCTGGGCTCTTCGCCGCTGGTGAGGTGACGGGAGGCGTTCACGGAGCCAATCGGGCGGGTGGGAATGCCCTGACAGAGTGCTCTGTCTTCGGCCAAATTGCAGGTGAGTCGGCTGCCCGCTATGCCCAGGAGGCAGGTCGGGGAAAACTAAATCGGCAGAGGGTTGAGGATATGTTCCGATGGAATGACGAGACCCCCGGGGCGAGAGAGCTCTTCCGTGAGGTCCAGGATATGATCTGGACACACGCCGGCCCGATACGAAATGGAGAATCCCTGGTTGAGGGATTGTCAAAAATTTCCGAGATGGAGAAGCGATTAGCCAGACTCGAGGCCAAGGGAGGGTCCCTAGAGTCACATGGAGCGAAGGGCAGTCTTTTGATATCGAAAGCCATCATGACGGCAAGCCTGGCAAGGGAGGAGAGCCGCGGGGCATTATACCGTGAGGATTTTCCCCGACAGGATGACGCCAGTTGGCTTAGAAATATTCGCCTCACCTTGGACCCCGAGACGAATGATTTTGGCATCTCCCACCGCGACATTCTTTGACGATTACAATGAAGGGACCAGAGGCCTTACATGCATTCCGGAGTACCAACACGTGGGCCAAGTTTTAAAGTTATCGTAAAAGGGAGATTCCCACAAAGAAGATATTAGAGTCAATGCTTGCATTGTCTTCGTCTAGGAATGCATTTGAAATGTGATGGATGCGGTAGGAGAATCTCAAAAAGGTTTGATGAGCGATTTCATATCCCAGACCGATCCCTGCCTGAGGGGTAAAATTGAAATGCGATCCGAACTCCTTAGGGTCAAGGTCGGTATAGAGAACCCCAATGCCCGCTTCAAGAAAGGGCACCATTTTTCCAAAATCAATGAAGTTATAAATAATCAAAGGAGTGATACCAATGGCGTAACGATCTTCCGAATCCTGACGTGCTAAGCTCAGAAAACCCTCGACAACAAATTCCAAGGTTCCGTGTCCGATCCGTTCTGTGAAAACCTTTCCCCAGTAAGGGGCCAAGAAATAGAACTCAACGTCCTCCGCCACATTATCGCCGACGTGGAAATTGTCACCAAAGCCAGCGCTAAGGCCCCATTCTGTCATCCCTTTGCGAAAGGGGCTTTCGGCGTAAACAGGCAAAACCCAATTGATTAGGATGCCCAAAACGAGTCCGAGTGCCAGGTTCCTTTCCTTCATCATCCAATAAGTAAAGTCGCAGGAATATGAGCCCCAGCCGATGTTAAATCCTTGAGGCCAACGCAATAGATCACTTCTCGGAGCGAGAATGCACTGCAAGCATAACGCCGGTATCCGCTGACACTATTTGTTTCTGACTGAGTCTAGCGATTCTTCGAGCCTTGGGTCTTGCCGATTAGCGATACAAATTTGGGATAATCAGGGTGGTTTGGTTTTGTCGACCCGGAAGAATATAGGAAACCCGATTCTTCTCCCTTTCACATCTGAGTAGCCCTCAATTCAAGGCTGTCCAGTGGCAGTATTTCCTTTCTCGCGAGCCGATCTTCCCCGCATTCGATGGATAGGACCTCTTCGGCAAGGGCGGCATAATCTCGAGCTCCCGAACAATTCGAGTCGTATTCGAAAACGGGTATCCCCTTTCGGGTGGCCGTATTCAGTTTTGTATTCTTTCGCACCACCGTCTTGAGAAGGTGATGGCCCTCTGTGAGCTCAAGTTTTTCTTTCTGGACCCGGGCTTCCTTCTGTCGCCTCTCAAAGAGAGTGATGAGGCAAAAGATCGAGATGTTGAGAAGGAGTGAGTCTTTGAGAGCCTCCGCCACCCTTATGACCCCAGAAAGCCCCTGAATGGAAAGCTGGGAAGGAGTGACTGGAATGATTACGACCTGACTGGCCACTAAGGCGTTGAGTGTTAGGATGCCAATGGAAGGCGGACAGTCAATCACAATGTATTCATAGCTGTTCCTCAGGCCTTCAATCACTTCCTTGAGGCGTCTTTCTCTGTTTTGAAACGTCGCCAACTCCAACTCCGCGCTCGACAGATCGATGTTGGATGGAAGGACGTCCAGGTTTGACCGCAGCGGGACAATGACCTCACAGGCAGAGTATCTCCCGTTCACGAGGACGTCGTAAACAGAATGCTCCAGGCGGTCTACATCCAGTCCTAGCCCGAGACCGCTTTGACCTTGGGGGTCGAGGTCGATCAAAAGGGTTCTGAGACCCCTCGTGGCCAGCCTNNTGGTCGATGAAGTCAGCTCTCAGATCTAAGAGGTGGGGGCGTCTTGTCAGCCGGTTGTTCAGGCGAATTACCTTGTCCATTGGCTTTGCCCTCTCTATAGTTTTTTTGCATCCCAACTTCTGAACGCAATCAGCGCTGAATTTACCTGGGCCCTCGGAAGAATTACGTTGACCCTTTCCAAAAAATCCTCTCATGCCTTCGCCTTGAAGGTTTGAGCGTTTTTCAGTTCCTTTCTGATTTGAAGACACAGAATTTCGCTTATTGACTATTGAATCTTGTCCCCCACTATCATCTCCTTTGTCAGGATTAGGCAATGATCATGCCATATCGTGAAGTAAGACAAGCCATTAAAAAACAAAGAGTTATGTAATTCTGAAATTTTCTATTTCGCTTCAGAGTGCGTGGTAATGCACACCTCCTGCGCCGTTTCACACCCCTGCGGGGTTCAGGATCCCACATTCTTGCTGGACGCACTTGTGACCGTTTTTCCACAATTAGGGTTGGCCACCTATCTGTTTGTCTGTCAAGAAACATCACGGAAATTCGTAAGTTATTGATAAGTATCAGGATATGGGGTTTTAGCCGGAGTGCAGAAATGGAAGTTGCGCGGAAAATGACAACAACCATTCATCAACTATCCCCGACCACCCCCTGAAAACTTGTGCCGTAATAGTGCGGCTGTGCATGCTAAAAGGTAACCGAGAAGGTTTTTACAATCTCGTCATGAACTTCCGAGCGCCTCTTTGTCCTTTAGATCAAGATGCTGCATGTGGCAGGGTGTGAAGGTTGGATTTTAGCCTTTTGATTTGCGATGCAAACAAACGGAATTGGCGGAGGTAGCAGATAGCGACTTTCATCTAATCGGGGAGTCAGCAATAGAATTTCGAGGCATTTGGGACTCTGGGTAGTCAGCAGAAGGTCTCCACCGAGGTCCAAATTCTACCCGTACAAATCCACTTAGATTACTCCGATTCTCAGATTCAATCTTCTGAGGATTACCCTTACAAAGACCCCGAATACCATATGGATGCTTATATGACCTGACTTCAAAGCGGAGGGTTGGGGGTTCGTCTACCCAATTTTGCGGCCCCAGACACAATCCCATCTGTTCTCAAGCCCTCAGTCCCGATCCGTTAGGTGGTTCTGGTACCCCTCCCAACGACCGCTTATCGCCCAACCGCCATATATCGTGGCATTCACCCCCTTGACACACAAGCACCCTTACCCCTATGCTACTTCCAGCCAAAAGGGAGTTCCTATCAGTCCACATAATATATTGTGACGCATTTTTTTCTTGACACACAACCCCATCTTTCCTACACTCGCCCCATCAAAAAACGAGTTCTTATCATTTTCATTTTCCAAGCTGAGCGTCGCGGGTTCGAGCCCCGTCTCCCGCTTCCTTCCCAGGAAAGGGCACCGGATAACCATTGCCCGGTGCTTTTTCGTTCGAGAGCGTCGTTCGCTGACCGCCAACCAGGCCGGGGCGGCGTAAAGCGAAAGCTTGCCGCGGCAGGCACTCCTCATTAAGATCAATAATCATTCTCATTTGCCGAGCCACCAGCCTTAGGGTGCTCCCGCCTTACATCGCAGTGATTCAAGCCTGAGAGGAAACCGTGGGTATTCGTCTGTGTGATGACGCCCCCAACTCCTCAGCGGAGACCACCGACAGGCAGATCAACTTCCACGATTGGAATGGCAAGAGCTGGGCGGTGCTGTTCTCGCACCCGAAGGACTACACGCCGGTCTGCACGACCGAACTGCGCCGTGTAGCCTCGCTGCGTGAGGAGTTCGAGAAGCGGAACACGAAGTTGATCGGGCTCAGCGTTGATCCGCTGGATAGCCACGCGGGTTGGGTGCAGGACATCGAGGACGTGACCGGTCATGCTCTCAACTTCCCGCTCATCGCCGACCACGACCGCCGGGCCTCGAACCTCTACGACATGATTCACCCGAGTGGAGACGACACGATGGCCGTGCGGTCGGTGTTCGTCGTCGGCCCGGACAACAAGGTGAAGCTGACGCTGACCTATCCGGCCAGCACCGGGCGCAACTTCGACGAGCTACTGCGGGTGATCGACTCGCTGCAGCTCACAGCCGAGCATGCCGTGGCGACGCCCGCGGATTGGCAGAATGGCGATGACGTGATCATCGGCACCGGGGTTACCGACCAGGAGGCCTACGAGAAGTTCTCTGGGTTCTAGGCGAAAAAGCCCTACCTCAGGGTCACTCCCCAGCCGAACAGGTAGTCGGATCTCGGGAACCTGCTATTTGACGCCCTCGAATGGCTGGCGGCCATGTGTTCTCACGTCCCGAACAAGGGAGAACAGATGGTCAGATATTAAGGGCATTACAGTAACGTCTCTCGCGGAAGACGAAAAAAGCAAAACCGGGACGCTTTGATACCTGCATTCTCGAACCAGACGAAGATTCAAAGGCGTATCGGAAGAATTGGGCCAGGCTTATTCAGAAGATCTATGAGGTTGATCCCCTCGTCTGTCCCAAATGTCAAGGCCAGATGCGAATCATCGGCTCCATTGAGGACCCAGAAGTCATCAGAAAGATATTGGAACATCTGGGCCTCTGGCTAGCCATAAGAAGACCCCAACCCAAGGTCAACGAGCCACCACCAAATACCCAGTTAGATTACCTCGATTCTCAAATCCCATTCTATGAGGCCGCCTCCTCTCAAGCCCCTTGTATCATGTGGGACCTTGGACTGAATCAATCTGGCTGGCGGCTTCCTGATACGTGAGGCCCTTGTTAGTCTCAAGCGACCTTCTAGTCGTGCTGGCTCTCCGCAACATTTCTAACTTAGACAGTCTTGGCCTACTTCGATGCTGACGAATTGCGATACAAATAAACACCGAATCTTCCATCTATCCCCATTCTGGGACTTCCTTTTTCAGCTTTGCCACTTCACGGTAGACATTGATTGTGACCATTTTTTGTTGATCGCAAAACCATGATCTT
>JABAOD010002800.1_pt1 | contig 10653 bp, 8 predicted proteins | sample 7062151 | NCBI WGS metagenome assembly JABAOD01 (sample SAMN14538626, study PRJNA623070) | marine sediment metagenome | biome: marine biome [ENVO:00000428]; feature: marine pelagic biome [ENVO:01000023]; material: deep marine sediment [ENVO:00002113] | place: India: Gulf of Khambhat ...
GGCGCTGAAGCCGTCGATGGCTTCCATGCGTTCGTACAAGGTGTGCAGCGCGGCAACGTCATGGTCCGTCTCTGACGCAGCGATCGCGGACTGGACAGTGCGCAATTCGGCATCCCCGTCCATGACGTAATCGAGAGCGGTGCTGCGGCCGTGCGGACTTTCCTGCGCGACGTGCGCTATCTGATCGTCCGGTCGCAGTCCGAGCTCACCGTCATCGGGCTCGAGATCGCCGAGCAGCATCGCGAACATCGATGACTTGCCGCTGCCGTTTGCGCCAATAAGGCCCAGTCGTTGTCCCGCATGCAACTGGAAGCTGACATTTCTGAAAAGCAGCTTACGCCCGCGGCGAAGACTGATGTTGGCAAGTCTCAGCACGTCAGATTCCGCCGACGTCGAGACCGGACAGCCGCGGTCAGCTGTCGGTTGCTGTGCCCCACAGGCAGGCCCGCAAATGGCTGCAAAGCAATGACGAGTGGACCTGAGCTCTTGTTTGACATGGTCGGGGGCGCCGTACCGGTTGACCTGGCCGGCAGTCTAGCAGTCCTGACCGGACGCGGTACCGGCTCCGAACGGTGGTCCCCGGCATGAAGGCCCACCTTTGACCACAAAAACCGCTACACTCACGCGAAATTCGCTGAAGAAATCATGTTCCGCTTACTCATTGCCGTGTTTGCCCTCGTTAGCCCCGCCGGTGCAAGCGACGTGACTGACGCCCCGTTCGTGACGGATGTAGTGGCGAGCTTCGACGGGCCATGGGCCATGGCATTTCTCCCCGACGGACGGCTACTTGTTACCGAAAAGAAGGGCCGTCTGCTCGTCGTATCCACGACCGATGGCGAGAAAGTGGCGGTACGCGGTGTCCCGGATGTCGCCTACGGCGGTCAAGGGGGGCTCGGCGACGTTGCGCTTCATCCCGACTTTGTTGACAACAACCGTGTCTATCTCAGCTACGCCGAAGCGGGCGATGACGGCGTCCGCGGCGCGGCCGTGGTCAGCGCCACGCTGAACCTCGAGCCCGGAAGCGAATCCTTGGACAACGTCGAGGTCATCTGGCGCCAGCGGCCGAAGGTCACCGGCCGCGGCCACTACGGCCACCGGCTGCTCTTTTCTAAGGATGGCCACCTATTCATCACGTCGGGCGAACGCCAGAAGTTCGATCCGGCCCAGGACATGAACAGCAATCTCGGCAAGATCGTGCGCCTCAGGGACGACGGCACGGTGCCGGACGATAACCCGTTCGCTACGAGCGCCGGAATTTCGGCGCAGATCTGGTCGCTCGGCCACCGCAACCCGCTCGGCATCGCCGTCGATGCTTCGGGACGAATGTGGAGCGTCGAGATGGGCCCGCGGGGCGGTGACGAACTCAACCTGGTCTTGCGCGGCCGCAACTACGGCTATCCAATCGTCTCGAACGGCCGGCATTACAGTGGCAGGGATATCCCCGATCATGACACTCGGCCTGAATTCGAGGCACCCAAAGCCTGGTGGACGCCGGTAATTTCGCCGGGCGATTTTATGATCTACACCGGAGAGCGATTCGGGGATTGGCAGGGCAATGGCTTTATCGCAGGCCTGTCGTCCAAAGCGCTCATTCGCATCGCATTCGACGGGGAAAGCGCGCATGAGGCGGAGCGCTTTGCGATGGGCAAGCGGATTCGGGCCGTGAAGCAGGGACCTGCGGGGGCGATCTGGTTGCTCGAGGATAAAGCCGGCGGGCGTCTCTTGAGACTGACGCCACGCTGAGGCCGGCCCGACGACGTCGTTTCAGCGACGCCGGGCTGCCATTATCGAAAACCGATGAAGATGCACCGGCATCGCATGTTGGAGGGCCGATGAAAAAAATAGCGCTATCGTTGTTATTGCTTGTCGCAATCCTGGTCGGGCTTATGGCCGTATTTCCCGAGGATGCGACCCGAATTGCTTTTTCGATTGAACGGGTGCGAAGCGGCGTTCATCCAGCATCGCTGGTGGTCGACGGCAAGCGGTGGCACTACCTCGAGGGTGGTTCGGCGGATGCGCCGGTGGCTCTGCTATTGCACGGGTTCGGCGGCGACAAAGACAACTGGACCCGTTTCGCGAACTACCTGACTGACGATTTCCGCGTCATCGCGCCGGATCTGCCGGGCTTCGGTGACTCGGTGAGACATGCCGACTGGAACTACTCGCTGCCGGCACAGCGAGATCGACTGATCGCCTTTGTCGGGGCGCTCGGTCTCGAACGGTTTCACATCGTCGGCAATTCCATGGGCGGCCATCTTGCCGCGCTCTATGCGCATCGGCACCCGGAACAGGTCCGTTCGCTCTCGCTCTTCAATAATGCAGGCATCGCGGCACCGAACCCGTCCGAAGTGCGACTGGCGGTCGAGCGAGGCGAAAGCCCGTTGATCCTCAGTTCGCCGGAGGACTTTGACCGGCTGATTGCACTCATATCGTTCAAGCCCCCGTTTATTCCGTGGCCGGCCAAGCGCGTTGTTGCACGACAGGCCTTTGAACGTGCGGCCTTCAATCAAACAATTTTCGATGACTACAAGGACGATCGCAGCGCCGGATTGGAGCCAATCCTCCCTGAAATCGGGGTACCCGTTCTGATACTTTGGGGTGAGTATGATCGTGTGCTCGACGTCAGTTCGGTCGACGTAATGAAGCCATTGTTGCCGCAGGCCCAGGTAATCATCATGAAGGATACCGGGCATATCCCGATGCTGGAGCGACCCGCCGAGACCGCCGGGCATTTCCTCGGCTTTGTGGAAGGTGTGGACACCTGCAACAGCCACATCGCCGCCGCGTCAGGCGCCGCGACGCCGTGCCCGAGATAAGCGATTCACGGCTCGATGCCGGACGATCGGCCGGGGGCCGGTCTTGTGGCACATGTTAAGCTGTTCTAAATGGAAAACCGCTCCGGCCGTCTGATTATTCTTGCGGGCCCGTCCTGCGTGGGCAAGAGTCCTCTCGACAAGGCGCTGACGCGCTTTCACCCGCAGTTGAGACAGGAACTAAAGTCTCTCGTTCTCTTCAATAGTCGTGATCCGCGTCCCGGCGAAGTCGACGGGGTCGACTACCATTTTCGTGCTCGCTCAGAGATCGCCGATCTCGAGGGTGACCGGCATTTCGTCGTTATGGACGTACGCGGCGACCTGCAGGCGCTGGACATCGACGAATTGAATGAGGACCTGCGTCAGGGCGATGTGTTCTTCGAAGGCAATCCGTTCGTCGGAGAGATTCTTCAGACGCATCCCGCGCTACGCGATGTCAACCGGCTAAGCGTCTTCATGTCGCCGTTGTCCCGTGAGGAAATACGGATGCTGAGATCACAGCCGTCTGTCTCCCTTCCGGACCTGCTTACCGACGTGATGCGACGCAAACTCCTCAGGCGCACGCGGCGGCAGAAAGGTGAACTGTCGCGGAAAGACCTCGAAAACATAGAGGTTCGGGCATCGAGTGCGCATTCGGAGCTGCAGAAAGCTCACCAGTTCCAGCACGTGATCCCCAACCACGACGGCGAGGACAGCGAAAACTGGGACGCTTTTTATTATCCGATCGGTGACGCTCGTCGTGCTCTGAATGCTTTCGTTGCACTGCTGACGGGGGAGGAGGTCACCAGGGGCGTCGAGATCTGGGATGAGGCGCTGCTTGCATGAGCAACGTTTTTGTTATCTGCCTGTACACGGTATCGCTGGCGACTGAGTAACGAGCACTTCGTCGGGGGGCGCCGGGCCTGACTCCGGTCACCCGTCCCGTGCGTTTTTCGATACCCGCAATACTCTGGCACGCCGCCGGTCGGCGCGCAGCACCTCGACCCGATGCCCGTTCCAGTCGATGGTGTCACCAACAAAGGGGATGCGCTCGAGTGTCTCGGAGACCAGGCCGCCGATTGTCGAAACATCCGTGTTCGGCACCCAGGAGATGCCGAGCTTATCCGACAGCTTTCTGAGATCAACACGGCCGCGAACCAGCAAGCTACCGTCGGGCTGCTCACGAAATTCGTCCGCGGGCAAGTCGCTCTCGTCGCGAATGTCGCCGACGATTTCCTCGAGCACGTCCTCCATGGTTGCCACACCCTCGATAGTGCCGTATTCATCGACAACGATCGCCATGTGGCGATGGCTGTCCTGGTATATATGCAATAGCTGCGACAGGCGAGCGCTTTCCGGCACCACCAGCGCGTCATGGCGAAGAGCCTCCCAGTTGACCTCCTCGTCGTCGTGCTGCAGCAGCCAGTACAGCAGGTCCTTGGCCAGCACGACACCGGATGCGTCGGATAGATGCTCCGTCGGGGAGAACGGGAAGCGGCTGTGACCGGATTCCCTGACGAGCTTGATCGCGGCGTGGCGATCCATCGTTGCGGAGAGAAAACGCACCTCGTTGCGTGGCAACATCACGTCGCGGGCATGCAGGTCGCGCAGCTCAATCGCGCCAACGATGATTTCCGCTGTCTGGTCCCCAACCGCGCCTTCGCTGCGTCCGAGCGAAGCCAGCAGCCGCAGCTCGTCGGATGACGTCACCGGAATTTCGACGTTGCCGCGTATGGAGCGGGAGATCATCTCGCTCACTATGACCAGCGGTCGCAGTATGACGGTCAAGATCCTGATGCCGTGGGCCACCGGTGTGGCAAGCAGACGCGCGTAGGTGATGCCGAGCGTCTTGGGGATGATCTCCGTGAAAAGCAGGACGGCAATCGTGAATATGATGGAGAAGATCCACAGCGTACTGGCATCGAATACGTTTGAATAGCTTGCGCCTGCAACGGCGGCGCCGATGGTATGAGCCGCGGTGTTGAGTATCAGTATCGCGGCGATCGGAATGTCCATATTGTCCTTGAAGCCGGCCAGCAGCCGGCCCGTTCGCTTTCTCTTCTGACCGAGAACCGCGATTTGCCCGCGCGTTAAGGACAGCAGGACCGATTCGAAAATCGAGCACAGGAAGGAAATGATCAGTACGACGCTTACAGCGGTTACAAAAAGCAGCATGTTGCCTCCGCGGAAGATGAGGGCTCATTCTAACCCGCAAAGGCGATACCGATTCAGCCTATGGTTCCCGCTGACGCTTTTCGCTTCGCCGACGGCTGGATGTTGGCATTGAGCCGGAACAGGTTCCCCGGATCGTACTTGTCCTTCAGAGCTACCAGGCGCTTGTGATTGCCTCGATAGTTGCGATTCAGGCTGTCCTGGGTCTCGAAATCACCGGTGTTGGTATAGAAGCCGTCTGTGAACTTGTCGATCGTCGACCAGTAGCTTCGAATGTAATCGACATGCGGCTTCCTTTCGGCGCCCTCGTTCCAGGACACGACGACGACCGGGCCGGTGATCGCATTACGATTGGGAAATGCGGTAGCGTCGGTGGCGACACGATTGATGGCGCCGCCCGACTGCTGGTAGAAGAACGTGGTTGACCGTTCGGGGTGACCCTCGAAACCGTCGGCGATGGCGTTAATCTGCGCGCCGTCTATAACGGAGACGAACCCGGACTTCATGTAATCGCCGCCGTGGCGTGGGTCGGTGTCGTCCCACATGCGCTGCAGCGCCACGTAGTCGACGGGGCCAATCGTGTTTGCGATGGGCTTGCCGAGCTTGGCAAACGGCGGCAGCATCTTCTCTGCTTTCGAATGGTCGCCCGAATACACGGCGTGGAACAGGACGGCGCCGGGCTCTCCGCCGGGGGGCGATGCGCCGATCAGGTCGAGCGAGAGCTCATCGGCGGCAGTTTCGCAATGATCGGCGTAGAAGCGCAGCGCGTCTTTCATTCGATCGATCGGAAAGACCACGTCGCCCGCTATGACGGTGCGGTTCATTTCGTGCAAGCCGAATTCGAAGGACGTGACGATGCCGAAGTTGCCGCCGCCACCACGAATGCCCCAGAACAGATCGGGGTTCTCATCACTGCTCGCGCGTCGAATCTGGCCGTCCGCGGTAACGATATCGACCGCCTTGATGTTGTCGAGTGTCAGCCCGTGCTTGCGTGCCAAACGCCCGAATCCGCCGCCCAGCGACAATCCGCCGACGCCCGTATGCGAAACCGTTCCGGCGGTCGTTACCAGGCCCTGCGCCATGCTCTCGTGATCGAGATCGCCCAGCAGGCTGCCGCCACCGACGTGTGCCCGCTTTCTCGCTCTGTCGATACGGGCGCCGCGGAGCAGCGACAGGTCAATCTGCATGCCGCCGTCACAGGTCGACTTGCCGGAAAAGCTGTGGCCGCCGCACTTGACCGCGAGCAGCAGCCCGCGCTCGCGTGCGAAGGTGACGGCGGTGGACACGTCCCTGGCGCCGCTCGGTTGCACGACCAGGGCCGGATAGCGATCGATGGAGGGATTCAGAATACGGCGCGCCTTGTCATAGCCGTCGCTCCCGGATAACAGGAGGTTGCCGCGCAAGGCGCCCTTGAGCTCCTCCAGTGCGGCTTTCTCGATGGTTATCTCCTCCCCGCTGCCAGTACGGCCGACGATGCTCGAAGAGACGGCGGTGAGCGACTGCAGCATCGCTGCTGCGCCTGCCGTGCCGGGGAGAGTGGCCGCGACCCCGGCGGACAGTGTCATGCCCAGGAAGTTACGACGTTTCATTTTGCTCCCTTTCATTTTTTATTTCGTTTGGAACCGCTTTGCTCTTCAATGTAGTGCAACAGGAAAAGATTGCAAATGTCGAAGACGGTGCCTGCAACATCGGTGGCTTTGATGGCAACGGGTGATGTGCTAGAGCCACTTCTTCCATCGGAAGAACGCCAGCAGGCCCGCACCGGCAACCAGCATCACGACGATTGACATAAGGAATCCCAGGGAACTGTCGACACCGGGAAGTCCGCCGACGTTCATGCCCAGCAGACCAGTAACGAAGGTCAGCGGCAGGAAGATCGCAGCAACGACCGATAGCACGTACATGCGCGCATTCTGCTGCTGGGCGATATGGCTGAGCAGCTCTTCCTGCAATACGACGGCACGTTCTCGAGCCAGCTCGAGATCTTCGAGGTAGCGGGTGATCCGGTCGGCTTCCTGACGCAATACGTGCGCATCGGAATCATCGAAATACGTGACCGGCTGACGATTCAGGCGATCGAGCGCATCACGCTGTGGCGCAAGGAAACGCCTGACGGCAGCGATCTGACGACGCAGAGAGGCCAGCCGCGGCCGGAAAATCGCGGCGTCCGCGTCTCCGATTTCGTCCTCTGCGGTATCCAGCCGGCTTTCGATCGAATCGACAAAATCGCCTATCCGGTCGGCAAGCCGTTCGACCAGCATTGCAAGAAGCGCGCCGGGACTAGAGGGACCGTTGCCCTCATTCAGCGCCTCGCTGATGTCGATTACGGACAAGAGCCGTCTCCGACGAGTACTGATTACGCGATTGGCATCGATCCATACCCGCACAGAAACCATGTCTTCCGGATCATCGCCGGGGTTCGTGTTGACGCCACGCAAAACGACAAGCAAGCCCTGTTCTGTGACAACCGAGCGCGGCCGCGTCTCTCCCGCCAGCAGGGTCTCGACGGCACCTCCAGGTACGCCGCTGTCCTGCGCTAGCCACTTGCACGCAGCAGCATCGGCGACATCGATATGGAGCCAGATGCTCCCGTCGGCCGGGTTCCAGGTTTGCAGGTCGGCAAAGTCGAGCACGGTGCCTCGACCGTCGCCGTTTAATCGGTAGCTGTACAGGAATTTTGGTGCGCTAGTAGGCAAAGATGTCTCCTAATTGTGACGATGTCGGCTATTATCCGGGCATGCTTTCCTTTCTGGGTATCGTCGTCGGAATCATACTGCTGATCGGAGGCGGTGCGCTATTGGTTCGTGGCGCCTCGGAAATCGCGGCGGGCTTTGGAATATCGCCCATGGTCGTCGGCCTTACGATCGTCGGGTTCGGCACGAGTTCGCCGGAGCTGGTGGTCAACGTAATCGGCGCACTAGAGGGAGAGACAGGGCTCGCCTTCGGCAATGTCGTTGGCTCCAACATCAGCAATCTTGCTCTCGTCCTGGGTGCTGCCGCAATTATGAGCCCAATCGCAATACAGGGTGAAGTGGTTCGTCGAGAACTGCCGCTCCTGTTGCTTGCCACGACGATGATTACCGTCATGGCGCTGGACGGCCCGCTCGAAGGCAAGCCTGCAGCGATCGGGCGAACCGACGCCATCATACTGGTGCTGATGTTCTGCATCTTCATTTACATTACGGCGCTGGATCTGCTGCGCGTTCGCCGAGAAGACCCTCTGCTGGTCAATATCGATGAGAGCCCGATCGTCGTCAAACCAGCAAACGGTCATTTTCGCTGGTTGCTTGTCGCTGCAGGATTCGTACTGCTGTTTTTCGGCGGTGAGCTGACCGTCAGGAACGGCGTCGCGTTTGCGAATCAGATTGGCATGTCGACGACCGTCGTCGGGTTGTTCGTTGTTGCCGTTGGCACCAGCATGCCCGAGCTCGTTACGTCGATTATCGCGGCGATGCGCCGTGAGTCCGATCTTGCGCTCGGCAACGTCATCGGTTCCAATATCTTCAATTCGCTGATGGTTCTGCCCGCGAGCGGCGTCATCGCGCAAATTCCGATTCCACCGGGCGGCGTTACCGACCTCGTGGTTTCCTGGTTACTGGCGGCCGCACTAATTCCGCTTTTCTTCTTTGGAAAAGCTTACCTCGGACGAATATCGGGATCCGGCTTCCTCCTCGCATACGTCGGCTATGCGGCGGCGCGTATCCTGTATGGGTGACGCCGTCCGGGATAAAGCGCGAGCCGCGAGAACGGGTGCTTGTTGAGCGGGCTATTGATCGCCTTCGCCTCGCTCAATGAGCCGAACTTCGAGCGGATCTTTGCTGTCGAGGTGTACGTCGCGCTGCGGAAACGCAATGGTAATGTCGTTTTGCGCAAACAGGTCACTGATGCGAAACCGGATCTCGCTGCGAATTTCGCGAAGCAGTTTTTCGCCGGAGACATCGCACCAGAAATAGCAGTCGAAGACCAATGCGTTATCGCCGAAATCTTCGAATATGACGGTCGGAGCCGGCTCGTCCTTGACCTCCGGCTGTGCGCGCACGGCTTCGAGGATCAGGTCGGCGACACGTCGCACCGGCGAGCCGTACGCGACGCCGACACGAACCAGGGTACGGATTTCCTTGTCCACCAGTACCCAGTTGACGACGGTCTGTTCCAGGAGCCGGCTGTTCGGGACCAGCATATGAACCCCGTCAGATCGACGGATGCGCGTCGAGCGATTGCCGATAAGTTCGACCGTACCTGTCGCATTATCTATTTCGATGAAGTCACCGATGCGGATCGGCCGCTCCGCCATCAGGATCCAGCCGCTGATGAAGTTGTTGATGATGTTCTGTGCGCCGAAGCCGACACCGATGGCAATTGCGCCCGTGGCGAATGCAAACGCAGTCAGCGGCACGCCCAGTAAGCTCAGCGCCGTCAGGATGACGAACACCACGAGCGTAATAAACGCGATTCGCTTGATCATGTGCGCCGCGTCCGGGCGCAGCCGGGTCGCTGCGAGGCGCCGCCCGAGCAGATATCCGATGAATCGACTGAGTAGGTATCCGCCGACCAGTAACAGGAGGACGGCGACGATCTTTCCAACCGAGAGGGAAGCGCCGCCTGGCATCGGGATCAGAACGAAATTCCAGAGCTCTGTCAAATCATTGGGCATCGATCAATCGTCCTTGCAGAACCGCAGGGTGAATGCGCAGATTATTGATCGAGCAAGCGGTGTAAGTACAGTCAGGACGTCGTATTGAATGAATCGACGAGGTCATTTCGGCGTCGTGCAACAGGCCTTGGTCCGCGCACTGCAGGTTCCTGATAACGTCAACCCGACAATGGCCAGAGCAGGCCTTGTCTCGCCAACTGCGCCCGTTTTTCAACTTCGTACGTTACCGAGATCATCCAGGGCTGGTAATCGGGGTCCTCGCGCCTGAACTCGGCAGTGAGTTCCTGTACGAAGCTGGTTTCGATAGGCTGGCCCCTGTTGGGCCAGATTCGAAACTTGATGCGCAGGATCTCCTTGCCGGATCCGAGCAACTGACGACCCTCGACCGAGGGTTCTGTCATGAGTATCCCGGGAAACTGTTCATGGGCTGCCTTCATCAGCTTTAGCGCAGTTTCCTCCGCTTTCTGTTTTGCTTCATCGTCGCCACGTAAGGTCACGTCGACAATGCATCGCACATAGCCTCGAGGATAGTTGATAACGTTGTTAATTGTGCGATTGGGAATGAAGACACTCGCGCCCAGGGCATTCTGCAACTCCACGAAACGCATCGAGATGCTTCGCACGATTCCGGTCTGGCCGGATATCTCGACCAGGTCTCCAACATCGACCAGATCCGAGAAGATGAAAGTCAGGCCGGTGACTACGTCCTGAACGACGCCTTGCGAGCCGAAACCCACGGCAAGGCCCACGACCGACGCGCTGGCGAGGTACGCGGTCAGTGAGACGCCGAACTCCCGCAGTATCAGTCCGATGGCCAGGAAGTAAAGAACGAACATGGCAACGCTTGTCGCCAATGTCGCGACCGACCGGAGCTTCCTGAACCGCCGGTCTCTCTCCTGCACCAATAGCGCGCGGCTGAGACGGCGGATCACGACGACCAGGAGATGTACTACTACAACAACTCCGGTCAATGCCGCGATCCGCAGGTACAGCGGCCATTCTCCGATAAGTGTCTGAAAATATTCCATAAACACT
>JABAOD010010537.1_pt1 | contig 10653 bp, 12 predicted proteins | sample 7062151 | NCBI WGS metagenome assembly JABAOD01 (sample SAMN14538626, study PRJNA623070) | marine sediment metagenome | biome: marine biome [ENVO:00000428]; feature: marine pelagic biome [ENVO:01000023]; material: deep marine sediment [ENVO:00002113] | place: India: Gulf of Khambhat ...
AATATATGGATCACCGAGCTTATTTCTAAAAGCACAGGAATACCACTTAAACAGGGCTTTACAGAGGGTGAAAAAGAGGGGGAGCTGGAAGATCTTTTAGAACTCATAGAGAGAGTCTCAGATGAGGTTGATGGAATAATTTCTGGAGCTGCTGCCTCAACATATCAGAAGACAAGGATAGACAACATATGCAGAGAGGTTGGCATCGACTCCATTGCCCCCCTGTGGCACATATCTCCCTATGAGATGTGGGAAGAGCTTTTCAGCAAAGGATTCGAAGTAATGATTACGGCGGTTGCAGCAGAGGGATTAGATGAAAAATGGCTTGGAAAGCGGATTGACAGGGCATCCTTTAAAGAGCTCGCTGGGCTGAGCGAGAGGCACAGATTTCACCTGGGTCTAGAGGGGGGCGAGGCAGAGACTCTTGTCCTTGATATGCCCCTCTATGAGAAGAAGATAGTTGTCAGAGAAGCTAGGGCGCTGTGGGATGGAAGGAGGGGATCTTATATAATCCAAAAGGCCGTGCTCGGAGAAAAATGATGGAATATATTGATGCGCTGGATTCTGCCATTGAAGAGGCATTGAAGAAATACACAGCAGGACTTGATGAATTCGGGCTGCTCTTTTCCGGGGGACTGGACAGCTCCCTTCTCTCGAAGGTCTGCACCGACATCGGAAAGGAGCCGACGTTGATTTCAGTCTATATGGGGGGCAGCCTGGATTCATCAACAGTTGAAAAAGATGCTGCCTCCCTAGGCCTGGGTTTGATCAAAAAGGTCATCTCCGAAGGTGAGGTTTCAGAATATGTTGAAAAAGTATGTAGTGCTATCTCAACAAATAACCCGCTGGATATTGCGATTGGGGTACCTATCCTTTGCGCCTTTGAGACTGCAGTTTCATCTGGAATAGAATCGGTTATTAGCGGCCAGGGGGCTGATGAGCTCTTCGGAGGATTTCATAGATATCTGAATTTTGATCCGGAGAGGCTTGAAGTTGAGCTGAAAAGGGACTTTGAAACAATAAATATCGCCAGAGATAGAACAATCGCGGAATACTGTGGTATCAGACTGCTCACCCCTTATCTTGACGAAGTTGTTGTTAGGCTCGGACTTAATATTCCTATCAGATGGAAGATAAGGAATGGTATAAGAAAATACATTCTCCGGGAGGTTGCAAAGAAAAGAGGCCTACCTGAAGCCATATGGTCTAAGGAAAAAAAGGCTATACAGTACTCCACAGGCGTGGATAAGGTTGTTAAAAAGGTGTTACGAAATCGCCGTCTGGTCTCTAGAGCTCCTTGACCTTCTCTGCCACAGCATCCCCCACCTCGCTTGTTCCCGAGCTTCCTCCAAGATCTTTTGTCCTGACCCTGCCTTCTCTTAGAACCTCTATAACAGCATTTTCCACCAAATCTGCGGCTTCCTGCTCTCCAAGGGTTTCAAGCATGAGCTGTCCGGCAAGGATTGTAGCAATAGGGTTTGCCACATTCTTGTCCTTGTATTTTGGCGCGGAACCATGGATAGGCTCGAACATGCTGACTCCCCCTGGGTTGATATTTCCACCGGGAGCCAGCCCCATCCCGCCCTGGATCATCGCTCCGAGGTCAGTGATTATGTCACCGAACATGTTGGGTGTTACCACGACCTGATACCACTCCGGCTGCTTCACAAACCACATGGTTATGGCATCTACAAAGCTGTATTCCACATCGATTCCGGGATATCCTTCGGCAACCTCAGCAACCACACCCCTCCAGAGACTGTAGACATTTGTAAGCACATTTGCCTTATCAACAGAGGTTACCCGATTCTTACCCTTCCTTTTTGCGAGTTCAAAGGCAAACTCAACCACCCTTCTGGATCCCTTCCTGCTTATCACACCTATCTGATATGCGATATCATCCACCTTTTTTTGGGAGACATGGATGTCAAATCTTGCCTCATACTGGCTCCTCCTTAGATCAAAAACTGTTTTATGATTACCTGTGGCTGTGGAGTCCCCAAGCCCCACATAGAAGTCCTCAGTGTTCTCTCTGACGACATAGAAATCCACATCCTCAGGACCCTTATCCTTAAGGGGACAGCTAACCCCTGGATANNACCCTGGGGTCACCAACGGCACCTAGATAAATAGCATCGCTTCTCTCCATCTCTTCCAGTGCACTATCTGGAAGTATCTCCTCAGTTTTGAGATAGTGCTCGGCTCCGTAGGGATGTGTGGTCCAGTTAAAGCCTATATTCAGCTTTTCACCGGCAGCCTCGAGAACCTTAATACCCTCTCTCAAAACCTCAGGTCCGATACCGTCTCCAGGTATAGTTGAGATGTTGTATCCTGTCATGGCCAACTATTTTCATGTCATACTTTTAAATTCTTTTCCGAAGTTATCAAGCTCGGTAGGGTTGGGTCGATAGAGAAACCTTTAAATGTGATATCGCAATTCTTATGCCTTAACCAATGACTTGAGATTAATGCAAGGAGGAAAAGGTAAATGGCTAAACTGCATGTTAGATTCGAGACGCCCAAGGAGCTTTCTGAAAAGGCCTTTGAAGCGGTAGAAACAGCCAGAAGCACTGGAAAGGTGTCAAAGGGGACAAACGAGGTCACGAAGGCGGTTGAAAGGGGGGCTGCGGCACTTGTTGTAATTGCAGAGGATGTTGACCCTGTAGAGGTTGTCGCCCATCTTCCCCCGCTGTGTGATGAAAAAAAGGTACCCTATGTGTATGTACCCCTTAAAGATGAGCTTGGAAAGGCGGCAGGTCTCCCGGTATCTACATCTGCTATCGCAATAGTAAAAACAGGTAAGGCAAAAGACCTGATAGAAGAAATAGAGCGAAAGACGAAGGCTCTAAAGGATTGAAAAACCAATGGCGGAAGAAGAATTCGACAGAGGATACCCAGCTGAAGTAGTAGAGGTTATAGGCAGGACCGGTGCCACAGGAGGAATTCTTCAAGTAAAAGTTAGAATCCTTGAAGGCCGGGATAAAGGCCGTGTTATCAGAAGAAATGTAAAGGGACCGATTCAAAAGGGTGATATACTGATGCTTCTGGAAACCGATAGGGAGGCAAAAGAGCTCCGTGTCAGATAGAGGAGAAACAATATATGCAGGCAAGAAAGTGCAGTTTTTGCAAAATAAATTTACCTCATGGCACAGGGAAAATGCTGGTAAAAAAGGATGGATCAACTCTGTTTTTTTGCAGCAGTAAATGTGAAAAGAACCTGTTAAAATTGAAGAGGTCACCCAGAAGAATGAAGTGGGTTAGGACTGATAAAAAAAGAGCAACAAAGAAGAAAACACGAGTTAAATGAATTTATATGGACATTTACACATGGAACGGACTTTTTTAATGGTTAAACCGGACGGTGTTTCTCGAGGACTTGTAGGTGAGGTGATATCGCGGATAGAGAGAAAGGGGTTCAAGATTGTTGAAATGAAGATGATGAAATTGGATGTAGAACTTGCAAAGGAGCATTATGGTGAACATATGGGAAAGCCATTTTTCGAAGGACTTGTTTCATTTATAACTTCAGGTCCGGTGGTTGCGATGATTGCAGAGGGAGAGGAGGCAGTAAAAACTATTCGCGAGATAGTGGGGGCAACAGATCCCAAAGAGGCTGCACCCGGGACTATTAGAGGGGATTTTGCACTGGATGTAGGCGAAAACATTGTCCATGCGTCAGATTCAAGAGAGTCGGCTGACAGAGAAATATCCCTATTTTTCAAAAAAGTTTAGAATACTTATTGTTCAAAAACATACATCCCATATTTCTTTTATAAACGGTTCCCGAAAAGTATAAGAATAAGAAGATTTTAACAAGTCCTGCAAAGAAAATCACTAAGGAGGGAAAACGGAAGATGACATATTATATAAAAGGGCTGGAATATTTGGGAAGAAACGTGAAGATACGGGGAGAGGAAAAAAAAGTAGAGGCTAAGAGGTTTGTTACACTGGGTAAAAGTGATAGTATGCCTTCCAGAGACCAAGTTATGAACGCTGCACGACGCAACTCAAAGGTCAAAAAGGTCTGGGTCATGAAGATGGAAGGCAACAAGTGGTCCAAGGCAATGGACACCATTAATCTCTAAAATCCTCTCTTTCTTTTTTTCCCTTAATTTTCATCTTATTTCTATCATCTGATAGTCAGATAAGATATTCTATAGATGGCCCGACATTTTTAAGTAGTCTGTTTTTAAATAATGAGCAATGGTTCTAGATAAGCTCTCAGAGTCTCTCACAGGAGTCATAAGAAAGATTACTTCGGCATCATTCATAGACGAAAAATTTGTAAAAGAGGTTGTTAGAGACATCCAGAGATCGCTCCTCACTTCAGATGTGAATGTAAAGGTAGTTATGGAGCTCTCCAGAAGGATTGAGGAGAGATCCCTAAAGCAGAGTCCTATTCCTGGCCTCACCAAACGAGAGCATGTAATAAAGGTTGTTTACGAGGAGCTCACCGCACTTCTTGGTGGTAAACAGGAATACCGGATTCCTTCAAAGGTCCGGATAATGCTGATCGGCATTCAGGGTTCTGGAAAGACCACGACAACAGTTAAGCTTGCATCCTTTTTCTCAAAAAAAGGTCTTAAGCCCCTAATAATTGCGGCAGATACCATGAGACCGGCTGCATACGAGCAGCTTGTCCAGCTCTCAGAGAAGGCCCGGGTAAAGGTATACGGTAACAAGGATAAGGACTCTCTGTCGATTGTTAAAGATGGTCTCGTTAAGGCCGCAAACTTTGATGCAATAATCCTCGATACTGCGGGCAGGCACAGGTCTGAAAAAGAGTTGTTTGAGGAGATGAAGATGCTTGCCGAAGAGTTCAAGCCCGACGAAAAGCTTCTTGTAATCGATTCGAATCTTGGACAGACCGCGGGGGAGCAGGCAGAATCATTTCACAGGGCAATCGGGCTCACCGGATCCATATTAACCAAGCTGGATGGCTCGGCCAAGGGTGGTGGAGCAATTTCAGCGGTTTCGAAGACTGGGGCCAAGATCAAGTTCGTAGGCACAGGAGAGCGGATAGAAGATCTGGAAATCTTTGATCCTGAGAGATTCATATCACGCATATTAGGCCTCGGAGACCTGAGAGGGCTGATGGAGAGGGCGCGGGAGCAGGTGGACGAGGAAAAGGTTAAGGATATTCTGTCAGGTGAGTTCACTTTTGAGGACCTGAGAAATCAGATAATTGCCATAAGAAATATGGGTCCCCTTGGAAGCATCCTGAAAATGATCCCCGGTTTTTCTATGGTTTCCATGCCCAAGGAGGCAGCGAAGATGACCGAGGAAAAGATGGATAGATATATCTTCATCATAGATTCAATGACGAAAAAAGAGAGGCTGGAGCCCAAGATTCTCAGCTCCTCGAGGTTGGAGAGAATTTCCAGAGGCTCAGGAGCCGCAAGAGAAGATGTAAAGGAATTGGTAAACTATCACCGCACCATGAAGAAGGCGCTCAAGGGTTTTAAAAAAGGAAGGTTTGCAAAGGGTCCACTGGCATCGATTATGAAGGGGATAAAATAGAAATGGGCGTGAGTCTTGCATCCAAGCTTATCCAAGAGCACTTAGTAGAAGGAACTATGGAGGCGGGGGAGGAGATTGCCCTTAAAATTGACCAGACGCTCACCCAGGATGCGACCGGAACCCTCGCATATCTCCAGTTTGAGGCTATGGATATTCCGAAAGTAGAAACGGATCTTTCCGTAAGCTACGTTGACCACAACCTACTGCAGACCGATAACAGATCTGCAGATGACCATCGTTATCTTCAAAGTGTTGCCGCAAAGTATGGAATATATTTTTCTGGGCCTGGAAACGGAGTTTCCCATCAAGTTCATCTGGAGCGGTTCTCTGTTCCGGGTAAGTCTCTTCTGGGCTCTGATAGCCACACCTCAACAAATGGTGGCATGGGGATGCTTGCAATGGGAGCCGGGGGACTTGACGTTGCGCTGGCCATGGCGGGGTATCCCTTTTACTTGAAAATGCCAAGGATAGTGGGGATAGAATTAGAGGGCAAGCTAAAGCCCTGGGTATCTGCAAAGGATGTTATACTCGAGGTTCTTCGACTTCTTAAAGTTAAAGGGGGATTGGATAGACTGCTCGAATATTTCGGCTCGGGTGTTGAAAAACTGGATGTTCCAAGCAGGGCAACCATCTGCAACATGGGCACAGAGATCGGCGCAACAACATCTCTATTTCCATCTGATAAAAATACAAAAAGCTTTCTAAAAATTCAGGGTAGAGAGAATGTTTGGCGGAGGCTTAGGGCAGATGAAGACGCGGAGTATGATGAGATATTGAGAATTGATCTTGGAGAGCTGGAGCCATTGATAGCTCAGCCTTCATCACCAGATAGAGTTGTTAGGGTCAGAGATGTCGAAGGAGAAGAGGTGTCACAGGTTATTATAGGCAGCTGCTCAAACTCCTCACTCAGAGATCTCTCTGTTGTAGCCAAGATACTGAAGGGAAAAAAAGTCCATCCCGGGGTAAGTTTTGAGATAAATCCGGGCTCAAGACAGATCCTACAAAATCTCGGGAAGCATAGCGGATTTCTATCTATATTGGGGGCAGGGGCAAGAGTTCAACAGCCAGGATGCTTCGGCTGCATTGGAATGGGCCAGGCTCCAGCAACTGATTCAACCTCCCTAAGAACCTTTCCAAGGAACTTTCCAGGCCGAAGCGGAACAGAGGGAGACAGGGTCTATCTGTGCAGTCCGGAGGTGGCTGCTGCCTCTGCCTTAGAGGGCAGGATCACAGATCCGAGAAGTCTGGGCACATATCCAACAATCTCTCCATATGAGAGGCTTTTAATAGACGATACAATGATAATCTCTCCTTCAAAGTCACCGGAAAAAATCAGGATCCTGCGCGGACCAAACATCAAGCCTCTGCCCAGTATGAAGCCCCTTCAAGAAAAGATTAGGGGAGATGTTTTGATTAAGCTCGGTGACAACATAACCACAGATGATATCATGCCTGCCGGATCAGGTATCCTGCCTCTTCGAAGCAACATTCCCGCTATAAGCGATTATGTTTTCTCAAAGATCGACCCAGATTTCTCTAAAAGGTCAAAGAAAGGTGGAGGGGGATTTATTGTGGGCGGTGAAAACTACGGTCAGGGCTCTTCAAGGGAACATGCCGCTCTTGCTCCAAAGTACCTGGGTGTTAAAGGAGTATTGGCCAAATCATTTGCCAGGATACACAAATCTAATCTCATAAACTTCGGTATTCTGCCGCTGGAGTTTAGAAAAATGGAGGATTATGAAAAGATACGGCCAGGGAGCAGGATAAAAATTATAAGGCCCAGGAAGGATATAAAGTCTGGACATAAACAACTATCTGCCGAAATCGATGGCAGATCGACGAACCTGAATCTTAATTGCACTGAAAGGGAGAGAATGATCATACTTTCCGGCGGTCTCTTGATGTATGTAAAAAATCTTTGAAATTCTCTTGGGAGGTGAAGGATGAATGTTGATTTTAGCATAAAAGTAGGAGGTGAGGCAGGACAGGGTATCCAGACAATAGGTAATGTACTGGCAAAGACCTTCTTACGGGGAGGGCTCTATGTGTTTGGAATCCAGCATTATTACTCACGAGTCAGAGGGGGGCACAACTTTTTCCAGGCCAGAGTCAGCGACAAGCCAATCCTTTCTGTCACCGATAAAATTAATCTACTCATAGCACTTGACAGCGCCTCGATTTTGGAACACTTTGGTGAACTGGAGAAGGGGGTTGTCGTGGTTGATAGGGACACTGTGGAGGTAAAATCTGAGGATGCCTCAATATTTCACGTACCCTTCTTGAAGATAGCCAAGGATACGGGGGGGAGTAAACTTTTCTCAAACACTGTTGCTACTGGGGCAGCTCTGGGCCTTTTGTGTTACAGTTTCGACCTGTTATCAGATGTGCTTGCACAGACATTCAAGAAAAAAGGGGATGAGGTTATAGAAAAAAACATACTGGCGGCAAGATCCGGCTACGACTATGCCCAGGAAAACTATCCAGGAAAATGTCACTACGTTTTAGAGCCCTCCAAAAAGCCTGCGGGGGGAAGAATTCTCATCACCGGGAACGAGGCAGTGGGGCTTGGGGCCCTAGCTGGTGGTCTTAAGTTCCTTTCAGCCTATCCGATGACGCCCTCAACCGGGGTTATGAACTATGTTGCAGCCAAGGCCGACGGTTTAGGCGTTGTGGTTGAGCAGGCAGAGGATGAGATATCTGCCTTGAACATGGCACTGGGCGCATCATTCGCAGGCGCAAGAGCAATGACTACTACCTCGGGTGGAGGATTTTCCCTAATGGTGGAAGCCCTCGGACTTTCAGGCATGACAGAGACACCGGTGGTAATCTTTCTCGGACAGAGACCAGGACCCGCAACAGGGCTTCCCACCATGACTGAGCAGGGGGATCTGGAATTTGTTCTACATGCTGCCCAGGGGGAATTTCCGAGATGCGTCCTCGCGCCTCGGACAGCTGAAGAGGCCTTTTACCTAACGCCACGGGCATTTAATATTGCTGACAAATATCAGATTCCTGTCTTCATACTTAGCGATCAGTATCTTGCCGATTCTATGGTAGTGTGCGACACCTTCGACCTTTCAAAGATAGAAATTAACAGGCATATTCTCTCTGATTCAGAGATCAATAAGATGAAAGAATACAAGAGATATAAGCTCACGTCCGATGGAATTTCTCCAAGGGCTCTTCCCGGGCAGTCAAGGGCATTGGTGGTTGCCGACAGCGATGAGCATGATGAGGAGGGCCACATAGATGAGAGTATTGAAAACAGGATAAAGATGACAATGAAAAGGCTGGGAAAATTGAAGAGCTTGGAAAAAGAGATTTCTCCTCCAATAGTAGTAGGTCCTAAAAAGGCCGATATTACACTGATCGGCTGGGGCTCAACCTTTGGCCCGCTTAAAGAAACTGTCAATATGTTGAGCAAAGGTGGACCGAAAGTTAACCTGGTGCATTACAGCGAGATATACCCGCTACCATCCAGGCATGTTAAAGCCCTTCGAAACGGTTCAAATAAGACAGTTTGTGTGGAGAATAATGCTACAGGCCAGTTCGCAAGAGTACTCAAATTAGAAACGGGTTTTACTGTAACTGATCGTATACTGAAATATGATGGAAGACCTTTCACACCCGATCTGATAGTCAGGAAACTTGGAAAAATGGGGGCGCTATAATGGTAAAGCTTGAAGATTATGAAGGCGGGAAGACGGCATGGTGTCCGGGTTGCGGAAACTTCGGAATACTGGCATCGGTAAAGAAGGCCCTGGTCAGTCTAAAGAAGGAGCCCTGGGAGGTGCTCTTGGTGTCGGGGATAGGACAATCAGGAAAACTCCCCCATTACATGAAATGCAACACCTTCAACGGCCTTCACGGACGGACTCTTCCTCCCGCAACGGGCGCAAAAATAGCTAACCATGATCTTACAGTAATTGCAGTTGGGGGGGACGGAGATACCTATGGAGAGGGGGGGAATCACTTTATCCATGCGATTAGAAGAAACCCAGACATAACAATGATTGTCCACAACAACCAGATCTATGGTCTGACAAAGGGTCAGGCGTCACCTACAAGCGACTTAGGGATGAAGACAAAGTTACAGAAGCACGGGGTTATCCATACTCCCTTTGATCCGCTGGCTGTGGCAATCTCACTGGACTGCTCATTTGTTAGTAGAGGATTTGCTGGTGATATAGAACACCTTTCAGACCTGATAGCTCAGGCTGTTGAGCATAAAGGATTCTCACTTGTTGACGTTCTCCAGCCCTGCGTGACATTCAATAGACTGAATACATTCCAATGGTACCGGNNCTTTCCAATGGTATAGAGAGCGGATATACAAGCTCGATGAGACCAAATACTCACCCATTGATAGGATTAAGGCATTTGAAAAATCTCTGGAATGGGGAGAGAGGATACCAATCGGTGTGTTCTATCGAAGAAGTGGCCCAACAATGGAAGAAAATATTCCAGTCTTAAGCAGGGGTCCACTCATTAATCAAGACTTTCAAAAAAAACGATTGGAAGAGCTTATCACCAATTTTATGTGACCTCAATGGTAAGTACGTTATCAAACAGTTTCTTGTCACTAATCTCGTAATCACCATCTAGGTCGACCTTTGAAAAATAGATATTCTCGTCTGTTCTGCCGAGTATCTCCAGCCCACCGGGANNAAGGCTTTTTATCCCCGGGAGAACAATCTTAATTTTTTTTCCCCTTTCCGATCCGGTAACATCTGATCTTATCTCTTTTACCTCAATGCCACGGTCCTTGGCTTCAGATATATCTTTTAGGAAGGGAAAGATTGAAGTGTGTCTGAACAAGTTTTCGATGTCCTTCACCTCACCGCTCTTTATTACAGGCTTATCACCCCTCATCTCCACCGAAAAAAACATTCCTCTATTCAGGGCCCCTTTCTCGGCTTCTTTAGCGAGATCTTTCAGGAGCTCTTCGTTGTTTTCTATAAACCCTTCTATAAATTTTGTCAGACTATTTTTGAAATCACTCTCTGGAGCTTTGGAAAAGTTGACGCCTAACCGAGCAGTTTCAAATCCGCATTTACTGCACAGTTCTCTTTCTTCGCCCAGTTTTGCACCGCAGTTCGGACAATAATTTATCTTCATGGTTTACTTCGGGAA
>JABAOD010004495.1_pt2 | contig 10650 bp, 11 predicted proteins | sample 7062151 | NCBI WGS metagenome assembly JABAOD01 (sample SAMN14538626, study PRJNA623070) | marine sediment metagenome | biome: marine biome [ENVO:00000428]; feature: marine pelagic biome [ENVO:01000023]; material: deep marine sediment [ENVO:00002113] | place: India: Gulf of Khambhat ...
TCCTCCCGGCTTTGAGCCTCCGCAGGTGGACTTCGCCACGCGTACCGTCCTCGTCGCCTTCATGGGCCAGCGGCCCACGCCCCCACCCCTCAAATCTTCAATTGAATCAGGCAGATGCTCGGCGACCCACGGGGGAACAGCTCGAATACAGGCGTCAGTCGTTCCGACAGATGTGTTTCCGGCGGCCTCTAACCTTATTCTGGATGCTAGCTGAAGCTATTGGAGGACTTTCCCCTTACCCAACTCGTCTTGGCAGCTGACCACCAAGGCATAGGCCAACTGTCGCTTTGCAGAACGCAAGATACCAAGCGACGAGTGCATGGTTGTTTGCATGGGTAATTTTCATTCTATTCCTTGACCTTGGACTCCGCAACGGATAGATAGAGACCTTTCTGACCGAATTACGCGTCTAGGCCAGTTCAGCGGGCCCCTCCAGATCGCATCAACGAGGCATCGGTTCCCCCTCAGAGCGGTCCAAAATGCGTCCAATCTCCTGAGCCGCCCGCCCCCTACCGAAGTGCTGTGGCCGAGATGAGGTTGGTCGGGACCCAAGAACTGCCCTCTTGATCGCCGTTGGGTTCGCGCCCACGAGAACATTCCATCCATCATGGACGGTTTCCTTCCATTCCGTTTCCTCACGAAGAGTTATGCAAGGAACACCAAGGAAATAGGCCTCCTTCTGCACGCCGCCACTGTCCGTGAGGACCTTCTTGGCATTCATCAGTAGCGAGAGGAAATCGAGATACGCCAAGGGCCTTGAGAGATGAATTCGTGACGATAGAGACTCTCTGATTTTGCTCTTCTCGAGTTGCTTGGCAGCGCGTGGATGAGCAGGGAAGAGAACGATTTCTTCGAGACTGTCTAGTGTCCGAAGTATCTGCTCCAGTCGTGAGAGGTTATCGGTGTTAGCCGGTCGGTGGATGGTCAGGAGGAGGTACTCCCCCGCGCGCAAGCCAAAGCGGGAGGGAGTCTCTCGCTTCATCGCGATATCCCTGAAGTGCAGGACCATATCCAACATGACATCTCCCACGAGATGGACACCTGTGGTGATGCCCTCGCGCTGTAGGTTGACGACCGAGGCTTCCGTGGGACAGAAGAGGAAATCAGAAACATGATCGACCACGATCCGGTTGATTTCCTCCGGCATGTCCCGGTTAAAGGACCGCAGACCCGCCTCGACATGGGCCAGGGGTACCCTCATTTTCGCCGCTCCAAGGCCGCCTGCGAGTGTACTGTTGGTGTCCCCATAGACGAGGACGATATCTGGCTGCTCCTCGGTCAGCACGGCCTCAAGTCTCTTCAGCATTTCTGCGGTCTGCCATCCGTGGGTACCCGAGCCCACCTCCAGGTTGTAGTCGGGAGGACGAAGATCCAATTCCTCGAAGAAGATAAGACTCATCTCGTAGTCGTAGTGCTGACCGGTGTGGATCATGATGTGCTGATGGTTTTCTGATAACACGGGGTCCAGGGCGGCGAACTTGATGAACTGCGGGCGGGCGCCAACGACAGAGGCAATCTTCATGGTCTCGCAAGAATCCTGATGCCATTATAATAATTCTTGGAATCTCACACGGTCTAGACAACGGGAGATGATTGCTGACACAGACATATGGAGCTTTGAGCTCAAACGCCGCTCTCGCCGCCAGTGCATTTCGCCGCTCAGCCCACCCCCTCGTCAGCTCGCCTTCCACGGGTTTCATAGGGTCCGGCGACGTGTTTTTCTTGGACAGGATGCTCCGTGTGGTTTTAATGCGAGGACACGCTACCCCGCCCGATGCGTGTCGGTGTTGTGGGTCTAGGGTATGTGGGCCTCCCCCTCGCGGCCTGCCTGGCCAAAACGGGAGCGGAGGTCTTTGGAATCGACCGGGACGTTCGTAAGGTTGATGCTGTCAAGTCAGGGCGCGTACCGCTCGCAGGGGATGAACCCATGCTGCACGAACTCGTGAGTTCAGCAGTTTCCTCAGGCCTCTTGACGGCGACCAGGAATCCGGAGGCCCTGAGGGATGTCGACGCAGTCCTAGTCGCAGTGGAGACGCCCCTGCGTAGCCGCGGCCACCTGCCAGATTACCGGCCTCTGAGGAATGCGCTGACGGCTGTGGGCGAACACATTCCTCCGGAGTCGCTCGTATCTGTGGAATCAACTCTTGCTCCGGGCACAATGGCCAACGTTGTGCAACCTACGCTGGAGCGCGCCTCAGGGATGGTGGCCCTTGAGGACTTCTGGCTAGTTCACGCTCCCGAGAGGCTGACCGCAGGCAGGTTGATACACAATCTCGTACATCTTGATCGCGTCCTCGGCGCAAATGACTCAACCTCCGTGGGCCGTGCCCTTGCTCTCTACAATCGGTTCGTTGAAGGATCAATCCACGTGACGGATTGGTTGACGGCGGAGATCGTGAAGACGGCGGAAAACGCTTACTGGGACATGGAAATCGCCTTCGCCAATGAACTCGCCATACTTTCAGAACTCTACGGGTCGGATGTCTACGAGGTTCGCCGCCTTGTGAATACATGCCCTGGGCGCAATGTTCCGCTTCCTGGGGCGGGAGTGGGGGGCCCCTGCATTCCCAAGGACCCATGGCTGCTCATTGCAGGTGCTCGGAACGAAGGACGCTTGATTCGGGCCGCGCGGCAGGTGAACGAAAGCATGCCGCGGCGCGTGGTGGCTCACATCAAAGCCGCCCTTTCTGACGCAGGCCGCCCTCTTCGGAGCGCGCGCGTCTCCTTGCTCGGGTTTGCCTATAAGGCCAATGTCGGCGACTCCCGTGGGTCTGTCTCAATTACCATCGCCCGGTTCCTTCGACGGGAGGGGGCCACGATTCGCATCCACGACCCCTATGCTACCGGAACACGCGAATTCAGAGTGCAACGAGACATCGAATCCGTCCTCCGGGGGTCGGACTGCCTTGCTGTCGTTACTCCCCACGATGTATATCGTTCACTTGACTTCCGGACTCTCTCACGACTTATGCGACATGTTGTGGTTGTCGACGGCCGGGATGTCATAGACCCCGCCCGCTTGCCATCGGGATCTGTATATCGAGGTGTGGGGAGGGGGGAACTCTCCTAGTCAAGGCGGAACGGCTTCCCCTCCCGGCATGAGCGAACTGCGGCATCAAGAATTCGAAGAACTTCGAGCGCGTCCTCCCCCGTCACGAGAGGTCTCCGCCCCGTCCGAACAGCCTCGATAAAATCGATGAGTTCCAGCCTGAGCGGCTCTTGACGCTGCAAGCGCACTTCATTCACGTGATATTCCAGTGGCACATGGTAGAGGTTGGCCGGGTCGTATTCCAGAAAGCTTGACGAGGATACGATGAGGGACTGACTCGTGTAGTCCATCTCAACGAAATTCTTGGAGCAGGTCAAGGCGAGCTTCCGAACCTTCATCGGTGTTAGCCAGTTCACTTCTACGACTCCCGTGGTCCCACCTTCAAATCCCAGCAGGATGCTCGCATAGTCCTCAAACTGGGCGTGTCGATGTCGGCCTGAACGGGCGAAGACGGTTTCGACGCTCTCGCCGACAAGGAAACGTTCGATGTCGACCTCATGGATTCCGAGGTCCAAGATGACCCCTATGTCTTTTACGCGATCTGGGAAGGAACTGACACGTCGCGCGGAGACGGTGATCAAGTCGCCCCATTGCCCGTCGGCGACCGCACGCTTGGCGAACGCCACTACTGGGTTGTGTCGTTCGATGTGCCCAGCGGCAATGACGAGACCCTGGGAATCCGCGTATCGGATCAGGTCCTCGGTCTCCTCGATCGTTGTGCAAATCGGCTTCTCGACCAGGACGTGAACTCCCGCTTCAAGACACTTCTTTGCGACTCGGTAGTGGGTCTCTGTAGGAGAAGCGATGCTCACTGCGTCTGGTCTCTCCTGCAAAAGGTCCTCATAGTTAGCGAATCCGGGAATTCGGAATCGACTGCTCAGCGACTTCCTTTTCGCATCGTCTACATCGGCGAAACCCACGATTTCCGCGAGTTCTTGGTAGACCCGAAGGTGATTCTGGCCCATGGACCCGACGCCGATCACGCCAACGCGCAAGCTACCATCCTCCATGAGGTTCCTTCCCTAACCCTTTTCATAGCTCTGACGTACGGCCGCGGCCACCTTCTCTATATCCTCCTCAGTGACGGAGGGGTGCACGGGGAGTTCGAAGAGTCTGGGCAGAATCCGCTCGGCGACGCGGCAACCATTAGCAGCGAATGGCCGCAGCGGCTGCTGTTCGTATAGGGGCTTCGGATAGCTAGCCCGTGCTTCAATTCCTAAACCATTCAGTCTCGTCAGGAATTCCTGCCGATTCATTGCGAGAGCATCTCCCAAACGCACTATGAATTGGTAGTAGCTGTGCCGGCGTTCCCCCTCCTCTATCGGCAAGATGAGTTCAGAGAGGTCCGAAAGTCGTTGGATGAGAGTGAGCGCATTTCGCCGCCGACGACTCACGAACCCATTGAGCTTCCGTAGCTGCACGAGACCAATGGCCGCGGCCATTTCGGTCATGCGGAAGTTGTAGCCAATCCGGACGTGCTCGTACTTCCCGCTCTGGCCTTGGTCGCGCAGAACGCGGCACACTTCCGCAATCTCCTCATCGTCTGTGACGACCATCCCTCCTTCCCCCGTCGTCATGTTTTTTGTTGCGTAAAAGCTGAAGCAAGAAGCATCTCCAAAGGACCCGGCAGGCCGACCACGGTAGGTCGCGCCGTGAGCCTGGCAAGCATCCTCGATTACACGAACACCATGCTCCTCGGCCAACTCGAGGAGGGGGGCCATTGTCGCTACCTGCCCATAAATATCCACGGGCATGACCACCTTTGTACGATCTCCTACACTTCGTCTCACTTCCTCCGGGTCAAGGGTGTAGGTGCCGAGTTCCACGTCCGCGAAACGAGGCTCGGCACCGCACGCGACTGGCATAGAGGCTGAGGCGAAGAAGGTGACGGGCGGCAGGATGACCTCGTCGCCTGCGCTGACTTCACAGGCCGAGAGCGCGATGTATAGCGCTGCAGTTCCAGAACTCACAGCGACCGCATGCCGCCGGTTCACCTCACGGGCGAATCGTTCCTCGAATTCCCCCACCTTGGGTCCCTGTGTCAGCTGTCCTGAGAGCAGAACTTCGCGGACGGCTTCGACTTCGTCGTCACCTAACGCAGGCCGGGCAATGGGTATCACGAAGTTCCCCTCAAGTCGATCCTTCTGCCGCAATGCTCACATCCTCCCTCCTTGTCTAACTGGTGACCACACACGCAAACGTATCCAACGACCCGTGCTGGGTTCCCCACGACCAAGGCGTGAGGTGGGACATCGCGGGTGACGACCGTGCCCGCACCAATCATTGCGAATCGACCGATGGTTACGCCACAAACGATTGTCGCGTTCGCACCAATGGATGCTCCATCCTCGACCTTCGTCTGAACGATTTCCCAGTCAGCGGAGACGGCCCGAGGGAAAGGATCGTTGGTGAAGCAAACGTGGGGTCCTATGAAAACTTCGTTGCCCACCGTGACACCGTCGTAGAGAGTCGCGCGATTTTGAATCTTGCAGCGTTCGCCCACTACGACGTTTTTGTCGATATAGACACCTTTCCCGAGTACGCAATCCCTGCCGATTCGGCTTCCTTCCCGAATCTGAACGTAATGCCAGATACGGGTACCTTCGCCGATCACCGCGTCGGGTGAAAGTTCGGCAGTGGGGTGGATATGGACCGTCACGGAAACGGTATTGGCGTTCACTCATTTAGGGATTTTCGCCCCAGAAGGGAGCGAGTCTTTGCCGTCCATTGAACTGCTCTGGAGCCTCGGGATAATCTATTTGACCATATTCGACTCTGTAACACGAGGATGAGGCACCTAGTCACTGCACTCTTAGTCCTTTCAGTGTTGGCGTTTCCTGTGTCCGCCGAAGACGTCAGCGACCCTGGAAAGGTGAACAAGCTCCTCACTTCATTCGATACGCCGCTCATTGAACCGGGCCAAGTGGGGGCCTTCTCCTTTACGTTACATAATCCCTACAGCCTCAGCATCCTCATGGTCGAGATTAATGTGAGTATATATCGATTCGCCACAGTGGAGGAAGATCGACTTCTCGATGAAAATTGGCCCTGGTGTGAGCCCTTCATCAAAGAGGCCGCGATGCCGTGCTCGAAGGAAAGCAAGTTCCTAATATCCGAGGTATCCCCAGGGGAAAGCGTCTTGCTGTCTTTCGTAGTCGTCACTTCGAGAGAGATGCCCCACGGGAACCCCCTTTCAGAGGGTGCTTTCTTCGTGCGATTCTGGCTAACGTTCGACCTCGACCAAGGGCAGGGTCCTCTGGGCTATGTTATGGCCTCCCGGGGTTACTTCTCTGATGACCTCTGGGAGGAGGCGACTGCCTACAACTCCACGAATCCTTGCACGGACCCCCTATGCAGGGGCAACGTGAATCTCGGACTCCTCAACGTAGACGGTATCCTCCCAGATTCGTCCTTCGGGGTACGGGAGCCTATCCCCACTTGGCCATTCTATCTTCTATTGGCCATCTTCGCTCTATCATTGGTGTTCGCCCTTCTGTACTATGCGGAAGAACATCCAGGCAGGCTCCCGCGGATAGAAGTAGCATGGCTAGCATTCAAGAACAGGGCGGGGAAGATTTATCGCGCCAGGTTCCGGAGAAAGAGGACGTCCTGAACCGCAGATCGTCACTTCCCCTGAATCCCTCGGGAATATGGGGTTCTCCTCGAAACGTCTCGTAGGAGAGGCTAGAAACAGCTTTGGGTGGCGACAGTCGCATACAGACAACCCACAGAAACTGGAGTTACCTTTCGATGGTTGGCCAACCGATCTTACAGAACGGACCCTTTGCCTCCGGAACCTCTGCTCCCGTAGTCCATCTCAATTGGCAGATCGTCGTGGACACTTCTTTGCGGTCCCGGGACTCGCCAAAACTTAGATATTCACAGTCCTCTCTTGAATTGATAAATGGACATCCTCTATCTCGCGCACAGCGCCCCTCTCTTCAGGGAGCTTGCCGGTGCGATTGCCCGAAATGGACACAAGGTTTCGTTTATCGGCTTCTATGATTCATCCACCGATCCGTTCTACGATTCGACCCAATGGTCCGGAATCGACGTTTACACAATTCCCAAAAGGAAGAAGTGGCGATTCCTTGCCGTCGCGAATCACCTTCGACAGATCATAAAGCGTGTCGATCCAGACGTCTTCCACTGCCATTACGCATTTCCGTATGGCATTCATGGAGCGCTGGCCTTTCGAAAGAATCTCGTGTTGTCGTTGCACGGGACTGACGCCTACTATCATGCCTGGAGAATGAGTTCGGAAACCACCCGGCAACTTGATCAATTTGGGTTAGGTCCCATACTCTTTGCCTCGGTTCATCGTTTCCTAGCCAGCCAGGCGACCAAACTGATCCTAGGAAGTCCCGATCTAGTGGCAATCGCAAGGACTCTCGGCTACAGACCAGAGCAGATACGTGTTTGTGACATAGGAGTTGACCTTGCGCTTTTCAATCCCGAGCTGAGAGATGAATCCTTACGAAGACGCTTTTTGAAGCCTTATTCGGATGGATACGTAATCTTCTCTAGCCGAGGCTACAAAGCCGTCTATGCACCGCTGGACCTCGTTCGAGCCCTGCGCAAAGTCGTGGACGAGCTCCCGAGGGCCGTCTTGGTCTTAGCGGGTGGGTCTCGGGCCGGATGAGAATCTCGTTCGTCGCGAGATAGACCGGTTGAAACTGCGAGGAAACGTAAAGATGGTCGGGTTGATACCCCACGAAGAAATCGGCCGGTATATGGGAGCATCTGATGTTCTTTGTTCAGTGGCGCTTTCAGATACATCTGCTATGTCTGTGCTGGAAGGCATGTCGTGCGGCCTACCTATTCTCGCCACCAAGGTGGGCTCGATCCCAGAAAGATTGGGATTGACACAAGGTGGTATAGTAGTCGAGCCCGGTGATGTGAACGCTATCGCGGATGGCCTGCTGGCCTTGCTAAGAGATGCGAATCTGCGGAAAGAGATGGGGACTCGCAACGCCGCGTTCATCGCTCAGACACTAACCTTTGCGCAGACCGTAGAACGACACATCAAGGTCTATGAGGAGCTGGCCTAGTCTGTTTAGCATGCAGATTCTGGCCAAAAGGCTGAAACACTTGACCAAGGAACCCAAGCGTAAACCAGATATGTGACTCCAGGGCGTCACAGAAAATCGACTCATGTAGCTCCCGTCTCCTCTTATGCTGGAGCCCAGTCTCAGAACGTAACCTCTCTCTTTCAGGGGTCGGCAGGGCTGTTAGATCCGATCCTCCTGGACACCAATAACTCCCCTATGAAGGCACCGACCACTATGCCAAGGATGTTGGCAAGGACATCCCAAGGACTAACTACATGGCCCGGCAAGAATCCTTGGACAGCCTCGTGCGCCACACCATAAAAGCCAGATATTGCGAGGGTTAAGAGAATCGCGAATCCTCTGCCCCTCTGCCTCTCGGAAAGCCTCAGCCCTATCAGAAGGAGAATTGCCAGACCCAAGAAACCCGCAAAGTGAAGAATTTTGTCGAATCCTGACACAACCCCACCACCCGCTCTCTCGAGAGCCATTACTTGGGGGATGAGAGAGGCCAGGAACAGCCCAGTGGCGTAGAAGCCGGACGCTAGAAGCATGAGGAGGCCCTTACCTTCCCGGATTCCGTCTCGAAGTCCCACTGGTTTGGCGACGGACAAGTCAGCCCACCTCATGGCAGAGTGGGATGAGACTCGACAAAGCACATCCAGTCTAGGGAAGGCTTCTTGGGCCTTACTCCTTTTGCTCGGCCCTGACGACCTCGTCTTCCCATTCACGGCGGCGTCTGGTCAGGACTTGCCCGTCGATTGGCTTGCCCAACCCCAAATATATCGCCCCATCGGGAGGGATGTCAAAGAAGTTTCGTGTGTCGACGATGACAGGTGGGGGGCGCATCAGATGGAGCAAGTCCGGAATGTCTTCGATTCCAGCGTGCTGATGGTCGACCATGATGATGACTGCATCAGCGCCACGCACTGCTTCCTCCAGAGGCACTTTCGTCACCATCTTACCGAAATCAGTCTCAATCGTTCTGACGAGGGAATCCCACGTCCTTACATCACATCCTCTGCTGAAACATTCCTCAATAACGCCCCTAGAAGGCGATTCTCTCGTGTCTCTAACACCGCCTTTGTAGGACAGTCCGAGGATAGCGACGTCTGACCCGACAAGGGTCTTCCCGGCCATGCCCAGACCCTTCTCCAGAAGGCTGACCGTATGGAACTTCATGAACTCATTGGCGCTTGCGGCGAGCTCGATGAATCGAGACAAGCTTCCACGCTGTCTCGCTCTGTAGTCCAGATAAAGTGGGTCTACAGGGACACAATGGCCTCCAACCCCTGGACCAGGATAGAAGGGCATGTAACCAAAAGGTTTCGTCCTCGCAGCCTTAATCGCCTCCCATATGTTGACGCCCATCCTCTCGAAGATTATCGCCATCTCATTAACTAGCGCAATGTTCACCTGCCGGAACACGTTTTCCAGCATCTTAGTCGCTTCAGCGGTCTTCGCGTCTCTCAATGAGATCACATCGTCGAACACTTGGGAGTAAAAGAGCGTGGCAATGGCGGTCGACTCTTCGTCGATTCCCCCCACGAGCTTTGGTATCTTACTCAGCTTGAAACTGCGGTTGCCTGGATCTATCCTTTCCGGCGAGTGGGCGACGGCGAAATCTACACCCGCCTTCAACCCGCTAGCCCTCTCCAGAGTGGGAACTACAACTTCGTCGACAGTGCCTGGGTAAGTTGTGCTCTCCAGGACTACTAGTCGACTAGGCTTGAGGCGTTGCGCGACGCTCTGTATTGCTCCGTTGATATAACGCATATCCGGTTTCCTTGCCGCATTAACCGGCGTGGGCACGGCAATGATGACGATATCCGCCAATTCCAGTACGTTGGGGTCGGTTGTAGGGAAGAAGGTTCTACCCAGCTGCGCTCTGAGATCGGCGTCGGGAACATCATCGATGTGAGAATCGCCTCGAAGAAGCCCTTGGACGACTACGGCGTCTGTATCGAGACCATAAACCCTATATCTCGAGGCAACAGGGAGAGCCAAGGATAGTCCTACGTGGCCGAGTCCGACAATGCAGATGACGGCGCTTCCGTCTCTAATCTTCCGCGAGAGCGACTGCACGTTCCTCCCCTGAGACATGACAAGCGCATGACCGGGTCGCTAACCCTTGTCCTGCCTTTTCCAACGTCTGTTGATGAGTAGAATGACAACCATCGTAATCAGTATAGGAACCGCAGCGTCCAAAAAGGTGGGAATCTGTACCGTCGTATCTGCGGAGTTCGGGTTCCGGACATTGGTGTCATTCTGCTCGCTGAGGATTGGGGATTTCCCTTGGTTCTCGAGGATCGTCCATCCGTCGGCGTCGAAGTGGACCTTCAAGCCCTCGGTGAACAGGCCGTCAACCTCGACAGCGACTACAATAGTGTCATTGAGAGACCCTAGAGGACCCGCGCCTCCTACACTGAAATTCGCATATGGCGTGGGATAGACTCCGTGCCTCGGCCATTGCTTGCCGTTGGTGAGTGAAGGAATGCCCACAACGAAATCACTAGAGCCGAGAGTCAGGCTGCTACCCACTACGTCACCTTG
>JABAOD010008922.1_pt3 | contig 10650 bp, 7 predicted proteins | sample 7062151 | NCBI WGS metagenome assembly JABAOD01 (sample SAMN14538626, study PRJNA623070) | marine sediment metagenome | biome: marine biome [ENVO:00000428]; feature: marine pelagic biome [ENVO:01000023]; material: deep marine sediment [ENVO:00002113] | place: India: Gulf of Khambhat ...
CGCGAGGCGGTCGGCTACGGATCCTCTGGTCGCGTACGGCGGCCGCGTATAGACGCGAAGACGCAGCGGCGCTGCACCATTGAACACGGACACCGCGGATCGCACCTCGCGCCAGAGGGCGCCCCAGATCCCATCGGCCAGCAGGAGTCCCAAGATCAGCCTGGTCAAGGCAGTTGCTTCCAGCCGAAGCCCGTCGGCCGCGATGGCTCCGCACAGGAACGCCACCGAGGGACCCAGCCAGGACCGAGGGGCGGCCACCCTGGCGCGGAGCGCGAGGAACCGGCCGAACCCAGCGGGGCGGCTCTCCTGCACGAGGCGGCTAGTCCGCTGCCTCAGGATAGATCCGCGTGCCGAACCGCGTAAGCAGCACGGCCCCCACTCCCCAGGATCCCNNCTGAAGAGAGACCCCAAGCCGAAAGGAGCCGCAGTGATCAGGGTGATAAGCAGCACTCCCGCTACCACGGCCGGCAGCGAGCCTGCTGTCTTGGCACCTCCCTCCTCCATCAGCCGCTGACCGACTAGGTACCCGAGAGACACCCAGCCCACCACACCCGCCACCGCAAGGGCTAGCGCCCAGAGCACGGCAAGTGGGATTCCGCAGATCGTCAGAGCAAAGACCACGATGGCCAATAGGCTGCCGAAGAATGTGCCCAGACCTGCCCCAAGCGTGGGCCAGGGAGCATCTCGCATGGAATTGGCGACTCGGGCCAGGTGATCCGGGACTATCGCCACCAGAACCAGCCCGATCGCAATGGCCGTCACCACCAGTGTCAGAGTGCGCACCAGACCAAAGAACGAGCCGGCCAAGACGCCCTCCGGACCACGCTCGAACGGGAAGTCGAAGGAGAAGGGAAAGCCGCGGCCGAACTCAAAGCGACCGAAATCGAAACGATCGAAGTCGAAGCGGCCGAAGTCGAAGCGATCAAACTCGAAGCCCTCGAAATCGACTTCGCCCATCGGATCCTCTACCGTCCCTCCGATTCGGGACCGCGGGGACCGCTCAAGCGAGCTGAAAACGAGGATCACATCTGAGCCCACGACTGCTGTGTCGTCCAACTCGACCCTGCCACCGACCACCACAAGGTCGCGATCGATGGTGCCAGCCACATTGGCGCCTCCGCCGACCACGACTGCGTCCCCGTCGACCGTCGCATCCTCCTCGACGGTGAGAGGCCCACCCACGACCACCAGATCGCCAAACCAGGTCTCACCAGCCTCCAAGGTATAGGGCCCGAAACGGACGCCTCCCTCCTGCTGTCCAGTTCCAGCCGCAACCACTGTAGGCATCGCCGCCAGCACCACCGCCACGGCCAACGCCACGATGCGTCTGGCTTTCATGGTCAACCCTCCTCCTCGACAGTCCCAACGGTCTGAACAGTCCAACGCGGAACTACCTTATTCCGATCCCCGCCGAGAATCAAGCCCCCGGAACCGCGTTCCGTTGCAGGGAGCCTTGCCGCTCGCCTAGAATGGGCAGACCTCGGCCAGGGAGGAAGCCGGACGCCGCCGGGGGAGGAGGAGAGATGTACCAGCGCTGCGTGATCGTCGGCAACCTGGGCCGCGACCCTGAGATGCGGTACACGCCGAACGGGCAGGCGGTCACGAACTTTCCGGTGGCGACCAACCGGAGGTGGTCTGATCAGGACGGCAACCAACAGGAGGAGACCACCTGGTTCCGGGTCGTGGCCTGGGGTCGGCTGGCGGAGACCTGCAATCAATACTTGACGAAGGGTCGGTCTGTTCTGGTCGACGGGAGGATCCAGAGCCGATCCTGGGAGGACCAGCAGGGCCAGACTCGATACTCTTGGGAGTTGGTGGCGAACACGGTCAAGTTCCTCGGCGGACGCGGCGAACGGGTCCCGGAGCTGGCCGAGGGAGACATTCCCGAAGAAGACATTCCGTTCTAGAACCACCGCCCTGAACATTGATCCCATTCAGCGCCCCTCCGGGGTACGCGGGCGGCGCAGCCACGCCCGGAGCTCTGCCGACTTCAGAACAGTCGCCACGCCCAGGTACGCGACGGCGCCTACCAGGATCGCCGCGCCAGTGACCACAGAAACGGGATTGGGGCCCCGAACGGAGAGGAACACGGCGAGTGCCCCGGCCATAGCCACGGTGGCGACCAACATCCTCCCTCCGGAGGCGGCGAGCTCGCCGCCCCGCAAGCCACCGAGCTTGCCCCTGAGCAGAACCACCAGCGCCACCATCTCCATCCAGGTGGCCAGCGTGTTGGCCAGCGCCAATCCCCCATGACCCAGGACTCCCACCATGGCCACGCTCAACCCTATGTTAAGAACCACTCCCGCGATCCCCACCGCGACTGGTGTTCGTGTATCCTGGAGAGCATAGAAAGCGCGGGCCAGGATCTCCACGGTGGCGTGGGCCACCAGGCCGACGGCGAAGAACTGGAGGGCGTAGGCGACCGCCTGGGTGGAGTCGGCTCCGAACTTGCCTCTCTCGAGAAGAAGCCTGACAAGAGGCTCCCGGAGGATCAGCAACCCGGCCGAAGCCGGTAGTGTGAGAAACCAGACCATCCTCAGCGACAGGGAAAGCGTTCTGCGCAAACCGGGCCGGTCGGCGCGCGCGGCCAGCGAGGAGAGGGCAGGAAAGGCTGCGGTAGCCACGCCCTGCGCGACTATCCCCTGAGGCAACAGCATCAGCAGCCAGGCGTAGTTCAGAGCGGCGAGGCTTCCGGGGGCCAGACCGGACGCGAGGATGGTGTTGACCATGAAGTTCAGCTGGACCCCGGCAAGCCCGAGGGCACGAGGCGCCATCAGCCGACCCACCGTACGGACCGCGCGATCTCTCAAGCCCAGGATCGGTCGGTAGATCATCCCACGCCGAAGGAGAAGCGGAACCTGGATCAGAAGGTGGGCCGCGGAACCGACGATCACGCCGACCGCAAGCCCATGTACCCCCAATGCCGGCGCTAGCAACGTGGCCCCGCCGATGATTGCCGAGTTGTAAATCGCTGGGGCAAGCGCCGGTACGAGAAAGTGACCGTGGGCGTTCAAGGCCGCCATGGCCAGGCCGCTGACTGCGAAGATCGCGGTGGAGGCGAGCATCAGACGCATCAGGTCTGCCGTGAGAGCCTGGGCGGATGGCTCAAATCCGGGCGCGACGAGCTCCCGGACCAGCAGTGGGGCGGATATCGCCGCCAGGACCGTGGCGGCCAGAGTGGCGAGGAGGACCAGATTGGTCACCGCGCTGGCAAGGCGCCAGGCGGCTCGCGGCCGGCCTTCGGTCAACCGCTGAGAGAAGACGGGGAGGAAGGCAGATGCCAGAGCACCTCCCGCGATGATCTGGAACAGAAGGTCCGGCACCCGGAAGGCCGCCAGGTAGGCATCCAGCTCGCGGCTGGTTCCAAAGCTGGCTCCGATCACTATCTCCCGAACGAGGCCAAGAGCGCGGCTCAAGAGAAACGCGACCATCACGGTCCCAGCCGCGCGCTCCAGAGTGCCGGAGCGGACTGATTCAATACTCATTGAGGTTGTCGCCCATTATAGGCCAGACCCCTGACCTCGAATCGACGCCGATGGAGCTGATGCCCGAGAGCGTGGACGGATCGCGTTCTCTGAGCACGGAAAGGTGGACATTCCATGCGTCCTCGGGTAGACTCCGTCTGCTGGGGCGGCAACGCCTCGAGCCCTTCAGAGAGGGAAGCAGTTTGGCGAACACCGCATCGGCCAAGAAGCGTATTCGATCGTCGGAGCGCAAGCGGCTTCGCAATCAGATTCACCGCTCCCGCGCACGGACCCGTCTGCGACAGGCCAAGCAGCTCATAGCGGAGCGTGAGTTGGAGGCGGCAGAGCAGGCTGTGCAGAGCGCGCTGGGATCTCTCGACCGAGCCGTGGCGAAGGGAGTGCTCCACAAGAACAGTGCGGCCCGGCGCAAGGCGCGGCTCGTACGCCGGCTCAGGAAGGCTCAGGAAGAGGCCGGCTAGGCCTCTGGGGCTGCTCCTCGGACAGCAGAAAAGGACATCACTCTCGGTGATGTCCTTGGCATATTCTGGGGGACTTTCTAGAGCGGCCTAGTCGCTCCCTGATGAGCTCGGCGTCGTGACCTGGGCCGGCCGGGGCGCGCCTGCCTGCTGGAGTGAGATGTCGGTCCGGCTCCCCTTGGCCTCGTACAACCGGCGATCGGCCGCCTCCAAGATCGCCCGTTCCTCCCGGCCGTCATGAGGGTAGCTTGCGTACCCCACGCTCACCGTCACCTTCCCTACCGAGAAGGTGTGTTGGGAAACTTCGCGGCCGATCTTCTCGACCACATCCGCCGCCTCATCGGGGCCTGTGTCCGGGAGAAGCAGCGCGAACTCGTCCCCTCCGTAGCGCGCCACGGTATCGGCTTGCCGGGTGATGGCTCTGAGGATTAAGGCGAGCTCCTCCAGCAGCCTGTCCCCCGCCGGATGGCCGTAGCTGTCGTTGAAGTACTTGAAGCGATCCAGGTCTACGAGGACCAATGACATCGACCCGTTCTGGCGCTGGGCCAAGGCCATATACCTGTCCATGTCCTCGAAGAAGTGGCGACGGTTGTATAGGCCGGTGAGGGCGTCGTGGGTCGCCATCTGCTCAAGCTCGTCGTAGAGCTCAGAGTTCTTGAAGGCCATGGCGGCGCTGTTGGCGAAGTTTCCGAGGAGCATCTGTTCCAGCGGGATGTCGTGCTTGTCTCGAGGGTTCCATACCACGTGGATCACGCCCTTCGTCTCCCCTTGCCACTTCAGAGGGGCGGCCACACCCACGATCCCACCGACAGCGCCGGTCACCTCGCCTGAACCCTGGTCCCCGCGGCGCTGGCCCGAGATCACATCTGCCAATCCAGTCTCGGCGACCTTTCCCAGGACTCCGTGGCCCCACTTCACCCGGCTCCCTACCATGCTCTCGCCGGGGTTGTGACTGGCCTTGCAGACAAGGTCCTCTTCGCCCTCTCTCCGCCAGTGGAGCGCTCCGGCTTCGGCCTCGAGGAGCTTCACGGCTCCCTCCACGAGGTAGTCGAGGAAGCCAGGCTTGCCCAGTCTTCCTGCGATGTCCACCGATATCGTGTGAAGCCGATTCAGCTTGTCTCGGATGTCCTGTAGGTCGCCGTAGTGGTAGAGGTTGTGCACCCCGAGCCCGGCGTAGTCCGCAATCGCCTCGACCAGCTCCAGATCCTCGTCAGGCACCTGCGCTAGGGAGCGGCTGGCCACCTGCAGGACCCCTGCGATGCCCCCCTCGCTGCCGATGGGGAAGGCGCCGATGCAGCGCCAACCCTGGTGTCCTTCCTGGTCCAGGCTGCCACTGCGGCCAGGCACAAGATTGGGGCGGTATTGGGGCTCCCAAGAGGCCAGGACGCTCTGCACCAGCCCATCGCGCTCGGCCCGCTCACCTGCGCTCAGGCTGAAGCTCCGCCACGGGAAGCGGTCCGTCCTCGGCTTCACCTCACCTTCCTCATCGACCATGTAGATGCTGCCTTCGTCGAACCGGGTGAGGCGCAGGACTTCGTCCAGGACGAACTCCAAGAAATCCTCCAGGTTGGTGTCCGCCTGCGCCCGCAGGAGCACCTCCACCGCTGCCAGGAGCTTGTCTTCGGATCCAGGCGCGACGGCCAGCGCCCTCTCTCGCTGCGCCACCACTCGCTCGAAACGGACGAGCATCAGCCAGAGCCCCAGCGGCACCCCCCCTCCGAGGAGGGCCAGCTCGAGAGCGCGAAACCCGCCGGGAATATCTGCATCAATAGCGTGGCTGAAGAACCAGAGGATCAGAAACACAAATCCTGCGGAGAGGAAAACGAAGATCCAGCGGAGGGTCTGGACTCTACGGATGGTCGTACCCAATGGGCGCCGCCTCGATGAGGGGTCCGATCGCATACAACTACTCATGATACCGTCAATGATTCGCCGCCGAGGTTAACGTATGGTTAAGATCTGTCGATGCGTTTCGGCCACCCTTGGGAAGGCCTATAATCGCCCGGCTGGGGCGGAGGCATCGAGGTGCCGTTGACACCACGTCGACTGACCCGGGAGGCGATGATCGCGCTGGGATTCTTCGTTCTGGCGATCATTCTGCTCTGGCCGGTCACCGCTGGCGGGATGAGTCTTGTCCCGTTTGACATCCTGTTCAGCTATCCGCCGTGGTCGTCCCGCGCGGGAGAACTCGGGGTCGGCTTCCCCCAGAACGCCCTCCTGGGCGACCTGATCCTGCAGAACTACGCCTGGAAGCAGCTGATCCTGGAGGCGATCCAGGAGCAGGAACTGCCTCTTTGGAACCCCTATCTCTTCACCGGTGTCCCCTTCCTGGCCGCCGGCCAGCACTCGGCGCTCTACCCCCTTAGCATCATCTACTACGTCCTGCCACTGCCCGCCGCCTTCGGTTGGTTCACCGCTGTCCACCTGGCTCTGGCTGCATTCTTCAGCTACCTCCTGCTCCGCACCCTCGGCGCGGGCCGAGTCGGTGGTGTGATAGCGGGGATGGGCTTCGGCTTCAGCCTCTTCATGGTAGCCGCGGCGGTCCACCCCATGATCCTCGCCGGGGCGGCCTGGCTTCCCCTAATCCTTGTCTGGGAGGAGAAGGCGCTGAGAAGCCTGAAGAGAGGAGCCCCGGGGGCCACCATAGGTGCGATTCTGGCCGGGGCAGCGACGGTGGCCATGCCGCTCCTCGCCGGCCACATGGAGATCTCCTACTACATCGGCCTGGTGGCCGGGGCGTATGGGCTGGTTCGGCTCGCGATCGAGTGGAGGGCAAGCCGGGATGCTCGCTCAGCGCTTCGGGGAGGCGGCGCGCTGGCGGGAATAGCCCTGCTGGGCGCCGGCCTCGCCTCCGTGCAGTGGCTCCCCTTCCTGGAACTCGCTCAGACCAGCTTTCGGGCGGGAGCGACCTCATATGAGGAGGCGGTCGGATATGCCTACTCCGGCCGACAACTCCTTACCTTCGTAGCCCCGGATGCATTCGGCAATCCGGGTCACCACATGTACTTCGACTTGCTCACCCGGACGGCCGTGCCAGCCACGCGAAATGCTTCGGGCGGGGCCGTCGCCGCGCTTGACGCCACTTCGGCTATGGGAGTGAAGAACTACGTGGAGGCAGGGTCCTACGTGGGCATCCTCACCTTGGCCCTGGCGGCAGTAGGGATCTTGGGGTCGCGGTCGCAGGCGCGCGGCTTCTTCATCGGGCTGGCCGCCATCTCGCTCCTACTGGCCTTTGGCACACCGCTCTACGCGGTCCTATTCTTCCTCCTACCGGGAGTGTCGCAACTCCACACGCCCTTTCGCTGGGTGCTGCCATACACCCTGAGTGCAGCCGTCCTCGCAGGCCTGGGCGCTGAGGCCCTGGTGCGATGGGCCGGGCGGCGATCCGAGCGCGACTCCACAGGCTTCGTGCCATGGCTCGCGCTCGCATCCTTCGTCGCTGGCGTGACGCTCTTGGTGCTGAGCGGAGCGGTCTTCGTTGCCCCGCACTCCTTTGGGCAAGCTGCTAGGACCTTGTTTCAAGCAGCGCAGGGCTTCCAAAGTGTGTTTGCCGATGGCTCTGCCTTCCTCTCCTATCAGTGGCGAAACCTCTTCCACCTCTCCGTGGCGCTGGCGGGCGCGGGGGCCGTCCTTCTGCTCTGGGTTCGCGGCAGGCGCCGCGTTGGGGCCGGGCTTGCGATCGCGGTTCTGGCTGGAGATCTCCTCGTGATCGGAAAGGGATTCCTTCCCGCCGTCGATCCCGCATTGGGTGAGGTCAAAACGCCTGCCCTGGAGTTCCTGGAGGAGGATCCCGACCTGTTCCGCGTAGGCGCCTTTGACGATGGCGAGCGGACCCTTCACGCGAATTCGGCGATGCTGTATCGACTCCAGGATATCCGAGGATACGATTCCCTGATCCCCGCCCGCTATGTCCAGCTCTTCAACTCCCTCGAGCCCCAAGGCGAGCTGATCTACAACCGAATCGCGCCGTTGTCCGATTCGGCTAGCCTCCGTTCGCCGNNTACATCCTTAGCGGGGTGCCCCTTGAGGCGCCGGGCTTCACCCTCGTATACGACGGCGAGTCACGGATCTACCGGAACGAAGAGGCGCTGCCGCGGGCCTTCGCAGTTCCTCGGGCTGAGGTAGTGCCGCAGGATGACCAGCTCCTGAGGCGGCTGGAGGAGGCAGATCTCCGCCGGATGGTCCTCCTGGAAGAAACCCCTCCGCATGCTCTCCCGGATCTTCCGGAGGATCCAGGCTACGAGGTCTCCGTGGAGCAGTACGACTTGGCGGAGGTGATCGTGCAGGCCAAGATGCCCAGGCCGGGCTGGCTGGTGCTCACCGACGCCTTCTCGCCGGGCTGGCAGGCCTTCGCGTCCAGCGAAGGCCTGCCGGAGACGGAGATTCCACTGTACCGAGCGAACTTCCACTTTCGCGCGGTGCCCCTCCAGGAGGGGGAGCACACGGTGCGCTTCCGGTACTTCCCGTGGTCTCTGAAGCTCGGGCTCTACTTCTCCTTCATCTCGGGCATGGCCTTGCTGGGAGGAGCGGGGGCGTGGGCCTGGCGGCGCTTCTACCGAGAGGCTCCAGGACAGACGGCAGGGGCCAGGGTGCTGAAGAACACCACCGTCCCCATGGCGGCCCAGCTCTTCAACAAGGTGGTGGACCTCGGTTTCGCGCTCTTGGTTCTCCGGGTGCTGGGGCCCGAGGGACAAGGCAGGTACGCCTTTGCCATCTTCCTGGTGGGGTACGTGGAGATCATCTCCAACTTCGGACTCAACACGCTTCTTGCCCGAGAGGTAGCCAAGGACACGTCTCAGGGCAACCGGTATCTCTCCGGGACAGCCATCCTGCGGCTCCTGCTCCTGACGGGACTGGCCCCGATTATCCTCGCATTCATCGTGGTCTGGCGGTCGCTGTTCGATCTATCCGGCGACACCGCTGCTGCCATCCTGCTTCTGACACTCGCCCTGGTTCCAGGAAGCGTCTCGGCCGCACTCTCCTCTCTCTTCACCGCCCATGAGAGGATGGAGATTCCAGCGGCCGTCAGTTCGGTGGCGACGCTACTCAAGGNNCCTCCTAGGATTCGGATTCGTGGGACTGGCAGCAGTGGCGGTGGCGGTCAACATGGCCACCCTGGCGGTGTTGCTTGAGCGCGTGGCGCGGACGCTCTTCCGGCCTCGGCTGGAGTGGGACCGTCGGTTCAGCGGTGGGCTCTTGGGCGTTGCCTTCCCCCTAATGATCAACCACCTGCTCAACACCGTGTTCTTCCGCATCGACATCCTGCTCTTGCAGCCATTGAGGGGGAATGCGGAGGTAGGATGGTACAGCGCCGCCTACAAAGTCCTGGACGGTCTCCTGCTGATCCCCTCGACAGTCACCATCGCCCTCTTTCCGATCCTCTCCCGCTTTGCGGAAGAGGCCCCCGACGCCCTGATGCGTACCTACCGGCTGGCGACCAAGCTGCTCCTGTCCCTCGCCCTTCCCATCTCAATCCTGGTCAGCGGGTTCTCGGACCCGATCATCGCAGTCTTGGGTGGGCCGCAGTACCTTCCCCAAGCAAGCACCGCCCTGCGGATCCTGATCTGGTTCCTTCCGCTATCCTTCGTGAACGGACTGACACAGTACGTGCTCATCTCGGTGAACCAGCAGCGCTATCTCACGCGAGCCTTCGTGATTGGGACCGTGTTCAACCTGGTCGCGAACCTGGCGGTGATCCCTCAGTACGGTTTCCAGGGAGCTGCTGCGGTCACCGTTCTCTCCGAAATCGTCCTGTTCATGCCCTTCGCCTGGGGCATCCGGAGGTTCGTGGGCGCACTTCCGTGGCTGCAGCTGTCGATCCGACCAGTCGTGTCCGGGGCGATCATGGCGGCCGTCCTGGCGGTGGCCGCGAACCTGAGCCCCCTCCTGGCGCTGCCTGCATCGCTGATGGCATACGGCGGGGCGATCTTGGCCCTGGGTACGTTCTCCTCCGAGGAATGGGCGGTGTTGATGAGACTGCTCCCGTTCCAGGCTAGGCTTCCCGGCCGCCGCTGATCACACCCTTCCACCGATCGGCTCGCTCTTTCGTCGCTCGCCCCCGCGCCATCGATGAAACCAGACGTCGTATGGGTCTCCGTTGATGGGTCGTCCACCGTACTCTATAATCGTCGCGGCCGGCGCTTCGGGACGCCGTGCCTTGTTGGAATCGCGATCCAACCTCGCCATCGGCATGGCCAAGGTAGCGACGATCTCTGCACTGCCGGATCTTGTCGGGGAGGAGGTAACCCTCCACGGCTGGATCCACAACGCCACTGACAAGGGTCAGCTTCAGTTTCTCCTCCTTCGCGACGGCAGCCAGGGGGTCGTCCAGTGTGTGGTTCTGGTTCGAGAGAAGGACGTCGAGCCCGGAGAGTTCCAGGCGGCTAGGGAAGTCACCCAGGAGTCCTCGCTCAGTGTGACCGGCACCGTCCTCGCCGATTCGCGCGCGCCCGGCGGCTACGAGATCAACGTCCGGAGTCTGGAGATCATCCACTTGGCCGACCCTTACCCCCTGAGTCCCAAGGAGCACGGCGTGGGGTTCCTGATGGACAATCGGCACCTCTGGCTGCGCTCAGCACGACAGCGAGCGATACTGCGAGTGCGCGCCGAGGTGGAGCGTGCGGCTCGCGACTATCTCGAGGACGAGGGGTTCCTGCTGGTGGACACGCCGATCCTCACACCGAATGCGGTGGAAGGAACCAGCACCCTGT
>JABAOD010026369.1_pt5 | contig 10648 bp, 9 predicted proteins | sample 7062151 | NCBI WGS metagenome assembly JABAOD01 (sample SAMN14538626, study PRJNA623070) | marine sediment metagenome | biome: marine biome [ENVO:00000428]; feature: marine pelagic biome [ENVO:01000023]; material: deep marine sediment [ENVO:00002113] | place: India: Gulf of Khambhat ...
CTTTGTTGCGCGAGACCATGTGGTCGATGGTATCCGAACTCTATTCGCGCGTCGATATGGATTTCGCCGATTACACGGCCAAGAATCTCGAGCGATTCGAACGCGTCCACGCCGAGTACCAATGCAACTACCCGTAAGCGACTAACGCGGAGCCCTACATGAGTCTCGATCTCGAATTTGTCCGTTCCCAGTTCGACCAGCTACACGACGATCCTGGGTTTGTATTCGCCTCCAATGCCGGCGGCAGCTACGTCTGCAACCAGGTCAACGACCTGCTCGAACACTACAACCACCATACGCGGGTACAGCCTTACTCGGGTTACCCGAGCTCCACCGAGGCCGGCGAGGCGATGGACCGCGCGCACCAGGGCTGGGCCGAGGCGCTCAACATCGATCCAAGCGAGCTGACCATCGGCCCGTCGACGTCGATCAANNTCGTCACCAACCAGGACCACGAGGCCAACAGCGGCGCGTGGCGGCGCAAGGCGCTGGAAAAAGGCGTCACGATTCGGCAGTGGGAAGTCGAAAATGACAGCGGCCTGCTCGGCATCGATACGCTGTTCCCGTTGTTGCGCGACAATACCCGCTGGGTGTTTTTCACGCATTGCTCGAACGTCGCCGGCACGGTCAACCCGGTGGCCGAAATCGTCAACACGATCAAGTCGGGAAGCAATGCGCGCGTGTTCATCGACGCGGTCGCCTACGCGCCGCACCACATTTGCGATCTCAAGGCGCTCGGCGTCGACGGCTACGCGTTCAGCCTGTACAAGGTTTACGGCCCGCACCAGGGCCTGATGTACGTCAACCACGAGATCCACGGCGACCTGACCTCGCAGGCGCACTACTTCAACAGCGGTAACCCGACCAAGGATTACAATCCGGCCGGACCGCAACATGCTCAGGTCGCGGCCTGCGCCGGCGTGCTGGATTATTTCGACAGCCTGCACCAGCACCAGTTTGGCGCCAGCGAGAAAAGTCGCAACCAGAAGCTGCAGGATCTGCACGGTTTGATCCTCGAGCACGAAAACAGTCTTGCCGAACCGCTGCTCGACTACCTGCGCCAACATACCGGCGTTCGCCTGATCGGCAAAACGCATACACGCGATAACGATCGTGCCCCGACCATCGCCTTTCAGCCATTGCGTGAGAGCGCGGCGGAGGTCGCGCGGCAATTACAGGCTCTCGGTATCGGCACCGAGAACGGCCATTTTTACGCGCACCGCCTGGTCAGCGATCTCGGTATCGACCCCGATGACGGCGTCGTGCGCCTGTCGCTGGTGCATTACGCGAGCGGCGACGAGGTCGAAAAAATCCTGCGCGCGCTCGACCAGGTCCTGGTCTAGGCGGTCCGGGCCCGTTTTTACAGTGCGCGGGATCCTGACCTTGCTTGCACTGCTTTGCGCCTCGATCGCTTGCGCCCAGGTTCCGCCGGATACCGACGACCTGGCCGGCTATTCGGGCCTGTTTGCCGCGGTCGCGACGAAAGATGACGACGCGCTGATCGCCGAGCTCGCGGCGAAGCCGGATCTCGACCAGCGCGACCGGCACGGGCGCACGGCGCTGCACGTAGCGGCGTATCTCGGCAATCACGCCGCGATGCGCCGACTCGTCGCGGCGGGCGCCGATGCCAACGCGCTGGAAAGCGACTCTTACGATATCGCGACGATCGCCGCGGTCGCCAACGATTTACCGACCCTGAAACTCGCGCTCGAGCTGGGCTGCAGTCCAGCCAACGTAACCAGCCGTTACGACGGCACCGCGCTGATCGCAGCGGCGCATCTCGGTCACGTCGAGGTGGTCGAAACCCTGATTCGCGCCGGCGCGCCGCTGGACCACGTCAATAATCTGAACTGGACCGCGCTGATCGAAGCGATCGTGCTCGGCGACGGCGGACCGCGACATGTAGCCACGCTGCGCGCCCTGGTCGCGGCCGGCGCCGACGTCAACCTGCCGGACCGCAGCGGTAACACGCCGCTAACGCTGGCCAGGATATACGCTCATGCCGAAATGATAAAAATCCTGCAGGCGGCCGGAGCGGAGTAGACCCGAAGCGCGCTACTCCGGCATCGAAGAGGCCGACTGCAGACGCAGCCGTTGCTGCTTTGCTTCACGGTGCGCCAGGTAGCTGATCGCGGTGATGATCAGTGCGCCGCCCGCGACCACCCAGATATCCGGCACCTCGTCGAACAGCAGGTAGCCGAACAGCACCGCCCAGACCAGCTGCAGGAAGGTCAGCGGCTGGGTCACGGTCAGCGGCGCGTGCGCGATCGCGCGCGTCAGCGCGTAATGCCCGCTGGTCGCGAACACCGCGACCAGCGCGAGCCAGCCGATTTCGATCAACGTGGGTGGCCGCCAGTAGTAAATCGCTCCGGGCAGCAATGCCAGCGTGCAAAATATTGACAGCATCACGAGGATATCGCCCGACGACTCGCTTTGCGTCATCTGCTTGGTCAGGAGGAAAGATCCGGCAAAGAAAAACGCCGCGACCAGCTGCGCCAGCGAGCCGATCTGGATCTCCTGGAATCCGGGGCGGAGAATGACCAGGGTGCCGATGAATCCGGCCAGGATCGCGAGCAGACGCCGCGCGTGCACCGTTTCGCGGAAAATCAAAATCGCGCCGAGCGCGGTAAATACCGGGGTCGAAAATCCGATCGCGGTCACCTCGGCAAGCGGAATACGTGCCATCGCGAAAAACCACAGCATCACCGCGGCGCCGTGCAGGACACCGCGCAACAGGTAAAGGCGAACCGTTGGTGCGCGCATCCGCGACCAGCGTACGCGCCAGACCAGCGGAATCACCAGCAACACGCCGATGAGGTAGCGAATGAACGCGGCTTGCACCGCGGGCATATCGGAGCCCAGGTGGCGAACCAGTATCGTGACGGCGACAAAGAGCAGCCCCCCGGCTACCATCCACAGGGAGCCCAGCAGATTTGACTGTTGCGGCATGGGCGCGATTGGAACATCATCGCCCCAGGTTTGGCAACGAAATAGCAAGCATGACGCGGATGAGCGAGGCCCTGCCCCACGACTGGTATCACGACCCCGCCGTGTTCGAACTCGAGCGCGAACGGATATTCCGCCGCCACTGGTGGCTGGTCGGAATCGACGCGGACCTGGCTGCGCCCGGCGACTACCTCGCGCTGACGCTGATGAAATGGCCGCTGGTGATCGTGCGCGACCAACAATCCTCGCTGCGCGCCTTTTACAATATTTGCCGTCACCGCGCCGGGCCGCTGGTGTTCGATGGAAATGGCCGTTGCCGGGAATTCGTCTGCCGCTACCATGGCTGGCGCTATGCCTGTTCCGGCGAACTGTTGAAAACCCCGGGACTGGGTGCGGACGAAGTCATCGCGCGCGAAACGATGGGCTTGTTGCCGCTGAGGGTCGACAGCTGGAACGGACTGGTCTTCGTCTGCCTGAATGAAAATGCGTCGGGACTGACCGACTGGCTCGGTGACGCGCTGTCGATCGCGACGCGTTTCGACGCGACCGACAGTATGCAATTCGACGGCAGCGTGCAAAAAACCGCCCGCGCCAACTGGAAAACCTACGCCGATAATTCTTGCGAAGGCTACCACGTCGGCATGGTGCACCGCGCGCTGGGTTCGTCCATGCAGCGCGAAACGGTGCAGATTGCCGCCTACGAAAACGGCGAGTTCGTCGGCTTCGACGTCAGCTACGACAGCGGCGACGATCGAAGTCGTTCGGGCCAGGGCTTCTGGATCTACAAGTTTCCTGGCCTGTTGCTGCATTTTGCCGACTACGCGTTCAATGCGGAAACCGTGGTTCCGGTCGATGCCGGTTGCTCAAGGCTGCAACGCTGGTTCTGGTCGAACCCGGACAAGGCGCGCGATTACGGTATCGACGCGAACGTTATCCGTCCAAGCTCGGAACAGGTGATCGACGAAGATATCGCGATCTGCGAACTGGTGCAGCGCAATCTCGCCGCCGAAATTTACCCGGGCGGCCAGTTGTCGCCGCGGCAGGAGCCCGGCACGATTTATTTTCAGCAACTCGTTCGCGCCGCGCTAGGCGGATCCATCGAAACGACCCAGCGCGGCGCTTAATGCGGACAGCAGCGCGATCGCCGCGGCAAGGACCAGGGCGAGTTCGTAAGCCTGGCGCCAATCGAAGATCAGGCCGGCCATCCAGGGCGCGACGAGACCGGCAAATCCCCATGCGGTAAACACGCGGCCGTAGGCGCGCGGGCCGTCGGTGCCGAAGTAATCTGATATCGCGACCGGGTAAATCGCGATAATCGCGCCATAGCAAAAACCGACTACCGACAGCAGGCCGACGACGACCGAGGGAGCGCCGCTCAATACGACCGCGATCAATGCGACCGCGGCGAGCAAGGGCAGACCGACCAGGAAACGGGGCGCTGGCCAGCGATCGAGCAGCCATCCCGAAACGAACCCGCCCAGCGCGCTGCCGACCCCGATCATGATAGCGCCTCGCGTGGCCGATTCCAGGTTCGAGCCTTTTGCGAGCACAATCCCCGCGGCGTGACCGATCGCCATCAGCCCGGAGAAGACCGCGCTCATGTAGGCCAGCCAGAATCGCGCGATCGGCTTTCCATCCCGGACGCGCCGCGGCGTCGCAACCCCCGAGCCATAGCTCGCCGCGGCGCGCTGCAACAGCAGCGCCGCGATGGTTCCGCAAGCGATCACCGCCAGCGCCAGCGCACGCAGGGCCGCGGCCACCGAGTCCGACTCGATCAGCCAGGCAAAGACCTGCGCGAATACGATCGAGCCGACCGCGTAAGCCGCGGTGACCGCACCCATGGCGAAACCCTTGCGTGCCGGCATGACGCGGCCGACGAGCTGCAGGCAAAAACCGTAACCGATTCCGTTACACAGGCCGAAAACCAGGCTGTAACCCGCGCATAGCTGCCACCAGCCCCGCGCGTCCGCGGCGAGCAACAGGCCCAGCGCGGCACCGAGGCAGGTCAGCAACACGAGTAGCCAGGACGGCAACGACGCATAGACCCGGTAGCCGACCAGCACCGCGACGGTAATCGCTACCAGCGCGAGCGAGTAAATCAGGCTGACATCGGAGCGCGCCAGCCCGAGCTGCACTTCCAGCGGCACGATAAACACCGAGTAGGCGTGCACCGAGCCGAGCACAAAGGTGACCAGCATCGTTGCGGGCAGGACCAGCCTCGAGCTATTCAATGACAACCGGTTCCACGGTCTTCGACTCCGGCTGGCGCTGCTTGCGGCGCATGAAAATGAACAGACCGCTGGCGGCGATGATCGCGGCGCCGAGCCAGGTGGTCAGCACCGGAACCTCGCCCCAGAAGAGATAACCGACCACCGCGGCAAATACCATCGCGAGATACTCGAAGGGCGCCAGCAGACTGGCCTCGGCGTAGCGAAACGATACCGTCAACAGCCATTGCTGCAGCCCGCAACCCAGGGCGAAACCGGCGAGCAGCCACAGATCCTCGCCGCGCGGGGTCAGCCAGCCGGCAAAAAACACCCAGACCAGGCATACCAGCACGCCGAGGTTATTGTAGTAAATACCGATCGCCACCGATCGTTCGCTGCTGCTGAGTTTGCGCAACCAGATCGCCACCAGCGCGCCGGTCAAGGCCGATCCCGCCGCGGCGAGTACGCCGATATCCCAGCCGCCGCCGGGACGCGCGATCAGCAACACGCCGGTGAATCCGGCCGCTACCGCCAGCCAACGACGCAAACCGATGATTTCGCCGAGCAGGAAAATCGACAGCACGGTAATAAAAATGGGCGCCGCGTAGGCCAGCGCGGTCGCATCGGCGAGCGGGATGCGGGTCAGGGCGAAATAAAACAGCCCGAGGCTGACGATACCGCTAATGCTGCGTATCGCGTGATCCAGCGGTCGACGCGTCATCAAACCGGCAAACCCGACCGACGACAACAGGATGATCCAGAAAAGGCCGGCGGCGAACAGGTAGCGCAGCAGCAGTACCTCGGCGAGCGGGTACTGGCGATCGACCAGCTCGCGCACGCCGGCGCTGATGAGCGCCATCAGTGCGAGATTGCCGACGAAGGTCCCGATACCGAGCGCAGGAAGGTCGCGATGCCCACTGGCACCGAGGGCTGGAGCTGACATGCCAAGCGTCGTTAAAAAAGTATACAGGGTAACCGCGCGGGCCGGCCGCGGCGAGTCTTAATTTGCTCCGAGCGCAGAGGCGAAACCGAAGTTGTTCTTTCCCTCGTCCTTGATCCGGTACATCGCCCGGTCGGCCGCGCGGATCAATTCCTCGACCGTGGTGCCGTCCTGCGGGTACAGGGCGATACCGATGCTGGCGCTGACCTGGACCTCGATCTCGTCGATCCGGATCGGTTTCGCAAGGTCACGGATCAGCGAACTCGAAATCCGATCCGCAATCTCGACCTCGGGCAGGCTCGACAGGATGATGATGAACTCGTCACCACCGATACGCGCCACGGTATCGGTTTCGCGAATCCCGGATTTGATCCGCTCCGCGGTCGTTTTCAGCACGCTGTCACCGAGCTCGTGGCCGTGCGCATCGTTGACCTCCTTGAACCCGTCCAGGTCGAGGAACATGACCGCGGACAGCTGGCGGTTGCGGCGCGCCTCGGCCAGCGAGTGTTCGAGCCGGTCTTTGCACAGGCGCAGACTGGGCAGCCCGGTCAACGCGTCGTGGTTGGCGAGAAAATCCAGCTCCGCGGCAATTCTCTCCTTTTCCGCGATCTCTTCCTCGAGCCGCTTGACGGTCTCGGCCAGCTTGCGGGTTCTTTGCCTGACCTTTTGCTCGAGCGAATCGCGCGCCTCGCGCAGGCTTTGCTCGGTTTGCTTGTATTCGGTGATATCCTGCAGCACGCCGATCGACTGTATCGACTCGCCCTCGGCGTTTTGCAGGGTCAGGTTTTGCTCACGCAGCCAGCGCAACGCGCCGTCGCCACGATAGATACGGTACTCGATATTGTAATCGCCACCCTGCGCGTGGTGCTTGCGGTAGACCTCGAGCACGCGCTTGAAATCATCCGGATGCAGGTCCTCGAGGTCTTCTTCCATCGAGCTGACCATGCTCTTGTATTCTTCGACATCGACGCCGAGGATGCGCGCGAAACCGGGACTGATGTAGCTATAACTCTCGGTCGTTTCATCGAAAATAAAATGACCGATATCGGTAATCGCCTCGGCCTGGTTCGCCATTTCTTCCCGGTTTTCGAGCTCCTGCTGGTAGTTTTTACGCTCGGTAATATCCTGCAGCAGGCCGAAAGCTGCCGAAGGCTTGCCGTCGGCGTCGAACTCTACCGTGCCGGTTTCGTGGATATGGCGCAATTCACCGTCGTGGCGCAGCATGCGGTACTCGATTTCGTGCACCCCGTTATTCTGCTGAGACTCGTACGACTGGATGTAGGCCTCGCGATCCTCGGGGTGGATTTGTTCCAGCACTCGCTCCCAGCAACTGTGCGCCTCGAGTACCTCCGTGACGCTCAGGTTGAAAATTCGCGCATAGCCATCGGAGCAGGAGACGATTCGGTCATGCGCGAAATCCCACTCGCAGTGACCGATATGCGCAATCTGCTCGGCCGCATCGAGCAGGGTTTCGCGCTGGCGCAACTTGCCGAGTTCGGCCAGCACACCGTTGCGGCTGTACAGCTTGTAGACTCGTCCCGTCATCCCGTCTCGCCCGTTCTTAGGACTTACCGCCAACGCTACTCAATTCGTAGAGTTGGTCGCCGGTGGCAAAGCCGAAGGCGTTCTTGCCCTCGTGCTTGACCCGGTACATTGCCTTGTCGGCGGAACGAATCAACTGGTCCGCGGTCGTTCCATCCCGGGGATAAAACGATATGCCGATACTCGCACTGACCCCGATTTCAAGGTTCTCGATGTGGATCTCCTGCGAGATCTGCTCGATCAGGCTGGTCGCGATTCGCTCCGCGATCGCGCCGTTCGGCAGGCTGGACAGGATGATTACGAACTCGTCACCGCCGATGCGCGCAACCGTATCGGTTTCGCGAATCTCGGTCTTGATGCGGTCGGCAATCACCTTCAGCACCAGGTCGCCGACTTCATGACCGTGCGCATCGTTGACCTCCTTGAACCCGTCGAGGTCGAGAAACATGACCGCGGAAGTCTGCCGATTGCGCCGTGCCTCGGCCAGCGACTGATCGAGCCGATCCTTGCACAGGCGCAGGCTCGGCAAGCCGGTCAGCGCGTCGTGGTTGGCGAGAAAATCGAGCTCGGCGGCAATTTTTTCGCGCTCCTCGATTTCTTCCTCGAGCTGCTTGACCGTGGTCGCGAGCTCGCGGGTGCGCTCGACGACCTGTTGTTCCAGTGTGTCCCGCGCCTTGATGATTTCCTGCTCGGCCGTTTTTTGCGCGGTGATATCCTGCAGTACACCGATGGTCTGTTCCGGGATACCGTGATTGATTAAATGCGCCTTGCCCATTTCGCGCACCCAGCGGATTTCGCCACTGGGAACCATCAACCGGTAGTCGACCTGCCACTGTCCGCCGGCGATCAGGAATTCGTCGTAAGCTTTCCTTACCCGCTCCCGATCCTCGATATGAATCAGTTCGGGGTCCCCTTTCCAGATGATGTTGCGTTGCAACAGTTTGTCGTGTTCAACACCATGAATTCGTGCCAGCCCCGGGCTGGCGAACAGGTATCGCTGCCTGATTTCGTCGTAAACAAAATGGCCGATATCCGTAATGGCCTCCGCCTGCGTCGCCAGCGCATCCTTGAAAACGAGTTCCTGTTCCGAGTTTTTCTGTTCGGTAATATCGGCGATGACACCGATGGACTGCTCGACACCCTCGTCATCGCTCTTGTAGACCCGGCCCAGTTCGCTGACCCAGCGCAGTTCGCCGTCCGGGCGCACGAGTCGATACTCGACCTGCCAGCTGCCCTGCTGGTGCAGATCCTCGAAGTAGGCCTTGCGCAACAGCGGCCGGTCTTCTTCGTAAACGAGACCGATGTAATCCTCGTTGGTAACGATTCTATTGTAATATTCGCTGAGCTCGAGGCCGACGATCCGGGCCTGGCCGCGACTGACGTAGAGGTGTAAGTCGCGTCGCTCGTCAAACAGGAAATAACCGATGTCGGTCAGCGCTTCGGCCTGTTCGGACAGCGCATCCTTGAACATCAGTTCCCGTTCACGCCGAATGCGTTCGGTAATATCCTGCACGACCCCAAGCGTCTGCGTTACGCGTCCATTCTTTTTCAGTTTCGCCGTTCCGAGTTCGCGCACCCAGCGTATTTTTCCGTCGGGACGCTGGATACGATACTCAATCGCACAGTCCTCTCCCGTTTCAATGTACTTGCGATACTCTTCGGCTACCCGGTCGCGGTCTTCCTCGACGATGTCAGACAGGTCATCTTCGATTGATCTTATTTTCTCCCCGTACTGCTCGACGGTGTAACCATAAATTCGGGCGAAACCCTCGCTCATGTAGAGATAACGTTCGTCTGGCTCGTCGAAAATAAAGTGCCCGATATCGGTGATCGATTCCATTTGGCGCGCGATTTCATCGCGGTACTCGAGGTCGCGTTCGTGCTTAACCTGGCGCGTGATATCCTGCAGAATGCCGAAGCTGCCGCTAATCTCCCCCGCCGCGTCGGCTATCGCTACCCCGGTTTCATGCACGTGCCTGACACTGCCGTCTTCGAGCATGATCCGGTACTGGGTCTCCAGCTGGCCGGTGTCGCGCAGCATGTCCGCGGCCTCGCGATATCCGTCCCGATCTTCCGGATGAACCTGCTCGAGCGTCTTTTCCCAGCTATCCTGCGCGCGCAGGATTTCGTCGACGGACACATTGAAGATCCGGGCATACTCGGCAGAGCAGGATTCGAGGCAATCCCGCTCGTAATTCCACTCGTAGTGGCCGATATGCGCCGCTTTTTCGGTGGCGTCGTAGAGCGCTTCGCGCCGGCGAAATCGTTCCAGCTCGGCCTGCATCTGGGCTTTCGTCATGTCTGAGGTATTTGCTTTGTCCACGCGCCGTGTTTGTCTGACTGCTCGCACCCGGAACCCGGCACCCTTAAATCAAGGCATCGACCCGGCCGCGTATCTCATTTGAGTATAGGCGCGATCCGCCTTTTGTCTAATTCTCGACGCGGATAATCGCAACGCTAAAACGATGCCAAATCGGCATGGCTGTAGCATAATTAGCCTTACTCGACGCGGCGGGAGCCAGTGATGAACCAGACGGCTGAAAAAATGACCGATCGGGCTGCGCTGATCGAACAATTGCGCGGCCTGCTCGGTGATCGAGTTTCCACCAGCCAATCGTTACGGGATCAGCACGGCCGCGGTGAATCCTGGCATCCGACCCAGCCGCCCGATGCGGTCTGCTTTGCACACACCAGCGAAGAGGTAGCCGCCATCGTAAAGGCCTGCGCGGGCAGCGCGACTCCGGTCATCGCCTACGGCACAGGTACCTCGCTGGAAGGTCAGCTTCAGGCGGTTAACGGCGGCATCAGCATCGATCTGAGCCAGATGAACCAGGTACTCGAGGTCAACGCGGAAGACATGGATTGCCGCGTACAGGCCGGCGTGACGCGCCGCCAATTGAATGATTATTTGCGCGACACCGGCCTGTTTTTCCCGATCGACCCGGGCGCGGATACGTCGATCGGCGGCATGACCGCAACCCGCGCCTCGGGCACCAACGCGGTGCGTTACGGC
>JABAOD010007157.1_pt1 | contig 10644 bp, 11 predicted proteins | sample 7062151 | NCBI WGS metagenome assembly JABAOD01 (sample SAMN14538626, study PRJNA623070) | marine sediment metagenome | biome: marine biome [ENVO:00000428]; feature: marine pelagic biome [ENVO:01000023]; material: deep marine sediment [ENVO:00002113] | place: India: Gulf of Khambhat ...
CATCCATGTGAGCCTGGAGCCCGGCGAGACCGACATCATCGAGTTCGTCGCCGACGAGGCGGGAGTTTACCCGTTTTATTGCAGCGAATTCTGCTCGGCTCTGCACCTGGAGATGACCGGTTACCTGTTCGTGGAGCCGTAAACCGCCAGAGGAGACCAGCGATGAAGAAGCTAGCACTTCCCGTCGCGGCTCTGCTGCTGTTGGCTGGGCGCGCCCTGGTGGGCGCGCCCCAACAGCAGCAGGCCCAGGATCCGAAAGCGAAGGCCGAGAGCTGGATCGCCAAGGCCGACAGCGTGCGAACGCTGGTAGAGGGGGTTCTGGCCAGCGCCGTCGAGGCGGGCGCCGAGGAGCACGCCGTTGCCAAGGATCAGGTGATGGACGCGCGCCATTGGATGGGCGAGGGCGCGAAGGCGCTCGAATCGGCCCGAAAGGCGATGGAGGCCGAGGATTACACGAAGGCGGCCAACGTCGGAAACATGGCCTGGCAGTACTACGTCAAAGCGGGCACCGCCGCGGTCCTCGCCAGCAAGCTGGTGAGCGGGGGGACGTAAAGAGATGAGTCCGCTCGATCTCTTCCGTGGAGAGCTGTCGCGCTCGGCACGCCTGATGGTGGCTGCGGCAGCTCTCCTCCTCGTGCCGGCGGCCTTTTTGCCGGTGTGGAAGGTCACGCTGCACGCCCCGCAATACCCGCAAGGGCTCTCGCTGGTCATCTACCCGTACGAGGTGTCGGGCGAGATCCAGGAAGTGAACACCCTGAACCACTACATCGGGATGCAGGAGATCGAGCCGGACGAGTTTCCCGAGTTCCGCTTCATCCCCTTCTTCATCCTGCGGTTTCTGGGGCTGGCGGTGCTGGCGGCTCTCGCGGCGCGGCTGGAGATCGCAGCTCTGGGCTGGATCGACTTCGTCATCTTCGGTGTGGTGATGATGGCCGACTTCCAGCACTGGCTTTACGAGTACGGGCACAACCTCTCGCCGGCGGCGCCGATCCGCATGGAGCCGTTTACGCCCAAGTTCTTGGGAACGACGCAGGTGGCCAACTTCACGGTGAGCAGCTGGCCCGCGACCGGCACCGTGTTGATGGTGATCGCGGGCGCGCTGGGCCCGGTGGCCATCGCCTTCGAGGTCTGGCGGCGGCGCAAGCTCAAAAGGGAGGCGGTTGCGTGAGCCTTCTGCCGCTCTTGCTGGCGGCGGCGCAGACACTGCGGGTCGGAGCCGGAGCGCCCTACGGCACGATCGGCGCCGCCCTGGCGGAGGCACGACCGGGCGATACGATCCGTGTCGCCGCCGGCGTCTATCGCGAGCGGATCGTGGTCGACGTTCCCGTGGTGTTGATCGGGGAGGGGCGACCGACGATCGACGGGGGCGGAGAAGGGACCGTGGTCACGCTGCGTGCGCGGGTCGATCTCAGTGGTTTCGACATACGTGGCTCGGGGCGTCTGCTCGATCACGAGGATGCGGGCGTCCTGGTGGCGGCGGATTCGTGCCGGCTGAGCGATCTGCGGCTCGACGACGTACTCTTCGGCATCTACTTGAAGGAGAGCGACGGGTCGAGCGTCGTCGACAACACGGTGACCGGAAAAGATCGACCGCTGGGGAGACGCGGCGATGGAATCCGGCTCTGGTCGAGTCACGACGCCCGTGTCGAGAGGAACGTCGTTCGCCGAACGCGCGACGTCGTGGTCTATTTCAGCCACGGTCTGGAGTTTCGCGAGAACCGGGTGACCGACGGTCGCTACGGGTTGCACTACATGTACAGTAGCGACAACCTGTTCGAACGGAACGAGTTTGCGCGAAACGACGTGGCGGCCTTCATCATGTACTCCGCGGACATCACGCTTCGCGACAACGTCTTCGCGCGCGCCAGCGGCCACAGCGGCTACGGTGTGGGGCTGAAGGACGCCGACCGAATCGAGATGACCGGCAACCTCGTCGTGCAGAACCGGGTGGGACTCTATTTCGACAACTCACCGAGTCTGACCGACGGACAGAACCGGATCGACGGGAACATCGTCGCCTTCAACGACGTGGGCGTCAGCCTCTTGCCGTCGGTGCGCTCCAACTTCTTCGCGGCGAACAGCTTCTTGGGGAACGTACGCGATGTCTCCGTATCGGGCGGGGGAACGGCGCTGGCCAACGGCTGGACCGGTAACCACTGGGATGACGCAGCCGGCTGGGATGGTGATGGGGACGGACGTCTGGATGCGCCGCACCGCATCGACCGGCTGTCGGATGATCTCTTCGCCCGATACCCCGACCTGCGCCTCTTCGAGATGAGCCCGGCGGCGCTGGCCCTCGACGCGCTGGGCCGGTTCTTCCCGCTGCTCGAGCCCCAGCCGATCGTCGTTGATTCCGCACCCCGTGCGGCCGCGTGGCCAAGGCCGCCGGAGATCGGACGCGGCGAGCCTGTGGCGGGCCATGAGCCGTCGGAGCGTGCCGGCGCCGTGGCGCTGCTCGGCGTGGGGCTGGCGGCGGTCGCGGCCTTCGGCGCCTGGAGGTGGTCGCTGTGATCGAGGCACGTCGGCTCAGCAAGCGATTCACGGCGCGCCCCGTGCTCGATGACCTCAGTTTCAACGTCGAGCGTGGCCAGCGACTCGCCCTGCTCGGGCTCAACGGGGCGGGGAAGACCACGCTGCTCCGCTGCATCATGGGTCTGTTGTCGTTCGATGGGACGATCGAGATCGACGGCATCGACGTCGCCGGCGCGGGTAAGCGAGTCCGTCGCTTGATCGGCTACGTGCCCCAGCGTCCGCCGCTGTTTGGGCTGGAACTGAAGACGATGATCGAGTTCTTCGCCACGCTGCGCGGAATCAGCGCGGCGAGCATCGCGGGGCGCCTGGAGGCGTTGGGGCTTGACCTTTCCGAGATCGCGGAGCTGACGCCCCGGGAGCTGTCGGGCGGAATGCTACAGAAGACGCTGCTGGCGATGGCGCTCGCCGGCGATCCACCGGTCTTGCTGCTGGACGAGCCGACGGCGAACCTCGACCCGCGGGCGCGGGGCGAATTCCTGAGAGCGCTGCGCGAGGTGAGCCCGCAGACCACCGTGCTGCTCGCCTCGCACCGGCTGGATGAGGTCGAGATGGTGGCCGATCGCGTCTGGATCCTCCACGGCGGTAGGCGGGTGTTCGAAGGCTCCCTCTCGGACCTGCGGGCTCGCGCCGGGGCCGAGAGCTGGCTCTGGGTCAGGACGCGCGGCGAGCGGCGCGACGAGGCGTTTCAGCAGCTCGTCGCCCGCGCCGGCGAGGGCGCGGTCGTGGCCAACGGCACCGATCTGGCCGTCCAGCTCGCGGCAGCGGACCGCGTCGAGGCGTTGGCCGACCTGAAGACGGCCGGAATACCGATCGAGGACTTCTGGGTCGTGGGTCCGTCGCTCGAGGAGATCGTCCAGCGGTTCTTCGGCGGGAGTCAAGGATGAGCCGCGTCACGATCGTCGGGGCCCTGGTACGGCGGGAGCTTGGAGAATCGCTGCGGTCGCGGTGGTTCCTGGCGTACTCGGCCGTCTTCCTCGTCGGGGCCCTCGCCCTCACGCTCTTCGGCTTGAGCGGCTCGGAGATCTACGGGTACCGTGGGTTCGCCAAGGTGATGGCAGGGTTGGTTCACCTGGCTTTGCTTTTCGTGCCCTTAATGGCGCTGTTCCCGGCCACCGCCGCCATCGCGGGCGAACGCGAGGCGGGCAGCCTGGAGTACCTGGTCAGCCAGCCCATCTCCTTCAGCGAGCTGTTCTGGGGCAAATGGCTGGGCGTCAGCCTCGCCGTCTGGCTCTCGCTCCTGTTCGGCTTTGGCCTCGCCGGCGCGGTGGCCGTGCTCAACGGCGCGCCCGCGTGGCTCATCGCGCTCCTCGTCGCCCTCACCTTGCTTCTGGCCGAGGCCTTCGTCGCCATCGGTCTCCTTTGCTCGGTCCTCGCCCGCACGCGCAGCCGAGCCACGAGCGCCGGGCTGGTGGTCTGGATCGTCTCGATCGGTCTCGGGACCCTCGGCGTCATGGGGGCGACCCTGCGGTGGGGGCTTCCCAAGCTGGTGCTGAGCGCTTGGGCGCTCGGGAACCCGGTAGAGGCGTTCAGGCTCGCCGTCATCGCTGGACTCGACAGCGACGGTAGCCTGCTGGGACCTCTGGGTAGCGCCTGGAGCCAGACCCTCGGCTCCGGGGGCCTGATCGGACTCTGCTTGGCCTTCCTACTCCTCTGGAGCCTCGCCCCGACGGTGCTGGCCTGGTGGCGCTTCCAACGACCCCGGGCTTGGTCTAGTTTATAGAGGCCGCGTGTCCGGCGGATCTTCCTTGATTGGCCACTTTCTTGCACCCTCCCCGGCGGAAAGTAAGTACTCACTCCCATGGCCGTCGCCGGGAGAATCAGAGTGAAAGCAGCTAAAATCAAGGTGTTTTTGATAGCGGTGCTGGCTCTGCTCGGGTCCAGCCTTGTCGCGTTCGGGGCGAAAGTGAGCGCGTTTCGGGGCGATGTGTCCCAAAGCGTTACCGAGGACGGGCGCCGGGTCGTGGCGGTCTCTGTCGCGGGCCGGGAAGCGGTGCTTTCGGAGATGCGGTTGATGATGGCGGCGCTGCACGGCGTTCTGGACGGTCTGGCCCGGTCGGACATGAAGCAGGTCGGCGCATCGGCAAGCTCGGCGGGGTTGGGGGCGGCGGTGGATATGGATCCGGCGGTACGAGCTTCGTTGCCGCCCGAGTTTGTCAGGCTGGGGATGTCGACGCATGTCGGTTTCGATTCGCTGGCTGCGGCTTCGTCGGGAGGAGGGGACCGAGAGGAGATTCTTGGTCGCGCCGCGCGGCTAAGCGCGAACTGCGTGGCCTGTCACGCCACCTACAAGTTGGAAGTCCAATGAGTACGGTTCGGCCACTGCCCGGCGCTGAGCCGCGAGATCAAGGTGAAACGCCCGTCTCTCCGCGGAGAAACAAGTCGCGTAGGGAGCGCCGGGCGGAGATCGTGGCGGCGACGCTGGCGATTCTCGCGGAAGACGGGCTGCACGCCTGGACGACCTCGGCCCTGGCCCAGCGGGTGGGGTGCTCGGAGGCGACGCTGTTCCGGCACTTCGCCTCGAAGGAGGAGATACTCTCAGCCGCCTTCAAGTACCAGTCGCAGACGTTGGCCCGCCGGGTCGCCGGGTTCCGGGCGCTGGGTTCGGCCTGGGAGCAGCTGCAGGGGCTGGTGTTGGACGTGGTCTCGTTTTTGGAGGACACGGGGGGCAGCCCGCTGATGATTCTGAGCGGGCAGGCGGCGCGGATCTCCGCGGAGACCGAGCGCGAGGCGGAGGCGACGCGGGAGCTATTGCGACGTCGCCTGACCGAGCTGTTTCATCAGGCGGGCTGCGAGGGCAACGAGCGGCCGTTCCGGCCGGATCTTTTGGCGGACATGGCCATTGCTATCATCCAATATACGGGGCTGCGCTGGCTACGCTCCCGTCGAACGTTCCCGATGCGCTGCGAGGCCGCGGCGATGCTGACGCTGCTGCGGCGCTGCGTAGACGCGTGAGCGGGCGGACGTGGGCGGCAATGGCGCGGGGGAACCAGCCGTGACAACTGAGGTGAAAGTGTCCAGTAAAGTGGGCGTGTCAGAGAAGAAGGGGTCCCGGAAGTCGAAGAAGAGCAGGAAACCGGAAGTCATCCGGTTGCCCGAGCACACCGTGGAGGTCGTGTCCGATTCGGGTGAGGGCGCGCAGAAGTGCGGCCAGATCTTCGGGTCCGTGTGCGCGAAGATGGGCAACGGCGCGTGGACCGTGGAGATCATCCCTGCGGAGATCCAGCCACCCCCTCGCAGCAAAGAGGGTGGGAGCGGCAACCGCGTCCGCTTCGGCACCGAGCCGGTCACCAATTGGGGCGACGCGACGAACCTGGTCGTGGCGTTCAACGAGCAGGTCTTGTTGGGACGGGTGGAGCTCGGCGCGTTGGCCGAGGACGCCATCATCTTGCTCGAGAACATGTGGGCGAGTCACCCCGACGCGGATATTCAGAAGCAGTGGCGTGACGGGCTCGAGGTGCTGGGGAAGCACGACTACCGGATCATCGAAGTCCCGATGGAAGAGCAGTGCCTCACCATCGTCGAGGACGCACGCCGAGGCAAGAACATGTTCGCTTTGGGCATGCTGGCGTGGATCTACGACCGGGACACCGAGCTGATCCGCGCTCAGATCGCCCACCAGTTCCGAAAGAAAGGTGAAGAGGTCTACGAGCGAAACGTGCAGCTCATGGAACTCGGCTATCAGTGGTCCGAGAAGAACCTCGATTTCCGCATCGAGGTGCCGACGGTCAAGTGCGAGGTGCCGATGGTCGTCATGAACGGTAACGAGGCGATCGGCATGGGCGCCGTGGCGGCCGGCCTGGAGCTGTGCGCGATGTACCCGATCACGCCGGCCACGTCGGCTTCGCACTACCTGGGCGAGGTGTTCGACCAGTTCGGCGGTGTGGTCCACCAGGCGGAGGACGAGATCGCCGCCGTGGGCGTCGCCATCGGCGCCTCGTACGCCGGGAAGGTCGCCTTCACGATCACCTCGGGCCCGGGCCTTTCGCTCAAGCAAGAGTTTCTGGGTCTCGCCGTGATGCTCGAGGTTCCGCTGGTCGCCGTCGATGTGCAGCGAGGCGGCCCGAGTACGGGGCTGCCCACCAAGGTCGAACAGTCGGATCTCCTGGCGGCGCTGTTCGGACAACACGGTGACTCGCCGCACGTCGTGCTTGCCCCGGCGACGATCGAAGAGTGCTTCCACGTCATGGTGACCGCGCGCCGGATCGCGGAAGCGTTTCGGCTTCCGGTCATCGTGCTCAGCGACGCCAACCTGGCCACGGGCGTGCAGCCGTTTCCGCGCCCGCGGCTCGACCCGCGCTGGCAACAGGCGCCGGTCAGCCTCGGCCCGATCCAGGAAAACAAGCCGCCCTACGACTGGGACCCGCAGACGGGGCTTTCCGAGCGCCGGGTGCCGGGCCAGCCCGGCGGCATGTACACGGCGACCGGCCTCTCGCACACCGAGCAGAGCACCGTGGCCTACGACCCGGAAAGCCATCAGCGGGGCTGCCAGATGAGGAGCCGAAAGCTGGCCGTTCTCCATCACACCCTCAAGCCGCCGGTCGTCCACGGCGACGAATCCGGCGACCTGTTGGTCGTGGGCTGGGGTAGCACGCGCGGGGCGATCGAGGAGGCCGTGGATCGGGCGCGTGCCGAGGGGCTGTCGGTGTCGTCGCTCCACCTGACCTTCCTGTCGCCTTTGCCGCCGGGACTGAAGGAGATCTTCAGCCGGTTCGAGCGGGTGATGACGGTGGAGATCAACTACAGCGACGACCCGAAGGATCCGTTCATCACCGAAGGGAACCGGCGCTGGGCTCAGCTCTGTCTGTTGCTCCGGGCCCAGACGCTGGTGGACGTGGATTGCTGGTCGCGGGTGCCGGGTGAGCCGCTGCGGCCGGGTGTCATCTTGAAGGCGATTCGTGAGAGACTCGCGTTGGGAGTGGGGGTATGACGCACTACGGTTGTTCACTGTTGAGCTGCGGCATCATCGATGATCGCACCTTCGAGATGGAGGACTACCAGGGGGCGATCGCACGCTGGTGCCCGGGTTGCGGCGATCACAGCATTCTGACCGCGGCGCAGAGGCTTCTGGAGGAAGAGCAGCTGAAGCCCGAGGAGACCGTGTTCGTTTCGGGGATCGGCTGCTCCAGCCGCTTCCCGCACTACATGAAGACCTACGGGTTTCACGGCCTGCACGGTCGTGCGCTCCCGGTGGCCACGGGCATCAAGCTCGAGCGGCCTGAGCTTCACGTCTTCGCGGTGATGGGTGACGGCGACTGCTGCTCGATAGGCGCCGGCCACTGGCTGCATGCGATCCGGTACAATGTGGACATGGTCGCGCTCATGCTCGACAACAACATGTACGGGCTCACCAAGGGGCAGACGTCGCCGACAACGCCCGTGAGCTATCCGAGCAACACGCAGCCGCGCGGCAGCTACCTGATGCCGCTGAATCCGCTCTCGGCCACCCTGGGGGTGACGAACGCCTCTTTCGTGGCGCAGACGGCGGAGTGGATTCCAGCACACCTGTACGAGACGCTGAAGGCGGCCTATCACCACAGGGGCTTCGCCTTCGTCCGGATCCTTCAGCGGTGTCCGGTCTACACCGCATCGATCTACGACGAGGCGGTGAGGAAACCTGACGTGGTCGAGATGCTGGTTCACGACGACGGAATCCATGTGAAGGAGCTGGACGACATCTACAAGCATCGGCTCGTGCACGATCCCCGGGACCTCCACGGGGCGCGGCGCCTGGCGGAGACGACCGACCGGGTCCGGATCGGCATCTATTACCGAAACGAAGATTTGCCCCGCTATGAAGACATACGCCGGCTTCCCGCACACACGGCGGAGGAGCGGGTGAAGCTTTTGAACGAGGAGTTGGACCGCTATGCCGTCTGACCCGCGTAACGAAATAGCGATGCGTGCGCTGGCCGATCCGATCGAGCGGTATCGGTCGGCGGTGGTGAGTACCGTCGAAGAAGTCCGGGGCTACCTGGCACGTCACCGGCCCGGCGGCGAGTCGGTGAACGGCGGCGTCGCCGCCGGATTGGGTGAGTTTGCAGCGGGCCGCATCGATCTCGACCGTTTTGCCAAGTTGCTCAGCGACTCGGGACCGGAGGATCCCGAGAGGCTGCGCAAGGTGGAGAAGGCATTCGACATCCTGCGCGTCATCGCCGCGGGCGGCGACGATCTGTTTCAGGTGTCCGTGAAGTCGGGCACGGGTCTGCGCGATGCCGTGGCTCAGCGCTGGTCCGAGATCGGGCGCGCCTTCGCCGCCGCCCGTGTCGCCGCGATGGCGACCGGCGGGCGTCTGAACATGAACGGCGCCGAAAGGCTGCTCGAGCCTCTGCGCTTCGAGCTCTGGAACGACGCCGAGCGCCAGCTGGCGCCGCCGCTCGTGGTCGAAGTCGACGGCGCCGATCTGCGGGCAGGGGAGCTGGCGGAGTTCCTGGATGGCAACGTGAAGCTCGTTCTGGTGGTGCGCGGTGAGATGACGCCGGCCCCGCTCGTACGGCTGATCACGCCGTCGACCTTCGTGCTCCAAACCGCGGACGACACGGGCCTCGATCGATTCTCCGCCTTCGCCGGACCCGCCGTCGCGGCCCTGGTCTCCAAGGGTGCGGCCCGTTTCATCCACGATCCGTCGCGTGGCGCCGAGCCGTCCCGGCGCCTCGAGCTGATTCACGTGCCCGAGACGGCGCCGAAGCGCCGGATTGGGGGCGCGAGCGTTCGACAGCAGCGTGACGAGCTGGAGATGCTCGTCTCGCTGGCACGCTCGTCGACCGAGACCCCGGTCGCGCCGGCGGCGGAGGTTACCGAGGCGGTCGCCCCGGCAGCCGCCGAGGACCCGGTAAACAAGTTGGCGGCGTGGCTGCTCAGCCAGGCCGACCTGACCAAACTCGAGTAGCCATGAGCCTCGAATCAATCGCGATCTCGGTACTGATCCTCGGTGGCGTCGCCATCGTGTTCGCCGTGTTGATCGCGGTGGCCAACAAGAAGCTCCGGGTGTGGGAAGACCCGCGCATCGATGCGGTGGTCGAGCTGCTGCCGGGCTCGAACTGCGGAGCCTGCGGCTCGGCGGGCTGCCGGGTGTTTGCCGAGGAGCTGGTCGCCGGCGAGCGGCAGCCGGCCCAGTGCACGCAGCTTGGCCAGGCCGACGTCATCGACATCGCCGACTACCTCGGTGTGGAGGCCGGCGCGGCGGTGAAGCGGGTGGCCCGGCTGCTGTGTGCGGGCGGCTCCCATGTCGCGGCACGGAACGCGGAGTACATCGGTCTGGAAACGTGCGGTGCCGCCGCGGCGGTGGCGGCGGGTGGAAAGGGTTGCCCCTGGTCCTGCCTGGGCCTGGCCGACTGTGAGCGCGTCTGCGACTACGACGCGATCTTCATGAACCGTCACGGTCTGCCGGTGGTCATACCGGAGCGCTGCACGGCGTGCAATGACTGCGTGGAGGTCTGCCCGCGAGACCTGTTCACGATCATGCCCCTCGACCACAAGCTGATCGTTCAGTGCAAGAGCTTGCTCGAGGGTGAAGAAGCGGAGGAGCTGTGCAAGGTCGCCTGCACCGGTTGCGGGCTCTGCGCACAGGACGCCGCGCCCGGCCTGATCGAGATGAAAGACGGCCTGGCGGTCATCGATTACAGCAAGAACGAACTGGCCGACCCGAGCGCGATAGTGCGCTGCCCGACGGGCGCCATCATCTGGCTGGAAGGTCAGCAGTTCGTCGAAACGCCCCAACCTGCGCGGAGTGAAGTCGCATGAAACTGAGGAGAGAGAAGGCGAAGCCCGTGTCGGCCAAATATCCCGGAACCCGCATGGCGTTGGACGGAAGCGAGGCGGTCGTCGCGATGGAGACGGCGGGAAGCGAGGGTGCCGGCGCCTACCCGATCACGCCATCCACCCAGATGGGCGAGGGGTGGGCGGCCGCCGTGGCGGCGGGCGTGCTGAACGTGAACGGCCGCAAGCTCATCTTCTTCGAGCCCGAGGGCGAGCACGCGGCCGCCGCGGTGACGGCCGGCATGAGCATGACCGGCCTGCGGGCCACCAACTTCTCGAGCGGCCAGGGCATCGCCTACATGCACGAGTCGCTCTACGCGGCGGTCGGCAAGCGGCTGACCTACGTGCTCAACATCG
>JABAOD010028301.1_pt2 | contig 10641 bp, 14 predicted proteins | sample 7062151 | NCBI WGS metagenome assembly JABAOD01 (sample SAMN14538626, study PRJNA623070) | marine sediment metagenome | biome: marine biome [ENVO:00000428]; feature: marine pelagic biome [ENVO:01000023]; material: deep marine sediment [ENVO:00002113] | place: India: Gulf of Khambhat ...
AGGCGCACGCGGGGGGGGGCGTCACGTGTCGGGCATCACGCTCCCGTCGCTCCCATCGTTCCCAACGCTCCCGTCGTTTCCCGTGACTACGCGGGAAACTCGATAACCCCGAATCCGGGGTCGTCGCGGGCATCATCCTGCTCATCCGGGGGTGCGCTCTCTGGGGCGACGGCGGCCTTGATGCTGCCGGACACGCTGTTGAGGTCCACATCGCGGAGCTCACGGGGCGTGAACCTGAATCCGCGTCGCGTGGCGAACTCCGCCAGGGCGTGCTGCAGATTCCCGTCCTTTGCCACCTGCTCGAAGAATGCAGCGATAGCCTGCTTGGACATGACGACCTCCTGGCCAGGCGTTTCGTGCGTATCCTGTAATCTGCCCGTCACTCACCGGTAACGACAAGGGCGGCCCCCGGGGCCCGATCACCAGCCCCACCGGCCCGCCGACCCATCCCACAATCCCGCCACCCAACGATCTGACCGTCGAGCCGCCTGGCCGCGTCCCTCCCTGGCCGCGGCGCCTCGCAAGTCCGTGGTGCCCAACCTCCTGAGCAAGCGATCCTATGTTGCGTGCTTGGCGCGGTACCGCTCCAGGAACCCGGCAATCCGGCCGATCGTCTCCTCGAGGTCGTCCACGTGGGGGAGAAACACCAGTCGCATGTGATCGGGATGGGGCCACATGAAACCGGTCCCCTGCACCACGAGCACTTTCTCTTCCTCCAGAAGTTGGAGGATGAATGCCTCGTCGTCCGCGATGGGGTAGACCTCGGGATCGAGCCGGGGAAACAGGTAGAGCGCCGCCTGCGGTTTGACGCACGTGACGCCCGGGATCTCGGTCATGAGGCTCCACGCGACATCGCGCTGGCGACAGAACCGACCGGTCGGGGCCACGAGGTCGTCGATGGTCTGATACCCGCCGAGCGCCGTCTGGACCGCGTACTGCGCCGGCACGTTGGCGCACAACCGCATCGACGCGAGAATGTCGAGGCCTTCGATGTAGTCGCTGGCGTGGCGCCGGTCACCGGACACCACCATCCAGCCCGCCCGGTAGCCACAGGCGCGATAGTTCTTCGACAGGCCGTTGAGCGTGACGCACAGGACGTCATCGCCAAGGGACGCGATGGACGTGTGCTGCATCCCGTCGTAGATGACCTTGTCGTAGATCTCGTCGGCGAACACCACCAACCGGTGCCGGCGCGCGATCTCCAGAAGTTCCTCCAGGAGCCGCACCGGGTAGAGTGCGCCGGTGGGATTGTTGGGGTTGATCACGACCAGCGCGCGGGTGGCCGGACTCACCTTGGCACGCAGGTCGTCCAGGTCCGGGAGCCACCCGGCGCCTTCATCGCACCGGTAGTGGCGCGGGACGCCTCCCGACAGACTCACGGCAGCGGTCCACAACGGGTAGTCCGGCGTCGGGATCAAGACCTCGTCGCCGTTGTTGAGCAGAGCCTGCATGCCCATCACGATCAACTCGGAAACGCCGTTGCCGAGCCAGACGTGATCCAGCGTCGTGTCGCGGATCGCCTTCTGCTGGCAGTACTGCAGGATGGCTTTGCGCGCGGGGAACAGCCCCTTCGAATCACAGTACCCGGACGCATCGGGGAGGTTGAGGATCACGTCCTGGGCAATCTCGTCCGGAGCCTCGAACCCGAAGGCCGCCGGATTGCCGATATTGAGCTTGATGATGTGGTGCCCTTCCTCTTCCATCTGCCGCGCCCGCTCCATGACGGGCCCCCGGATGTCGTAGCAGACATTGGCGAGCTTGGACGACTTGAGCAGTGCCCTGTGGTCCCCCAGCGAAGCCGGTTCGTGCATGCCCATGGCCAAGAATTCCCCCGTGTTGTTGACGGTACCGGCGCGCAAACCACCCAACCTAGTGGTTCCGGCGTTCTGGACCAGGTCTTCGTGATCGCTGATTCCCGCCGTCACCGCTGCTCCGCTCGCCTCCGCCCTCGCCGGCTCACCGCACGTTTGCGGTCCCGCGTGCGTTGATCGATCTCGGCCACCTCCCGGCCGAGAACGCACCGTAGGGCGAAGAACTTGCAGGGCAACACCGTGGCATAAAGACACTATTACTATTATGCTTTTATGCATGCGCACCACAGTCGATCTCAACGACCGCCTGTTCCGCGCGGCAAAACGCCGGGCCGCAGAGCAAGGGACCACGCTGCGCCAGGTGATCGAGGATGCCCTGCGGAGCTACCTGGGGAGGCCCCGGCGCGGACCGGCATACCGCCTCGAGTGGCGCACCGAGCGCGGGCGGGTGTTGCCGGGGGTGAAACTCGATGACCGGGATGCCTTGTTCGACGTGATGGACGGTCGGCGGTGATCGCGCTCGACACCAACATCCTGGTGTACGCGCGCCGAGAGGAGCTGCCGCAGCATCGGAAGGCCCGCGCTCTGCTCGCCCGGCTGGCCGAGGGAACGAAGCCGTGGGCGCTGCCATGGCCGTGCGTGTATGAGTTTTTGCGGATCGTGACCCACCCGCGCGTCTTCGATCCGCCCACCGACCTCGAGGTGGCGCTCGAGGATCTCGAGTCGGTCCTGGCCTCGCCATCGCTCGTGCTGCTCGGCGAAGGCCCCGGGCACCCGGCTCACCTGCAGCACATGGCGAGCGCGGGCGCCGCCGTGGGCAACCTCGTCCACGACGCCCACATCGCCGCGCTGGTCATGGAGCACGGGGCCCGCGAGCTGTGGACCACCGATCGGGATTTCGCGCGGTTCCCGGGGCTCAGCGTGAAGGATCCGTTCGCGGAGTGAGGCGGGAAGTGCGGTTCCGGGCTTCCTGCTGGCAGCATACCACGATTCAACGATCCATCGATCGAACGATCCCGCGATCAAACGTTCCAACCGCACCCGTTCGGCATGACGATGCGGTGAGCAGTCGCCGCGCAGGTACCGAAGGGCGAGCGCCGGGATCGGATCCGTTCGGTCACCGCTGCCACCCTGCCCACCGGACTGCAATCACGAACACGCCAGCGACCTATTGCAAGTGAAGATCGCGAACCCGCATCGATGTGACGATGTCCCCTCTGGCGGAGCGCCTATTCGGGGGGAGGGAGGCGCTCCCCGGGGCGCTCCTGTTGCAGCAAATGCTCCATGAACTCAACGCGCTCCTCCAAGTCCCGCACCTGTTGGTCGGAGCCCGAAAGTTGTGCCAGCAGCGCCTCCGTTTCCCCGAACCGCTCCTCGAGCTTCGCGAGCCTTCGCGCCAACGCGGCATCCGTTGGCGCCGATCGCATTCGACCGACCAGCGTCAGGCCGAACACCCCGACGACACCGATGCCCGTCAGGCCGCCAAACGCGAGCAGTATCACCAGCACTGTCTCCATGGGCAACTCGCAGCTGAGGTCGCGATCACCGTATTCAATCGGCTGCCGCAGGGCTCGAGTGTCAAGCGGGAGCGGTGCGCTCTCCGTCTCGCCGTTCATCGGCGGGCAGCTGCGCTGGCGCTCGCAGGGGTTGGAGCCCTATCGTAGGGGGGACACTCACGTCCCGGAGCCACCTCCCGTGCCCGAGCTCCTCCGCCGACTCCACGCCGCCCTCCCTCACCATTGCGCCGTCGTTGCGCCGCCATTTGTTGCGCCCCTGTGCGGCATGGCCGTCGACACGTCCTTCCGCCCGGTGCCCGGCGCGCTCGTGTACCTGGCCTCGGCGGGCATCTTCACCGCGAGCGACTCCACCGGACGGTTCACGCTCATGGACATCGAGTCTCGTCTGGATACGCTGCACGTGCGCGGCCGAGGATTCATGCCGCGCTCGTTCGCGATGGACGTGCCGGATTCCCCCTGCACGGTGCGATCGATGTCGGGCCGGTCATGCTCGATCCTGGTCCGCTGCCCAACCTGGCGCTCACTGCCTTGGTGCGTGATACACTGCGGGACCAGCCCGTCGCTGGTGCCCAGGTGATGGTGAACGAGCGTGCGGTCGGTGAGACCGACAACACCGGCGTGTTCTCGGCAACGGAGATCCCCGTCGACTGGGGGATCAACGTGGTGTTGGTCAGACGGGTGGGCTACGCGCCGCTGTTCCACACCTTCTGGGTGGGGGAGCTGAACGTGCGACGGTCGTTGACGGGTGTGATGCAGCACCAGGCGGTCGACCTGCCGGAAGTCGTGGTGGAGGCGGACCGGATCATCCTCTCCTACCGGCGCTTGCACGACTTCTGGCGACGCCGGGAGCAGGGATGGGGGCGGTACTTCACGCGCGAGGACATCGAGCGGCGCAAGCCGTTCCGCGTCAGTGACATGCTGCGCGCGATCCCCGGCTTCTTGGTCGCTCGCGTCGGGGCGACCAGCCAGATCCGATCCACCTGGTTGGGGCGGACATGTGAGCCGAGCATCTGGATCGACGGTGCACGGATGGTCGACTGGGACCTCGACGTGCTGGTGCATCCCCAGGATGTCGAAGCGATCGAGGTGTACCGCGGCATCGAGACACCGGTGGAGTTCGGTGGTGCATTGAACAGCTGTGGCGCGATCCTCATCTGGACGCGATAGTCGTCGCGAGCGTCGCCCCTCGTACTGCCTGGTGCTCTCGAAACGCGGTCCATACGTTATGAGAGGTATGATCCCGCAGTCACCCGTGCGTGCCGCGTCTATCGTCTTCGCTCCTATTGCCGCGCCCGGCGTCCGCTCGCTTGCTACCCTTGCTGCAATACTGCTGGCCGCTTCGGGGCTCGAGGCGCAACGTGATGCCGTGGCGGATTCGCTGCGCGAAGTCGCGGAGGCGGCGCCGTTGTTTGCGTCACACGAGGTTCTGGTGTTGAGGATCGAGGCCCCACTGACCACGATCTTCGAGGACCGGGACCAGGACAGCGAGTACCATCCAGGCACACTATCCTACGTCGACGAGCGCGGCGATTCGGTGGTTCTCGACATGCGTGCCAAGACGCGCGGTCATTTCCGACTTCAGCGGCGAACCTGCAGCTTCCCGAATCTCCACCTCAACTTCCGTCGACCGCAGGTCGAGCACACGGTGTTTGCCGGTCAGAACCGTGTTGCCATCGTGGCTCACTGCCAGGACGGGAGATCCGACTACGAACAGTTCACGCTGCAGGAGTATCTGATCTATCGCACGTTCAATCAGTTGACGGACCGCAGTGTGCGCGTGCGGCTGGCTCACGCCACTTACATCGATACCGACGGCAAGCGCGACTCGCTGACCAGGTACATGTTCATCCTCGAGCCGTTCGAGATGGTGGCCGCCCGCCACGGCTGGGACATCCTCGAGGTACCCGCCGTCCCTCCGAGTCAGCACGACCGATTCGCGCTACCTGTGGTCGAGGTCTTCCATTTCCTGATCGGCAACACGGATTGGAGTGCGTTCCAGAAATCGACGGATGGGCATTGCTGTCACAACGGTAAGCTCATCGGCACGATGTCCGGCCCCGTGATCCTGGTGCCCTACGACTTCGACTGGTCGGGCGTGATCTCTGCACCGTATGCGCGACCAGCGCCGGACGTTGGGGTCCGGCTCGTCCGGCAGCGACGGTATTGGGGCATCTGCCGACCATTGGAGGAGTTCGTTCCAGTGTTCGAACTGTTCAACGACCGCCGGTCCGCGATCTACGATCTGTGGCGCCGGCAGGACGGGTTGGAGCCGCGCCGGCTGCACCGCTCACTCGAGTATTTCGACCAGTTCTACGAGATCATCAATGACCCGGGGAAGACCACGCGCGAGATTCTGCTGAAGTGTCGGGACATGTCCTACTTGGAAGGCTACGTCCGCTCGCCGTGACCCCGCCGGTTGGCGGCCGAGCGTCCGGAATACGCCGACGCCGATTCTCCGACGTTTGACCTCAGCGATCCGGAGTCGGATTGGCTCCGTGAAAACCGTGCCTCCTACAACTGCTGCGACGCTGGACCCTGTCGAACCGAGTTACGACACCCAGCGATTCGCCATGTTCCGGCGACTGCCGGCTTGTGTCGACGGCTGCAGCGCGTCAGGCACGTCACGCGATGGCTTCCGTGCGGCTGGCCTACTGCATCCGCACCACCCACATCTGCATGAATGACGGCAATGGATTGCCCGATGCGTCCGTTGCACGGATGGCCGTGGCCGCGCGTCCACTGCCGGACACGATCACGTAGGCGGTGGAGACCGGTCTCACGTTCAACACATCGGAGAAATTCGCGAAGGAGCGTTGCCGAGGCTCGAGGAGATGCGGCGATACCTGGTTGTTGTTGTCGTCGATGAACACCGTGTTCTCGAACGCGTCGAACAGATCCCAGCTCGACATCGTAAGCCGCGGGTCGAGATTGGGCACCCGATCGTCGAGGTACAACGTGGCGGCCCACTGAGCCATCAGGGTCTCGATCGGCGTGCTCACCGCATTCGCGATGTTGTCGAAGCCGGCCCGGGTGTTGTCAATCAACCTGCGGTGCAACTCCTGTTCCCCACCCGCAAACGTGGAGCCGTATTGGTCCGACAGCCATCGAAGGAACGACCACGATACCCCGTTCACCAAGCTGCCGAACACACACGCACCAAAGTCATCCCGCGAGAGCCACCCGCAATCCTCCGGTGCGTTCGAGACCTTCTCTAGTGTGGTAAGATCAGCGCCGTAATAGCCGGAGAGATCTAGAAACGACCCCCAGTACCACCCTTCACTCAGGGGCAAGCCGATTCTGAAGGCAGGGACGTTACCCAAGTTCTGGCCGACAGCATTACCGAGGAACGCGTGCCCATTGACTTCTTCACCAAGGGATGCCTGACCTTCCAACTCCCAAACGGTGGGCAGCGGAGCAAAGGCGTCCAGGCGGCGACCGACCTGGATGATGTGCACGTACTCGTGGGCTGCGACGATGGGCATGAGATCGTGGACGAAGTCCGTGTCGAGCGGAGAACCGACCGCGCCGGTGGGATCGGGAGCCCAAATGTACATCACTTCGCCCTCGTTACTGGCTCCGCAGTTCGCCCGAGCGAGAAAATCCAGCGGAGACACGAAGCCGGCCGGACCATCCAAGACATTCACTTCCTTCGAGACGACGACGACGACCCGGTCGTTGCCGTCCGTGTCCGTGGGCTGCCCGAAGTACGACACGTCGGTGTCGTGGATCAATGTGTCCAGCTTGTCGCTGTAGCTCTGGAAATTGGACGCGGTGAGGCCACCGGCGGGGTTGTCGACATCTTCGACCCATACGGACCGCACTCCCGCGGCACGAACGACACCGGTGATTTCGGTGAACGCCNNCCCTGAGCACGAGGGTGTCACCGACCACTGTGTCCGGAGGAACGTTCGAGATCGCGCCGACACGCTGGAGGCCTCTCAGCGCGGCGTCGAAATCGCGCAGCGATCGCTCGAGCATGCGGCTCTCGGCAAGTCGGTGACGGCGCAACAACTGCATTCGGCGGAGGCTGCGTGGGTCGAGCGTGAGCGGCGTAGCAGATGCAGGTGCCGGAACCAGCATCGACGGGGCCGGAGCGGCGCCGGCCGCAATCACCGATCTCAACGTCACCGGTGTCCGACTCGACGCCACCTCGGTGACCGCTTGAATGCCGATCAGGTACGATTCCGCAGCGGCGGTCGCTTCGAACTGGAGGCAGAAGGCGGTCGGATCCTGAATGATCTGCTGGGTCCCGGGCGTCATGGTGAGGAACTGGGTGGGAGCGAGATTCGCGTTGGCGGGGGCCGAGGTGAACCCGCCGGCTGCGACCACGACCTCGGTCAGTCCGGCCGGGAGGCACGCATCGGGCACGGTGACGTCGAGCTGCGTATCGCTCGCGTTGGTTACCGTCGCCGTCTCACCACCGATGGTCACGGTGTTGTTTGCAGGGGTCGGGTCGAACCCCGTGCCCTGAATCGTGGCGCCTTGGCCGAGCACGAGTGGAGTCGGAGACACCGAGTTCACGCTCAGGTTGTGCGCCGTCGCCGTGAAGAGCACGGGGCTCCCGGTCACCCCTTGGAGCGTTGCCTCTACCCTGTTCTCCCCGACCGCCGATCCCAGCGTCCACCCTGTGCGCGCTCGCCCGGATTGATCGGTGAACGCTCCACTCGAGTCCACCGAGCCGCCACCCATTGCGACCGCGAATGTCACGAGCTGTCCTGCCACACCGTTCGCGTATTGATCGCGGACCAGCACCACGAGGAGACCCGGCAGCTTCGTTCCGCGGAATGCGACCTGGGAGTTCCCCCCAACCGCCGTGATCACGGCCGGAGTGCCAGCCGTGGCCCTTGCCGAGAACATCACTGACAGGCTCGACCCGGGCACCGTGGCCGTCACACGGTGGTCCGTGCCTGCCGCGGTGCCCAAGGTCCAGGTCCCGGACACCTGCCCGTTGGAGCCGGTCGAGCCACCGCCCGACACCGAGCCGCTGCCTGTGGTCACTGCGAACGTCACCGGAACGCCAGCCATCGGCTCCCCGAACTGATCGTTCACCTGCACGACCAGCGGTGCCGGCAGCGGCTGGCCCACCGTACCTGTCTGGCCGCCACCCGAGACCGCCACGGCCTGGGTCGGGGCTGGCGGCTCGGTCGGCTCGGAGCCACAGCTCAGCGAGACGGTCAAGGCGGCAACGCCAACGGCACACGCACGAACGAAGCTGCGCATCATGTAGTCCAACCTGAGAAGAGGACCGAATGAAATATCGAGTTCCTGGTCTAGCTGCCTTCCCGAATGACACCGTAGCTCTGGACGGAGACCTCTCCCTGCCGTCGCGGTCCGATCACCCAGACCTTGGCCCCCGGGGTGGCCCTCAAGTCATGCGGCACGTCGCGCAACCGGACGTCGACAGTGCCCACCAACCACACGTCAACGCCTCTGATCGTCACGATCCCGACTACGGGCCGTTCGCCTTCCACCTCGAGCACCTCGTACGAGCTGACTTGGAACCCCACGAGTGGGGCGTGGCCCTCTCGGGTACCGGCAGCTCGGACCCTCGCTCCCGACAATCGCTCGAGTTCGTCCACAAGACCTCCGGTGAGCCGTACCGACGATCCATCATCGAATTGGAGCGTCGGGAACGTCAGCGGGTCGCTGCCCGTCACCAACACCCGACCCTCGAGTCGCTCACCCTCGGTCTCCTCTCCTTGTTCGGCTCGAGCCGTGTCGGACGGTCCAACCATCTGAACAGGAGGAGCGAGCGAGTCCGTCGGGCTCCGCGCTGCGGTACGCGCCGTCTCCTCCCCGCGCTCACCCGGCGCCGCACCCGAGCATGCCCATAGCACGAGGCCGATCGCTGTGGCTACCGCCGCCTTCACCGCCATGAGGATTCACCCCCTCTCCGTCAGATACCCGGAGAATCGTCCCTCGTCCACGGACGTGACACGCCGCTGTCCCACGAGCCGCGGGACACCCGGTCCTCGACCACCTCGCCTCGAGCGCTGTGTACCCACGAGAGCTACCGGAAATCGCGCTGATTGGCGAGTGAGAGCCGGGTCGAGCCAATACCCGCGCGGGACCCAGGCTGTTCCCGGAACGCCCTCATCGGGACATGCGGCGCGGCCACCCAACCGCCTAACCGCCCAACCGCCTAACCGNNCCCGCGCGCGACCCACGCTGTTCCAGGAACGCCTTGGCGAGCGTCACGGATCCAACGGGCGGGGGCGGTCGGACGCTGCCGTCGTCACCTCGACGCATCAGAGGTGCCGCGCTGCGCATGGCATGCTGTCCCGGCGACGGGACCATCCAAATGCCTAACCGCCTGACCGCTCAACCGCCAAACCGCAACACCCCAAACCGCTCGTACTCGTGAAACGTGCCCTCGACCGGTGCCCACGCCCACGCGGTGGGTGTATCGCCGTCGTGATCCACGCGGTAGAAGTTGGCGCGCCACACCGTGCCGGCCGTGGGTGGGACATTCTGGAGCGGCTCGAGCAGGGCCCACGGGATGAACACTTCCGCCCGCCAACCCGTGATACTCGCCCCGGGCTCGCGTGGGCCACCGAATGCTGCGGTGGCTCGGCGCGTGCGCCGTTCTCCTTCATAGTGCCACGGCCGCCACCCCAGGAATTCGCCCCCGAAGTTCGGGATCAGGATCGGCAGCTCGTAGCCAAGCGGCGAGATCTCGTACTCGAAGTACACGGGGTAGGCCTCGTCGGTCCACAGGAACACCTCGAACACGTCCTCGTGCCACAGGTCGAGAAAGTCCTCGGTCATGGTGGCCGTGATCCGCGAGTCGGTGCCGTCCATNNGACCTTGATGCGGGTCTCGTAGTCGAGCCCGTTGTCACCCCGCCGCGCGAGCGGCACCCAGTCGGCGCGCTCCCACGCGGGTGACGAGCCGTCGCCGGTGAGCTCGAAGTCGTCCGTCGGGAGGACGGTCATCTCGGGGAGACCCTGCATAGCGTCACCTCTCTCCGTCTCGGGGCTCCCGCAGGCGGCCCCACTCACGATCCCGAGCCACCAGCACAGCGACACCACGCGTCGCGCGGCCACCCGCAGTGTCATCGGCATGCTCCTTCGTCGCCTGCGCTCGGCACCGGATCAGTCCACGCCCCAGTGGATGTGCTTCTTGTGCATGATCGCGCTGTGCGCCATGAGCCGTAGCGCGTTGATCCGGATGAACCCCTCGGCGTCCTGCTGGTTGAAGCCGCCTTCGATGTGCATGCTGGACAGCTCGCGATCGTACAGCGACGACGAGCATTCCCGCGCCACGGCCATCACGTTCCCCTTGTAGAGCTTCAAGAACACCGTGCCGTCCAC
>JABAOD010001222.1_pt1 | contig 10639 bp, 8 predicted proteins | sample 7062151 | NCBI WGS metagenome assembly JABAOD01 (sample SAMN14538626, study PRJNA623070) | marine sediment metagenome | biome: marine biome [ENVO:00000428]; feature: marine pelagic biome [ENVO:01000023]; material: deep marine sediment [ENVO:00002113] | place: India: Gulf of Khambhat ...
ACGATGGCAGAAGCGATCACCCAGGGCGAAGCGGCTCGCTTTGACAGCTCCGACGCCATGGTTTCCGAGGTCAACCTGGCCTTTTGGAAAGGTGTAACAGACTGGATCAGCGGCAACCGTACCCTGGATGAAGCCCTTGCGGATATCGATGCCACGCTGCCATAGCTGGTTATCCGTGCAGCAGCGCGAGCGTCGGTCTAGGCTGCCGCTCGCGTGAGCATGCGGGCAATTTGAGAGCAGGGTGGGTATGGAAGGTGGAACCTCTATCCCGCCCTGCTTTCCGGGTCTTTGACCCTCCGGATCTGGAGTGTTCGCTAAACCAGAAGCCTTTTCTGGAATCGCTCACTCGTGGTGAGCTTTTACACAACGAAGGACCTCGCCGGTTGGCTACCCAGGTTGCTTCGTCTCAACGTAAGACAAAAATCGAATAGCAGAGGGGTTTGCGATTAATCCACTTTGAAGTGTATTCACACAGATCATTGGCGGTCATAGGCTGTGACCCAGCGCTGATCCCGAACCACGACAACAGTTTACTTGTGCCATCGGGAGTGCGCCTGTCGGCTCGCAATGATTTCATGTAACTTGCAAGAGCCTTGACGACCGACCAATCAGTAAGGAGGCAGGTTGATGGAATATGCTCAAGAGATCGATCAACCACGGGGAATAGGCAATTGGATTATCACGAATCTGGGCCGCTTAGTCGTGTCCCTGTTTGTGCCTGTAGTCACCTTTGTGGTTCTGTGGCGGGTCTTCATTTTCCTGCGCGATAGCCAGTCCCCACAGTGGCTTACGGCGATCGTCGCGATTATTTGGGGTGTTGGCGGCGTCCTGGTCTTGTTTTTGGTGGCCAATCTGGTCATCGAGCAATTCGGGGATCGTTGGAAGACACTTCTGACGCCCTTCGTTTTCGTCGGTCCGGCACTGGCTGTGCTGACCTGGTATCTGGCCCTGCCCACACTGCGCTCCTTTTACGCAAGTTTGTTCGATGCAAGAGGGGAAAATTTTGTGGGCCTCGAAAACTATATCTATGCGTTCACCAGCACGGCTATGCTGGAATCCTTCCGCAACAACTTGATCTGGCTGATCGTAGGGACCGGCCTTAGTGTGATCTTTGGCCTGCTGATCGCGGTGCTGGCGGATAGGACCTCCGCTCGATTTGAAACGATCGTAAAGGCTCTCATATTCATGCCCATGGCGATCTCGATGGTGGGCGCTTCGGTGATTTGGAAATTCATCTATGAATTTAGGCCTGCGGGTGCAAACCAAATCGGTGTGCTCAACGCCGTGTTGACTGCATTGGGCGGAGAGCCCCAGGCCTGGCTATTGTTGCAGCCCTGGAACACCTTGTTCCTGATCGCCATTATGGTTTGGCTGCAGACAGGGTATGCCATGGTTATCAATTCGGCGGCCATAAAAGGGATTCCTGCCGAACTGTTAGAGGCGGGCCGAATTGATGGGGCCAACGAGCGACAGGTTTTCTTCCGCATCATCATCCCATATATTCAGGGCACCCTCGTCACCGTGTCGACAACGATCATCTTATTCACGTTGAAGATCTTCGATATCGTTCAGTCGATGACCGGTGGCAACTTCGGAACTCAGGTGATTGCCAATGAGCAGTATAGCCAGATGTTTCGGGCCTTTCACTTCGGACGCGGCGCGGCCATCGCCATCGTTCTCCTGCTCGCTGTCGTGCCGGTGATGTGGTACAACCTGCGCCAGTTTGGCCAGCAAACGGAGGCCTTCTGATGGCAAATTCACAACAGCAGAATCTCGGGAAGTTCTTTATCTATGGCGCGCTGCTCATCATCGCGCTGGTATGGACGACCCCTACCATAGGATTGCTGGTCAGTTCCTTCAGATCTGGTGATGATGTAAGCGCTTCTGGATGGTGGACGGCCTTCCGTAATCTGGGGGAAGCTGAATTGAGCATAGATAATTACCGTATCGTCATCGGCTCCGCAGGTGAGGACCCCGAGCTGGCCGAAAAAATCGAGCAAGGGCAAGAGAACATCAATCTTGTCACCGCCGTTTTGAACAGCATCACGGTCGCGGTCCCTGCTACAGTCATCCCGATCTTAATCGCCGCTTTTGCCGCTTATGGATTTGCCTGGATCCGTTTTCCGGGGCGCAGAGCCATGTTTATCCTCGTGGTTGCTCTTTTGGTGGTGCCGCTGCAGATCGCCCTAATTCCGATATTACGAGACTATATCCGGCTGGATCTCAGCGGGACCTATCTTGGGGTATGGCTGGCCCACACGGGTTTCGGATTGCCCCTGGCAGTTTACCTGCTGTACAATTACATCAGCACCTTACCGCGAGATCTCTTTGAGTCGGCCTTTATCGATGGCGCTTCGCATTTTACGATCTTTATGCGCCTGATCCTGCCGCTTTCGGTACCGGCACTGGCCTCGTTTGCCATCTTCCAGTTCCTGTGGGTGTGGAACGATCTGCTGGTAGCCCTGGTCTTCCTTGGCGCCAATCCACAGGTTGAGGTACTGACGCAACGGCTTTTGGGTATGCTCGGGACGTTTGGCACCGATTGGCATTTGCTGACCGCCGGGGCCTTTGTTTCGATGTTCTTCCCGCTGGTCGTTTTCTTCTCGCTGCAGCGTTATTTTGTGCGGGGTTTGTTGGCGGGCTCGGTTAAAGGCTGATCGCCGTATTAGATGCCATTCTCAGTACCCGGTCGAGCGGCGAAAGACCCTGATCAAGCAGGACGACTGCCGACCAGTCGTCCTGCTTGCAGTTCCGTGCGGCTCGTGTGACCGAGCCGGTAGAAAGCGCCCGCGCCCGACCGGGATTCGACTGGACGTTTTGGCTATCCTGGGTTCTGGTTAGCACACTCAGCTGGGTTATCGGCTGGACTTTTGTCCGGCCAGAAGCGCTGATCGGGCTGCCAATCGGTGTGCTTCAATGGCTGCTTGTGCGCTCCTCGTTTCCGCATGCCAGCTGGTGGATTGTGGCCAGCGCTGCCGGCTGGGCCGCAGGTTGGAGTCTCATCGTCCTTGTGCTCCCACCTCAGGTTGGGGTCGAGGCAGGCGCCATGATCGGCGCAGCGCTTGGCTTCGCCCAGTGGTGGGTGCTGCGCCGCTGGGTCTATAAAGCCGGCTGGTGGATTCCTGTCAGCACTTTGGGCTGGGCAGTTGGCCTGTCGGGCGTGCTGGGTGTGTCCATGGTAGGGGCCATCGCGGGTGCGGCCACTGGTTACGCAATGGAGCTGCTGAGGCGATTTCCCAGGAAATGAACAATTGCGCCCAGGTCAGCGAGTCTGGCAGCCCCCAGTATGATATGGAGAACCATGAATAAAGAAGCACGGCGATCGCTTGAGCGGCTGATCCCACGCCTTCAGTCACGGGTTTTCCGATCTGTTTCTGAGACGGAATCCGAACCGTTCTTCAAACGTCTGGATCGACATTTCGAGGAGATTTTCAACTGCCTGCTGCACCTCTACGGTGAGCGATACGATTTCTTCTACCATCTGGAAGAGATACTGACGACCACCGCAGAATTGTGGAGGATAAGACCGGCGGACCTAAAAGCGCTCGATGCGGCCCGGGAGGCTGATCCGCTCTGGTATCAGTCCGAGCGGATGTTGGCGGGTGTGTGTTATGTCGACCTCTTTGCCGGTGATCTTGAAGGTGTTCGTAAGCACATTCCCTACTTCAAAGAGTTAGGTCTGACCTACCTGCATTTGATGCCGTTGTTTCGCTCGCCGATCGAGGAGAATGACGGTGGCTATGCCATCAGCAGTTACAGAGAGGTCGACCCGAGGCTCGGGTCAATGGAAGAATTGCGCAACCTTGCATTGGAGTTGAGGGACAACGAGATCAGCCTGGTGCTTGACTTCGTATTCAACCACACCTCCAACGAACACGAGTGGGCGCAGCGCGCGTTGGCCGGGGACCCCGATTATCAAGACTACTACCACATGTTCCCGGACCGCCGAATGCCAGACGCTTACGGGGCCCACCTGCGCGAGATCTTCCCCGAGCACCGGCCGGGAAGTTTTACCTACCAGCCTGAAATCTCACGTTGGGTCTGGACCACTTTTCGGGATTATCAATGGGACCTGAATTACACCAACCCGGCCGTTTTTGACAGTATGGTCGAAGAGATGCTCTTTCTGGCCAATCAGGGTGTCGAGGTGCTCCGCATGGATGCGGTCGCCTTTACCTGGAAGAAGCTGGGAACTAACTGCGAAAATCTGCCGGAGGCGCACATCCTGCTGCGTGCCTTTAACGCCATCGCACGAGTGGCAGCGCCGGCCCTGCTATTCAAATCGGAGGCCATTGTACACCCCGATGAGGTAGAAAAGTACATTGCGCCAGACGAATGTCAGCTCTCTTACAACCCGCTGCTGATGGCACTGCTCTGGGAGACGCTTGCGACCAGAGATGTCCGCCTGCTCACGCATTCGATGACCAAACGATTGAAGATCAACCCGCTTTGCGCCTGGGTGAACTACGTTCGCAGCCACGACGATATCGGCTGGACCTTTTCAGATGAGGACGCAGCCGAGTTAAACATCCGCGGGTTCGATCACCGTCAGTTTCTCAATGACTTTTACACCGGTCGCTTTAAAGGCAGCTTCGCCCGGGGCCTGGCTTTTCAATATAACCCGCGCACGCGTGACGCGCGGGTGGCCGGCACCTGCGCGTCGCTTGCCGGCCTCGAAAAGGCGCTGCGGGAAGAGACCGCGACCGAGGTCGATCTGGCCATTCAAAGGATATTGCTGATTAACTCGATTATCCTGGTCATCGGCGGCATTCCCTTAATTTACCTGGGAGATGAAATCGGCACGCTGAACGATTACCAATATCGCAACGACCCAGCCAAGGCCGGGGACAGCCGTTGGGTGCATCGCCCTTACGCAGATTGGTCTCGTTATGCCCGGCGAACGGATCCGGAGACCGTGGAGGGAAAAATCTACCAACAGCTGCGGCAGCTGATCGAGATCCGCAAGGCTAACCCTGTGTTCGCCGGTGGTGGAGCGGTGGATGTGGTAGGGATGGCCAATCACCATGTGTTCGGCTTTACCCGCAGGAAGGACACAACCAACGGGTGCTGATTCTGGCCAATTTCACTGAGGCCCAGCAATCGATAAAGGCCAACGAGCTGCGAGTCCACGGAATGGGATATCGATTCACCGATCTGGTCAATGGACAGGAGCTCGTATCCAGCCAAGATCTGGTCCTGGATCCTTATCAGTTCGTTTGGCTGCGATCTGTCGATTAGGAGATACAGGCCGCAAGCACCAAAGTCTTGGCGCCAGGCACACCAGGCCTGACCGCCAATCGGAACGATTCTGTTGAGCTACCCATGAACGAGACGAAATTCGTTTTGACACCGGCACAATTTACGCCTCGCGAACGCTCGCTGGCCCATTTCGGTTCGCTCTCTGCGACTGCATTCCAGTACCGCAGCGGCGTCAGCGCTGTTCGATTGAACAACGAGCACGGCGAGATGATCGTGCTGCCCTTCCAGGGCCAGCAGGTATGGTCGGCCGAATTCGGTGGGCCGGAGATCGCGCCGCGGACCCTCACAATGCGCTCCATGGTCAGGGAACCGCGTCCTACCCAAGATTTCCTGGCCACCTTCGGTGGCTTCTTGCAGCATTGCGGTGCGACCGGCGCTGGCGTACCCGCTCAGAGCGACTCGCACCCCTTACACGGTGAGCTGCCCAACGCGCCCTACCCGAGCGCCTATCTCGTCACCGGCGAGGATCGAGTCGGGGCCTATATCGGTGTGGGCGGCGCTTACCAGCACACGGTGGCCTTCGCAGTCAACTATGTCGCGGAACCCCTGGTAAAGATATACGCTGACTCCACGATTTTCAACATAACCATGAACATCTCCAACCTCAAACGCTCGCAGATGGAGTTGATGTATCTGGCGCACGTGAACTTTCGGCCAGTTGACGGGGGTCGGCTCGTCTACTCGGTCCCGCGCACACCCCAACATGTGCGCGTCCGCAATTCGATTCCCTCCCATATCCGCCCGGGCCCCGGGTACCTGGAATTTATCGCCGCGCTGACACAGGACCCCTCGTTACACGAAGTGATCTCGCCGGACCTGCCTTGCGATCCGGAGGTGGTCTTCTTTCTGGATTACGTCGCCGACCAAGATGGTTGGGCGCANNGGGCGCATACGCTGCAGATCCATCCCGACGGCAGCGCGGACTATGTGCGGCACCGTCCAGAAGATCTGCCCCGAGCGACCCGCTGGATCAGTCGTACGCCGGACCAGGAAGCCATCGCCATCGTTGAAGCTGGGACTTGTGAAACCGAAGGCTATAGCGCCGAAATGGCCAAGGGCAACATCAGAGTCCTGGCCGGCGGTGAGACATTTTCTTGCTCGCTCGACGTCGGCGTGCTGCCCGTCGCGCGCGCACGCAGCCTTGAAGAGGCGATCAATCAGCTCATTTAACAAAGCGGGCGTGCCACCACCGTGCGGGTTGTTTGTCCGTCGAGTTGTGGAGAACACGTATGACTGCACCATTACGAGTGGGGCTCATCGGCTGCGGGAACATCGCCCAGATCATGCATATTCCCTACCTGGTCGAATATGAGCAATTCAATCTGGTCGCGCTCGCGGATCTGGACAAACCCAAGCTGGAGGCGGTGGGAAACCGCTATCACATTGAAAGGCGCTACACGGATTGGCAAGAGCTCATGGCCCAGGAAGATATCGATGCGGTCGTGCTCTGTCATGGGGGATCCCATCGGGATGCCGTGATCGGTGCGCTCCAAGCCGGCAAACATGTTTTTGTGGAGAAGCCGCTGGCCTGGAATCTGCGCGAGGCCCAGGAGGTGGCGGAACAAGCCTCCCAAAGCGACCGTGTCGTTCAGTTGGGGTACCACAAACGCTACGATCCCGGGTTCCGCTACGCTCAGGAACAGGTTCAGCGGATGCAGGATATTGGTTTTGTTCGCATCACGGTTTTACATCCCCCCGACGAACTGGGCCATTCACCGCATCGGATCCGATTAGGCGGCGGTAAGGTCAAGGAAGGTCACGTCCACATCGCCTCTTTGGAAGAACAGATTCAGAACATGCATCAAGGACTGGCGGGTGACGACCTGGCGCCGCTGGTTGACGAGGCGCTCGGCAGGCGCAAAGATGCTCCCGATCTTCGTCTGGCCTACGGCCTCCTGATAGCCAGCGTGATCCATCAAGTCTATACCCTGTTTGGCTTCCTGGGCAAACCCTGGCGCGTTCGCAGTACGGAGGTGTGGCGCCAGGGGCTTTCGATCCACTCCGTGATCGAGTATCCCGGAGATGTGGTTTGCACCATGGATTGGCATTTTCTTTCCCACGTGAAAGCCTATGTCGAGGAGTATGCTTTTTACGGGAATCACGATCGGGTGATTTTCAGGCTGCCGTCGCCTTATTTCAAGAATTTTCCCAGCCCGGTGATCATCCAGGGCGGGGAAGGGGAACTCGCCTGGGAGAAAAAAGTCATCGTGTCCTACGACGAGGCCTTTCGGAATGAGTTGCTGGCTTTCTATGAGAATATCCGCACCGGGAAAGCGCCGGAGACCGGCCTCGCAGAGGCCGTCGCACACACTGCTCTTATTCAGGAGATCATCGATGCAGCTCGCACATGAATGAAAAACGCGGAGGCTCGCTCTGGCCGGCAACCCGGCCGGCCGGGTGTCTGGAGCGAATCATATGAACAGATCTGAAATCAACGGCATCATGCGTGGGGCCGAGGCCTTTATCCGAGAGCACCGGTTTTATCTTCCGCCGTTTGCGTACTGGACACCGGAGACATGGGCAGCAAAAGGCCCAGAGGTGCGTGAAATCGTGGATCGCGGGTTAGGTTGGGATATCACCGATTTCGGCCAGGGAGACTATCGTGCATGCGGCCTGTTCCTTTTTACGCTGCGGAACGGCGCACCGCAGAACTTGAAGCGCGGAAAAGGGAAGGTCTACGCAGAGAAGATCTTAATTGTCGATGTGGACCAGGTGACCCCTTTGCACTTTCACTGGATCAAGACCGAGGATATCATCAACCGGGGTGGTGGAATGCTGGTGGTTCAGCTGTTCAACGCCACGGAGAGCGAAACCCTGGCTGATACCGACGTGATCGTGAGCGTGGACGGCAGGGAGCGCCGCGTAGCGGCCGGGGAGACGATTACACTGAGCCCCGGGGAGAGCGTCACGCTGCCGCCCTTCTGCTATCATAAGTTTTGGGGGGCTGAAAGCCGGGTGCTGGTGGGTGAGGTCTCCACGGTAAACGATGACCACACCGACAACCGTTTCTACGAGCCGATGGGGCGGTTTCCTGTCGTCGAAGAAGACGAACCACCCGACCACCTGCTTGTGGGCGATTATCCAAAATACTATCGCTTCGGCTGAACGAACGTTGCCCCCGGGTGAGATAGCGTCAACCCGGACACTGGCGGTTGAGCTCGCGTCGCAATCCTTTCAAGGAATATACAGCTGTGACCAGGTCCATGCGGGCGGGATCGCTGACCGCACTGCGCGCAAGCGGCGGAAGCCCTTCGGGGCACGCATTGCCGTTTCGATGGATTCAGCCCATGTGATTGTCACGCATCCAGCGATCGCTGCGCTGGGGCGATTGGTGCTAGATGACATGCTGGGCAAAAGGCGAGCTGAAAGGACCCTGGATGGACACGACCGATCCCATCTATAAGGATTTAGAGCGATCCTTTGAAGATCGGGCTGCAGATCTGGTTTCTCGCATGACGCTGGCGGAGAAAATCTCCCAGATGGTGTTCAACGCGCCGGCGATCGAGCGACTGGATGTCCCGGCGTATAACTGGTGGAATGAGTGTTTGCACGGCGTGGCGCGGGCCGGGATCGCCACGGTCTTTCCACAGGCGATCGGCCTGGCAGCCACCTGGAACGTCGACCTGATGCACCGGGTCGCCGAAGCGATTTCAGATGAAGCCCGCGCCAAACACCACGAGGCGGTGCGTCAGGGAGAGCGCGGCATCTACAAGGGCCTCACTTTTTGGTCGCCAAACGTTAACATCTTCCGCGATCCACGCTGGGGGCGCGGGCAAGAGACCTATGGCGAGGACCCTTATCTAACGAGCTGGATGGCGGTGGCGTTCGTGCAGGGCCTGCAGGGCGATCACCCGCGCTACCTCAAACTCGTCGCGACGCCGAAACATTTCGCGGTTCACAGCGGCCCCGAGCCCGACCGGCATCATTTCGATGCCCGCGTGGACGAGCGCGATCTCCGTGAGACCTATCTTCCTGCGTTTGAGGCCTGCGTCCGGGAAGCCAAAGCAGCGTCCGTGATGGGCGCCTACAACCGGACAAACGGAGAACCCTGCTGCGCCAGCCCAACACTGTTAGGGAAGATCCTGCGTGGAGAATGGGGATTTGAAGGCTACGTGGTCTCGGATTGTTGGGCGATCCGGGACATCCATCTGTATCACCGAGTCGTGCAGACTCCAGAGGAAGCGGCTGCCCTGGCGGTGGAAGCGGGCTGCGATCTGAACTGTGGGGACACCTTCCCAAGCCTGACTGCCGCAGTGGAGAAAGGTTTGATCTCCGAGGAGAGCATCAGCCGGGCTGTCAGGCGGCTTTTTACGGCTCGCTTTCGTCTGGGTATGTTCGATCCGCCTGAACTGGTCCCGTATTCCCGGATCCCGATTGATGTCAACGATTCACCCGAGCACCGCAAACTGGCACTCCGGGCCGCCCGCGAGTCGATCGTCTTGCTAAAGAACGATGACGGCATCCTGCCTCTTGCAAAATCTGTACGCTCGATCGCGGTGATTGGTCCAAACGCAGACGACGCCCTGGTGTTGCTGGGAAATTACAAAGGGACTCCATCCAAGGCCGTAACCCCTCTTGAAGGCATCCGGGCGAGCGTGTCATCCGAGACAGAAGTGCACTACGCCGCGGGGTGCGGAATTTTGGAGGAGATTGCGGGAGGGGAAGTTGACGCTCTGGCTGCAGTCGCCAAGGCGGAAGTCGTCTTGTTTGTGGGTGGGATCTCGCAGCTGATTGAAGGGGAGGAGGGCCAGTCCGAAGGGGTGACCGGCGGCCGCCGCACCCAAGCGGATAGAATCGACCTGGATCTTCCGGCCGTTCAGATGCAGTTGCTCAAGGCGATCCACCGGACCGGCAAGCCGGTGATTCTTGTCCTGATCGGAGGCAGCGCACTGGCGGTCAATTGGGCCGACCACCATGTCCCCGCCATCCTGGAGGCCTGGTACCCCGGAGAGGAGGGCGGCACGGCGATCGCCGATGTTCTATTTGGGGAATACAACCCGGGGGGACGCCTGCCGGTTACTTTTTACAGGTCCTNNGCCGGCCGGACATACCGTTTTTTCCGTGCACAGCCGCTCTACCCGTTCGGCTTCGGCCTTAGCTACACCCGCTTTGCCTATCTTGATCTCCGATTGAGCGCCGCGAGCATCAGACCGGATGAGGCGCTCCAGATCGAAGCCGAACTGGAAAACGTGGGAGATCGCGCTGGGGACGAGGTCGTGCAGCTGTACGTCCGAGACCTCGAGGCCTCCGTTCCGGTGCCGATCCACCAACTGCAGGGCTTTAAGCGGGTCCATCTGCGGCCCGGTGAGCGGACGACGGTACGCTTTGAACTGACCGCCCGTCAGCTTTCATTGATCGACGGTGCAGGGCGCCGCGTGGT
>JABAOD010002825.1_pt3 | contig 10637 bp, 7 predicted proteins | sample 7062151 | NCBI WGS metagenome assembly JABAOD01 (sample SAMN14538626, study PRJNA623070) | marine sediment metagenome | biome: marine biome [ENVO:00000428]; feature: marine pelagic biome [ENVO:01000023]; material: deep marine sediment [ENVO:00002113] | place: India: Gulf of Khambhat ...
GAGGCTCGAGCGGAAGCGACGACTTCACCGCTCGGAAGTAAGAGAGGCTCGGGAAGGCGGCCCGAGCGCAGCACGGCAGGCCAGCGATGCACCCATCAGCGCTATGCTCCAGTTGCGGCGAGGAGTATGCACTTCCCGATCGCGATCTGTGTCCCGACTGCCTGCGCGAGGAGAAGCAGGCCAGCCTGCTGGAGGAGATCCAGGCCGAACGCGATCGCCGCTCCCGGCTGCTGGGCGGCATGGCCGGCGGGACGTTTCAGCGCTTGAACGAGATAGTCAGCACGGCCATCACCGAGGAGCTGGGGCTGGACCGCTGCGCAGAGCTGGGCGCCGGCGGCCTCGAGTGCTTCTGTGACTACTGCAAGGCTTACTGGTCGCGGCTTCGAGAGGCCCAGAACGGCGGGTCGCGACCGAAGATCCTCCCGCGGCGACGCCCTGCCGCGTCGCGGCTGCGCCGGGCCGGCTGAAACACAGCCGCAACTCCCACCTTAGCAACCCGCACGCCCCACCTCTGTATTACGGGCCCGAGCCACGTCCCGGCCCCCTCACCCTGGGTAATAACGACACGCCAAACCTGTCGCGACTTGACTCACGCCTGAGCCGTGGGTGCGACTGCACTGAGCGGTGAGGATCGGCCCGGAACCCCACCCTCCAGGCCCGGGTAGTCTAGAGCCGACCGGCCAACCCCTGCCCCTCACCTCAACACCCGGTCCCAGTTGCGAGAGCTCGCGTCCTTCATCCTCATCCTCGTTCCCGCGGTCGTCGTCTGGTGGCTGGGACGGGCGCTGGCCCGCCGCGTCGACGACCCCGCCTTCCCCGAGCTGCGCTTCGCCCGGGGCCAGCGGATCATGCTGGCCGCGGTGGTCTGCGCGGTGGCCAGCCTGACGGTCAGCACGCGCTACCTGGCGTGGAAGCTTCTTCTCCTCGCGCTGGCCGTAATCGCCGCCGACTTCCCGGCGCGCCGCCGCATCTTCTCAGAGAGCTGGGGTCTGTTCGGCTACCTCTCGCACACGACTCGGGTCTGGCTGGGCTTTCTCGGACCCTGGCTGCTGCTGGCGCTGTTGCCGGCGCTAATCGGCACGGCCGGCGCCGNNGTGGGCCTCGCCTTGATCACGATGGTCTGGCACTACCTGAACGCGCGGATCCTTCCCCGCTTCGTCCGTGCGGTACCTCTTCAAAGCTCCGGACCGGACGCCGAGCTGGAGTCGGTGCTGCGCCAGGCGCGCTGCCCGGCTCCCGCTTTGCTGCGAGCGGACGCCCGGGGCGGGCACTGGGTGAACGCGAACGCCTTCGCGCTGCCCTCGCTGCAGCGCCCGGCGGTGCTGTTCACCGGCGGTCTGATCGAAGCGCTGACGCCCGGCGAAACGCGGGCGATCCTGGCCCATGAGGTGGCGCACCTCGAGTACTTCAACCGCAGACGCTTGCTCGTTAGAGGGCTGATCGTCACCACGCTCGCCGCCGTACCGCTGGTGGCCGTCATCGGTTTCGGTGCCGGGTCATCGGTGCTGTCGGTCATGGCCTGGGTCTGGCCGCTGGTCGTGTTGATCACTCTGGCGGCTCTGGCGGCGCGCAACCAGGCGCTGGAGCACGAGAGCGATCTGCGGGCTTTAGAGCTGGTGGGCGACCCCGAGCCGTTGATTTCCGGGCTGACCAAGGTCCACACGCTGCTGAAGATGCCGCGCCGCTGGCGAGCGCGGAGCGAGGGCCGGATGTCGCACCCGAGCCTGGCCCGGCGGTTGCGCGCGATTCGCGACGCCGCTGTCGCCCAGGGGTTGGCCGCTGACGTCAGCGAGCCGATCACCGAGCTGGTGGTCTGGTCGGCCGAGGCCGACAACGAGGCCGTCGTTCTCGACCGCGAGCGCTTGCACTGGCTGAACGGCGTGGATTCGGAAAGAACGGCGGACGTGGCGGAGTTGCTGAGCGCGGCCAGCGACCGCCGGTCCGTCCGCTACGACGACCTGCAGGACCTGCGACTGGAGGTCATGGGCCAGAAGCGGTACCTCACTGTCATCGATTCGCGCGGCGCGACGCAGAAGCTGGCGATCGGGGCGGCAGACGTCGAGCGGGTCAAAGCGGCGCTGGAGCGAGTCGACCTGAAGGTGCAGAGCACGACGCTGGAGGCGTCGCAGCGGCACGCCAGGGAGGCGACCCGGCAGCGGACGGCGCGCCTGCTCGCCCTGCTCGCCGGCTTACTGGCGTTGCTGCCACCCCTCTCGCTGCCATTCCTGGCCACCGCCCTCCTGGTGCTGGCGCGGCCCCGGCGTGTCACCCTGGCGGCGGCCGGCTTGATCGGGCTGGCGGCCGGCTTCCTGGCGCTCACTCGGGCGACCGGGTACTACGTCTACTCGGCGTCGACCCCGGTGATCATCCCCGTGGCGCAGGCACTGGCCGGCATGCTGCTTTTGCTGGCGGCGGGTCGAAGCGGAAGCGAACCCGATCGGTCGGCCACACGGCTGACTCTGGTGACGTTGGCGGTGCTGGGGCTGGTTTATCTCCTCGCCTGGCTTCTGCGGATTGGTGCCGCCCCGCCGCTGATGCAGACGCACCTTTGGGCCCGCCAGCAGCCAGGGCTGGCCCTGGCGCTCCTGGGCCTGGCAGCCGCCCTCTGGGTGGGTGGCGGCCGGCGTGCCCGCGCGCCGGCGCTGGTCTCGCTGGTGCTCGCGGGGGCCATCACCTTCCTGGGTTCGATGGTGTTCCGCCACGCGTGGGGCGACGATGCATTCGCCGTGCCTCAGACATCTCTGGTCACGAAGCCGTTGAGCGCGCAGGGGCTGTTGGACCTGAAGGTCGAGGGCTACGCGATGGCGCTGCGGCTCGCGCCGGCGGGCCTGGGCCACGCCGTTCAGGTGGGAGATTGGGACGGATACGACTCCTACCTTCGTTCCTCGACCTTTGTCGTGCATGTCGGCGAGGACGGATACGAAGCCGTCGAGGCCCTCGATCTGGCCTTTCTGGCCGGCGATCGTCTCGCCCTTCTGCGAAAAGCGCCGACCGGGAGGATTCAGCTCCAGATCGTGGCGGCGCCCGACCTCGAGCGGCCGGTCTACGACCACGCCCTACCGGAAGACGTCAGCGAGCCGGCACTGCGCGTCGATGCGGCGACCGATCGTTGGGAGGTGATCGACATCGACCGGATGAAAGACCGGTCCTTGATGCTCTCGGGCCAGTTTGGGTCGGGCGAGATCGCCGAATCACGACGGAGCTTTGCGGAGGAGGATGGCTCTTACGTCCGCGACGTGAAGCTGGGCGCGGCGGCCGGAGCGCTGGCCGTCCACACCTACTACGCCGACCAACCGCTGGCGCCGCTGTCGATGATGCTGGCACCGCTCGCGGGCTACGCCGCTACGCAGCGGCTGGAGCTGGTGGGAGCGGCCGGGCGTCACGCGTATGTCACGGCGCTGCTCCCCTGGTGCGCGGAACCGCTCTTAGGCGACACCCGGTTCGTCTGCGCAGCCAACGACATGGCCGCGGGCACGGGGCTCTGGTCGCTCGACGCCAACACGGGCGAGATACGGCCGCTCGGCAAGCTCAGCGGCGTCTACTATCAGGTGCAGCGCGTGAGCGGGGTGCGGGCCCGCGAACGCCTGTTGCTCGGCGGATCAAGCCCCGAGGCGCTTCTGGTCGATCCCGCCGGTGGCCACGTTTGGCCGCTCCAGGTGGAGGCGGCGGCCGGCGATGCGGAGAGGGCGGCGGAGGAGGAAGCGGGAAGCGACTGGATGCGGCGGGCGCTGGTTGGCACGTCCAGCTGGGGGCCGCGCTATCAAGCCGCGGCCCTCCGCGACGACCTGCTGGCGCTGTCGTTCCCCGACGCCGACTCATCGCGTATCGTGCTCTACCGCTTGGCCGGCGACACGCCCAGCCGCTAGACCTCCGCCCCAAACCGCTGAGTCGCGGCGCGACGCGGAAGAGGGGAGTGGCGGAAGTTTTTCGCGGCAGTCTTTCGCGCGATGCAAGCCGACGCCTGTGGCCAACGTTACGTCGCCGACCGGATCATCGCCCGGTTAAACCGGGAGTTCTCACTGGGCGGTGGGCACTAGCGCGCCGCCGGCTCTCCCTCGGCCTGCAGCGAAGCGTTCACCTGCTCGACCACGCTCTTGCTGCCCAAGTACAGCGGCGTGCGCTGGTGCAGCTCCTCGGGCTCGACCTCGAGGATGGAACGCGAGCCATCAGACGACAGGCCGCCCGCCTCTTCCACCACCATCGCCAGCGGCGACGCTTCGTAGAGCAGGCGCAGCTTGCCCTTGGGGCTATTCGCATCGGCCGGGTACATGAAGACGCCGCCGTACAGCAGCGTTCGGTGGAAGTCGGCGACCAGCGAACCGATGTAGCGGAGGCTGTAGCCGACGTCCTTCAACGCATCGACGGCCTTCTGCTGGCCGGGCGACCAGCGCTTGTAGTAGGCTTCGTTGACGCTGTAGATCTTCTTCCCCGGGTCGGGAATCTTGAGGTCGCGGTACGACAACAGGAACTCACCGATCGACGGCTCGAGAGTAAAGCCGTGCACCCCAGCGCCGGTGGTATAGACCAGGACCGTGGACGACCCGTAGACCACGTAGCCGGCGGCGAGCTGGCGGTGGCCGGGCTGGAGCAGGTCTTCGAGCCCACCGCGCTTCCCCTTGGAGATCTTTCGGTGGATCGAGAAGATGGTCCCGAGCGACACGTTGGCCTCGATGTTGGACGATCCATCGAGCGGATCGTGGAGCAGTACGTAGTTGCCGCAGGGGAACTTGTCCGGGATGGGGATCGGGTCGTCGACTTCTTCCGAGGCCATCACGCAGAGGTTGCCGGTGTGATCGAGTGCCTCGAACATCACCTGGTTGGCAAACTCGTCGAGCTTGCGGACGTCCTCGCCGTGGATGTTGAACTTGCCAGCGCTCCCCAGGATGTCGACCAGGCCGGCGCGATTCACCTCACGGCTGATGATCTTGGCCGCCAGCGCGATGTCGTAGAGAATGTTGGAAAAAGCCCCCGTCGCCTCGGGGTGGCGGCGCTCCTGCTCGACGATGTGCCGACTCAGCGTGACGACTGCTCCCTCTACCATTCGAGCCTCCTCGGGTGGGCGGCGGGACGTTCGACGCTGCACGCGCCGTGGGAGCGCGGCCTTTGAATCTACGATCGGTCGGCAGGTTCCGCGATAAGCGCGGCACGGTTCGGGCGGCCGCCGGCGCGCCGAGGCCCGGCGGCCGCTCGACACGAGCTAGGCGATTCCCTCCGGCTCGTCACCCGGATCGGCCCGATAGCGTGGGGCGCCGGCGCCGGCGGGCTCGGAGGGGGGCCGGGTGGCGGCACTGCCGCCGGCTCGCTCGCCGGCGATCTCCGAGTACCAGCGCCCGTGGTGCCGCTTCACGGCTTCCTCGGACATCTTGCCGGTCAGCCACGTCCAGCTCATCGGGTACTCTTCCGGGTGGAAGATCACGAAGAAGAAGTGCCAGACCAGCACGGCCAGCGTCGCCAGCCAGGCCTCGTAGTAATGAACCGTCTGCGCCGCCGGGACGATCCAACTGGGCAAGATCTTCACCGTCCACACCGGGAACCAGAGGATGAGGCCGCTGATGATCATGATCACGGTGCCCCAGATCAGCGCCCAGTACTCGGCTTTCTGCGAGTAGTCGTAGCGGCCGAACTCGACTTTCTTCTCGCGCCTCCAGATGTGGTAGCCGACGTTGTTGAACAGATCCTTGATGTCCTGCCACACCGGCATGATCGAGCGGAACTCGTCGCGGCCCCGCCTCGTCAGGAAGATGTAGTACATGTGATAGAGGCCCGTCACGATCATTACGACGGCGAAGATCCGGTGCAGGTCGCCCCGTACCCCCTCCGTCATCCCCAGGTCCGACAGCCAACGGACCCACCACGCTTCGGGAAACCGCAGGGCAAAGCCGGTGATGACGAGCACGACGAAGGCCACCGTGAGCAGCAGGTGCTGGACGATCTGCGAGCGATCGAACCGCAGGATCCAACTGCTGTTCTCTTCCTGCTTGCGGCGCTCGACCATGAAGAAGTTCATGATCATCAGGTTGTGCAGCACCATCCCACCGATGATTACCCCGATCAGCACAAGATAGAAGTTGCGGATGAAGCGATTGATCGGATTGGTCGCCAACGCCGTCGTCTCGTGCGTGTAACTGACCGCGAACTTCCGGTCCGCGTTCTTGTGGCACTGGCCGCAGGTGGCCACCAGGTTGGCCTCGTGGATCGTCGAGGCCGAGTCCACGGCCGGCAGCACCCGGTGAGCGGTGTGGCAATCGACACAGGTGGCGCTGGTTCCGTTCCCGCGCCGCGTCACCCAGCCGTGATAGCTGTCCACGTAGGAGCCGACCACACCGCCCTGCAGGTTATACTTCGCGATGATCACCGGGTCGTCGTGGCAGGGCCCGCACGTTTGGGTCGCCTGGTTCTTTGCGAACGTTCGCGCATCGGGATCGCCGTGCGAGAGGATGAGGTGCTCTCCATGGCAGCCGGTGCACGACGGACTGTCGTGAATCCCCGCCTTGAGCGCCCGGCCGTGGATCGAGCTGTCGTACTCCAGCTGGATGTCCGGGTGACACTGCCCGCAGGTGCTCGAAACGTTCCTCGGGTTGATGCTCGACGCCGGGTCGGCCGGGCCCCGCAGATCGTGAACGCCGTGGCAATCGGCACAGGAGGCCGCAACCGCGATGCCGCGCTCGGCGCCCTGGCCGTGAATCGACTGCGCGTAGGCGACGAACGACTGCGGGAGCTTGACGATCTGATCGGTCAGCAGCCCCGCCGTGCCATGGCACTCGGCGCAGGTTCGCGGCAGGCGCACCTTGTGCGTCTTCGACCGCGGGTCGCGGCTTCGAAGGATGTCGTGCGCGCCATGACAGCTGGCACAGGTCGGCGCCCGCGGGTTGCCCCGGCTCAGAGCGTAGCCGTGCAGGCTCTGCGAAAACGTCTGCTCGACGCCTTCGTGGCAGGGACCGCAGCTCGGCGACTCCAACTCCGACGCGTGCGGGAACTCGGAGTCCACGAGATCCTGGTGGCAGTTGACGCAGGAGAGGCCCAGCGTCCCGTGCACCGACCCCGCCAGCGTACTCTCTTGCACCACCAGCCGCTCCGCGTCCTCCAGCCCCTGGAACATCGACGCGGAGGAATGGCACATCAGGCAGGTGGCGTTGTCCTGGGCTGCGCTCATCGCGGGCGCACCGAGAATCAGCAACAGCGCCAGCGCGGTCGCTGCGGAAGAATGTCTATTCACCGTCATCACCCATGAACTTCAGGATCGGCACGTCCAAAAGCCGAGGGCAGTCCGAGGACCCTCCGGCGATAGACCGCTTGTCACGACCCCCAGGGGGTCCCCGCCCGCCGCTGAAACGAGCAAGTCCTGTGCCCCCTTCCGCCAGTCGATCGCCCCAGTCTATCCTGCCTTTCTGAGGCGCCCGACCTTCCGCCGACCCAAGAAACTCCGGCTTGGGGCACAATGCCCCAGGCGGACATGCCCGCGGCCGTGATGCCGCTCACACGACTAAGACGAACGGTTAGTCTTTAGAGGAAGCCTGGCCGCGCGAACCCAATCGGGGGTCACCGGAATCCCGCGCCGCAGGCAAACGAAAGCGACCCGGAGCTCCGTAGAGCTCCGGGTCGTGTCGTTTCACTTTATCAGAAACCTAGATGCGGAAGTTGATGCCCGCGGTGAGCGGCCAGACCCAGGCGTTGTCGGTGCCGATGACGTCTTTGTCGCTGAACGCGATGTCGCCCTGGGGGCTGATCACCACGTCGACCTGATCGGCGACCATGATGTAAATCTTCGCGCCGGCGTTGATCGCGAAGTACGTCTCGGTGTCAAAACCGGTGACGTCCACGTCGAACATCATCAAACCGAGACCGGCGTTCAGCATGACCCGCACCCGGCTATCCGGCTGGTTGTAGACCTCGTAGCCGCCCTTGGCCATGAAGTGATAGACGTTGACGTCCGGACCGCTGACGCCCGCCACATCGGCGCCCGAGTGGAAGCCGAAATCGGCCTCGACACCGATGTTCACCCGCGGGGCCACCTGGTACCAGAGACCGGCACCGAAGACCGGGCCCAGGTCCGCCGCATCGGCGATGTCGAACGTGGGCAGGGCGATCCCCCCGTGGCCCTCGATCATCACGCCACTGCCTTGCGCCGCGGCGCTCGTCGCCATCAGGCCGCTGGCAGCCGCGACGGTAATCAAATTTCGTAGCAGTCTCATTGCCTCTTCCCTCTCAATGTTGTGACCGTGCCGGCTCGTTCCCAGCCGGCTTATCCAACAGCGTGGCCCAAACTAGAGCCTTGTGGACCAGTTGTCAAGGCTGTGTCCAATTGCTCGGATCGGCTACAGTTGGACAAGAAACAAACGGCGGTCGCCATGGGCCTGGATTCGCTGGCCTGACTTCAACGTGAGCCGCTATACTTTGATGGGCGCAGGAAGAGAAGGAGCCCGAGACACATAATGTTTCGACCGGCCTATCTTTATCTGAGCAATGCCGAGCTGCACGATCGCGCCCGCCGCGCGGTGGCGAGCCTGGCCGACTGCCGCGCCTGCCCCCGCGACTGCCGGGTCAACCGGCTGGAAGACAAGTGGGCGGCGTGCAAGACCGGGCGCTACGCGGTGGTGAGCAGCTGCTTCCCGCACTTCGGCGAGGAGGACTGCCTGCGCGGCTGGAACGGCTCGGGCACCATCTTCTTCTCGCACTGCAACCTGCGCTGCGTCTTCTGCCAGAACTACGACATCAGTCAGGCGGTGAAGCCCGGCGGCGCTCACCCCGGCTCGCGGCCGGAAGAGATCGCGGCGATGATGCTCGACCTGCAGCGGCTGGGCTGCCACAACATCAACTTCGTCACGCCGGAGCACGTGGTGCCGCAGGTGATGGAGGCGCTAGCGACCGCGGTGGACCACGGGCTGACTCTTCCGATCGTCTACAACACCAGCGCCTACGATTCGCTGGAGAGCCTGGAATTCCTCGATGGGGTGGTCGACATCTACATGCCCGACTTCAAGTACTGGTCGGCGGAGACGAGTCGGCGCTACCTGAAGGCGGAGGACTATCCGGCGGCGGCCCGGGCGGCGATCAAGGAGATGCACCGGCAAGTCGGCCCCCTGCGACTGGACGCCGATGGGCTGGCGAAGCGGGGCGTGCTGATCCGCCACCTGGTCATGCCGGGCGGCCTGAACGAGACGCGCGCGATACTCGAGTGGATCGCCGAGGAGCTGGGTCCGGACACGTTTGTCAACATCATGGACCAGTATCGCCCGGCGGGTCGGGTCTCGGGTGACCAGTACGGCGAGATCAATCGCCGGTTGTCGAGGGCTGAGTACGATGAGGCGCTGGAGATCGCGCGTGAAGTGGGACTCACCCGTCTGGACGAGCGGCGGATGCAGGCTCGGGCGCTACGCCGTCTCCTCCAGCTTTGACGGGGCCGTTCCGCCCGGTTGCTCGACACGCGCGACCGCTTCCGACGACAGCCCCAGCAGCTTGAGACTGACCGCCGCGAGATGCTCGCCCATCAACTTCTCTTCGTTGAGCAGCACTTCCGCCCCGCTTTGCATCAGCTGAAAGGCGAACTGCGCGTAGCGGGCTCGGGCCACCACCAGCAAGTCGGGCCGTAGCCCGCGCGCAGCGGCGATGACCGCGGCCGCGGTCGCCGGGTCGGGAATCGTCACCACGAGAGCACGGGCCGACATGATCCCGGCGTGCCGCAGGATCTCCTCCTGCGACGCGTCGCCGTACTCGATGTAGGTGCCCCGGGCCGCGGCCGTCTTGACGGTGCGCGGGTTCAGCTCGAGGACCAGATAGGGCGTCCCCACATCCTGCAGCGCTTTCACGACCCGTTGTCCGGTGGGTCCGCAGCCGACGATGATGACATGGTCCGCGTGCGGTGCTTCGAGCTTTTCATCGTGCGCCGGCGTCACGGCGCCCCAGGTCAGCTTCGAGGCCAGTCGGTTCCCCACTGAGATCAGGTAAGGCGCGAATAGAAGCGTCACCACGGCGCCAGAGATGACGAGTCGAAATACATCGGCACCGATGAGCTGGAAACGGCTGCCCTCGTCGGCGACGACGAAAGACAGCTCGCCGATGTGCGCCAGCGTCCAGCCCGAGACCAGCGCCGTTTGCAGCGGATAGCGCAGTAGCCGGACCACCGTTCCGGCGATCAGAGCCTTCCCGAGAACGATCGCCAGGACCAGCCCGATGAGCGGCAGCGGNNCATCCCGATCGAGACGAAGAACAGGGCGAGAAAGCCGGCTCGCAGGGGCCCGATCTCGGCCCGCATCTGGGCGGCGTATCGGCTGTCCGCCAACACGACGCCGGCGGCAAAGGCCCCCACCACTTCGGAAAGCCCCAGGGCGTGCGCGGCCCAGGTTCCGCCGAGGCAGAAGACCAGCGCCAGGATGATGAACAGCTCGCGGTTCCGGACCTCGGCGGCCCAGTTGAACAGCACAGGAAGCAGCGAGCGCGCGAGCACGAAGAGCGCCGCCACCAGCAGGGCGCCGCGGACGAGAGCGCCGCCCAGCTCGCGATAAACGTCCATGCCGGCACCGCCGCCCGCCAGCGCCGGGATCACCAGCAAGCACGGGATCACAGCCAGGTCCTGCATCAGCAGGATGCCAACGGACACGCGGCCGGAGACGCTGTCGATCTCGGCGCGATCGGCCAGC
>JABAOD010027916.1_pt2 | contig 10635 bp, 10 predicted proteins | sample 7062151 | NCBI WGS metagenome assembly JABAOD01 (sample SAMN14538626, study PRJNA623070) | marine sediment metagenome | biome: marine biome [ENVO:00000428]; feature: marine pelagic biome [ENVO:01000023]; material: deep marine sediment [ENVO:00002113] | place: India: Gulf of Khambhat ...
CGACACCGTCCACGGCGGCGAGCTCGTCGCGCAGCTCGGCCAGTGCCGCCAACCCCGCGGGCTCGGCGAAAGTCGACCCGGAGGTCAGCGACACGATCACGTTGATGGGGTCTGCCGATGCGTACTTCTCTTGAAGCTCCTTGAACGCCTCTCCGGTCGGGTTGCCCTCGAGCACGAACGAGGCCACGTCGGCGTTGAAGTCCATCCGCAGCAGCATCGCCAGGCTGGCAACCGTGATCACCGCGGTCACGGCCAGGATGCGCCTCGCATGCCTCACGATGATCCCGGCGATCCGGTCCACGGCCACCTCCTGGACAGGAGGCTACGGCATGAAGCGGCGATCTCGTCAGATGGCGCCGCCGCGCCACAGACCACCTACCCGGCGGCCGCCGCCTGCGCCTCGGCGAGGGTGAACGCACCTTCGTAGAGAGCCCGCCCCACGATTGCCGCCTCCACCCCGAGAGCGGCGAGCTCCCGGACGTGATCGAGGCTGCCCACGCCCCCGGAGGCGATCACGGCCATGCCGGGAGTCGCCGCCGCCACCTCCGCCAGCAGGCCGTAGTCGGGCCCGGCGCCGGTCCCGTCGCGGGCGATCGCGGTCACCAGTGCCTGCGCGACCCCGGCGGCTCTCAGGCCGGCAAGCACGGTCGCGAGATCCCGCCCGCCGTCCCGCCATCCTGCCCCCTCGGCCCGCCCGGATCGCACGTCCACGGCCGCCACGATCCGGCCGGCGCCGGCCGCGGCGACCATTGCCGCCAGCAAGTCCGGCTCCCACACCGCGGCCGTCCCGACAACGGCCCGCGCCGCTCCGGCGGAGAGCACGGATGCCACCGCCGCCACGGTCCGCAGGCCCCCGCCGGCCTGAAACGGCACCCCGGCCCCCGCCAGCCTGGGCCACAGGCCGTCGTCGACCACTCCGGAGCGGGCCCCCGCCAGGTCGACGACGTGCACCAGCGACGCGCCTGCCTCCCCCCAACGGCGCACGGCCGCGACAGGATCCGCGCCATAGTCGGTGACCGTGTCGTAGTCGCCGCGCAGCAGGCGTACGACGCGGCCGTCGAGCACGTCCACGGACGGGATGATCTGCACGCGGTCCCTCCAGAGAGAATCGAGTCTTGCGCACGGGCCCGCCGGCCCCTACGCTATGGTTCACCTTGCTAACGTTTTAGCAGGCTAAAACAATAATACGTAAAAACCGATCGACAGACCGAACCACCGATACGAGAGCAAGAACATGACGACGGCCGCAACCGAAGACTGGACCAACGAAGACACCGACGCCCTGTTCGAGGCGATCCTGGCGTTGGAAACGCAGGAGGAGGCCGAAGCATTCTTCCGCGACCTGTGCACGCTGCGCGAGCTGGACGAGTTCGCGCACCGCTGGGCCGTGGCCCGGCTCCTCGCACGAGGTCTCCCGTACCGCGAGATCGCCAAGGAGGCCGGCTCGTCCACGGCAACCGTCACCCGGATCAACCAGTGGCTGCAGCACGGCACCGGCGGGTACCGCCTGCTGCTCGACCGGCTCGGGCTCATCCCCGAGGAGGAGTCGTGAGCGGTCCGGCGCTTCGCCTCGCTGTCCCCAACAAGGGCCGCCTCCAGGAGCCGACGCTGGCGATGCTACGCGACGCCGGGCTGCGGTTCGAGAAGACCGACCGCGCGCTGACCGTGCCGGTGGCCAACGTCAGCCTGGAACTGCTGTTCGTCCGCACCGAGGACGTCGCCGAGATGGTCGCCGACGGGGTCGCCGCCCTGGGCATCACCGGCGTCGATCTCCTCGAGGAGGCCGGCCTCGACCTCGAGACCACCGCCGAGCTCGGGTTCGGTAGGTGCCGGTTGGTGGCGGCGGTCCCCAAGTCGTCGGCGGCTGCAAGCATCGAGGACCTGGCCGGGCTGCGGGTCGCCACCGCCCATCCCAACGCTACGGCGGGCTTCTTCGCCCGCAAGGGCGTCGACGTCACGCTCGTGCCGCTGCGCGGCTCGGTGGAGGTGGCGCCCAAGCTGGGCTTGGCCGACGCCATCGTGGACCTGGTGTCCAGCGGCAGCACTCTGCTGGTCAACGGCCTGCGCCCGGTGACGACCCTGCTGGAATCGCAGGCCGTGCTCGTCACCCGACCTGGCGCCGCCCGGGAGGCCGGGGTCGCCCAGGTCGTCACCATGTTCCAGGCGGTCACGGCCGGCCGCCGCAAGCGGTACCTACTGATGAACGCTCCCGCCGCGGCCGTCCCGGCCATCGAGCACATCATCCCGGGCCTCGAAGCTCCGACCGTCGTCCCGCTCGCCCACGACGGCATGGTCGCCGTCCATTCGGTGGTCGACGCCGGCGAGTTGTGGGCGGTGCTGCCCGAGCTGAAGGCTGCCGGCGCCAGCGGGATACTGGTGCTGGCCATCGAGCAGATGATCCCGTGATGCGGCGCGTCGTGCTCGCCGAACTCGACGCCGCCGGGCTCCGGGGGCTGCTGCGCCGCTCCGCGGTGCCCGACCCCGACGTCCGGGCGGGCGCCACCAGCATCGTCGCCGACGTCCGGGCCCGCGGCGACGCCGCCGTCGACGACGCCGCCAACCGCTACGGAGGCGGCCGACAAGGGCCCCGCCGGGTCGCCCGCGACGAGATGGAAGAGGCGTGGGCGTCGCTCGACGACGACCTGCGTGCGGCCGTCGAACACGCCGCCGGCAACATCCGCCGCTTCCACGAGGCCCAGCAGCCTGCCGACTTCGAGATGGAAGTGGAGCCGGGCGTCACCGTCGCCCGGCGGTGGGCGCCGCTGCGACGAGTCGGCGCCTACGTACCGGGAGGCGCCGCCGCCTACCCGTCGACGCTCTTGATGACGGTCATCCCGGCCCGCATCGCCGGAGTCGCCGACGTCGTGGTGGCGAGCCCGGCCGATGCCTCCGGACGGCTCTCCCCCGCCCTCCTGGGCGCCGCGGCACACCTCGACGTCGAGGAGATGTATGTGATGGGCGGCGCTCAGGCGGTTGCGGCGCTGGCGCTCGGCACCGAAACGATCCCGGCCGTCCAGAAGGTGGTCGGGCCGGGGAACGCCTGGGTGACGGCCGCCAAGCTGGCCGTGTTCGGAGAGGTCGACATCGACCTGCCGGCCGGACCCAGCGAGGTGGTGGTGGTCGCCGACGGCAGCGCCGATCCCACGCTGGCGGCCGCAGACCTGCTCTCCCAGGCCGAGCATGGGCCCGACTCGCCCGCTGTGCTCGTGACGGCAGACCCGGACCTGCTGGACGCCGTGCTGGCCGAGATCGAGCGGCTGCTCCCGGCGCTGGAGCGACGGGTGGTGCTGGCGAAGGCCCTCGCCGATCACGGGCTCGCCGTACTCGCCCCCGACCACGAGGCCGCCCTCCGCTTCGCCGCCGAATACGCCCCCGAGCATCTCACACTGCTGACCGAAGACGCCGCGGGTGATGCCGGCGCCCTGACGGCGGCCGGATCGGTCTTCGCCGGGGCGTGGGCTCCCGAGCCGGTCGGCGACTACGCCAGCGGCGCCAACCACGTCCTGCCCACGGGGGGGCTGGCGGCGGCGATGAGCCCGCTGGGCGTGGAGAGCTTCGGTTCGTGGCGCCAGGTGCAGACGCTCACCGAAGCCGGCCTGGCGGCGCTGCGGCCCACGATCGGGGCGCTGGCGACCGCCGAGGGCCTCACCGCCCACCGGCTCGCCGTCGAGGTCCGGTTCGGAGCAGGCCCGTGACCGGGGTTCCGGTCTACCAGTGGCAGCCCAGCACGGCGGAGATCGCCCGCCGGGCCGGGATCCCCGAGGAGGACGTCGTCCGCTTCGACCACAACACGTCGCCCTATCCGCCGGACTGGGCCCCGAGCGTGGCCGGCCGCGCCGCCGGAGGCCTCAACGAATACCCGGCCGCCGACTACACGCCGCTGCGGGAAGCCGCCGCGGCCCGCGCCGGCGTACGGCCCGAGCAGGTGGTGCCCGGCGCCGGCGCCGACGAGTTGATCATCCTCGCCGCCGCCGCCTTCCTCGAACCCGGAGCCACCGCCGTTGCCGACTCCCCCACCTACACGCTGTACCGGATAGCCAGCCTGCACCGGGACGCCGAGTACCGCACGGTGGAACGGCGAGCTCCCGACTTCGAGTTGCCCGTAGCCGAGCTGGAGGCGCTGGCCGCGACCGCCGACGTCCTGTGGCTGTGCCAGCCCCACAACCCGTCGGGCCGCCGCGATCTCGACGACGACCTCCACGTCCTGATCACCGCCACCCGGGGCGTTGCGGTCGTCGACGCCGCCTACGCCGAGTTCATCGCCGACCGCTGGGCACCGTNNCCGAGTTCATCGCCGACCGCTGGGCACCGTGGCTCGAGCGGCACGCCAACCTCGTCGTGCTGCACACTCTGTCCAAGGGCTTCGGCCTGGGCGGCATCCGCGTCGGCTACTCGCTCTCCAGCCCCGAGCTGGCCGCTCGCCTCCACGGCGTCCGCCCCCCGGGCAGCATCTCCACCGTATCGGCCGCGCTGGCCGTCCGAGCGCTCCAGGACCCCGACCTCCCCGGCCTGCCCGTCGATCAGGTCGTCGCGGAGCGAGCCCGGCTCGCCACGCGCCTGGCCGACCTGGGCCTGCGGGTCCTGCCTTCCGAGACCAACTTCCTGCTGTGCGAGGTCGGTGCCGGCGCCGCCGAGGTCGAGGCTCGCCTCATGGCCGAGGGTCTCGTCGTGCGCTCGTTCGCGACCGGGCCGCTCGCCGAGTACCTGCGCTTCACGGTGCGCAGCCCCGACGAGGACGACCGCCTCGTCGCAGCCCTGGAAAGGAACCTGACATGAGCCGCACGTCCGAGCAGCACCGCAAGACCGCCGAGACCGAGGTGCGGCTGACGGTCGACCTCGACGGGACCGGGCGGGCCGACGTCGCCACCGGAGTGGGGTTCTTCGACCACCTGCTGACCTCCCTCGCCCATCACGCCCTGTTCGACCTGACGGTGGCCACCACCGGCGACCTCGAGGTCGACGACCACCACACCGTCGAGGACACGGCGCTCGTGCTGGGCGCGGCGCTGGCCGACGCCCTCGGCGAGCGGGCCGGCATCCAGCGCTTCGGCGACGCCGCCGTTCCCATGGACGAGGCCGTCGCCAGGGTCGTCGTGGATGCCGGCGGGCGACCCTACGCAGTGATCGCCATGGAGTTCCGCGGCGACCGCATCGGCACCCTCTCCACCCAGATGATCCCGCACGCACTCGAGGCGCTGGCGAGGTCCGCCGGGATAACGCTGCACGTCGAGGCAACGGGCCGCAACGACCACCACGTCGCCGAGGCGGCCTTCAAGGCCCTCGCCCGCGCGCTGCGCGCCGCCGTCGCCCCCGACCCGCGCCGGGCGGGCGTGCCGTCCACGAAAGGGACGGCATGACCCGCGTGGTGGTGATCGATCATGGCGCCGGGAACCTCGTGTCGGTGGCGCAAGGGCTGGCGGCGGCCGGCGCCGACGTGGCCGTGGCGGAGACGCCGGAGGGTCTCGCCGGGGCCCACGGTGTCGTCCTGCCCGGCGTGGGTGCCACGGGGGCCGCGATGGCCCGGCTGACCACGGCCGGCTTTCCCGAGCCTCTCGCCGCCCTCGACGTGCCCCTGCTCGGGATCTGCGTGGGGCTGCAGCTCTTCTTCGACGGCAGCGACGAGGACTCCGAGCCCTGCCTGGGCTTCATTCCCGGCCGGGTTCGCAAGCTCGCAGCCGCCCCCCGCCTCCCCCACATCGGCTGGAACGACGTCGAGCTCGGGGCCGACCCGCTGTTTGCGGGCCTCGGTGCCAGCCAACTCTTCTACTTNNGTCGAGATGACCCGCCCAGACCCCCTCTTCGCAGGCATCCCCGACGGCACCCCGTTCTACTTCGTCCACAGCTTCGCCCCGGACCCCGTCGATCCTGCCGTCGTGCTGGGCAGGGCCCACCACGGCACCGACTTCACGGCGGCCGTGCGGTCAGGCAACTTGGTAGGCGTGCAGTTCCACCCCGAGCGGAGCGGCCGCGCCGGCCTCGCCGTGCTCGCCAATTTCGTGGCCCTGTGCCGCGAGCCGGTGGGAGTGGCCTGATGCTGCGCAAACGCGTGATTCCGTGCCTCGACGTCACCGCCGGCCGGGTCGTCAAGGGCGTGCGGTTCGTGGACCTCGTCGACGAGGGCGACCCCGTCGAACTGGCGCGTCGCTACGCCGCCGAAGGTGCCGACGAAATCGTCTTCCTGGACATCGGCGCCTCCCCCGAGGGACGAGACACGATGCTCGACGTCGTCCGCCGCACCGCCTCCCAGGTGTTCGTGCCGCTCACCGTCGGCGGCGGAGTCCGCAGCGTCGACGACATGCGGGCGGTCCTGCGGGCGGGAGCCGACAAGGTCTCGCTGAACACCGCCGCTGTCAGGGACCCGGACCTCATCGCGCGCTGCGCAGCGGCGTTCGGCACCCAGTGCGTGGTCCTCGCCATCGACGCCCGCTCCGACGGCACCGGTTCATGGGAGGTGGTCGTCAACGGCGGTCGCACGCCCACCGGGCTGGATGCCGTGGAGTGGGCCCGGCGCGGCACCGCGCTCGGGGCAGGCGAGATCCTGCTCACGTCCATGGACCGCGACGGCACCAAGGACGGGTACGACACCACGCTGCTGGCGGCGGTGTCCGGCGCGGTCACCGTTCCCGTGATCGCCTCCGGGGGGGCCGGCACGGTGGCCGACTGCGTCGCGGCGCTCCAGGACGGCCGGGCGGACGCCGTGCTGGCCGCGTCGATCTTCCACCGCTCCGAGGTCTCCATCGCCTCGCTCAAGGAAGGCCTGGCCGCCGCCGGTCTCCCGGTGCGGCTGGAACCCTCATGACGCCCGACGACCTCTCATACGGAGCCGGGGGCCTCGTGCCCGCCGTGGTCCAGGACTGGGTCACGGGCCGGGTCCTCATGCTCGGCTATCTCGATCGGGAGGCGGTGGCCGCCACCATCGAGACCCGACAGGTGCATTTCTGGTCCCGGTCCCGCCAGGAGCTGTGGCGCAAGGGCGCCACCAGCGGCAACACCCTCGAGGTCGTCGACATGGCAGCCGACTGCGACGGCGACGCCGTGCTGATCACTGCCCGGCCCGCCGGCCCGACCTGCCACACCGGAAGGGTCTCCTGCTTCGGCCGTCCGGACGAGGTCCGCGGCCAGGGCTTCGCCCGGCTCGAGCCGCTCTGGGACACGATCCGCAGCCGGGCGGCGGAGCGCCCCGCAGGCAGCTACACCGCAGAGCTGATCGACGGCGGCGTCGACGCCGCCGCTCGCAAGCTCATCGAGGAGGCCGCCGAGGTGGTGCTGTCCGCCAAGAACCACGCCGCGGGCGACGAGCCCGCCGACCGGGTCGCCGGCGAGGCCGCCGACCTCGTCTACCACCTGCTGGTGCTGCTCGCCGAGCGCGCCATCGAGCCGGCTGCGGTGCTCGGCGAGCTCGGCCGCCGGGCCGGGTCCGCCGGCCCGGTCAGCCGCAGCTGAGGCCGCCGGAGAACCAGGCCCCTATCTCGGCGAGCTGCGCGGCGTTCTCGAGGAGCTGATTCTCCAGGTCCTCGATCGCCTGCTCCGACAGCGCCCATCCGAACGGCGCCTGGACCCCCGGGTGGGCGCGGGTGGTGAGGAACGCGTATTGGTCGACCGAGTACCGGAACTCGCGCGGCTTGTCCTCGCCCACGGTCACGGTCCCGCCGGGGAGACCGAGCGGGTCGTCGAATGGCAGCGCGGCGTTGATGCGGGCATTCTTGACGAGGCCGTCCCGGGCGTCGCTCCGCGCCGGCGCCAGCCACTCGTTCGGCAGGGACGGGTCGAGGCTCTGCGCACCCGGTGGCCGGTACCCGTTCTCGAGGTGGATCATGAACGGCACGATGCACGCCGAACCTGCCGCATGCCGGTTGTACGTCTCGATCATCGGCGCCACCGCGTCCCAGAGCTGAAACGCGGTCAGCGTGCCCGACAGCTCCAGGTTGCCTCCATCAGTCACGTAGGCCTGCTCTCCTTGTGGTGGCCGCAGCGCCGACCCGGCGCAGCGGTCGATCCGACCCGGCGGGCTGACTGCCGGAAACCGCGCCGAGAGCAGCGCCGCCGTGGACAGCCGAACATCCTGGTCCTCGCACAGGAAGTCGACGAGATCGCGGGTCTGCGCCAGCGCCCAGGCGCCCCGCGGCACGGCGAGCGTGGTCGGCGCCGGCCGGTAGTCCGCCTCGAAAGCGTCCAGCGACGTGCAGTCGTCGAATATGTACTTGCCGCCGTCGTCCTCCACGACCACCTCGACGCCGGCGTCGAGGACCGACGCGTTGAAACGGCACGCATCGGTGTGACTGGTCCCGTTGAGGACCAGCAGCGGCACGTGACGGTTGTCCCGCCAGGATCGGAACAGTCCCTGTCCGAGCAGGCCATCGGCGCCGGAGCCGGCCCACGCCGCTTCCCAGGCCCGCTCGGTCACAGTGGCCCGGTCGTCGGGCCCGTCGACGTAGCCGAACAGACTCAGCGGCACGTCGACGAAGAGGAGCTGGCTGACGGTGGGAGCCAGGAAGTCGGCGCCGAAGGCCGCCCGCACCCACTTCGGGGCGATCTCGTGGTGCTCCTTGCCGCTGAGGTAGGCGGCGTACTCGGCGAAACCGAGAGAGCCGCCGGAGATCCCCGAGAGGGCGAACAGCGAGTCGCTGAACTCGTACGGGTCGCCGCCCAGGGCGCCGTTGCGCCGGCAGAGATCGACCGCGGTGCCGTCGACGGTCGCCGGGGCCTCCACGTAGCCGTCCGGCTCGAAGATGCAGTCCATCGCCAAAGCGGTCCACGCCCCCGCCCTGATGCCGCCGCCCCACGCCGATACGAAGACCATCGGAACGGCGCCGCGGCGCCGGCCGTCGAGCAGGTCGTTGGCCGCCAGCCACCGGCACAGAGCATCCTCCATGTCGATGCGGCTGGGGCCGGACGGCAGCGCCGCATCGCACAGCCCCGGGACTTGCCCGGCGTGCGCGTCGAACGGGGCGGCAGCCGTGGCCGCCAAGTCGCCTGCGGCTGCGATCCGGACGTCGTGGTAGGTCGGCTCCCGCAGGACGGGAATCTGGGCAGCGAGAACCCAGACGGCCAGCAACGCGAAGACCGGGAGCCGGTTCACCCCCAGGTGGCTCAGGAGCCGGGGCGGGCGGGTGCGCTCGGCGAAGATCGTGGCGACGAGAGCGACGGCGGCGAACGAGGTCACCCATAGGCTCGCCACGCCCACCGTGCCCAGCAGCGGCGCCGCTGCGAGCGGCTTCCACACCAACCAGAGCCCCATGAGGAGATACACCACCGCCGAGACCGAGCCGAGCTGTTTGGCCTCCCGCGACCAATCGAGGCCGCCGCGCGACTTGTCGAAGGCGAACTCCTTCAGGCCTGCGAACCAGCCGCCGCCCCACCGCAACGGGAAGTAGTCCGCGTCGTAGAGGTAGTAGGCCGCCGCCGAGGCGACCAGCGCCAGCGTGGCGGCCAGCAGCAGCCAGTTGGCCGAGATGGCAGGGAGATCCCGGAGTTCGTCGCCGAGGCCGGTCATCCAGGCTGTCCATAGGGCCACCGGAGGGACGACCGCCAGGGCGAGGAGAACGGTGAACGCCCGCCTCCGCTCGTGCTGCGTGCTCGCCCGATGGTGACCCGGCGCCGTCGGATCCACCCGCAGGGACCTCACCACGGCGAAGAGGCCGGTGGCGACCGTTGCGACGATGAGCAGCACCGGCACGATGATGTCGCCGACCACGGCGGCGGTGGTGGCCGCGCGCTCTCGCTTCACGACCATCGTCGGGATGGCGGCGTTCAGCGCCGCCAGGCCCAGGGCGCCCACGGCCGCCGCAGCCAGGAACCGAGGCAGGAAGTGCGGAATGATCCGTCTCGGCCAGCGCGGCGGCGGCGGATCCTCCGGCGGGTCCGGCGTCGGCAGCGCCGCCGACGTCACGAAGAAGAGAAGCACGATCGCCGCCGGCACGAGGAGGCCGAGGCCCACCCGGTCGGGAAGGACCGCCCACACGATGGTCTGGCCGGCGGCTGCCGCCAGGAACGACGCCCCGACCCTGCGGCGCAGCTTGAGTGCCGCAGGGGCGTCCACCTCGTAACGCCGGAAGCCCTCGGTGACCCGCCGATACACCCACAGCCCGAACATCCACAGCGCCACCGAGAGGCCGGCGACGAAGTAGAAGGCCGCCGCCAGCTGCACGACGCTCCAGCGCCGGATGGCGTCCGGGATCTGGTCGAGCAGGCCCAGCGCCAGCGCTCCGGCCACCAAGAGGAAGATGACCAGCGGCACCCGCATCGCCACCAGGCCCCTGAAGACGGCGCGGGCGTCTTCGCTCAGGCCGCGGCCGTCGAGACGGGACTCGGCCGGCTGAGCCGCCACCCGCACGTAGACCACCGTTGCGGCCAGGAAGCCCACCGAGAGCCACTTGACGGAGGTCAGGACTCCGATCGGCGAGCCGAGGCCCGTCCACCCTGCGGCATAGGAGATTCCGAACAGCAGGTTCTCTGCGACGTCCGTCAGGAAGAACACCACCAGCAACGGCGCCGTCCAGCGCAGCGTCTTCGCCCACCGCCCGGTGTACGCGGCCAGGGATCGGCCGTCGGGTGAAGGCGGCTCGGGGATGAGCGGCACGGCGGTCGGCGGACCTCGCCGATCCTCGGCGGGCCGCAGTGCACTCTCCGCCTCGA
>JABAOD010000550.1_pt1 | contig 10633 bp, 11 predicted proteins | sample 7062151 | NCBI WGS metagenome assembly JABAOD01 (sample SAMN14538626, study PRJNA623070) | marine sediment metagenome | biome: marine biome [ENVO:00000428]; feature: marine pelagic biome [ENVO:01000023]; material: deep marine sediment [ENVO:00002113] | place: India: Gulf of Khambhat ...
ATCTTCATCACCACCACCGGCAACAAGGACGTCATCCGCATCGAGCACATGCGCGAGATGAAGGACATGGCGATCGTCGGCAACATCGGCCATTTCGACAACGAGATTCAGGTCGCCGCGCTGAAGAACCACAAGTGGACCAACATCAAGGAACAGGTGGACATGATCGAGATGCCCTCGGGCAACCGCATCATCCTGCTGTCCGAAGGCCGTCTGCTGAACCTTGGCAACGCCACCGGCCACCCGTCCTTCGTGATGTCGGCCTCGTTCACCAACCAGGTGCTGGCGCAGATGGAGCTGTGGCAGAAGGGCGACGAGTACAAGAACGAGGTCTACGTGCTGCCCAAGCACCTGGACGAGAAAGTCGCCCGTCTGCATCTGGCGCGGATCGGTGTGAAGCTGACCGAGCTTCAGAAGGATCAAGCGGATTATATCGGCGTGAAGGTCGAAGGCCCGTATAAGCCCGAGCACTATCGTTATTGAACCGACCTAATCCGGAAAACAAAAACGCCGCCCAATGCAGGGCGGCGTTTTCTTTTTGCGTTTCGTCAGATTACAGATCTTCGCCAAACCCGAAAGTTTCGGTGACATAGTCGATGTCCTTGTCGCCGCGGCCCGACAGGTTGATCAGGATCGACTTGCCCGGGTTGTTCTTGGCTTCACGCATGGCGAAAGCCACCGCATGGGCCGATTCCAGCGCCGGGATGATGCCTTCGTGGCGCGACAGAGCAAAGAAGGCGTTCAGCGCTTCCTTGTCGTCGCAGGCGGTATAGTTGGCCTTGCCGGTACGATAGAGGTGAGCGTGTTCAGGTCCAACACCCGGATAGTCCAGACCCGAGGCAACGGTGTGCACCGGTGCCGGCTCGCCCGCGTCGTCTTTCAGAACCATGGTGCGGAACCCGTGGATGTCGCCGTCTTCGCCATAGGTAATGGTTGCGGCGTGCTCGCCCAGTTTAGACGAGGTGCCAAGAGGCTCGACGCCGTAGAGGGCGACATCCTCATCATCGATGAAGCCCGAGAACAGGCCCATCGCATTCGAACCGCCCCCGACACAGGCAGCGACCATGTCGGGTAGCTCTCCGGTCATTTCCAGGAACTGCTCGCGGGCTTCGATGCCAACGATGTGCTGGAAGTCGCGGACCATCATCGGGAACGGGTGCGGGCCTACGACCGAGCCAATCGCGAACAAGGCCGTGTCAGCCTGCGGGACATAGGATTGGAAAGCACTGTCCACGGCCTCTTTCAGCGAGCGACCGCCGAAGCCCACCGGCACAACCTCTGCGCCAAGCAGCTTCATGCGGGTGACGTTCGGGGCTTCTTTTTCAATGTCGATCTCGCCCATGTGAATCTCGCAATCCATGCCGAAATAGGCGGCCGCCGTGGCCAGCGCCACGCCGTGCTGACCGGCACCGGTTTCAGCCATCAGCTTGGTCTTGCCCATGTGCTTGGCCAGAAGCGCCTCGGCCATGCAGTGGTTCAGCTTGTGCGCACCGGTGTGGTTCAGGTCTTCGCGTTTGGCGTAGATCTGGGCGCCGCCGCACATGTCGGACAGGTTCCTGAAATACGACACCGGAGTCGGGCGGCCTTGGAAATGTTTTCGGATATAGCGCAGGTCACGGATGAATTCCGCCGACTTCGAGATCTTCTCATAGGCCTCGCGGATTTCCTTGAAATGCGGCTCCAGCGGGGGCGGCAGCATCGCGCCGCCGTAGTCACCAAAAAATCCGTCCTTGTTGGGTGTCGACTTCAGATAGGATGCCATTCTGTCTCGTCCTTTGTATTCAAATCTCGCGGAGTGAACGGCCTTTTGACGTCAAGAGCAAGAAAAAACCGACCGGTTGGTTGAGTTAGTGGTTTTCGGGGGTCCTGTACAGTCACCAAGGCTTGGATCGCCGGGATTTGCTCGGGATTGAACTGTCGCAAGCGGTGAAGTGGATTCGGCATGGAATCCCCTGCGCGAAGGAGGTACAGGAAAAGACACGTGCTTTTATCCAGAGGACAGCCCGATGTTTTCCGATCTCCCGACTCATGCTCCTGACAAAATCCTGCAGCTTATGCAGATGTTCCGAGAAGATCCCCGCGCCGAGAAGATTGACCTTGGTGTAGGTGTCTACAAGAACGCGCAAGGTGTGACTCCGATCATGCGAGCGGTGAAGACGGCGGAAAAACAGCTGTGGGAGGCCGAAACCTCGAAGTCCTATGTGGCTTTGGCAGGTGCGCCAGAATACAACGACGCGATGATCTCGCTGGTTCTGGGCGACGCTGTGGCTCGCGACCAGGTGGCAAGTGTCGCGACTCCGGGTGGTACCGGTGCTGTTCGACAGGCGTTTGAGTTGACGAAGCTGGTAAATCCCAACGCGACTGTCTGGTACTCGAACCCAACCTGGGGCAACCACGTCAGCATTCTGAAATACATGGGCGTGTCACATCAGGCGTATCGGTATTTTGACGCGGCCTCCGGTACGGTTGATTTCGACGGTATGATCGCAGATTTGAACGGCGCGAAGCCGGGCGATGTCGTACTGTTGCACGGCTGCTGCCACAACCCGACCGGCGCCAACCTGACCGCAGAGCAATGGCAGGTCGTGGTCGACACGCTGCTGGCGAACGGGCTTCTGCCGATGATCGACGTCGCCTACCAAGGCTTTGGCGATGGTTTGCAGGAAGATGCGGTCGGTCTTCGACTGGTGACCTCGTCGGTGCCGGAAACCCTGATTGCGGCGTCCTGTTCGAAAAACTTCGGCGTGTATCGCGAGCGGACGGGTATCCTGATGGCGTTCGCACAGGACAAGTCGATGGTATCTGCAGCGCAGGCAAACCTCGCCTACCTCAATCGCCAAAACTACTCTTTCCCACCGGATCACGGTGCGCGTCTGGTCAGCATGATCCTGACCAACGACGCCTTGCGTGCCGACTGGCAAGCAGAGCTGGAAGAGGTTCGCCTGGGCATGCTGGACCTTCGTAAGCAGCTGGCCGACGAGTTGCGTCGCCTGACCAACAGTGATCGCTTTGACTTCATCGCGCGTCACCGCGGAATGTTCTCGATGCTGGGATTGAGCGAGGCCGAAATCACCACCCTGCGTGAGCAGCACGGCATCTATGCGGTCAGCGACAGCCGGATCAACATCGCCGGTCTGAACACCAACACTGTTCCGATTCTTGCCAAGGCCGTTGCCGAGGTCGTCAGCGTCTAGCGCCCGGCCCTCTGGTTAGGGGGAAGCAGNNCCCGGGTTCTTGCCGTTCTTTTATGACCAATTAGCTGGGGGGCCCCAATGGGCAAAAGAGACGACCTGATCGCGCAATATGCTGACGACTTGAAAAACAAATGCGGTATGGAACCGGATATGGACCTGCTGACCAAGGTCACCATCGGTTGTGGCCCGGCGATCTATGATGCCGATGCCTCGACCGTCGCGTCGAGTCAGAACAGCGAGCTGGAAACGGTTAAGAACAACTTCCTGATCCGAAAGCTGGGTTTGGCCGACGGTCCCGAACTGATGGATGCGATCAATTCGGTTGTTGAGACCTATGGCAAATCCGAAAGGAACAAATACCGCGCCGTGGTCTATTACATGTTGACCAAGCACTTCGGTAAGGAAGCCGTCTTCGGCTAAGCCGACCGCGATGGATTTCGACGCCCGCCTTTTGGCTGGCGTTTGTCATTAGGCCAAGGTTAAAACCAGCCCGGTGACTGCGCAACCGCCCGCTGCATAGCCGCCGTCGATCAACATCAGCACCTTCGGACGGCCCGCAAAGGCATAGTTGGTCACGATCCACGGCGCCGCGATGAAGAGCCCCAGCCCCAGCCCGGCGATCAGCCCGGCGCCCGCGCTGTCGATGCCGCTAATCGCAAAGAGATGGCGCATCATCCCCGCGACCAGCAGAGACCCGACAAAGCCGATAATATAGGGGGCCGGATTGCCACCATTGGCTGGTCGGCCATCTTCGCCGATCTCAACACCTGCTGCAGCCATCCAGGGTTTCGCCAACGCCATGTACCAAACCGCCCCGAAGGCAAATCCAGCGATGGCGGCGACGACGACTGAAACTGAATCCATAATGCGCTCCCTTGCTTCCCGCAGGAATCTTGGCAGAGCCAGACTGGAAAATCTACGGCTCTATTCCGGCCATCTCACAGATGATTTTCCATTCTTCGGCGCGCACCGGCTGAACGGAAAGCCGGGTATTATTCACCAGAACCATCTCGGCCAGACGCGGATCGTCCTTGCACATCTGCAGGGTTACAGGCGTGGCCACCGGCTGCACTGCCTTGATATCCACGCAGTCCCAACGGTCGTCATCGGTGGTGCTGTCGGGATGGGCTTCGGCGCAGACCTCGACCACGCCGACGATCGCCTTCTCTTTCAGCGAGTGATAGAAGAAGCCGCGATCGCCGATCTTCATGGCCCGCATGTTGTTGCGGGCCTGATAGTTGCGGACGCCGTCCCATTCCTCGCCCGCCTCGCCTTTGGCGACCTGCTGGTCCCAGCTCCATGTATTGGGTTCGGATTTGAACAGCCAGTAGTTCATCAGCCGATGACCTTGTTCCATTTCTCAATCCGCACGTCCGAGAACAGCCCCGCCTTGGCATAGGGGTCATTCGAGGCCCAATCTTCCGCTGCAGCGAAGTCGTTCACATCGATCACAACCAAAGAGCCATACATGGCGTCTTCACCATTCAGGAAGGGGCCGGCCATCACTGCACCGGTCTCTTTCAAATAGGCGACGTGGTCGGGGCGGTTGTCCAGACGGGTTTGCAGGTGGTCGGGCTTGTCGGTGCAGATCACGGCATAGAGCGGCATGGATTATTCCTCTTTCAACGGGCGGGCCATCAGGGCGCTGACGGCATCGTTAACGTTTAACTTGCCGCTGACAACAGCGGCGATCATTTCGCTGATTGGCAGGTCGATACCTTCGTCCCGTGCCAGCTTGTGCACGGCAATGGCGGTTGCAACCCCTTCGACGGTATAGGTGTTGTCTGGTACCTCGCCCTGTCCGAGCGCCCGCCCGTGCCGGAAATTCCGCGAAAGGTCCGACGTACAGGTTAGGACCAGATCGCCCAGACCGGACAATCCGGTCAGCGTTTCCGGCTCGGCCCCGCGGGCAGTTGCGAAACGTGTCATCTCGGCGAAGCCGCGCGTCATCAGGGCAGCCCGTGCACTGTCGCCCAGACCAGCACCCATCACGATCCCCGCAGCGATGGCGATGACGTTTTTCAACGCGCCCCCCAATTCCGCCCCAGTGGTGTCGGACGTTCGATAGAGCCGCAGGGTGTCAGTCGACAGGAGCTCTTGCAATTCGCGGCCAGCAGTAGCATCGGCGCAGGCCAGAGTCAGTGCGGTCGGCAAGCCCTTGGCAATATCGGCGGCAAAGCTCGGACCAGTCAGGATCGCAGGCACGGCGCTCGGGCAATGGGCGGCAATCACATCGGTTGGCCCAAGACCGGATTTCAGGTCGACCCCCTTGCAGCAAGCCACAAGGCGGTGCCCGTCCAGTTCGGGGTTATCCGTCAGAAAGTTGGCGAGGGCCTGCATGGGGACGACCAGAAGGATCGCCTCTGCGTCTTTCAGATCGGCAGGGCGATCGGCAATTTCGAGGCTTTCGGGCAGGTCGACGCCCGGCACGTAAGAGGTATTCTGGCGCGTGTCCCGCATTGCGTCGCGATGGCTGGAATCGCGTCCCCACAAGGCGACTTGCTGCCCGGAACGGGCCAATGCGATTGCCAAAGCCGTGCCAAAAGCCCCAGCTCCAAGTACTCCGATCATGCCTTGGCCCCTTTCTTGCCAGATCCCAGTAGTGACGGGCTGGTCTGGTCCAGCGGCCAGCGCGGGCGGGCCGTGAAATCATTGGTGGGTTCAACACCTGCGTTCAGCAACTCGATCCCGGCCCAGGCGATCATCGCCGCGTTATCGGTGCAAAGCCGCAATGGCGGCGCGGTAAATGTTGCGCTGAATTCCGAAGAAACCGTCTCTAACACCGCGCGAATGGCCTTGTTTGCCGCAACACCACCGGCGACAGCAAAGGCGGGCTCGGCCGGGCTCAACGCCATGTATTCGGTCAGGGCGCGGCGCGATTTTTCCGCCAGCACGTCCGCCACTGCCGCCTGAAACCCGGCGCACAGATCGTGGCGGTCTTGCTCGTACAACCCGCCCTGATCGGCGATCAGTGTATCGCGAGCGCGCAGGACGGCGGTCTTGAGGCCTGAAAAGGACATGTCGCAGCCGGGTCGGTCAAGAAGGGGGCGGGGCAGTCGGAACCGCTTGGCGTCGCCCTTGGAAGCGTGGGCTTCGACCACAGGGCCGCCGGGTTGAGGCAGGCCCAAAAGGCGGGCGGTTTTGTCGAATGCCTCTCCCGGGGCATCGTCGATCGTGCCACCCAGACGGGTGAACTCTTGCGGGCCACGCACCAGAAGGAATTGGCAATGCCCGCCGGACACAAGCAGCATCAGGTAAGGGAACTCCAAGCCATCCGTCAGGCGTGGGGTCAGCGCATGGCCAGCAAGATGGTTGACCGGGATCAGCGGAAGGCCTGCTCCCACAGCCAGTCCACGCGCGCACATCACGCCCGAGATCACGCCGCCGATAAGCCCGGGTCCGGCGGTTACGGCAATCCCATCAAGATCCCGCAACGCTAACCCGGCTTCGGACAAAGCGGCTTCGACACACAGGTCCAGCTTCTCGGCATGGGCGCGGGCGGCCAATTCTGGGACAACCCCGCCGAACTCCGCATGCAATTCTGTTTGGCTGTCGACCACACTGGACAACACCTCGCGCCCGGTATCGGACTGCCGTACGATGGCGGCAGCCGTGTCGTCACAGCTGCTTTCGATGCCAAGGATGGTGCGTGTTGCCTGCATTTGAATGCCGTTGTGCCATATCCTGCGGGCAGGTAACACTGGCTTTGTGATGATACAATCCCGCGCCGTGACCCTGCTGATGACCCGCCCCCTGCCACAGGCACGGGCTTTTGCGGATAGTTTGCTCGCCGAGCTCCCCGAAATGCGAGTGATATTCTCTCCGGTTCTAGAGATTGAGGCGATCGACCTGCCGGAAATAGGCGATGAGCGTGGCTTGGTCTTTACCTCGCAGAACGCCGTACGAATTTTCTCGGGAAAATCCGATCGGCGCGAACTGCCAGCTTTCTGTCTTGGGGAACGAACCACCGAAGTCGCACGCCATGCAGGGTTTCCCGCTGAACAGGTGGGTCACAATGCCGAGACCCTGGTGGAATTCCTGCCCGGCAGAAACCCGCCCATACCCCTGCTTCATTTGCACGGGGAGCACACACTCGGGGATGTTGCCAAGCGCCTGACCCAAGCCGGATACCCCTGTCGCGAGGCCACGATCTATCGTCAGAAACCAGTGCCGCTTAACGCGGAGGCCAAGGCGGAAATAATGAGCAACTCTTTGATAATATTGCCGATTTTCTCGCCAAGGACGGCGCGCATCCTGTCTGAGCAATTGCGAGGCGCCGCTGCTCCCTTGGCGATTTGTTGGATGAGCGATGCTGTACGAGATGCATGGTTCGGTCCATCCCCGGTCGCCGAGCAAATCGCGGCTTCTCCGGATGCAACGGCTCTGGGTGATGCGGTTTTGGGCCTTATTGCCACAGCAGATCGGCTTGAGAGGTCTGGCCCGGCGGGCTAGCATGTTGCTGACGCAGAATAATTCGCGTCAGGGAATCATAGGGTGGGTGCCGTGACATCGTCGAAGAAACCAGACGAGATCGAAGAACTGGACACAAAGGATCAGGCCGCGAAGGCAGAGGACTCGTCCGAAATCGCCGACGCCGAGGTGATCGAAGACTCCGAAGTACCCGAGGCGGTGGATGAAGGTGAAACATCCAACGACACTCTGGAAAATGCATCCGACGATCAACCCACCGATAACGCTGATTCAGACGAAACTCCCGACGACTCCACCGAGGCATCCGAACAGCATGCCGAGCCGGCTGCAGCGGTAGCTCCCCCCCCGGTCGAGAAATCCGGCGGAGGGTTCCTGCCGACGCTCTTGGGTGGTGTGTTAGCTGCGGGGATTGGTTTCGCCGTATCGCAGTTCATGTTCACAGGGTCCGACAGCGCATCAGATCAGGCTGAATTGCAGACCGCGCTCGATCAGCAATCCCGTGACATCGCGTCGCTTCAACAAGCCGTCGAAGCATTGGCAAGTGCACCGGCCCCGGTAATACCGGATATGACCGGTGCGCTGGACGAGCTTAAATCCGAACTGAGCAATGTGAATTCTGGCGTATCGACAGGGCTGACAGATTTGACAGCTCAGCTCGATGCAATTGAGGCACGGCTGACAACGGTCGAGAAACGCCCGGTTGCCTCGACCGATACATCTGGCGCGGTTGAGTCCTACGAGCGAGAGCTGGCCGCTATCCGCAAGGAACTGGCTGAACAGCAAACGATGAACGACGAAATGTCCGAGCAGGTCGGCGCAGCTGCAGCGGCCGCCAAGGCCGAGATTGATGCAGCAAGCGCGCGGGCACGGGCAATTGAAACACAGGCCGCCGTGCAGGCGGTTCAATCGGCGCTGGATACCGGCACGAGCTATTTAGCTTCGCTGGCCGCTCTGCCGGGGGAAGTGCCCGCGGGTTTAAGCGCCTCAGCCGACACCGGCGTAGCGACGCTTCCCGAACTACAGTCGACTTTCGACGAATATGCCCGCAAGGCGCTTTCGGCCGCCCTGAAAGAGGCCCCGGGCGCCAGCACGCAGGATCGGATTGAATCGTTCCTGCGCAGCCAATTGAATATCCGGTCGCTGTCGCCGCGGGACGGTGATGATCCCGATGCGGTCCTGTCTCGGGCCCAAGGGGCGCTGGCTGCCAATGATCTGGCCACCGCCCTGACCGAGCTAGACCTTCTGCCGGACAGCGGCAAGGCCGCCATGTCCGGCTGGACGGATCAGGCCAAAGCCCGACTTGCGGCCCTTGAAGCCATTGAAACCCTGGCGAAAAGCCTGAACCAGAACTGAGGAACACACGATGCTCTGGTCCCTTTTGAAAATTTTGTTCTTTGTGGTGATTGTCGCAGCCCTGGCCTATGGGGCCGGTCTGTTGATGGAAAGCGACGCCGGTATCCGCATCGCCGTGATGGATACCGAGATCACCGTCGCACCCCTGCAGGCGGTCATCTTGGCATTGGTCCTGCTGCTCGCCGTGTGGGTGTTGCTGAAATTGGCCGGGCTAGCGGTGGCGACGTTGAAGTTCCTGTCCGGGGACGAAACCGCGATCTCGCGGTACTTCAACCGGAACCGGGAACGTCGCGGCTTTCAGGCACTGTCGGACGGGATGCTGGCACTGGCCTCTGGCGAAGGTCATCTGGCCTTGGCCAAGGCGGCCCGCGCTGAACGGTATTTGAATAAGCCAGAACTGACCAACCTGTTGACCGCTCAGGCCGCCGAAATGACAGGTGACCGGAAAAAGGCGCTGACGGTCTACAAACAGCTGCTGGCTGACGACAAGACTCGCTTTGTCGGAGTGCGCGGCCTGATGAAACAGAAGCTTGAAGACGGTGAGAAGGGCACGGCGCTGAAACTGGCCGAAAAGGCCTTCGACCTAAAACCGGCCCATGTTGAAACGCAGGATATCCTGTTGAAACTGCAAGCCGAACATGCGGATTGGACCGGGGCTCGCAAGACACTGAATGCGAAACTGAAACACGGTTCACTGCCCCGCGACGTGCACAAGCGACGCGATGCTGTGCTGGCGCTTTCGGAAGCGCGCGAAGTGTTGGAAGACGGCAAGAGCATCGAGGCCCGGGAAGCCGCGATTGAAGCCAACCGGCTTTCACCCGATCTGATTCCCGCTGCGGCGATGGCGGCGCGCGGTTATATCGAGCAGGGTAAAAAGCGTTACGCCACCCGCGTCCTGAAAAAGGCCTGGGGTGTGCAACCCCATCCCGAACTGGCCGCTGCTTTCGCCGAGATCGAACCGGAAGAGAGTCCCGAGGCCCGCATTAAACGGTTCGAGGTTCTGACCAAACAGTCTCCGGACGAACCTGAAACTTGCATGATGCTCGCCGAGCTGCATATCGCGGCCGAGGACTTCCCCGCCGCCCGCCGCGCGCTTGGCGATCTGGCCGAAACCGACCCGTCGGCCCGTGTCCTGACCCTGATGGCCGCGATCGAACGCGGCGTGGGTTCAGAAGACAACGTTGTCCGCGGTTACCTTACCCGTGCCCTCGCTGCGCCGCGCGGCTCGCAATGGGTTTGTGACAATTGTGGCGCGTCTCACGGAAGCTGGGCCTCGGTCTGCAACAACTGCCAAAGCTTCGACACCCTGTCCTGGAAGCAACCGCCTGAAACCGCGATCTTGGCACTTCCGGCCACCGCCATGGCGCCGCTTTTCGTCGATCCTCCCAAGCCTGAAGAGCCCATCGTGGAGGAGCCGGAGGTTGTTGAAGAGTTGCCTGAGGAGCCCGATGAACCTGTCAAAAAACAGGCTGAATCCTTCGAAACAGAAGAAGCAGAAATTATCGAACCTCCCGCGCTGCATGTGGTGGAAAAATAGGTCTACACAAGGTCGAGGCAGGGTGGTAAAGACCTGCCTCACGCCGCTGTAGCTCAGCTGGTAGAGCACGTCATTCGTAATGATGGGGTCGGGGGTTCGAGTCCCTTCAGCGGCACCA
>JABAOD010018094.1_pt4 | contig 10633 bp, 7 predicted proteins | sample 7062151 | NCBI WGS metagenome assembly JABAOD01 (sample SAMN14538626, study PRJNA623070) | marine sediment metagenome | biome: marine biome [ENVO:00000428]; feature: marine pelagic biome [ENVO:01000023]; material: deep marine sediment [ENVO:00002113] | place: India: Gulf of Khambhat ...
ATCTCTGCCGGGAATTCGAAGCCACTGCCGTCAAAAAGCAGGACTCGTTCTCCGACTCCCAAGCGCAGGACCCGAGTCAAATGGCGAGCCCTTTTACCCGTAACGAGTCGCTCTCCTGGGCTTAGAGGCTCACCCTCAACAAAAAAACGGCGCGGTTTCATGGAAACAGGTCCATTTTACAAAGAGCATGTTCCTCTCTACACCTAGTAATACCTGCAGCAAGGTTTGTGCCATCGATTCACCCGAAGCCGTCTCACGCCGGCCCGTAGAGCCCATATAAATACCAATTGATCAGTGTAGGCCCCCAGAAAACGTAACTCATGGCGGCCAGGGCCAGAAAAGGACCGAAAGGAATCCTAGTACCACCGCCGCTCTTGTCTCTAAACATGAGAAAGATCCCTGCCAGGGAACCTGCCAGGGAACTGGCAAATAGGGTATAAATCACACCCGGAAGCCCCAGGAAGGCGCCGATCATGGCCAAGAGCTTAATGTCCCCACCACCCATGCCCTCGCGCTTTCTCAGCAGCTGGTAGCCAGCAGCTACCAAGAAAAGCGCTCCGCCTCCCACCAGTAGACCGAGCAGAGATTGCAACAGGTTGAGCCGTGGAAGCAAGAAAGATGCAGCTACGCCGGCGATAATTCCCGGCAGGGTAATAACGTCGGGTATCGTCCAAGTGTCCAAATCAATGAAAATGACCACCAGCAGGGCAGAAAAAAAGACGAAATAGATCAAAAACTCCCAACTCAAGCCAAAGTTCCGAAAAAGGGCAAGGCTCATAAGGCCACTCAATCCCTCCACTACAAAATAGCGGGGTGAGATGCGACCCTGGCAATGGCGGCATTTACCTCGGAGAATCAAGTAGCTGAGCAGGGGAATATTGTCATAGAAGCGAATGGGGTTCTGACAATGGGGACAGTGCGACCCTGGCTTCACCAATGAGGCTCGTTTGGGTAGTCGCGCGATGCAGACATTGAGGAAACTGCCGATCGCCGCTCCCGCAGCAAAGAGCCAGACTGCCAGAATCGCGCTTGCCGCATTCATATGGTTATCTTCCCCCTCCGGTAAAGATACAAAGATTCACCAGACCTCCTAATAGCCTGGCTTGCATGAAATCGTCGACAATGTCAGTAGTCCTTGTTGCTTGCTTCGCTTGCACCACAGGGCAAAGCACTGAGCTTATAGCGTGTGGTAAATAGTAAACGATAAACAGGTTGGGCTGTGGTTTTGCAGCTTTCACCCTTTACCGTTTATTATCTTTTTCGCTGTGCGCTATGCTCTATGCGCTAAACGTCTTTGACAACGGACAGAACCATAGCCAAGAGCAATAGTTATGCCGACACGGAGGAATCCTGGCTCTCCCTGTAGCCACAGGACTTCACCGGGCAGGCCAGATATTCTTCTCCCTTGCTTTTGCGGACAACCAGATACGGATTGCCGCACTGGGAGCAGGTCTTGTCAACCGGCGTGGACCAGGAGATGAATCGGCACTTCGGATAACGACTACAGCCGTGGAACCGGCGCCCCCGCTTGGATGCCCGTTCCACCAACTCCCCGTCGCACCCGGTTTGGGGGCAGGCAACTCCACTGCTTATTGGCCGGGTGTTTCGACAACGCGGATAGTTTTCGCAGGCGAGAAAAGGGATGCCCTGGCGACTTTTTCGGATAACGAAACGGCCGCCACACTTTTCGCAGATTTCGTCCGTATATTGGACAGTTTTTTTTGCCTCATCCCCGTTTTCTTCCTCCAGCGAGCGGGTATTCTTGCACTCAGGGTAACCGGTGCAGGCCAAGAAGGGCCCGAACCTTCCCTCCTTAACCACCATGTCCTTACCGCAAAGCTCACATGTTCCCCTGACTTCTCCCTGGCTAGCCACCTGGATCTTGCCCTTGTTGTCCCTCCCGAAGTTTTTGCTGTTTTTGCAATCGGGATAACCGGAACAGGACAGAAAAAGACCGTTTTTGCCCCAACGGATATGCATCCTTCGCCCACACTTATCACAATCAATCTCTGTGGGCATCCCCTGGCGCTTCACGTCAAGCATCTCTGTTTGGGCCCGCTCCACCGCCTCATGGAACTGCCCATAGAAGTCTTCAAGCACCTGGAGCCAGCCACGGTTGCCGGTCTCCACCTGATCCAGTTTTGCCTCCATCTGAGCGGTAAAGGCCACGTTGAGGACCTCGGGGAAGTTGGCCACCAGGAGGTCATTCACGAGCATTCCCAACTCGGTGGGTTTGAATCTTCCCTTTTCCTTGATGGTATATTCTTTTTTCTGAATGACCGTCATGATGCTGGCATAGGTGCTTGGCCGGCCAATACCTTTCTCCTCCAGTTCGCGAATGAGCGAAGCCTCAGTGAATCGAGGTGGTGGCTGGGTGAAATGCTGCTTGGGCTCCAGGTCAATGAGGTTCAGGGGAGCACCCTGCTCCAGGTCTGGAAGTTTCGGCCCTTCTTCTAGCCCTGACTCATCATTGTCAGAACCCTCAATGTAGATCCGCATGAATCCGGGAAAACGGATTACCGATCCACTCGCTCGCAGCATAAACTCGTCCGCGGCAACCTGCACCACCGTCTGGTCCAGTTGTGCCGGACTCATCTGACTTGCTACGAACCGTTTCCATATCAGTTCATAGAGAGCCAGTTCCTCTTTTTTTAGATACGCTTCCAGCTGCTCAGGGGTGCGAGCCACAGAAGTTGGGCGAATGGCTTCATGGGCATCCTGGGTTCCCTTACGACTCCGGTACATTGGCGCCTTCTTGGGTNNCGTAATAAGACCCGCAGCACCCTCTTTGCCCAGCTCTATTCCCTCATAGAGTCGCTGGGCTATGGCCATGGTCCGCTGCGCTGTATACCGTAACTTGCGGGCCGCCTCTTGTTGCAGGCTGCTGGTAATGAATGGCGGGGCAGGTGTGCGTAAGCGCTTCTTTTTCTCTACTTCTGCCACCTGGTAGCTGGCTTTCTTCAGGGCCTCCGTCAGTTCCAACGCTTGTTCTTGGTTGGCTATTTTGATTCTTTTTCCAGCTCTCCGCCACAACCGGGCCTCAAACTGCGGCTCAGCTTCACCCTCCAGCAGTGCGGTGATGGTCCAATACTCCTCACTATCAAAGGCCTGGATCTCATATTCTCGTTCACAGATGAGCCGGAGGGCCACAGATTGCACCCGACCGGCGCTGAGACCTCGCCGGACCTTATCCCAGAGAATGGGGGAAATCTGATAACCAACCAGCCGATCCAGCAGCCGTCTGGCCAGCTGGGCCTCGAACTTCTGCTGGTCCAGATCTCCGGGGTGCTTCAGCGCGTTTTCAATGGCATTGCGGGTTAGTTCGTTGAACAGGACTCGGTAAATCCCTTTTCGAGAAGCGCGCAATTCCTCGGCTATATGCCAGGCAATGGCCTCTCCCTCCCGATCCGGGTCTGGAGCCAGGTAAATGTTCTCTGCTTGCTTTGCCGCTTTCTTGAGTTCGCGAATAACCTTTTCCTTACCCTTTATTATCTGATAGTGCGGCTCAAATTCGTGCTCGATATCGATCCCGAGTTCATTCTCGGGAAGATCTTTAACGTGTCCCACAGAAGCTCGAATATCGAAACGGTCGCCCAGGTAACGATTCAGCGTTCGTGCCTTGGTGGGTGATTCCACAATTAGCAGTGACTTGCTCATGAGATTTCCTCAATTATGTATTCAGCTCGTCGCCCGGAGTTAGGCTCCCATAACCCTTACGTTAAGATTCACTCAATGGAAGTCAATTGCAACCATACTGTTAGTAAAAATCTCTTACAAAAAAGGTGCCAGGAAGCTGTTTGACCAACCCCCTGAGCTCCAGACGCAAGAGAAGCTCGGCAGTTTGGGATACGCTGATATCCAACTGGCGAGCAATACCATCGATGTGAACAGGTTCCATGCCGAGTAGATTCCAAAGCTGCTGTTCTCTCTCATTCAGCTCGGGATGGGCGGTGGTCAGCGGTCCCTCTCCCTCTGACAATTTAATAGTTTCGCTCCGGCCGAGCATGGGAAGGAGCTCTTCCAGGATATCCTCCACTCGCTCAACCAGTTTAGCTCCTTCCTTGATGAGCCGGTGCGGCCCTTTAACCTCTGGCCGGTCGATTGGACCGGGTACCGCGAAAACTTGACGCCCCTGCTCCAAGGCCATCCTAGCTGTAATCAGCGATCCACTCTTGGCCGTGGCTTCAACCACCACCACGCCCAGGGCGAGACCACTGATGAGCCGGTTCCTTACCGGAAAATTCCCAGGTTCTGGCGGAGTACCCAAGGGGAACTCACTGATAACTGCTCCCGAGGCAACAATATCGTGGGACAACTTCCTGTTCTCTACCGGATAGACCACATCCAAGCCCGTCCCCAAAACCGCCAGAGTTCTGCCGCCTCCTTCCAGCGCCCCCCGGTGGGCAGCACTATCAATCCCTCGCGCCATTCCGCTCACCACAGTCCAGCCTTGCCATGCCAACTCCCTGCACAGTTTCCTGCAGACCTTGAGACCGTACGGTGAGGCCTGCCGTGACCCTACCACAGCAACAGCCCGCTCATCTTCCTGGCTCAGGTTGCCTTTCACGTAAAGAAGCGGCGGTGGGTCTGCAATTTCGACAAGAAAATTGGGATATTCCTCAGTGCCCCATAGTAGTATGCGAATGGAGAGAGACTGCAGACGAGCCATCTCCCTTTCGGCTGCCTCCTTGAAACGAGAAGACTTGATAGCCTCAATGCTATCCTCTCTCAGTCCTGGCACCTGTTCCAGTTGGTGCCGGCCAGCGGCGAATATGCGATCAGAGTTGCCAAAACGCTGAATCAACCGGTGAAATGTCCTGGTACCTATCCCGGGCACCAGGGTCAACGCCAGCCAGCCGAGTTCCCTCTCCATGCTATCTCTCTATATGCTCTCGACTCTGCCTTTTGGATTAGGGATCAAAATCCTGCATTACTCATGAAATGGCGAAGCGAGACCACAAAGCTGGGCGTGCCACCGCCCACCCGTAGTGTCTTGGACCCGACCCCACCTGAACAGTACGTCACAGGGTTGCGGTCAACCGGGAGGACGGCCACATCAGTGGTCGCAGGAACTCTTTCATGAGCACTGCAGGTTTAAAGCAAAAAGGGGCCATGCAAGCTGGTCTCCCAGCTCCATGGCCCGCAGCCGACCTAGGTGGAAATAGTGTGCCAATTATTTCGTCTTGAGCCTTATACGCTCTCCGGGCATAAACTCGTTTAAGGAATACGTAACCACGGCCGCGGCCGTTTCTGGCTCCACTGCTAACACCAGAAGCTCGCCGATGGGTTCAACCGACAGGACAAGTTCTGCCTCTTTCCCAGTGAAGAGTTCCTCCGCCTTTGGTGTCCGAAAGACCTCGAAACGATATCCGGCCTTAATATCATCTTCCTCACCGAGATCGATATAGACAATCTGTTTGTCGCCTATCAGGAACGTCTCCCCCTTTGACAAAATGATATTGCCTTCTCTCGGTTCGGTGCCGTCCTCCAGGGCGATCTCATCAGCCCTTTTCTTGTACGGCATNNACCCAGTATTGTATTCAGATAGCCCACGTTCTTATTGGTGATGGGGTGGGTGATGAGATCCGAGGTTCTGAAAATGAAATAGCGCTTTCCCATTTCGGGGTCAGCTCTCTCATCCACCTTGAGATAGACCTTATCTGCCGAGCCGATGAGCTTTCTCTGCCTCTCTTCTCCCACGATCAGACCAACACCCTTCGGCCGGAAGGGGGTGATGAATCCCACCTGATCGATTTCCGAGAAGGTTATCGTGGGAACTTTGGGCGGTGGAGGCGGTGGCGGTGGTGCAACCGCCGAAGGTTCAACCGCCGAAGGTTCAACCGTCGGAGGGGAAGGTTCCACATCCGCAACTGCTTCCTCAATGGCAGTTAGTGCTGCAAACTCTTTGGGTACCTCGTAGTAAACTCGCAACCGAGTGCCAGGGTAAATCCAGTGGGGGTTGGTGATGTGTGGATTCAACTGCCAGACCTTGGGCCAAACCCAGGGATTGCGATAGAGTGAGTCGCAGATATCCCAGAGCGTGTCACCCTTTACCACCACATGAATGTACGTTTCTTGCTCAGCCTCCTGAGCCTTCACCTGGGAACCGTGCGCGAAAGCCAAGAGCAACGTGCCCACCATCAACCATACAAGGATTATTCGTTTCACGGCTGACCTCTCCTGTGTTTAGGTGGAGCCGAGTTTCTGACAGCCTCTTTCTCGTTCCCTGCCTTCTAACCTGTGACCAATACACGCATTTTTTCTAGGTGTCAACCTTGATGAGCTAGCAAGAAACATACCTTCCTAACCATTAAACAAGATTCATTGCTGTATGATGCTGATATAATTGGTCTTTATCCGGCGTAGCCGCTTGTGACTATTCCCCTGCTGAGGTACGATTCGGTATCTACGCGTGTTTTCTTGCGGCTTTTGACGGTGCTCACCACCTTACCACCCAGGGTTTATCGGCGGGCAATGCCCACCCTATATTGCACTCCATTCACCCCTGGTGGCTCTCTACGCATAGAATCAGGAGGCAGTAGCAAAGAGCATAGAGCAAGGGGGATAGGGTAAAAGAAGATGATTGCGAATTTCGAATTGCGAATTGCGAAATTGGTCCTTCGGGCGGGTTCTCAGTTTCCAAATTCGCAATTCGACATCCGCAATTCGAAATACCTTAACTCCATGCTCTATGCTCCATGCCCCNNACTCGGACTCCAGCTCTTGCAAGCCTGGCTTCCCAAGCAATGAGAACAGGACTGGCCACAAAAATGGACGAGTAAGTACCCACCACCACTCCCACTATCAGGGCAAAAGCAAAGTCATGTATCACCCCACCCCCGAGAATGAACAGGGCGGTGACCACCACCAGAGTGGTTCCCGAAGTAAGAATAGTGCGGCTGAGGGTCTGATTGATGCTGCTGTTGACCACTTCGGCAAAATCTCGACGCTTGCTCTTACGCAGGTTTTCTCTGATCCGATCGAAAACAATAATGGTGTCATTTAAGGAGTAGCCGATAATGGTAAGCAAGGCGGCCACCACGGTGAGATCGAACTCCTTGTTCGCTATGGCGAAGGCGCCCACGGTGATCAGGACATCGTGGACGAGGGCGGTCACCGCCCCGAAGGCGTACTTGAGCCGCAGGACCCAGCAGCAACCCATGGTTATGACCAAGGCCGCCAATATCAGCATGGGAATGCTCATGCCCACGGCACGAAGGACATACACTCCTAGGATGAGGGCGCCGGCCATGATGAGTGCCGGCATCCATTTAACTTCAAACCTCCCCGAGATATAGATGGCGATGAAGAGCAGGGCATAGTAGATGGCCAAAAGCGCCTTCTGACGGAGATCTTTGCCCACCTTAGGCCCTACCATTTCTACCCTCTCCACCGTGACCGTGTCTTCACCGTAGCTGCGCTCCAGGCTATCCTGTACCTCCTTGCTGAGATTTGCCAGCTCAGTTCTGGAAACATCGGTGCGGATGAGAAATACGTTTTCCCCCTCACCGCCAAAGCGCTGGATGGCACTGCGCTCCAAGTCAATACCTTTTAGACCCGCTTTGATTTTGTCGGCACTGGTGGGGTTACTAAACCTCACCTGGATAATGGTGCCACCGGCAAAGTCAATGCCGTAAAGACTCGCTCCGCGCCAGATAAGCACAGCGACCCCAAGGAGGATCAGCCCCACGGACAGAACGAAAGCGGACCTTCTCCGACCAACAAAGTCAATGTTGATGTCTGGTTTGATAAGCTGCATGGTTTCTCTCTTCTATCCGCGCTCAAATTCAACAAGCGGCATCTATCCGTAAGTTTCACAGATCCGCCCCATCGACGGGGGGGTGACGAAGAGCGCGGCGCAAAGCGCCAAGCGCATAGCGAAAACACATTCTTCTGAACGCTCTGCGCCATGCGCTTTGCGCTATGCGATTTGTCAGATACTTAACTCCTTCAATCGTCTTTTTTGCAACAAGTAATCAAATAGCAGCCTGGTTCCCAAAATAGCGGTGAACATACTGGCAACGATGCCAAGGCTCAGGGTAACGGCAAAGCCCCGCACAGGACCTGTACCAAACTGGAAGAGAACTATGGCAGCAATCAGGGTGGTGACGTTTGCGTCTAGAATGGTAAGGGTGGCCTTGCTGTAGCCGCTGTCCAGGGCTGCCCGCGGCGTTTTACCCAGCCGCAATTCTTCCCGCACCCTTTCAAAAATTAAGACGTTGGCATCAACCGCCATACCGATGGTGAGAATAATACCAGCAATGCCCGGCAGTGTGAGAGTGGCGCGAAAGGCGGCCAGCCCCGCCATTATAAAAACAATATTTAAGATCAGAGCCAGATCGGCAATGATTCCGGCGCTGCCGTAGTAGACGACCATGAATACCACCACCACCACCCCCCCGATTGCCATGGAGAGGAGTCCCTTGCGGATGGAATCTCTTCCCAGGGATGGCCCCACGGTCCGCTCCTCTAATATCTTCACCGGAGCGGGCAGGGAGCCGGCCCGAAGCACCACAGCCAGGTCTTTGGCTTCCTCCATGGTGAACTGACCCTCGATCACTGCGTTACCGCCACTGATACGGTCCTGGATAACTGGAGCCGAATAGACGTTGTCGTCCAGAACAATGGCCAGCCGCTTCTTGACGTTTTCGCCAGTGATTCGCTCGAAGAGCTTGCCCCCACGGTCGTCGAAGCTAATGGCGACGTAGGGGCGATTGTACTGCGTGTCAATGCGGACCTCAGCATTGGTTAGGTACTCGCCGGTGAGCAGAGTGCGGTCTTTGAGCAGGTAAGGGGTCCGGCTCACCTGACCGGTGACTGGATCGACTACACGTTTGTAGTAGATTTTGTCACCGGCGGGCACTCTGCCCTTCAGGGCCTCATCCACACTTCGTGACTCATCCACCAGCTTGAATTCCAGCAAGGCCGTTTTACCGATGAGCTCGATTGCCCGCTGTGGGTCTTTGATGCCGGGCAGCTGGATGAGTATCCGATTCTCACCCTGGGTTCGGATATCCGGCTCACTCACGCCAAATTGATCAATCCGGTTGCGGATCGTCTCCAGACCCTGCTCCACGGCGAGCTTTTTGATATGGCGGATCTGGCTATCCTCAATCCTGAGGAGAACCTGGAGCTGATCCTGGTCGAGATTTCTATCAGCCACCTCCAGTATGGGAAACTTGTTCTTGAGAAGGTCAGCGACCCGCTGCCAGTCTTGATCCTTGGGCAGCAGCAACCTCACGCTATCCTCACCTTGTCGTTCCACCAAGCGAAAGCGGATGTGTGCACTGCCCAACTCTTGCTTAATCTCCTGAGCGAAACGTTCAGTGGTATTTTCCACCGCCTTGTTATTCTCCACCTCCAGAATAAGATGCATGCCGCCTTGGAGGTCCAGACCGAGATGAATCTTTTCCTCGGGGAAGAATTTTACCCACCAAGCCGGCAGCTCCCCGCCCACCGTGGGGAGCAGATAGACGAGCGCTACCACCAGAACTGTCAGCACCAGGACCGCTCTCCATTTCAGATCTTTCACGCTAACTTTCTCCTCTTCTGAAAGCCCCGGTTCGGGAATGTAAGCTCCAAAATCCCCCAAAATCATTGAATATCGAATCTCGAACAACGAACCGCAGAATGATCAAGTCATCATCACTTCGGAGTTCGATATTCATTGTTCGATATTCTTCGGTTTATAGAACTCCCAGAATTACAGAGCCCCTGTGTCATTCGGCTGCCAGGGTACATTCTATAATAGGGTTAGGGGGATTTCTCTACGAAGTTGAAACCTCCCGGGCTCACCTACTTCTTGGGAGGTTCCGGTTCTTGGGACGCCATACCGGCGATGTAGCCTCGTCCCACTTTCACTCGCACCTTCTCGGCGATTTCCAAAGTTACTATCTTTTCGGTGAGACCGGTGATTTTACCGTGCATGCCGCCGGAAGTTACCACCATATCACCCCTTTTCAAGCTGGCCAGCACTTCCCGGTGCCTTTTCTGTTTTTTCTGCTGCGGTCGAATCAACAAGAAGTAAAAGATGGCAAACATGAGCAGCAGTGGCATCAGAGTAACTAAGCCGCCTCCCTGGCCACCACCGCCAGCGCCCCCTCCGGTACCCAATGCATATGCCAGGCCTGTCCAATTCATAAAAAGCCTCCTCGTGCCAAGGGGAAGTATCTGCGATTGGCAGAAATGCTGGTTAACAAACCGAATCCACTTCCAATCGTAGCCCACTGCTCCCGCTGTGCACGTGTCGCTGTTGATAAAACTGTGCCCTGAACTCCTTGAACGTACCGGCTGCAATCGCCCGTCGCATCTGCCGCATCAGCTCAAAGTAGTACCACAGGTTATGAATGGTATTGAGTCGATGAGCCAGAATTTCCTTGGCCATAAACAGGTGACGCAAGTACGCCCGGCTGTAGTGGTTGCAAGTATAACAGGTACAGAGCTCATCGATGGGCATATCCTCGTCGCGATGTTGCCTGTTCTTAATAATTATCCGGCCGCCACTGGTGAAAAGCATACCGTTACGAGCATTGCGGGTGGGAAGAACGCAATCAAACATATCCGCCCCCAGCCCCACCAGCTCCACGAGATCCTCGGGTGTGCCTACACCCATGACAGAGCGGGGGTTTTGCGG
>JABAOD010021579.1_pt2 | contig 10632 bp, 9 predicted proteins | sample 7062151 | NCBI WGS metagenome assembly JABAOD01 (sample SAMN14538626, study PRJNA623070) | marine sediment metagenome | biome: marine biome [ENVO:00000428]; feature: marine pelagic biome [ENVO:01000023]; material: deep marine sediment [ENVO:00002113] | place: India: Gulf of Khambhat ...
CCCGGGGCACAGCGATGTTCGTCGAAGGAAACTCCGTCGAGTCGGGCGTGAATGCAAAACGGTCCCTGATCCTGACCGCTGCTTTCGGCCTGAACCGCAGGACCGATTCCAGCTCAGCAAAATGCTTTGTATGATTGAGATCGCGGTTCTTTTCATAATACTCGATGACGGCCTTATATTCCGTTTTTCCCTCAATCACGCCTGAAGACAGATCCAGATCCAGCCCCGGGGCAACTCCCGTCAGCACATCGCTTTGCTCACTATCGCGTGAAAACGTCGTATTATCGTCCGACAGCCTGAAGACCGTTACCGAGGGTTTTATCGAGATCCGATTCTGTACAGAATTCTCCGGCTTCGGCTGACCGGCCGAGTGCGAAACCGGCTCCAAAGCCTGACTGGCCTCGTTCAACGTCGGGCAATTATTTTCCGGTTTTGGTGAAGAGAATATTGTTTGCCGGAGCCAATTCTCAATTTCCATCTGAATTCGGCGGGGTTCTTTCACGGTGAACGGAACGAATCCCACGAGGCGATTGTCTACAACGGCCGAAAAACTTCCGGCCGCGACCTCGACCGGTCGTCCACCACAGGCGCGGATTTCCACCCGAATCTTCCCTTCGTAGACCGCTACCGCCCGCAACTCCGGATCCGCCCAGACATGAAACTTGGCCCGGGAGTTGCCGATGAACATTTCCGGGGTCACCACCCTGACATTCAACTTCGATTTGGCCCGGGTGAAATTGACGATTCCCTGCCCCATTTGAAGGACGATNNTCTCTTGGATTCCGGTTCCCGCGCCTCTTCTTAATCCGGGAAGCCGGGCCCGGGGAAAATTCGATGATGCTATTCTCAAGCAGGTTAATCAATACTGACCCGAATCGAACGTACGCCTGCGAGCCCGCCCCCGTCCTGACCCGATCGCCAATCGCAACGGCCGTTCCACCGATAGCAGGTTCCCAAGAGGATCTTCCGCCTCGGTTGACTTCGACCTTCTCGGTTACGCCCATCAGCAGGCCGTCTTCGCCGGCGTTGGCTGTCTTTTCCAGCCAATGAAAGCAAAGACATGCCATCAACATGATCAACAACAGGTTTCTAAACATTTCCAACTGCGTCCTTTAAGTCCGAGACTGCTTATAATTTTCTTCGCATGAGAAAAGCCGGTTCCGGGGTAACTTTCCTGGAATCCACATGGCGAGGTCGATGACTCATTAAAGCCTTCGCAGGTTGAGGAGCGCTCGGCTGCAGTGCCAATAGCTTAAGTATATCCTGGGTCTAACAGCCGTCAAGGAAACGCGCCGCATTGGCGGGTCAATGCGGAGAATGTGGGCGGCCTTTTAGGCGGGCGACCTGAAAGTGCCCAGGGAGGCTCACGAACCGGACTGAATAGAAAGGCCCTTCACGCGTCACAGGCGTGAAAAGGCCCCTCCGACCGGCAAATAAAAACTGGCCATTCTAGCGGTGGGGCGCAAATTGAAGGCCCCTAAAATGGCGGTGCCTTTTATGATGATTCTTCTTCGTAAAGTGCTTGTGGAAATGCCCCGCTGGATGATGGCCACCTGCGTGATCAAAATGGTGATGGTGGCGGTCGTGGCGTTGCTTGAGGTAATGGCGATGAGGGTACACATAAACCCAGTGAGGTCGCGGATGCAGGTGCCATGGATAGACCGTCACACCGTCACCTCCCACGATTGTAAATGGACCGACATGCAATGAAAAACGAAAGCTTTCGCCGTACCGATCAGCCGCGTTGGATGGAACAACATAGACAGAAAAGACAAGGATACTGAAAAGAACCACCCAGATTGATTTCTTCATCTCCCGCCTCCTTGTATAGTTATCAAGCGTTTCAACCTCTTAGACGACACCGGCAACTTTTTATTCAGCTTCCCGGATCTTTCCTTTCGCCGAACCATCAAAGGCTTGGATTTTCTCGCAAACTAAACGCCCCTTGAGCGGCAATACAAGGGGTAGGAAAGGGAAGCGAATCGCCATCCAAAAAGGCGAGGTGTCGGTTTGAGATGCCACGACAGGAGATTTGAGTTATACTATCAAATTGATAATTGGCTTCGGATCGATCTATGTAACCCATGCTGAGTCAACTAGACCATCGAGAAAAGGATCTCGTCGTGATCGGCGGGGGAATCGTCNNAGTTGTTCTCGTGGATCAGGGGGACTTTGCGGGCGGAACCAGCAGCCGAACCTCCAGGCTGATCCATGGAGGAATTCGGTATCTGGAGCAGGGCGCCTTTCGCCTGGTTTTCGAGGCCAGCCGAGAGCGGGCGATCCTTTATCGCATCGCCCCCCACCTGGTCCGGCCCCTGCCCTTCATCTTTCCGATCTACGATAAGACCGGGCGCTCCCCGTGGACCCTCCGCGCCGGGATGATCCTGTATGATCTGATCTCCCTTTTCCGAAACTTCTATCCGCATCGGATCCTCTCCGCCCACCAGGTCCTGCAGCACGAGCCGGGTCTTTCGCCGGCGGGGCTTCGCGGGGGCGCCCTTTTTTATGACGCCCAGATGAATGACGCCCGGCTCTGTCTGGCCGTTATTCTATCGGCGCGCGCGGCCGGGGCCCTTGCCCTCAACTACACGAAAGCAGAAAAACTACTGCACCAAGACGGCAGGGTCAGCGGAATCCTGGCACGGTCCCTATTGACCGGCGAGCGGGGTGAAATCCGGGCCAAGCAGGTGGTCAACGCGACGGGACCGTGGCTGGACCGGATGGCAGCGCAGGAAAACCCGGATGCCGCGGCCAGGCTGCGGACAACACGGGGCAGTCACCTCGTGGTACCCCCGATCACACGTCGACATGCCGTCGTCGTGACCTCCCGCCGTGACGAGCGAGTCTTCTTCGTCATGCCCTGGGGTCCAAAGACAATTATCGGAACGACGGACGTGGATTTCCGGGGGGATCCCGCCGAGGTTCGCTGTACCCAGAGCGAAGTCAAATATCTGCTTGAGGAAACCAACCGGGTCTTCCCCGACACCAAAATGACCGAAACCGACATCATCGCCCGTTACTCGGGCGTTCGACCGCTGATCGCGGAACCGGGCGTCGCGGCGTCCGAGGTATCGCGGGAAACGGACGTCTTTGAAGGACCCGGCGGGATGATCTCGATCGTGGCCGGGAAATACACGGTCCATCGGTTGACGGGCCGCCGCGTCGTGGACCGGATCGCTGGAAAATTAAGCATTCGCCTGCCGCCCGCCCGAACGGATCTGCAGCCTTTATGGGGCGGCGGCATGTCCTCGCTCGAGGATTACCTCGCGGCGGAGGCCCCCCGGGCCGTCGCCGCCTTCAAGATTTCCGAATCGGAGGCGCGCCGCTTGATCGGGATCTATGGAACCCGTTATAACCGGCTTTTGGAACGAATCGCCCGGGACCGTTCATTGCTCGAGCCCGTGGCCCCCGGCGAGCCCGAAACCCGGGCCCAGATCCTCCATGCGGTCGAGGAGGAGGCGGCTGTCCGGTTATCCGATGTCTTAATCCGCAGGACCGACCTGGGGCTGAGCCCTCATCGGCGTGAGCAGGGGATGCTCGAAAAGGTCTCCCGCCAAATGGGAGAGATCCTGGGATGGGATGATTCTCGTCGGCAGGAGGAGATCGATCTCTATTTGCGCGAGCTAAACTGATGAGCGGCCGAGCTTAAGACCGACCAGACGGAGAATGAAATCCCCGATNNTCCCCCCCCTTTTTGATCCAACTCAGGACCCTGGCAGTCCGAAGGACCTTGTTAAGCCCACGAGGCGGATCTCGGAGAATCCCGCTGCGCACGCAAACCACATCATGCTGCGGCGTGAAATGACCCTGGGCAATCTTGACGAACCNNTCCTTTTCCAGTTTTTGGCCACTCCAGATCTCCTTGGTCTCCACCTCGACATGCACCATTTGCACCTTATCCTTGATGCCGTCGATTCCCCGTAACACGTCGTATGCCCCGCCTTCCACACCAACCCAAAGCGCGATTTCCGGCAGAGACTTTTCCGATCCTAGGTATTCGTCCAGGCGAATCGCCGCGATCTTCCGGGCTTCGGAAGCGATGCTCCCGGCCACCCTTTCGTGAATGGAGCTGGCCCCCCGACGCCATTGCCCATTGGCCCCCTCCCCGAGGGTTTCAACATGGAAAGAAATGGTTACAGCCTTATCCGACACCGCCCGATTGACGACTTCGATCCGGTGAGCCTCCAGGCGCGGATCGTCGCGCATGACTCCGAAATTGCGCGGATTCGCCTCGAATGCAATCATTCTGGCATGCGGAAGAATGGGCTGGAAGAGAACCGACTCCGATCCATCCAGCGCGCCCACATCACAAACGAGTCCGGGCGAAAACCGTTTCAAGAGGAGAGGGAACAGGATTTCAGTTTAAAGCAGTGCGGGAATCGTGTTGAGACCTGTAAGCATGCCTCTCGGAATCGGCCGACTCGGCGAATGGCTCAATTATTTTGAAAAACTGAAAAAAGGAGAGCTATTCGATACCGGAAAAATACCTGAGAACGTCCGACACCGAAAGCACGCCGATGATGGTATTGTCCTCGGTCACGGCCAGATGGCGGATCCCCTTGCTCTTCATGAGCCGAACCGCCTCCTGCAACGGCTCATTGTCCTCGATCGAAATGACCGGCCGGCTCATGCACTTTTTTACACGGGTCGCCTCGGGGTCGAGGCCCTGCGCGACGCCCTTGCGGCTCAGATCGGTATCGGTGATGATGCCCACATACCGCTTGCCGTCATCCACAAGAAGGGATCCCACCTTGTACTTTTGAAGAAGCCTGCCCGCCTCCTTCAGGCTTGCTTCGAGGTGGATGCTCCTGACTTCGTGGGACATGTAATCCGCGACGGTGGGTTCCTGCGTCATGGAAAGGTCGCCTGGTTTCACACGGGAGGGAATTTTTCCGGCCGCCCCCCCTCCTGCCGATTCCACCCCCAGCATATCGATCTTTTCAAGGCCTGTCAATCATGGTGGTCCGACATCCAGGCTGCCGGTCGTTTTTTCGGTCTTGGAACCCGTCGAGGTTCCGCAGACCGCGCACCGGTAATCATAGAGGTTTCCATCGGGCAGGACCAGGAGCAGGAACTCCCGCGTCGGCGTGGCCTGTCGGCATTTCGGGCAGTATAGGGCCGAGGCATTGAGCCGCTCGAACTGTCGTCCGGTCCCCGCCTGCCCGCTTCGGGCGCCGGGCGGCGGAGCCGGGGGGAATTTACCCCTATTCGGTGGACGATGGCGCATCAATAAATTTTATGGAGGGGGACCGAAAAAGTCAAGAATCGCGCCCTGTACAGGGCCCGCGGCTTGACCGAGCCGCACGAGATGCTATCCTTGTAATGGGGGATATGAGGGTGGGGGTTGGCATGAAAATTCCAGTTGGAATCGATCGAAAACGGGTCGTGATCGCGGGAGACGACCCGGTCTTCACCACTTACCTTTCCATCCTGCTGAACCGGCTGGGATTGGACATTATCCCGGTGACCAGCCCCGCGGAAACTCAGGAAATGATCCATGTCGCCCGGCCGGATATCATCCTCTTGGTCTCCATCCAGCCAAGCACGCCATGGCTTAGACTGCTGCGACAGATGAAGAAGCAGCAAACGACCCGGTTCACTCCAGTCATTGCGATTATCGATGAGTCCGCAAAGGCGAAGCGGGATTCCTATTTCAAACTGGGATGCGCGGGGGTGCTTACCAAACCGGTTGAGGTGGCCGAGTTGAACACGCTGCTCTGGAACGTCATCGTCCTCCCCGAAGGACGCCGTCGAAGAACGCTGCGGGTGGCCTACGACCGGAAGATATCGCTGAGCTATCATGGAAAGACCGAGTACCACTACGCCGTCAGCCTGTCAGAGGGCGGAATCCAGATCCGTCAGAAAAGGCCGCTAATCATGGGAACACTGGTGGAGGCGACGATTTCCCTGGCCGACGGGAGTCCTTTGAGGCTGAAAGGGATGGTCATCGACAAGATCGGGATTTATGACAGTCTGTTCCCTGGCGTCCGTGGAATTACGATCGGCTTCAGGGAACTTACGGCGGATGACACGCTGCGCCTTCGGGGAACAATCGCGCGCATCTTGGCCGGGGACATCCTGGAGGAACAGGAGGAGCCCTACCTCACCGCAGACGCCTATCTCGTCGAAAGCCCCTCGGAAGGTCTACCGACGCCACAAACGCAAATCCCCGGCTGACGCCCCAATCACCTCCAGACGACTTCCAGTCCGTGCGGATCCGCCATGCTGGCGCTGCCGCCGCCTTTTAGTGTCACGCTCCGGTGAGGATCCTTCATCGAGGCCAGATCGCCCTCGCCCCAACTCACGGAGCGGCAGTCCGGGCTTAGCGTCAGAACGGCGACACCCGGGGTTCGATCGGGGCTTTCGAGCGCACCGATCGCCGTCAGCGGCTTGGGGCCTCTCAGGGCGATGAAGATCTTGTCACCCACCCTGTCGGCCACATCCGGCTTTGGATCGGGGCTGAATGGCCGGGCCATGGACTGCGTGTTGACCACCTTCTGGGCCTGAAGGTCGACAAAATTGATTTCATTGCTCACCCGCATCGCTGTCACGGCGTAATCATTGCCTTTGCGATCGGTGCACAGGACAATCCCGTGGGTATCTTCCCCGGGAAGCTCGATTTGGACGGGATCCGGAAATTTCCCTGAGGCCGCTCCACGGGTATCGAAAATAAACAGGAAGTCATCCCCGCCCTTGGCCCCGCTCTCGCCGTTCGTCAGCATTTTTCCCCCGCCCATTCGAAATGCCCCGCAACCAATGCCCGGAACTTTGGACTTGGGATAAACCTTTACCACCCTCATGACCTTTCTGCCGTCCGGCGATCCCGCAGCCACCACCAAGAGTCCCCCCTGGGCCATGGTAACGTAGATAAACCGGTTGTCCTCCGTAAATTCATGACAGATCGGTTTGGCCTCGGGCGTTCCCAACTGCTTGGAGTAATCGCGCATGGCGAGGGTCTCCACCAAGCGATAGTCGTTGGTCGCATAATTCGTCCTGATTTTATGCAGCGCGTTTGCCGCCATGTCGGCCACCACCACCATCTTATTATCGGTCGTCGCGTTCGCAGCATGCGTCGCGTTGGTCCCGATTCCGCCGCCCCCGACGACGCTCACGCAACCCACGATCTTCCGGGAGGCGACATCGACAAACAGGATATCCCCCGAACCCACGTTCGAAATCACCACATGACTCGTGGGCTTCGAATAGTTCGCGAGGGCCATGTGGGGGCGCTTGGCGACCTTGCACCTGGCCATGCGGGCCGCTTCCGACAGCTCGACGATTTCGGGCGTGGCCCGGTCGGCCCGTTTGGCCAGATCCGCTCCGTTCCAGATGTAGATGATTCCGCCGCCAGTCGGATCCGTGTCGGACTGGTCGAGCGCCCAGACTTCATAGTTCTGGCTTTCACCCGCCGGCCCTGCATAACGCTGGCAGGAGGAAATCATGACCGACAAGACCGCCGTCACAATGACCAAAAATCCCAATAAACCGATCCTCTGCTTCATAACCCGCTCCGCGATGCTCCTAACCGTTAATAATGATTGAAAGCGAACCGACCGTGAACCGTGAGGCTATAACCATAGCGATTCTACCCCCTTGCTGTCAATATGAAATCTTCCGGACGAAACGGGATTGACTCCCGCTCTNNTCGCCTTTCACGGCCATCTCTGCATGGATATCGCGCTGGGCTATCGGGTGACCCGGGCGGCCCTACGGGAGCTGGGCTGCGAGCGCCCGAAGGACGAGGAGCTGGTCGCCGAGGTCGAAACCGACTCATGCTCGGTGGACGCCGTACAATCCGTCACGGGCTGCACCTTCGGCAAAGGCAATCTCGTCTATCGACCCAACGGCAAGGCCGCCTACTCCTTCTTCGACCGCAAAACGGGCCGCGCACTCCGGATTTACTGCCATTTTTGGGAAAAATTCGACCAGGGTGAAGGGGTGGAGTTTGCCAAGACGATGAACCGCGCCCTGAGCGGAGAGGCCTCGGCCGAAGAACGCGGCCGATTCTATGAATGGATGAACCAGATTTCGAACCGCATCCTGAAGATGCCCGAGGAAGAGCTTTTCAAGATCACGCCGATCCATCGGGATGCCCCTCCCTCCGCGCGCATCTACGAGTCGGCGGCCTGCGAAACCTGCGGGGAATGGACAATGCAAAGCCGGCTGTCCACGCAGGGCGGAAAACAGGTCTGCCCCGCATGCCTTCCAGCCGCGTGACGGCGTCTACATGGCCTCGCCATAGAGCGTCGTGCTGCTGGCCTCCCTGATCCTGACGCGCGCGAAGGAGCCCGGCGCCTCCGGGGTGGCCGGAAAGATGACGGTCGTTCCCCCATCGCTCTTTCCCACCTGATGATCGGGCTTTTTTTCGGCAGGGCCTTCGATCAGCACCGCTTCGAGGGATCCGATTCTCGCCCGGTTCTTATCCGAGGAGATCCGTTTTTGAAGATCGAACAGGCGCACGATCCGATCCGTCTTGGAATCCGGGGGAACATCATCCGCGAATTTCCGCGAGGCAATGGTTCCCTTCCTCTCGGAATATTTGAAGATAAAGGCGCTGTCGAATGCCAGGTTCTCCATCACCTTGAAGGTCTCCAGAAACTCACCCTCGGTTTCGGTCGGGAACCCCACGATGATATCGGTGGTCAAGGACACACCGGGGATGCGGTCCCGGATCCTTTCGGCCAGACCGACGAATTCCCGGCGAGTATAGTTGCGCCCCATCAGGCCCAGGATCCGGTCGTTCCCGGCCTGCAGCGGCAGGTGAACGTGCTTGCAGATGTTCGGGTGCGCCGCGATGGCTTCCAGCAAATCGTCCGGAAAATCCTTCGGATGCGGGGAGGTGAAACGAACCCGACGGATGGCGGGCACATCGGCCACCCGGACGATCAGGTCGGCAAATGAGCCGTCCCGGTCGCTGTAGGAGTTGACATTCTGGCCCAGCAGGGTGACCTGAGGAAAACCGGCCGCGGCCGCGGCCCTGACCTCGTCCAGAATGTCCGCCACCGAGCGGCTTCGCTCCCGCCCGCGGGTATACGGCACCACGCAGAAGGTGCAGAAATTATCGCATCCTCGCATGATGGCCACCCAGGCATTGACCCCTTCCACCCGCGCCGGCGCGATGTCACTATAGGTCTCATACTCCGAAAGGTCCGCATCGATCCCGCAGTCACCCGATGTAATGGACTGTTCAATCAGGCCGGGAAGTGACCTGTAGTTGTCGGGGCCGACCACCAGGCTGACCACGGGGTGCGCCAGGAGTTCCTCTTTGAGATTCTGAGCCATGCATCCCAAAACCCCGACAACGAAAGACTTCTTTTGCTTCTTCAACGGGCGAAGCTTATCCAACAGGCCGTAGATCTTTCGATAGGCATTTTCGCGGACGGCGCAGGTGTTCACCAGAATGACCTCGGCATCCTGCGCCGAGGCGCAGCTCTGAAACCCATGCGGTGCCAGGATCGAGCGGACCAGGGCCGAATCATATTCGTTCATCTGGCATCCGTAGGTTTCAAGGAATACTTTCATCGCATTCGCGCTGGTTTTCGCGCCAAATCAACCAGTGTAGGTCTAAAAAATAATATCCCCGGGCCTCCCCCGTGTCAATAGACTGCTCCCAGCCAGCCTTGAAGGAATGCTCGTGGGCCAGGCGTCCACTGCTTCAAGGTCGGTTCAGCCTTGCCCATCCATCACAGACAATCCTCATCGAGCTAGAGGGTAACCAGACGATTGGCCTGCTTGATCTGGAACGGCAAGCGGTCGGGGTATCCGAGATTCGTACAATCGCATGAAATCTTGGTAGAAATTACGGCCGCCGTGAGCCATCAACAGGGGAAAATCAATCCGCTTTTTGCTCGGTTGGATTGCCTCCTCCACAACCCGGATGTCCTCGGGATCGCCGTCGCGAAGATACGACGCCTTGAGCAGATTGCCGAGCGGCACCAACGGCGGGAGCGCGTAGTAATCGGCACCCAGCGGGCCGTCGCGTCCGATGTAGCGGCCCAGAAAGGGCCTGGGCTCCCCCAGCATGATCTTGGCGGTATAGAACGGATCGCAGGGGGACAGGATCTTGAGCTCAACGGGGATTTCCCGTCCGTCCGCGTTCAATCCGTAGGTCACATCCGTCCCTCTGAAGAACGGGGCGTCCTCGCCGCTCAGCAGGTACTTCATGTAAAGTCCCCACCGGATCACCCGGCGCTCAACCGGCTCGCTGGAAGACGAAGCGGGATAGATTTCGTTCGACCGAACGGCGATATCGAAAACCAGTCGTCCGTCCTCCGGGAGGAACAGATCCCGGCCCAAGAGATAGGTCCGGTGATGATTGTGCTGGGCCAGGATGACTGCGATCGGCCGCAAGAATTCATNNTCGGGATCCAAGCCGGCCAATCTCAGCACGGTTTCATACCCGGCGGGCAGGCGGGCTGGCGAACCGCTGACAGCGAAAATCAGGGAGTATTTGAGGAAGACGAGGCGAAGGCTCCTAGCCTCCCCGCCCTCGACGGGAAAAGTGACATCTTCCCGAATGATCCGGCCGTAGACGGGCACCACCCGGTCGGCTGCAGGCGACAGCAAATCATCCAGGTCATGAATTTGGTCCCGGCCATCCGACCTGAACCGGTTAAACTGAAAATCCAGGTA
>JABAOD010001319.1_pt2 | contig 10631 bp, 11 predicted proteins | sample 7062151 | NCBI WGS metagenome assembly JABAOD01 (sample SAMN14538626, study PRJNA623070) | marine sediment metagenome | biome: marine biome [ENVO:00000428]; feature: marine pelagic biome [ENVO:01000023]; material: deep marine sediment [ENVO:00002113] | place: India: Gulf of Khambhat ...
CTTGCCGCCGACTGCGTCGCCTTTGACATTACGCCTGAGGGACACCTGGACATGATTCGCCCGGCGTTCGGGGGCAAGAGCCTGGCCCACATCCTGAGCAGGAAACACCGGCCCCAGATGGCTTCCGTCCGTCCCAACGTCTTCAAGGTCCCCCCGCGAAGGAAAGGGCGGAAAGGGAAGATCGTCAAAGAAAAGGTGGAACTCGGCCCGGCGGATGTGGATACGAAGGTTGTTGAGTTCGAAGAGTTCCAGCGGAAGGACCAAGTGGGTCTCGAGGACGCAGAGATAATCGTCTCCGGCGGCTTCGGGTTGAGGAAGCCGCAGAACTTTGGGCTTCTGGAGGAGCTCTCACAGGAGATAGGGGGTGTCGTGGCCTCGTCAAGGAAACCTGTCGATGCGGGCTGGATTCCGAAGGCTTACCAGATCGGACAAACGGGCCGCACTGTTCGACCGAAGCTCTACATCGCGGTGGGCATCTCGGGAGCCGTCCAGCATCTAGCCGGCATGCAAGAGTCTGAGAAGATAGCGGCCATCAACATCGACCCCAACGCCCCCATCTTCGAAATCGCAGACCACGGAATCGTAGGGGACCTCTTCGAAATCGTCCCGGAGCTGATCAGCCAGCTCAGGGTCAAACGCCGCGCCGGGCACGCGGGTCCAAGGGCTGTGAAATCCTAGTCGTGGATCGGCCGGCACGGGCTTATAAGCAAGGTGAGCAATTAACACATCGATAGGCCATAGGCCGGTCTGTGCCCGGTGTGCCAATGTCAAATGAGGAAATCAGTTGGCGTATTGGCGGTCAGTCTGGAGAAGGCATAGACAGCACGGGCGAGATATTTGCCTACTCCATGGCCAGGGCGGGGCTTGACGTTTACACCTTCCGGGAGTTTCCATCCCGGATTCGGGGAGGATATACCGGCTATGAGGTCAGGCTGAGTTCAGTCAAGAGGCCGTTGGCCCGATCCAATCAGATTCACTGTCTTGTGGCGTTCGACCAAAACTCCATTGACGTCAACCTTCCGGAAATGGTTCCGGGTGGCACCATCGTCTACGATAGCAATTCGATGGACGCCCAGATCCCCGATGCGGCGGACGTTCACGTTTACGGGGCTCCCATGGCAGAGATGGCGAGGGATGCTGGCGGCGTCATCATGAAGAACATGGTGTCCCTGGGCATCACGGCCGGCCTCTTGGACTTCAGCGTGGAGCCCCTCTACGATGGCATCTCCATGCGATGGGGGGCGAAGGGAGACAAGGTAGTCGCGGCCAACAGAAAGGCCATCGAGAAGGGCCTGGGGTTCGCCTCCTCTGTGGAGGGGCAGGATGGGTTCGAACTCGACGTGCCGGAGGACCGGAAGAGCAGGGTGCTGCTCTCGGGCAACGATGCGATCGGCTTCGGGGCCCTGGTTGCAGGATGTCGCTACTACGCTGGATATCCCATCACCCCCGCCACCGAGATTCTCGAGTGGCTGTCACGGCGACTCCCGGAGTATGGTGGGGTGGTCATCCAGACGGAGGACGAAATCGCCGCCATCGTGTCCGCCATTGGCGCAGGCTACACGGGGGTGAGGGCCATGACGGCGACGTCCGGGCCTGGATTCTCGCTCATGACGGAGGCGCTGAGCCTGGCCGGAATGAGCGAAGTGCCTGTCGTCATCGTGGACGCTCAGCGGGCAGGACCAAGCACAGGCCTTCCCACCAAGCCAGAGCAGTCAGATATCGCGACCGTTCTCTATGGTTCCCACGGAGACTTTCCTCGAATCGTACTCACCCCAGGGAGTGTCCAGGACTGCTTCTACCTGACCGCTGAGGCCTTCAACCTCGCGGAGATGTACCAGTGTCCGGTCATCCTCCTCACTGACCAGGGCCTCTCGGCCTCCAAGATTTCCATCCTTCCAGAAGAGATCAACCCGAGCATGGCCCCCCTCGAGCGGGGGGAAATTGCGAGGGAGCACGAGATTCCGCTGACGGTGGGAGAGGCGGGGACCCAGAACTCCATGTTTAAACGCTACTCGTTGACGGAGAGCGGCATCTCGCCGCGCAGTCTCCCCGGAACCCGTCGAGGAACCTACACCGCCAACAGCAATGAGCATGACGAGACGGGGCACACGACGGAGAACACTCAGATGCGGGTCAAGATGATGCTCAAGAGACTAGGCAAAGTCGCCGACATGGGTCACAAGAGGAGTCCCCCCGTCGAGGCGTTCGGGCCGACCGACGCCACACTCGACGTCTTTGGCATCGGCTCCGTCAGGGGGCCCGTCATTGAGGCGGTGGAGGCCCTCAATGCAGAGGGCTACAAGCTCCGGTTCATACAGCTCAAGATCCTCGCCCCCTTTCCCACGGCGTCCGTGCGTGAATTCCTCCAGGATGGGGAGCGGTTCGCCACTGTGGAACACAACGCAACGAACCAGCTTCAACGAGTGCTACGGGCTGAACTGGGCATTCCCCGGGAGCAGGTCAAGACCCTCCAAAAGTTCGATGGCACGCCCTTTAAGCCGCGGGAAGTGTACGAGGGCCTGAGGGAGATGGCCTAAGTGGCTGCAATCAAGGACTTCGCCCTGCACAGGCCGACCTGGTGTCCAGGCTGCGGTGACTTCGCCATCCTGAAAGCAATGCAGACCGCTCTCGTCAACCTCGGACTCGAACCTCATGATGTAGTCTTGGTGGGCGGCATAGGGTGTTCAGGCAAGATCACTGACTACTTCCGCTGCTACGGATTCCACGGCGTGCACGGTCGCATCCTTCCACTGGCCATGGGAGTCAAACTGGCGAACCGAGACCTGACGGTGATCGGGGCTGGAGGAGATGGGGACGGCTACAGTATTGGCGGCAACCACTTCCTGCATGCCATCCGTCGAAACGTGGACATCGCGTACATCGTCTTTGACAACCACGTCTATGGGCTGACCAAGGGGCAGTCCTCGCCCACGGCGGCCAGCGGTTACCGCGCCAAATCGGCGGCCTATGGGGTCGCAGAGCAACCGATGCGCCCCATCGGCACGGCCCTCGCCATGGGTGCGACTTTCATTGCCCAAGGATTCTCGGGGAACGTGAAGCAGCTCACACGACTCATCGAAGCTGCCGTGAAGCATCGGGGTTTCTCGCTGCTGAATGTCTTCACCCCCTGCGTGACCTACAACAGTGTCAACACCTACGAATTCTACCGGGAGAACATCGTCAACCTGGATGAGGATCCGGACTTCGATGCGACCGACAGGGGCCTAGCCATCGAAAAGGCCATGGACTTCTCCAAGGTGTACACAGGACTCATCTACCGCGAGGAGAAGCCATCGTATGACGAGCTGCTCCCCAACTACCCCAGCGTTCCCCTCACATCTTTGGACATCAGCAAGGAGAGGTCCGACTGGGATTCGGTCTTCTTGGAGGAGTTTGCCTAGTCCTCCAATATCCTGGTCATCCTCTCCGGACTCAGGAGTTCCTCCAGCTCCTCCTCTCCCAGGACGCCGTCCTCGAGGGCCACTTCCCTCACCGTCCGTCCCTCGGCGTAGGCCCGCTTGGCAATCTCCGCCGCCTTCTCGTATCCCAGTCGCGGTGAGAGGGCCGTTGCCATGGCGGTGCTCCACTCCACATAGGACATGCACCGCTTCCGGTCGGCGTCGATGCCTTTGACGCATCGTTCCGTGAAGGCCTGAACGCCTCGGGCCATAACCTCGATTGACTGAAGGAGGTTGTACGCGATGACCGGCATCATCACGTTGAGTTCTAGCTGGCCCGCCTGGGACGCGTACGTAATGGTTGCATCGTTCCCCATGACCTGAAAGGCCACCATATTGAGCATCTCGGCCATCACAGGGTTCACCTTTCCCGGCATGATGGACGAGCCAGGCTGTACAGGGGGAAGACGAATCTCGGCCAATCCGGCTCGAGGTCCCGAGCTGAGCAGCCGCAGGTCATTGGCGATCTTGGTGAGACTGACTGCCAGCGTCTTCAACGCCCCGCTCATCTCCACCGCGGCGTCGGTGTTTTGCATCGCCTCGAACCGATTGTGAGGACGATGGAAGCGGAGACCGGTCTGACGGATGATCTCGGCGATGGACAGATCTGGATACTCTGGATGAGCGTTCAGGCCGGTACCCACAGCCGTCCCACCGATGACGAGCTCCTGAAGAGCCTCGGAGGTCCTCGTGACCCTGCCAATGCCGTGCTCCACCATGCTGGCGTACCCCGAGAACTCCTGGCCCAAACGAATTGGCACGGCATCTTGGAGGTGTGTACGGCCTATCTTGACCACGTCATCGAACTCCTCCACCTTGTCTTGAAGCGCCTCCTGAAGGGCCTCCAGGGCGGGCAGCAGTTCTTCGTTGACCGCCTCGAGAGCGGCAACGTGCATCGCCACGTGAATCGTGTCGTTCGTGGACTGAGCCATGTTAACGTGATCGTTCGGGTGGACGGGGTCATAGGTGCCCAGTTTCCCGCCAAGAAGCTGGTTGGCCCTGTTGGCGATGACCTCGTTCGCGTTCATGTTCTGGGAGGTGCCTGCACCAGCCTGATACACGTCAACCACGAAGTGATCGTCGAGCTTGCCATCGATCACCTCTCGCGCAGCCTTCACGATAGCCTCAGCCATTTCCTTCTCCAACTGACCCACCTTCAGATTGGCCTTGGCCGCAGCCAGCTTGACGATGCCTTGGGCCTTGATGAAGCGCCTTTGGAGCCTCAGGCCACTCACGGGGAAGTTCTCAACAGCCCGCTGAGATTGAACACCCCAGTAGGCGTTTTTGGGGACCCGGATCTCTCCCAGGAAGTCCTTCTCGGTGCGAAAGTCCGCCATGTGAACCAATCGCGACAATGGTGCCGTGTTATATCAGGGCAGCGGGATTCCCGGGGCCTCCGGCCGCCCTACCCGGTCGATTCGACCCACTTCCCCTCCCCTTCCCATACTCTGATGGTGAAGGGGAAGGCGAGCTTCTCCTTCAGGCGACCGCCCAGCAACTCACAGATGTTCTCGACCGAGGGATACTCGAGGAAATCGTTGAGCGCCTTATGGTCGTATTCTCCCAATACGTCCTTCAGATTGGACTTGAGGTCAGCGAAGTCCAGGATCATGCCTCCCTGGGCTTCCCCTTCGATGATGACCTCAACCTTGTAGGTGTGACCGTGAAGGCTCCCGCATTTGGAGTGGCCCGGAAGGAAGTGGGCGCAGTCCATGAATTCCACGACGCCGAGTTTCAAAGGGTCATCCTCCCGCCCCGCATCATGCCACCCCTTTACTTAGGCGAAGCAGCAGTGGGTCCTCCAAGCCAGTCTGGTCGAAGGCCTTGGCCCTTTCCATGCAGGAATGACACTCGCCGCAGGGAGCTTCTTGGTCCAGGCTGCAGCTCCAGGTCTCCCCCAATGGCACCTCCAATTCCATGCCGAGGCGAACGACCTCGGCCTTGGATAGCCCTTGCAGCGGATTGACCACTTCAACGGGTACCTCCTCGGACGTCAGCAGGCTATTGTGGAGGAGTCTATTCAGTGCACCGAAGAACTCGGGGTTCGCGTCGGGGAAGGTCAGGGAATCGGCCCCGTTGTGGCCCCCCACGATCCACCGAGCCCCCGTGACCTCTGCGTGGTGGGCCGCTATGGAGTAGAAGATCAGGTTGCGAGCCGGGACGTACGTCAGGGGGGCTTCCCTGAGCGAGGGGTTCCCGGTTCCGTGCTTCAGAATGTCCTCCACCTCCATCATGAAGGGGAGGTCAACGGCGATCGTCCGCTCTTCGCAATCGCAGAGAGCCGTCAGAATCTTCACCGCCCGTCGTTCCTGCCTGGGACGGAGGTGATAGTCGAAGGTCAAGGGATACACTTCCCAGCCTTGCTGCAGAGACCAGACAAGCGACACCCCGGAGTCCAGGCCTCCAGACACCAGGACGATGGCCTTTTCCATAATACCGAATTCGTTTACCCTCCCCTCCTATTTCTAGGTTTCACAAACCCCAGCGAATCAAAACCGGAGGGCGTGAGTAGAGACCCTCTCCACTGGCCGGTGCCTAAAGCACTATGTCCATCGAGTCAAAAGGCGGGAAACGGCGAAGTGCACCAAGACCGACGTGGCGAAGGCTGGAAGGCTTGCCCCTGTCGGCAGAATGTTCCCGAACGCAATGGCGAGGTAGAGAATGAGGCCAGCCCCCCACGCGAGGATTGCGGGGAGTCTGAACCGCCATCCGGTCTCATAGAATTCCCCCACATCGTACCGCGTTCGACGGACCAGGAAGTAGTCGGAAATGAGGACACCCAGAAGTGGGATGAAGGCGCTGCCGATCAGCAGGAGGAAGTTCTCGTAGGCCAAGGCAGCGGCACCCTCCAGCCCACCAAGGGCGGTCAACCACCAGCCAACGAGGATGGCGGCGATCGCAATGATGACGATCAGGAAGCGCTGCCTGGCCTTCGGCAAGAAGTTCTGCAGACTGACAGCCGTGGAGTAGATGTTGGCGAAGGCGTTGTCCGTCTCGTCCACCAACAGGAAGAGGAGCGCCAGACCGCCGAGGGCGAGGGTCAGGAGCGCGCTGATGACGTTCCCCTGCCCCAGGATCACTATCATGGCGGCACCGAGGAGGTAGAACCAGGTATTGGACAGCGTGTAGCCAACAGCCGTTCCCGCAAAGGCGCCCTTCTCCCGCCTTGCGAAGCGGTTGTAGTCGGCAACCAATGGCCACCAGGAGATGGGCATGACGATAACGAGATCGAGGCCTAGCATGAACGTGGCAGCGCTGCTGGTAAATCCGCCCCAGGGGATGGAAGGCTGCAGGGTGAAGACCTGAATCGTCACCCAAGCCGTAGAGCCGATGACCAGCCAAACCGCGAACTTCTCCAACCACTGGCGGATGACCACAATCGGACCCCCGAGGGCGAGCAGAGCACAGAAGCCGGCGAAACCGGCCACCAAGGCATAGTTGGCCAGAGATCCCTGGCCCTGTTCAAGGAGAGAAGCAGCGGCCTCACCCATTACCATTACCTCGAAGGAGGCCCAGCCAACGAGTTGCAGGACATTCAGCGAAGTGGGTATGTAAGAGCCCGATCGGCCCACAACCGCTCGCAGGCTCACCATGGAGGGCACGCCGTATTTGCTGCCGATCACCCCAGCAGAGGCGAGCATTAAGCTCCCTATGATGGAGCCAAGCACGATCACGGTAAGGGCCTCCGTCAGGCTCATTCCCAGTCCGAAGTCCGTCCGTGTGAGGAGGGCCCCTGCTGCAAGGACCAGCAGGCCAATACCGAGACTGAACCAGAGGACCCCGAGATCCACACCTCGCAGACGGCGGAGTCTCTCCGGGACGGGCTCCGTACCCCACTCTGGCGGGAGCCGCAGGATCCCCCGCTCCTCGTCTCCCATACAAGCCCTAGATGGCGGGTCCCAATAATATTGTTCTGCACGGGGATGACGTGGGGGAACTGGCACGCGATCGTCCATCGGTAGCCTTATATTGGACGCGGCGAAGTGGGAGCGGGGTTCACGTGGAGTTTGACAACGAGGCGACCTTCTCGAGGGCCGCGAGGGATGGCCGTGTGGACGACTTTCACTCCAGATATGATGACGCGTTGGGCATGGTGAAGGAAGATTTCGGTCAGACCCATCCGTTATACGTCGGCGGGAAGGCGGTCTATTGCCAGGAGACCTTTGCAGACCGCAGTCCCTCCAACACCGACCTCCTCTTGGGGAGATTCCAGAAGGCGGGGAGGGAAGAGACCGCCAAGGCGGTGGAGGCAGCTCGAGAGGCCTTTCGCCAGTGGTCCGAAACGGACTGGAAGGAGAGAGTGCGCATCTTCCGCAAAGTCGCAGACGACCTCTCCCAACAGAAGTACGAGCTCTCCGCCCTCATGTCCCACGAGAACGGCAAGAATCGACTCGAGGCCATGGCTGACACCGATGAGGCCATCGACTTCCTGCGGTGGTACGGCTTTGAAATGGAACGCAACGACGGGTTCGATCAGGAAATGCGAAGATCCATCCCACAGGAGAGGACGAGAAGCGTCCTCCGGCCCTACGGGGTCTGGTCCGTGATTGCGCCCTTCAATTTCCCTCTCGCGATTACGTGCGGAATGACCACCGGAGCCGTTATCACGGGGAACACCGCCGTGCTGAAACCGGCGAGCGACACCCCCTTCATCGGTTTGCGATTTTTCGAAGCCCTGCAGCGGGCGGGTCTCCCGGATGGGGTCGTGAACTTCGTCACCGGGCCCGGATCGTCCATGGGAGCCGAGATGGTGGAGAATCCCGACGTCTCTGGTCTCGTGTTCACGGGCTCCAAGGCCGTGGGAGTCGCCTCCTTCAAGGCCACGACGAAGGACTTCGCGAAGCCGGTGATTACGGAGTTAGGCGGCAAGAATCCCGTGATCGTGACCGAGAGGGCAGACCTGGAAAAGGCCGTACCAGGAGTCGGGGGCGGCGCCTTCGGATACGGTGGCCAGAAGTGCAGCGCTAGCTCTCGAGTGTATGTCCACGGGGACATTAAGGACGAGTTCACCGAGCGACTCGTGGCATGGACGGAGGAGCTGAGGATAGGAGACCCGACGGAGCGAGACACCTACCTGGGGCCAATCATCAATGAGGGGTCCTACAACAACTATCAGGACTACGTGACTCAGGCTGCCAGAGACGGTGAAGTCCTGACAGGGGGCCACGTCATCCGGGAGGGTCCCCTGAGCAAGGGGTATTTCGTGGAGCCGACCATTGTGAATGGGTTACCCCGGGACCATCCGTTGTTCCAGAACGAACTCTTCGTGCCCATCGTTTGCGTCACACCCATTGGCGCCTTGGAGGAAGGCATCCGGTTGTCAAACGACTCCGAGTATGGGCTTTGTGCCGGCATCTTCACCGAAGATGAGTCTGAGAGGGACACTTTCTTCAGGGAAATCCAGGCGGGAGTGGCATACTGCAACAGGACGCAGGGAGCCACCACGGGGGCCGTCGTTGGCGCCCAGCCCTTCGGAGGCTGGAAGCACAGTGGGATATCGGGGAAGGGCGCTGGCGGCAGCTACTACCTGCAACAGTTCCTCAGAGAACAGAGTCGGACATACTACGTGTGATCGATACCCCTTCTCCGTGTGGACTCCCTCTTTGGGAGCCCCCATGGCTAGGACATCCCCTTCACCCTGTCCACCATTTCCGGGAGTCCACACAAGCAGACTTCCTCGTCCTCATACCTGTCGACGTACCGCCCTCCGAGAGTCTGGGCGTCTCCTTTGTGGCCCGCCGGCGTCCTGATACGATGCAGCCTGAACTCAAGAGCGTGTGCGGGTTCCTTTCGAGAGAAGCTCCGGACAAAGGCTAAATATCCGCTCCGACTAGCTCAGCCGAGTATCCACAGGGGGATTGGACATCTTCAAGCCCGATGAGAAGCGATACTGCGAGAACTGCGGCACAGAGAAGGTATACTTCATTCAACATGCCCACGGGAACTATCCCCTCTTGGATTACATGTGTCCCAAGTGCGACCTCGGAGAGGAGTAGCGCTATCATCAGGTGCGAGCCATGAAGGTGAAGGCCATTCAAGAGAGCGGCTACGTGCTCGGACGGTGCTCTGAGTGCAAGGAAGAGGAACTAGCCGTCCTGATGTTCGAAGACGACAGGCTTGGAGTGGAATGCATGGCCTGTGGCCACATCTTCGAGGTCGACGAGATCGAGTGGATTCAGTAGTCACCTTCGCCGAAAGACAGGGGGCGAACGGCGGCGTTCGCCACGTCAGCAGATGGCCTTTTTAGCGTGGCAAGCCTTCCATCCAACATGCCCTGGATTGGCGTCGTGGAACCTGAAGAGGCGACTGGGCAGCTGGCAGAGGTCTACGAAGACGTGGGCAGGAGGAGAGGAAATGTCGCCAACATCTACAAGATACACTCCCTCAACCCTCAAGCCCTGAAGGCCCACCTGGACTTCTACACTTCCATCCTCTACAGACAGGGGGGACTGAAGCGGGCGCAGAGAGAGATGATCGGGGTGGTGGTGTCCGCCCTGAACCAGTGCGACTACTGTGTCGTCCATCACTCGGAGGCCCTTGCCAGATATGAGAAATCCTCTGAGGTGCTCCGCAGGCTTCAGACGGACTACCGTAAGGCCCCTCTACCTGAGAAGGAGGCGAGGATGCTGGAATACTGTGCGAGGCTCACTCAGAGCCCCGATGCAATGCAGGAGAAGGACGTCCTGAGCCTGGTGGAGGCGGGATTTGAAGATTCCGAAATCTTGGACATCAACCTCATCGCAAGCTACTTCAACTTCGTGAACCGGGTCGTGCTGGGCCTCGACGTGGAGCTGGAAGTCAGAGAGGAGAGGAAGTACCGGTACTGATCTGTTTGCCCTTTGGGCCGATGTCGAAAAGGGGAAGCCGTCCCCTCCGGGTGGGAGGGATGATCGGTCTTGACGCGGAAAGCTTCTTAGCCATCCCGAAAGTTACCAATGCGAATGAAGGAAGTGGGGTTTGAGGACCTGAAGGGCGTCACCGTGTCGGACCGGAGATTTGACAAGGGCGCCCTGACTCTGATCCCTGCGGAAGGAGAGGAGATGGTCGTCGTGTGTGCATGCGGCCGGCATCACTGGCTCGTTACCACCTATAGAGAAGGCAAGACGACCTTCCTGAAGCTCGTGTGTCACTCTTGCCAGCGTCAGACCAAGCTTCCCTTTTCCGGCCCCTGAG
>JABAOD010005435.1_pt8 | contig 10628 bp, 13 predicted proteins | sample 7062151 | NCBI WGS metagenome assembly JABAOD01 (sample SAMN14538626, study PRJNA623070) | marine sediment metagenome | biome: marine biome [ENVO:00000428]; feature: marine pelagic biome [ENVO:01000023]; material: deep marine sediment [ENVO:00002113] | place: India: Gulf of Khambhat ...
GTGTCGGAGCCGCCACCCGCCGAACCGCCCGTGTCGGAGCCGCCACCCGCCGAACCGCCCGTGTCGGAGGTGCCGCCGGCCGAGCCCCCGGCCACCGATCCCCCTGATGCCCCGGTGCCGCCGACACCGTCCCCCTACATGCCCCAATCCGCCTTCATTCGATGATTCGAGCTGGCGTTAAGTGACGCCGGTTCTGTCCGACTGGAAGCACAACCGGGCGGGGGAGCCCGCAGCACAAGGAGGTGCGCGAGATGATTTCGGTGACGTTGCACGACGGTTCGACCGTCCTGCTCAACGTCGACCTCATCGAGTCCGTCGAGTACGGCCCCACCACCACCGTCACGCTCACCTCGGGCCGCCGCCTCTCCGTCGTCGACGATCCCCAGACCCTGATCGCTGCCATCCATGCGTCGCGCGCCGCTGTGCTCGCCTCCGTGGAGAGCGGCCCCCTCGCCGGCCCGAGCGCCGACGTGATCGAGCTCCATCCCGATCGGGAGGAACCCTCGTGACCACGATCATGGGCATCATCATTGCGATCCTGAGCATCATCATCGCCACGGTCATGGATGGGAACTCCTTCGGTGCGCTCATCGGCCCGTCGTCGCTGTTCCTCGTGGTCGTGGGGTCGATCGGCGCGTCGCTGTCGGGCTACCAGATGGCCGACATCAGCCGGATGCCCAAGGGCGTCATCATCTCGTTCACCGGCAAGGATCCGGACCCCGGTGCCGCCGTCGATCAGCTCATGCGATTCGCCGAGATCGCCCGCAAGGAGGGCGTGCTCGCCCTGGAGAGCCAGCTCGAGACGATCGAGGACGAGTTCATGAAGACCGGTCTCCAGGCCATCGTCGACGGCGTCGACGCCGAGGTCGTGCGGGACACGCTCGAGATCGAGCTCCAAGCGCTCGACGAGCGTCATCAGCCGATCATCGCCCTCATCAAGACGATGGGCGGCTACGCCCCGACCATGGGCATGATCGGGACGGTGGTCGGCCTCATCAACATGCTCGGCAACCTCTCCGATCCCTCACAGCTCGGCCTCGGCATGTCGGTGGCCCTGCTGACCACGCTCTACGGCGTCATCTTCGCCAACCTCGTGTTCCTGCCCGTTGCCGCGAAGCTTGCTCGCCTCCACGAGCTGGAGGTCTCCTATCGCGAGATCGTGCTCGACGGCATCCTCGCCATCCAATCCGGGTCCAGCCCGCGGGCCCTCGTCGAGCGGCTCGAGTCGTACCTCAGCCCGACACAGCGGCTGGGGCATCAGGAGCGGGCCAAGGGTGCCAAGGAGGCGGCCTGATGGCACGACGCCAGAAGAAGAAACCGCCCGAGGACAACGAGCTGAGATGGCTCACCACCTACGGTGACGTCGTCACCCTGCTGATGGCCTTCTTCGTCATGCTGTACGCGATCTCGCAGGTCGACGTGCAGAAGTTCCAGCTCTTCGTGAGCGGGCTCGCCGATCCCTTCGACAACAGCTCCGCGACGCAGGGCATCCTCGACGAGGGCAACGGCATCATCGGCCAGTCGAACGGAACCGAGCGCATCGGACAGGGACAGCTCTACGGCATCGGCGTGCTCGATGATCTCCCCGACACCGCCGACCCCGACCCCGACTCCGCGGAACTCGCCGAGGAGACCGCGCCGACCACGACGACCACGCTTGCACCCGGAGAGGTGCCGACCATCACGACCGAAGGCGACGTGGTCGGTGTGGCCGAGGACATCTACGAGGCACTGCGTGAGGCGGGCATCGAGGACATCGTCGACATCGCCCTCGACGAACGAGGTCTGTCGATCGCCATCGCCACCGACGACGTGCTCTTCTCCAGCGGGTCGGCTCGGTTCGGTGCCGAGGGGGAGGCGATCGTCGCCGCCCTCGCCCCGGTCATCGCCGGATTCACCAACCAGGTGCTGGTCGAAGGTCACACGGACGCGGTGCCCCTGAACCGGGGCGGCTACGACAACTGGAACCTGTCGACCGACCGCGCCCTCGCCGTGCTCAAGTTGCTCGCCGGTCTCGGCATCGATCCCGAGCGCCTCGCCGCGACCGGCTACGGAGAACACCAGCCCAGATCGGACAACCTCACGGTGGAGGGTCGCGCCGACAACCGCCGTGTCGAACTCGTCATCGTCATCGACCAGGAGACAGCAGACAATGGCATCGGATGAGACCCAGGAGACGAAGGGCGGCAGCAAGAAGAAGCTGCTGATGATCGGCGGCGGCGTGGCCGTACTCGCCGTGATCGGCTATCTCTTCCTCGGTGGCGGCGGAGGCGACCCCGAGGCCGCGGGAACGACGACGACCACCGCAGTGGTCGAAGGTGCCGTCATCGAGTCGGACGAGATGACCGTGAATCTGACCGACTCGTCCGTCCGCTACGCCAGGATCAAGGTCGGCCTCGTGCTGCCCGTCGATGGAGACAGCACGACGATCGGCGAGCGGATGCCGATCCTCAAGGACTCGATCCTCGGGGTCGTCGGTCGTTACGACGCAGCGACCCTGCTCGAACCGGACACTCTCGACGAGCTGCGGCAGCGTTTCACCGCCGAGGCCAACGAGGTCTGGACCGATGGCGAGGTGCTGCGGGTCGTCATCACGGAGCTGCTCGTCCAGTGATCCTACGAACCGCTCCGGAAATGGCGCCCGAGAACAGTCCTTGACTCGCAGTGACTAGTGCCGACGGGTTCCTCCGAATCGTTTGACCGGCCGCTCGTACGAGCGGAACGAACGGAGGTGACCGTTGAGCGCTTTGACGGGCGTCGCGGCAACTGAGGACTTCTACGAGGCACAGCAGGCGCTGGCCCTCTACGACTTCCGCAACCCCACCAAGCTCGGTCGCGAAAAGGTGCGCCGGCTGGAGTTGATGCACGAGACCTTCGAGCGTGCGATGTCGGCGCGTCTCGGCGGCCTGCTGCGAACGATGGTCCGGGTCGAAGCGCTGGCCGTGGATCAGATCACCTACGACGAATACGTGCGATCCATGCCGAATCCCACCGTGATCGCTCTCTTCGGCTTCGAAGATCGCGAGGGCCAATTCCTCGTCGAGATGAGCACCTCGACCGCCCTCACCCTCGTCGACCGGGTGCTCGGCGGGCTGGGCACACCCGGCATCGTCCGCCGACCCACCGAGGTCGAAACCGCCTTGATCGAGGACATCCTCGGCGTGGCGGAGAGCTGCATCGACGAGACGTTCGAGCCCGTCCTCCCGGTGCGCAGCGTGCTCAACGGCATCGAGTACAACCCGAACTTCGCCCAGGCCGCCAACGCTCCTGACATGACCGCCGTGATGTCGTTTGCGCTGTCGACGCTCGAAGGCCATCGCTTCGACGGCCTCATGACCATCTGTTACCCGTTCGCCGTCCTCGAGCCCGCATGGGAGGCCGTCGGCGACCTGGACGCCCGTCCCCTCGCCCTCGAAGCGGGCACCGGCGGGCCCCGCGTCGGCAATCGCATTCCCGGAGTCGAGATCGAGATGGCGGCCCGCCTCAAGCCGTCGCGGATCTCCACGGGAGAGTTCGCCCACCTCCAGCCCGGTGATGTGCTCCGGCTGGATCACCGGCTCGACGACAAGGTCGTCGGAGTCGTGCGGGGTCGCCCGATCCTGGAGGGACGCCTCGGGCAGAAGAACAACAACGTCGCCATCGAAGTCACGAACTGGAGTGAGGAATGAGCACCACCGATATCGACGCAATCTCCGCGCTGGCCTCGACGCTCGTGGAGACCGCCGTCGCCCACCTGAGGACGACGCTCGGGCCGGCCGTCGACGTCGGCGAGGCCACGGTCGGGGATGCACTGGATGCCGGCAAGCTGACCGGCGCCCGGCTCACCCGCTACGAGTTCGAAGGCCTTCCCGGCGCCATCGTTGCTGTGGCACAGGGCACCGGTGACGACGACACCGATGCCGCCGTCACCGAGGCGCTCGTGGCAGGCGCTCTGGCCGCCATTGCGGCCGGGACCGGAGCCGCGGGACAGCTGAGCGCATCGACATCGATCGAGGCCTCCGGCCTCGAGGGCTCACCCGCCGCAGTGATTTCGTGTGACCTGACGACGATCGAGGGATCGCCGATCGAGGTCGCCTGGGTCGTCGAGACCGCGCTCGGGAGTGCGTTGCAGAGTGGAGCACCGGTCGCTTCACGAGCACCCGCCCCGAGCGCGGCCCCGACACTTCCGGAGCTGGGCCACAGCCGCAGCCAGGGCGCAGCGCCGCGGCCGGGTATCGACGTCCTGGCAGATGTGCCGATGGACGTGACGGTGGAGCTCGGCCGCACCGTCATGCACGTGCGGGATCTCCTCGCGCTCGGTCCCGGCAGCGTCGTCGAGCTGGACAGGCTCGCCGGATCACCAGTCGATGTCCTCGTCAACGGCACGGCGGTGGCCACTGGCAACGTCGTCGTCGTGGACAACGAGCTGGCGGTCCGCATCATCGACATCGTCGAGCGCTGATTCGAGTGATGGTCATCGCCCAGGCCTCGAGCACCGATCTCGTGGGGAGCTACCTCCCTGCGCTGATCGTCGTGTTCGGCGCACCCCTGGGTCTCTGGCTGTGGCTGCGGCGTGGACGAACCGGTCGACACCAGCGACGGCTCCAGATCAGCGACAAGGTCGCACTCGGCAAGAACCAGTGGGCAGCCGTGCTCACCGTCGACGATCGCCGCTTTCTCATCGGCGCCGGCGAGTCCGGTCTCGGTCTCCTGTCGGAGCTCGAGCCGGTTCTCGCGACCGAGGCCGCAACAACCTCATCGGAGGACACGGACACGTCCTCCACACCAGCACACGCACACGAGCAGCCACGGATGGGCCTTGTGGAGCGTCTTCAGCACATGACCGTGCGAAGACCACACACCCATCGGAGGCCGTTCAGTGCAGCGCGTCGCTGAAGCCCTCGCCCTCACCTCGCTCGTCGTCGTCTTCACCGTCGTCCTCGGATCCGCCGCGCTCGCTCAGGAGGCGCCGCAACCCTCCGAGACCGATCCGACGGTCACCACGACGACGGCTGTGCCGCTCGTGGAGGTGCCCGAGGTCGAGGAGGTGCCCGACGTCACCATCTCGATCGACAGCGAGGCATCCGGGCTCAGCCAGACCGTCACCATCATCCTCTTGCTCACCGTGGCGGCGGTTGCCCCGGGGATCTTGCTGCTGACCACATCCTTCCCCCGGTTTGCCATCGTGCTCGGACTGACACGCAACGCCATCGGGATCCAGACCATCCCGCCATCGCAGGTGCTCATCGGTCTCTCGCTGATCCTGACCGTGTTCGTCATGGGCCCGGTCTTCGGTCAGGTGAACGAGCGCGCCCTGCAACCCCTCCTCAACAACGAGCTCAGCCAGGGCGATGCGCTCCAGGCGGCGTACGACCCGCTCCGTGAGTTCATGCTGGCCCAGACCAGGGAAGACGACCTGCGTCTCTTCCTCGACATGAGCGGGGCCGAGCAGCCCGCCACGCCGGACGACGTGCCCGCCACGACGCTGATCCCGGCGTTCGTCATCTCCGAGTTGCGGGCCGCCTTCATCATCGGGTTCGTGATCTTCGTGCCGTTCCTTGTGATCGACCTGGTCGTGTCGGCGATCCTCATGTCGATGGGGATGGTGATGCTGCCACCGGTCTTCATCTCGTTGCCGCTGAAGCTGCTCGTCTTCGTGCTCGTCGACGGCTGGGCCCTGATCATCGGGTCGGTCGTCCAATCCGTGAACGGTGTGACCTAGGGAGCCCTCATGACCGACAACCAAGTGATCGACATCGTCAGCGGAGCGTTCGAGATCGCCGCCAAGGTGGGCGGGCCGATCCTCATGGTGGCGCTGACGGTCGGCGTGGCGATCTCGCTCATCCAGACCGTCACGCAGATCCAGGAGATGACCCTGACCTTCGTGCCGAAACTGATCGGCGCCGGGCTCGTCGTCCTCGCCAGCGGACGCTGGATGCTGCGTGAGGTCGTGACCTGGATGGAGACCCTCTGGTCGATCATCCCGACCGTCGGATGAACGTCGGATGAACCTCGTCATCGACGCCGGTTGGGTGACCGGGATGCTCCTCGCCACGGTGCGGACCGGGAGCTTCATCATCGCCTCGCCAATCTTCGGCAGGGCCATCCCCGCCATCGGGCGCGTCGGCCTGGCCCTGGCCCTCGGCTTCGTCTTCGCGACCCCGACCGAGCCGGGCACGCTCCTCGACCTGCTCGGCTGGGCGTTCACCAACGGCGCGGTGGGACTCTTCCTCGGCTTCGTCACCGGCATCCTGTTCTGGCTGTTCTCGGTTGCCGGCGGGCTGATCGACTTCTCCTCCGCCCTGTCGTCCGCCTCGATCTTCGACCCCGTGACCCAGACTCAGAACCCCGTGTTCGGCCGCTTCTTCAACCTCATGGCCGTTGCGCTGTTCCTCGTCCTCGGCGGCGATCGGCTGCTCGTGTCAGGACTCGGTGTCTCGTTCGATGCCATCGGCATCACCGGCGCCATCGGCCTCGGGGGCGGGCTCGCCGACGTGTCGATCACCCTGCTGAGCCGCATGCTCATCGCCGCCATCGAGCTCGCCATGCCGGCGCTGGCGGCGCTCTTCATCACGGAGGTCGTCCTCGGCCTCGCCTCCCGGTTCGCCCCGCAGGCGAACGTCTTCCTCGTCGGTCTGCCCGCCAAGATCGTGGCTGCGTTCGCCAGCGTCGGTGCCGTGTTGCTCCTGGTGCCGGAGACGATGGACGGGCTGCTCGCCATCACCAGGGACAGCATCCGCGACGTCATCAATTCACTGGCGGGCTGATCGATCTCAGGACTTGCGAGACGGCGGATGCTCCATCTTCATGTAGACACCGCCCAATCGCAGCTCGTCGATCATCTGATCGATCCGCTTGGCCCGGGTCTCGGGCCGCTTCGCCCGGGCGATCCAGCCGAGGTAGTCGTTGCGCTGATAGAACGGGCGGGCCGCGTAGTCCGCGGCCACTCCCTCACGCTCGAGTCGCTGCTCGATGTCGGCAGGCATCGGATGCGTTGGGCGTCTCGCCATCCTTCGATGGTACGTGTCGAGCCCGCCGTCGCACGCCGCGAACTAGTTATCCGACACGACGCGCTGCCGACAGGAACAGCGGCCATGGACAGGCCACAGTGCGACAGCCGAAGGATTGGCACCACACGATGTGACCGGAGTCGGGTGTGGCCCAATCACAACAGAAGACCGAAAAGCCCACCGAACGGCGGAAACGCGAAGCCCGCCGTCGCGGCGACAATGCCAAGTCGCAGGAGATCGGTGTGGCCATCACCATGCTGACGGTCCTCGCCACGCTCCGTCTCGTCGCACCGAACATCGTCGATGTCGTCGCCGGCCGGACCCGGGCCATCTTCGCCGGTCTGTCGCCGCAGGGCTTCGACGCCCAGTTGGGATCCCACGCCCTGACCATGGCCGCAGCCACGCTTCTCCCCGTACTCGGTCTCACCGTCGGCCTCGGCATCGCAGGGGGCCTGCTCCAGGTCGGTTTCACCTTCGCCCCGGAGGCGATCAAGCCGAAGGTGTCCAATCTCTCGCTCAAGCGTGGGCTCAATCGCTTCAAGCCTTCGATGATGGGATGGGAGTTCGTGCGAACCGGCCTCAAGCTGGGCTTGCTCATCGCTCTCGTCTGGTCGCCCATCGGCACGTGGATCGACCATCTGGGACGGCCGCTCGGCCTCGCCGATGCCGTCGGGTTGGCCGGTGACCAGGTCTGGACGCTCGTCCTGCGGGCCACGGGTCTCGCAGTACTCATCGCCGCCGCCGACTTCGCAATGAACAAGTGGCGCAACGCCAAGCAACTCAAGCTGACCAAGCAGGAGCTCAAAGAGGAGATGAAGTCGACTGAGGGCGACCCCTTCGTCAAGGGGGCACGTCGCCGCCGCGCCCTGGAGCTCACCCGGAACCGCATGATCGCCGACGTGGCCCTCGCCGACGTGGTCATCACCAACCCGACCCACCTGGCGGTGGCACTCGCCTACGACCCCGCAGATCCGGCTCCAAGGGTCGTGGCCAAGGGCTCGAACCGGATCGCGGCCAAGATCCGCCGTGAGGCGTACCGCAACGGCATCACGGTGCTGGAGAACAAGCCACTGGCACGCTCGCTGTTCCGCAAGGTCCGCATCGGGCAGTTCGTGCCTGCGAGTCTGTTCGAGGCCGTTGCCACCATCCTCGCCGTCGCCTACCGCCGCAAGGCACGATTCGTCGGGAGCCGGGCATGAGACGACAGGGGATGCTCGTTCCTCTCGGCCTCATCGGCGTCACGATGATGATGGTCGTCCCCATCTCGCCCCGGGTTCTCGACCTGTTCCTGGCCACCAACATCACGATCTCGGTCCTCGTGCTGCTGTCGGTGATGCTGCTGACGGACAGCCTCGACCTGTCGGTCTTCCCCTCACTGCTGCTGATGACCACGCTGGGCCGGCTGGCACTCAACGTGTCGTCGACGAGATTGATCCTCACCGATGCCGACGCCGGCAAGGTCATCGACACGTTTGGCAGCTTCGTCATCGGCAGTTCGGTCGTCGTCGGCCTCGTGGTCTTCCTGATCCTGGTGGTCATCCAGTTCGTGGTCATCACCAACGGCGCCACGCGGGTGGCCGAGGTCGCGGCGCGGTTCACCCTCGACGCCATGCCCGGCAAGCAGATGGCGATCGACGCCGACCTCGACGCCGGCCTCATCGACGAGGAGCAGGCCCGGGAACTGCGAGTGCGAATCGGTAAAGAGGCTGATTTCTACGGAGCGATGGACGGTGCCTCGAAGTTCGTCAAGGGCGACGCCATCGCCGGCATCATCATCACGACGATCAACCTCATCGGCGGTCTGGCCATCGGACTGGGATCGATGGGCCTCTCCTTTGGCGAAGCCATCGACACCTACTCTCGACTGAGCGTCGGCGATGGTCTGGTCTCCCAGATCCCCGCGCTCTTGATCTCCATTGCCACCGGTCTCCTCGTGACCCGGGTCGGAACCGACGGCTCGATGGGATCCCAACTGGCCGCGCAGGTGTTTGGGAATCGCACGGCATTGCGCATCGGAGCGGCCGTGGTCTTCGGCATGGGCATGCTCCCGGGACTGCCGAAGATCCCATTCATCGTGCTCGCCGCGATCATCGCCTTCGCAAGCACTCGCCCAGAGAGGGCCGACGAGGCGGAACCCGACGTCGAGGAACTTCAGGTCTCTCTCAGCCCCGACGACCCCGAGGCACTGATCGAGCAGATCCGCGTCGAGCCGCTGGAGCTTCACCTCTCACATGACATTCTCGATCTCGTCGATCCGGCCCGAGGCGGAGACCTCTTGGATCGCGTCAAGGCTCTGAGACGGCAGATCGCCGACGAGTTGGGCGTGGTCATTCCTCTCCTCAGGGCCCGGGACGACGCCGCCCTCCCCATGTCGACATACCGCATCCTGCTCCGCGGGACCGAGGTGGGAAAGGGGACTGCACCCAGAGATCAGGTGCTGGCACTTCCCATGGGCGACGGGGACGACCTCGCCGCCATGGGCGGAACGGTCACCACAGAGCCGGTCTTCGGACTCCAGGCATATTGGGTCCCCGAGGGCGCAAGGGCATCCGCCGCCGCAACCGGAGCCACCGTGGTCGATCGTTCCTCAGCCATCGTCACCCACCTGGCCGAAGTCGTGCGGCGGAGTGCCAGCCAGCTGCTGAGTCGCCAGGACGTCCAGATGCTCCTCGAAGGGCTTCGCTATGACGAGCCGCTCCTCGCCAATGAAGTCGGTGGTGATCATCTGAGTCTCCCGCTCTTCCACGCAGTCCTCAGAGGCCTGCTCGACGACNNGGTGGTTGAGGCCGTATCGATCAAGGCCACCGAGAGCAAGGCGGTGGAACCACTCGTCACAGCCGCCAGGGTTGCACTCGGAGCCTCGATCGTGTCGAAGCTCGCACCGGCCGGCAAGCTCAGCGTCGTGACCCTCGATCCGGCGCTCGAGGCGGCGTACCACGAATCCCTTCGCGAGATCGACGGTGTCACCCATCTCGTGATCGACCCCATGCGCCTCGATCGGCTGCGCAACGACGCAGCCGGCGCCATCGCCGCCGCCGGCGGAGAGCCCATCGCCCTCGTGTGCAGCCAGGCTCTTCGGCGACCGCTGGCCCGCACCCTCGATTCTCTCGGCGTCGGCCTTCCGGTCATCGCCTATCCCGAACTTCCACCACATATCGAACTCACGCCGATAGGAGTGATTGAACATGGCGAACCAGCACACACCTGAGATCAGCGCCCCTGTCGTCATCGAGGCCGACACCGTCGAGGACGCCCTCGCCCGACTGACGAGCGAGATCGGACCGGACGCACGCATCGTCAGCGCAGAGCGGATCCGGAAGGGCGGCATCGCCGGTTTCTTCGCCCGCGAGGTCGTCGAACTGGTGGCGGAAGCGCCCGCAGGCGACGAACGGCGCGAGCATGTCGAAACTAACTCCACTGCCGCCGGGGTGGATTCGGCATTTGCACGCCTGCTGAACGACGCAGAGGAAGCGGACACGGTGGCAAGCGAGGGCATGGAACAGGACCACACCGACCAGTCCCACGGCGTTCGCTGGGACGCCGGACGTCTGATCGACCTCGGCATCCCCGACCGGATCGTCCAGACGGTCGCCGGACTCGACCCCTCCGATGACCTCGCCCACGTGAAGGCGCTGGCAG
>JABAOD010000856.1_pt2 | contig 10624 bp, 8 predicted proteins | sample 7062151 | NCBI WGS metagenome assembly JABAOD01 (sample SAMN14538626, study PRJNA623070) | marine sediment metagenome | biome: marine biome [ENVO:00000428]; feature: marine pelagic biome [ENVO:01000023]; material: deep marine sediment [ENVO:00002113] | place: India: Gulf of Khambhat ...
GTCCTGCGGATCGTCCGCTTCACGGCTCATGTGGTACGCGATGACCATCATCTCGTACTTCATGGTGTTGGCGCAGTCGCCGTCGAACGCGTACGACATGGCCATCGATCGGTGGATCCTGGCCTGGCCCGCGGGATCGGGTGTGGAATCCAGCATGGCCTGAAGAATCGCGCGGGCCTCGACCGTCTTCCCCTCCAGGTCCAACTGGTATGCCTGCCGCATCGGGCCGGACGGGCCCTGTCCCCCCTGCGCCAGTGCTGCGGACGCGGGAAGCCAGACGGCGACCATGGCTAGGGCCAAGGACGTGCCATAATGGAATCGCGCTGCGCTGCTCATCGTGATCTCCAGCAGGAAGTTGGCGAACATGCACTCTGCATCTGCAGCCAGCATGGCGCGAGGAACGCGGCGGTGCAAGGGGCACCCCAGGGCACCGTGGCATGATGCCATTGCGCTGGCCTCCCGCACCGGCGCGCCGTACGTTTGCCCCGTCACGCTGCATGGAGGTCGCGGTGCGTCTGATCATGCTTCCGCTCACGCTATTCGCGCTCGTCGCGTGCCAGGCCCAGCCGGCATCACGGTACGCCATCGTGGGGGCCACACTGCTGGATGGCACGGGCGCCGTGCCGGTCGAAGACGCCGTGGTGGTGGTAGGCGACGGGCAGATCCTGTGCGCGGGACCGCGCGGCGACTGCGCGGTGCCGAGCGATGCCGAGACGATCGACGCCACCGGAGCGTGGCTCACGCCCGGCCTGATCGACGCGCACGTGCACTTCAGTCAGACGGGATGGTACGACGGCCGCCCGGACGCCGTGGATGTTCGCGACCGCCACCCGTACCCCGAGGTCATCGCCGATCTCGAGGCCAACCCACAGCGGTTCTTCGATGCCTACCTCTGCTCGGGCGTGACGGCCGTGTTCGACGTCGGCGGATACCCGTGGACCTGGTCGCTGCGTCGCCGTTTCCAGGACGACCCCCACGCGCCGCGGATCGCCGCTGCCGGCCCCTTGCTCTCGACCGTGGACTTCTGGCTCAACCTGCCCGGGCAACAGCAGTTCATCTACATGGCGGACGAGGAGACGGTGCGCCAGGCGGTCCGGAGCCACGCCGCGTTCCAGACCGACGCGGTGAAGATCTGGTACATCATGCCGCCTCAACCGCCGGACACGGCCCGCGTGCAGCGGCTGGTGCGGGCCGCCGCCGACGAAGCGGCGGCGCGGGGACTGCGCCTGATCGTGCATGCGACGGGGTTGTGGGAGGCGAAGGACGCCGTCCTCGCGGGTGCCGACCTGCTTGTCCACAGCGTGTGGTCGGAGCCCGTGGACGACGAGTTCATCGGCCTGGCACGGGAGCGCGGCGTGGTGTACACGCCCACCAACACGGTGGTGGAGGGCTACTACCACGCCGCCGCTGGAACGGTGGATGGTTCGCTCTATCCCCTCGCGTGCGCGGACCAGCGATCGCGCGACCTCGTCGCGTCACCGCCACCACCGGATCGCACTCCCCAGCGCCGCGTGGGTGCCGACGCCGCACGGGCTATGGAGCGACGGATGGAGATCGGCCGGCAGAACGCCAAGCGGTTGCACGATGCCGGCGTCGCCGTCGCCGTGGGCACCGACGCCGGCAACCCGGGCACGCTGCACGGGCCGTCCATCTATCGGGAGATGGAGCAGCTGCAGCAGGCGGGACTCGCCCCGATGGACGTGCTGGTGGCGGCCACCAGGATCGGCGCCCGCGCGATGGGCCGCGAGGCTGAGTTGGGCACGATCGAGGAGGGAAAGGTGGCCGATCTCGTGCTGGTCGAAGCAGACCCCACCGCGGACATCGCCAACATGGGTCGGGTGCGGTGGGTGATGAAGGGGGGCGTGATCGTGCATGACTGACCGGCGAGGTTCGCTCGCACCATGAGGTCACGCGGGGCATACATACGCCGTCTGTCGATCACGCCGTTCGCGATCGTCATGTCGCTGTGGGCCTGCACGTCGGACGCCCCCGCCCCCTGGACCATCATGACCGTCAATGGCCCGATCGCGNNCACGCTCCCGCACGAGCACGTGCTGGTGGATTTCATCGGCGCCGAGTCGGTGAGCCCCGACCGCTACGATCAGGACACCGTCTTCCGGACCGTGCTGCCGTACCTGGAGCAGGCACGCGCACTCGGCGCAGAGACGTTCATCGATGCCACACCGGCGCACCTGGGGCGGGACCCGTTGCTGCTGAAGCGCCTGGCCGACGCCAGCGGCCTCAATCTGCTCGTGAGCACGGGCTACTACGGAGCGCGTGACGACCTGCATCTGCCGAGTCACGCGCTCACCGAGTCGGCGGATGCGCTGGCCGAACGCTGGATCCGCGAGTGGACCACGGGCATCGACGGCACCGGCATCAGACCCGGATTCATCAAGATCGGTCTGGATCCCGGTCCGCTGTCCGCCATCGACCGGAAGCTGATCGAGGCCGCGGCGCGCACGCACCTCGCGACAGGCCTCACGATCGCCGCGCACACGGGGCCGGCCGCCGGCGCCCTGGATCAACTCGCCGTGCTGGAGGCGGAAGGCGTAGACCCGAGCGCGTGGATCTGGGTCCACGCCCAGGCCGAAGCCGACTCCACGGCACACGTGCGCGCGGCACGGAGCGGCGCGTGGATTTCGTTCGACGGCCTGGCGCCGGACAACGTGGAGCGCTACGTGGCGCGACTCGCGTTCATGAAAGAAGAGCATCTGCTTCATCGTGTGCTCGTGTCGCACGACGCGGGCTGGTATCACGTGGGCGAGCCTGGCGGCGGCACGTTCCGCCGGTTCGACACGCTGTTTACCGCGTTACTTCCCGCGCTCAGGGCTGCCGGCTTCACGGACGAAGAGATTCACCAGCTGTCGGTCGTCAATCCCGCCGAGGCCTTTGCTGTCCGCGTTCGGGCGGGCGGCCGATAGTGCGCGGTGCGACTAGTGGACGATTCTGGTCAAGCGAGGCATACTTCGCGTCGATGACGAGACATCGGGACGGGACATGAACTGGAGACGAATCGTGAACGTGAGAACCATGAGTTGCGTTGTGACGGCGGCGTTGGTGGCTGTGGCCTGCGCGTCGGACGAGGCCGACCAGGCCGCCGAGCCCTGCGCGGGCGTCAACGTCCTGAGCGACGCCGACCGCGCGGCGGGTTGGACGCTGCTGTTCGACGGCGAGAGCATGGCAGGATGGCACGGCTACAATGGCGGCGCCCTCGAGTCGTGGACCATCGAGGACTGCGCCATGAAGTCGGTGGGGACCGAGGGCAACTACGGCAGCGACATGCGGACCGATCTGGTCACGGACCGCGAGTACACGAACTTCGAGTTGTCCCTCGACTGGAAGGCCACCACGGGTGCCAACAGCGGCATCATGTACGGTGTGATCGAGGATCCGAAGTACGACGCCGCCTGGAAGACGGGTCCCGAGTACCAGATCGTGGACGATGTCGGGTTCCCGGACCCGCTCGCGGAGTGGCACCGGACCGCGGCCAACTACGAGATGCACCCGGCCGCCGCGGACAAGCCCTTGAAGCCGGTGGGTGAGTGGAACACCAGCCGGATCGTGGTGCACGACAACCACGTGGAGCACTGGCTCAACGGCGTGAAGGTGGTGGAGTTCATGCGCTGGACCGACGACTGGGAGCAGCGCAAGAATGCCGGCAAGTGGAAGGACACGCCCGACTACGGTCGCGCCAAGACCGGCCACATCGTGATCCAGGACCACGGCAGCGTGCTCTGGTTCCGGAACGTGAAGCTTCGGGAACTCGAGTAAGGCGGTACGGCGGTAGGAGGCCGACGCGCCATCAACCGCCTGGCCGCCTGAACGCCTAACCGCATATCCGCCCAACCGCCTCCATGACGGCGTCGGTAATTGCACTCGATCTGGGTGGCACCAAGATCGCCGCCGCGGTGTTTTCGGCCCAGGGTGACCCCATGCATCGCGAGACCGTCGCCCTCGAAGGGCGGACCGGACCGGCGGTCGGCGCGCTGCTGGTGGAGCGGGTGAGCGCGCTGCGCGGTGCTGCCGAGCGGGACGGTGCGCCGGCCACTGGCGTGGGCATCGCGGTGCCGGGGATCTACCGCGCTGCCACCGGAACGGTGTGGGCGCCGAACATTCCAGGCTGGGATGACTACCGGCTGCTCGCGGAAGTGCGTGCGGCGGTGCCGGCCGGTACGACGGTCCGTATCGACAGCGACCGAGCCTGTGCGATCCTGGGTGAGGCCTGGCGCGGCGGCGCGGCGGGCGCGCGGAACGCCGTGTTCCTGGTGGTAGGCACCGGGATCGGTGCCGGCATCCTGGTGGACAGCCGCGTTGTGCGGGGCGCGGGCGACGCGGCGGGCGCGATCGGGTGGCTGGCGCTGGATCGACCGTACCGCGAGGGCTACCGAGCGGTGGGCTGCTTCGAATACCACGCCTCGGGCCCGGGCATCGCGGCCAAAGCGCGCCGCCTCGTCGCTGCCGACGACGCGTACGACGGCACGCTGCGCTCGAAGGCCGGTGCCCCGCTCACTGCACAGGATGTCTTCGCCGCGTACGACGACGGCGATGCCGTCGCGGAGTGCGTGCTGAACGACGCCGTGATCTACTGGGGCATGGCCGTCGCCAACCTGGTGAGCCTGTTCAACCCCGAGACGATCATCTTCGGCGGCGGCGTGTTCGGCCCGGCCGTGCAGTTCCTGGAGCGGATTCACGAGGAAGCGATGCGCTGGGCGCAACCCGTCTCGATCCGACACGTCACGCTGCAGGCTGCCAAACTGGGAGACGAAGCCGTGCTCTACGGCGCCGCGCGCCTTGCGCTCTCGGCGCACCTGGAACCCACCGCACGCCCGGACGCACAAACATGACCGCCTACCGGCATCGTCTGGTGTTCGCCGCCGCGTGCGCCGGGATGCTGCTGTTCGGGATTGCGCTCACCACGCTGGGCGCGGTGCTGCCGTCGATCATCCAGCGGCTGGGACTGGACCGCACCGAGGCGGGCTCGCTGCTGGCGCTGATGAGCCTGGGCATCCTGGCCGGCTCGGTGGTGTTCGGGCCGGTGGTGGACCGGCGCGGCTACAAGGGGATGCTCGCTCGCGGCCGCCGTGCTGATCGCGCTGGGTCTGGAGGGGATTGCCTTCGCGCCGTCGCAGGTGTTGCTGGGCGGGTCGGCGATCCTCATCGGGTTCGGTGGCGGGCTGATCAATGGCGGGACCAACGTGCTGGTCGCCGACATCAGTATCGAGGGCCGCGCGGCGGGGCTCGCCTACCTGGGCGTGTTCTTCGGCATCGGCGCCTTCGGCATGCCGCTCGTGCTGGGACTGCTGCGCGAGCGATTCGGCGACGCCGGGGTCGTGGCCGGGATCGGCGCACTCGTACTGCTCCTACTGGCCTATTATGCGGCGATCCGCTTCCCCGAGCCAAAGCAACCGCACGGATTCCCGCTCCGGGACGCGGCCAGGCTGCTTCATGATCCCGTCCTCGTGTTGCTCGGGGTCATCCTGTTCTTCGAGAGCGGCATGGAGATCACGGTAGGCGGGTGGACCGCGACGTATGTGAACGAAGAGCTGGCGCTCTCGCCGGAACGGGCGCTGTACCTGCTGTCGCTCTACTGGCTGGGCATGACGGGTGCGCGGCTGGTGTTGGGATGGCTGCTCACGCGCGTGTCGTCGACGGCGGTGCTGCTGACGTCGCTCGGCATCGCGCTGGCCGGCGCGCTGATCCTGATCGCCGCCCGGACCACGGTCGCCGCGGGGGTGGGGACCCTGCTCACCGGCATGGGATTCGCGGCGGTCTTTCCGGTCATCCTCGGCCATGTGGGCGATCGTCACGCGCAGATGTCGGGGACGGCATTCGGCGCGGTGCTGGTGATGGCGTTGTTGGGGGGAACGGCGCTGCCGTACCTGACCGGCGTGTTGGGCGACGCGTTCGGGCTCCGGGCGTCGCTCGCGATCGTGCCGGTGGGCCTGGCCTGTGTGGCTTCGACGTTCCTCGTCGCTCGGCTGAGGATGCGAACGCCGCCAACGGTGGCCGGGTGAGCCCCTCGCCGAGGAACGAACACCTCACGATTCCCGGGACACGGTGACGATGCTTGCGACGACCTGGCTCACGAATGCGCGCGACGTGATGGACCGCATCGAGAAAACGCAGCTGGACAACATCCGACGAGCCGCTGAGCTCATGGCCGACTCGATCGCCGTCGAGCGCTGGGTGCACACGTTCGGCTGCGGCCACGCGACGCTGCCGGTGGAGGAGATGTATCCGCGCATCGGCGGCTTCGTCGGCTTCCACCCGATGATCGAGCTGCCGCTCACGTACTTCACGCACATCACCGGCGAGATGGGGATTCACCAGTTCCTGTTCCTCGAGCGCGCCGAGGGGTTCGGCCGCGAGGTGATGAAGAGCTACGACTTCGATCCGCGGGACACGATGTGGATCTTCTCGCACTCGGGGCTCAACCCGGTGAACATCGACGTGGCGATGGAGGCCAAGGCCCGCGGACTGAAGTTGGTAGTGACGGGCTCCGAGGCCGCCTACCGAAACGAGCCGCCGCGGCACTCGTCCGGTGCGAAGCTGTTCGAGCTGGCCGACGTGGTGGTGGACACCTGCGTGCCGGCCGTCGACGCCTCGATTCCGCTCCGTGGCCACGTGGACAAGGTCGGCCCCGTCTCGACCATCGCGTTCACGGCCGCCGTGTGGATGGTCATCACGTCCGTGGCGGAGCGCTTGGTCGAGCGCGGCGTGAGGTTGTTCATCCATCCGTCGCACAACGTCCCCGGCGACACCACGGCGCGCGACCGGCTGGATGCGGCGCTCAGGGAGTACAAGCGGAGGATCGCCGGCGTGTAGGGGTTGGGCGACGGTCGGGAGGATGGTCGGTCGGTAGGGTGGCAAACGGGGACCGTGACCTGCCGACCAACCGCCTGACCGCCCAACCGACAGCCCCGCACGCCGGGTAACGCGCGGGGCTGAGATGAGAAAAACGGCCCGTCCAATTGGCAAGCTATCGCCAGAAGGCTGTTCCGGTGTAGGAAAAGGGGAACCAACCCGGTCCCCACTTCACGTGAAACCGAACGCCGTCGAGACCACCCGTCCCTCGGGCGATATAGGTCCCGTCACACGAGATGCCAAGCGGCTGGGAAGCATCGGGCTTACAATTGGTGGCCCACTGGCCCGAGATGGTCCCGGAGCGTCCGTTCCAGGTGACCTCGCCCTCAAAGGGCCCCGAAGCCACAAGGTGACTGAAGTCGCACCGCAGGTGCTGCTGCTCATTGAAGGTCACGGGACCCTCGATGCTGCCGCTGGAGTGCGTGAAGACGGGCGCATCCCAGAGATGGCACATACCTGAGGGCGTGGTGAACGCTCTTTCGGCCATTCCGGCGCCAACCAGATCGCTCGTCCCACTGATGAGCTCTTTGTTCATGCCAGCCCCCGCCGAAAACACTGGTGACACATCCGGTGCAGTGGGTTCCTGATCGGCGCACGCGACGAGCAGGAGCGGCAGCAGAGCCAAGGGTGCGTAACGCATGGGGCACCTCCATCGAAGTGAGTCAACGGGTGCAGTGTCGATGGGCCGGCGGTCTCGTCGTCGGTGGGCGTCCTGAGGGAGGGCGGACCGCTTGCGGCGGGGCCGTGGGAGGCCATCGGCAGGTTTGAATTCGGAGTCCTATACTAGGGCTCTCCGCCTGCACACCCAAGGACGGGAATTGTCCAGTTTGGATTGAAGCGGAATTCAATCGTTCGAGAAAAAAGGAGGACGACGCCTGTGTGAGGCAGTGTGGGGAGGAGAAGGCAATGCAGGTCAGGTGACGCAACCTCCGTAGCCACCCGGCCCCGTTACAACGCTGGAACGGCGCGAGCCCTGTATGGCCCTCGGCGATCGCCGAAGCGCCTAACCGCCTAGCTCGTAGACAAACCGGTACTGGCCGGACCCAACCTCGACGACCACTACCTCACCGTCCTGAAACGCCCGTGTGACCCCCTCAGCCGTGCCGACCGCGTTGCCGCTCTCCGTGACCTGACGGAGGGTGGCGTTGGGGAGGCGGACGGTCGCGTGCGTGTTGGGCGGGATCGTGATGTCGAGCCGAAAGCCTCCATCCACGAACTCCCACGCCGAGCTCGTCATGCCGTGCATCGTGTTGAGCGTGGCGCGCGCGCGCGTCAGACCACCGCCCGGTTGCGGCTGGACGAGAACGTGTTTGTAGCCCGGCTTATCTTGATCGATCTCGAGGCCCGCGACGACGCGGTAGAGCCACTCGCCGATGGCCCCGTAGGCGTAGTGGTTGAACGAGTTCATCCCGGCGTCCTGAAAGCTCCCGTCCGGCTTGATGCCGTCCCACCGTTCCCAGATCGTGGTCGCGCCCTTGGTGATCGGATAGAGCCAGGACGGATAGGTGTCCTGGTTGAGCAGGTCGTAGGCCACGTCGAGGTAGCCGTGGTCGCTCAGGCTCTGGGACAGCAGCGGGGTGCCGAGGAACCCGGTCGTGAGGTGATTCTCGAAGACACGCACGTCCTGCGCGAGGCGCCGGGCAGCTTCCGCCTCCTGGCCTTCCGGCATCAGTCCGAACGACAGCGCCAGCGCATAGGCCGTTTGCGTGTTCGACGCCATGCGGCCGTTGGCCGTGACGAATTCTTTCCGAAACGCTGCCTTGACATCGTCCAGGAGGGAGGCGTACTGCGCCGCGTCGTCCTCCTTGCCCAGGACCGACGCAATTCGCTGGAGCAGGCCGGTCGAGTGGGCGAAGTAGGCGGTGGCGATGAGATCCTTGTCCGTCGTCGCGCCGGGATAGTCCGAGCGGTCGGTGTTGTAGGCGAGCCAATCGCCGAAGTGGAAGTCACCGTCCCAGATGAGGTCGTCGCCCGCGCGGTTTCGCATGTAGCCGATCCAGGCTTGCATGCTCTCGTACTGGGTCTCGAGGATGCGGGTATCGCCGTAGCTGAGGTACATCGTCCAGGGAATGACCACGCCGGCATCGGCCCAGCCTGTGGCGCCGATGCCGGCCGGGGCACCGCGCGTGAGCACGTCCGGGATGACGAACGGGATGGCGCCGTTGGGTTTCTGGTCGGCGGCCAGATCGCCCAGCCACTTGGTGAAGAAGCCGGCCACGTCCATGTTGAACGCGGCGGTCCGGGCGAAGACCTGGGCGTCGCCGGTCCAGCCCAGGCGCTCGTCGCGCTGCGGGCAGTCGGTGGGCACGTCGAGGAAGTTGCCCTTCTGCCCCCAGACGATGTTGTGCTGCAGCTGGTTGATCGACGGGTTCGACGTCTCGAAGCTTCCGGTCGGCGTCATGTCGGAGTGGATGACGACGCCGGTGAGCGTCTCCATCGTGGGTGCGCCCGGCAGGCCGTCGACGGCGACGTACCGGAAGCCGTGGAACGTGAACCGTGGCTCGTAGACCTCTTCCTCACCTCCCTTGAGGGTGTACCGAACGGTCTGTTCGGCCTTGCGAAGATTGTCGATGTAGAAGTTCCCGTCTTGGTCGAGCACTTCGGCGTGGCGTAGCGTCACGGTGGTCCCGGCGGCGCCGCGCACCCGTAAGCGCACCCAGCCCACCATGTTCTGCCCCATGTCGAACACCGTCTCGCCGGCGGGTGTGTGCAGAATGGCGAGCGGCGTGATCTCTTCGACGGCACGCACCGGCGGACCGGCCGGCGCGATCAAGATGTCCATGGGATGATCGATGACACGCACGCCGTCCCACGCGCTGTCGTCGTAGCCGGCCTCGCTCCATCCGGGCTTCTCGAGCCGGGCGTCGTAGCGTTCGCCGTTGTAGAGATCGGCCATGCGAATCGGCCCGGTAGTGGCCTTCCACGAGGCATCGGAGCCGACCGTCTGCACTCGGCCGTCGGCATAGGTGATCTGGAGTTGGAGTAGGAGCGCCAGCCGCTCGCCGTACACGTTGCGGCGCATGTCCCAGGTCAGATACCCGCGGTACCATCCGTCGGCCAGCATCGCGCCGATGGCGTTGTCGCCCGAGCGCAGCAGGCTGGTCACGTCGTAGGTCTGGTATTGCAGTCGGGTGTCGTAGCTGGTCCAGCCGGGAGTGAACACCTGGTCACCCACGCGCCGGCCGTTGATTTCGACTTCGTAGAGGCCAAGGCTGGTGACGTAGGCACGCGCCGCCTGCAGCTCGCCATCCACTACGAACGTCGAGCGCAGCATCGGGGCCGGTTGTGGTGCCGTCACGTCTTCGTCCCAGGCCGGGCTGATCCACGACGCCTGCCAGTCCGACGCGTCGAGCAGGCCCATCTCCCAGAACGCCGGCGCGCTCCAGTCGGAGACCGCCCCGTCACCGTCCCAGACACGGACCTGCCAGTAGTAGCGCGTTCCGGAGGCGAGCGCCGGCCCCTCGTAGACGACGTGAATCGACCGGTCTGAATCGACGCGGCCCGTATCCCAGAGTGGACTCACTGCCAACGCCGCCTCGCTGGTTGCGACGCGGATCTGATACGCCATTTGCACCACGCCGCGCCCCTCGGCGACGAGCTGCCAACTCAAGCGCGGCTGCCGTACGTCGATGCCGAGTGGATCGACCTTGTACTCGCAGCGAAGATGTGTCAGGGATACCGCCGACCCATTCTCGGCGGCGAACGCGATGGCGTGCACCGCCGCCAGCAAGACCAGCATCCCGAGGTACCGCATCCA
>JABAOD010005436.1_pt1 | contig 10623 bp, 10 predicted proteins | sample 7062151 | NCBI WGS metagenome assembly JABAOD01 (sample SAMN14538626, study PRJNA623070) | marine sediment metagenome | biome: marine biome [ENVO:00000428]; feature: marine pelagic biome [ENVO:01000023]; material: deep marine sediment [ENVO:00002113] | place: India: Gulf of Khambhat ...
GTGCATGTTACTTCACCCAGCGAGCAGTACCTGCAATCTCCAGCCATTGTACTCCCTACGGGAGAGTCTCCGTTGACGCTGCAATTTTGGAATTGGCAAGAGATCGAGGATCGAGCTAGCGGTTGTTTCGACGGCGGTTTGTTGGAGATCTCGGTTGATGGTGGACCGTGGACGCCGGTTACGACGGGCCTCATTACCGACCCGTATGATGGGCTGATCTCAAGCAGTTTTGGCAACCCACGTGGTGGAGACCAGGCATGGTGCGGCGATCCACAGGATTGGATCAAATCGGTGGTGGAACTGGACGCCTATGCTGGATCGACGGTCGAATTCCGGTTTATCCTGGCGACCGATTCATCCGTCGGCCGGGAGGGTTGGTATCTTGATGATGTGTTCGTGCAAAGTTGTGTGCCATCGCCGGAGGGCGCGCTCGCGGTTTGGCCCGAGCAAATCGATGAAACGGTGGCGGTGAATGACGTTGTTACAACCACGCTCTCGATCAGCAACACCGGAAGTGCCGATCTGAATTGGACAATTGGTGAAGAGAGCACCTCGATGGCCGGCGGCAGCTCTACCCGGTCGGCTCCACCAGGCGGGGGGGCGCTTGCCGGGCAGGCCACCGTTGGAACCGTTTGTTCGCCGGCGGATCTTCCTTGGGTAAGCGTCTCCCCGTCAGCAGGAATAACCGGCTCAGGGATGAACACCCCTGTGGATGTGGTACTCGATACTGCCGGCCTGACGACGGGTACCTACACCGGGACCCTGTGCATCGAAAGTGACAGCTCTCTCACGCCACAGGCCAGAGTCCCATTGACGATGACGGTGGCAAACGATGCTGATCTGGAATTGACTGAGTGATACGCCGGACCCTGTTGACGTGAGTTCACCCCTGACATATACGCTCATCGTTACGAATACCGGCACCTGGGACGCGACCGGTGTCGTCCTCACGGACACCTTGCCTTCTGAAGTAGTCATTGATAGCGTCACGCCGAGCTCGGGGACCTGTTTTCAGGCCAGCGGACAGCTTATATGCGACTTGGGGGATCTCCTGAAAGATACTGGGAAGCTCGTGACCATCGTTGCAATTGCTCCGAGCGCGCCCGGCGCGATCATCAACACGGCGCAGGTAACGTCGAATGAATACGACGCCGACCCCACGGATAACTCTGCTACAGCCTTGACGAGAGTGGGTAGGATCACCTACCTCCCCTTGATTCCACAAGATTAGCGAGATCAACTGAGTGCGGAGCCTGTCCGGCCCCTTTGCGGTGGCTTTCCGGCTGGGCCGATCTTTGATTCTGGGTCCAAAATCTCAAAGGACACCTTGGAGAAAAATCGCTGGGGGTCCGTGTACCATCGGGAGGTTGTTGCGCTGGCGCGATCATGCGGCGACAAGGCTGGTGCCCAAAAAAAGGGGTGTTGGCGGACGGATTAAAGTATAATTACTGGCGCGTGCAAAGTATGAAGTATGATCGATTCACGGTTGAACTGGCCCTCTACGTACTTGCCGTCGCGGTTGCATTTGGCCTTCGATTACTCAATCTGGGTGAAGCGCCGTTATCTGATTTCGAAGCCGAATTGGCTCTCGCAGCGAGGCGTGTTGCATTGGGGGATAACACTGCGCTGGGAACACGGCCTGGCTATGTACTGCTGACGTCTGTTCTTTTTTTCCTCTTCGGAAGCACAAATTTTATCGCCAGATTTTGGCCGGCGGTCGTAGGAGCCTCGCTGGTCGGTTTGCCATATTTCTACAGACACCAGTTGGGGCGTATCGCGGCTGTTTTGTGCACTTTCGCTTTGGCCCTGGATCCAGGTTCCATCGCCTTGTCCCGGTTGGCGGGCAGTCCGCTGCTGGCAGTGGGCCTTGGGCTTTGGGCCGCTACAGCCTGGATCGACAATAAGCCGGTCATTGCCGGGGTTTGTGCCGGCTTGTGCCTGCTTTCTGGTCCTGCCGCCATCCCTGGAATCATCCTGGGTGCCGCATTGTGGGCGGCATATCTCAGCTTCGGTGACTCGATAGGGTTAGCGCCTGATGATTTGTCGCAAGCTGATGCCCCTTCAGTCGAACGCGCGAACGCGGTTCGAGCAGGGGTTATCGCAGCAGGGGGCACACTGATCCTTGCGGGTACGCTGTTTTTACGTTTTCCACAGGGTCTTGGTGCGCTCGCGAGCGCTTTTCCCGCCTATCTAGAAGGCTGGACAACGCCCTCGGGTGTCCCGTCCCTTCGTATGCTGTTTGCCGCCATTGCGTATAACCCCCTGGCCTTCTGTTTTGGCTTGATTGCAGGGGTAAGGGCCTGGCTGAAGCGGGATCCGATCGGCCGTATGCTTAGCCTTGCGTGGTTGACTGCGCTGCTCTTGGCGTTGGCATATCCCGGCCGCGTCATCGGGGATCTTGGATGGTCGATGATTCCGCTATTGGCTTTGATGGGTCAGGAGCTGGCCAGATATTTCAAATGGGATCCCCTGGATTGGTACGCTGGTGTGAGCCAGGCGCTCCTTGTCGTCGTGTTTTTATCGTTTATCTGGCTAAATTTAGCTGGGATCACCCGCCTGACGCCTGGAACACCCGAACGGACAGCTCGTCTCGGTTTGAACGCGGGGGCGATCGGGCTGGGTGCAATTGCCACGGTGATGATCGCATTGGGATGGTCCCGTGAGATCGCTTGGCGAGGCCTTTCTTGGGGGGTCCTCACCGGACTCGGTTTGTACATGTTGGCAACAGGTTGGGGTGTGGTCTCCGATCGGAATGGCCGGGCGCAAGAGCTATGGTACCCACAACCGGCAACGGTTCAGGAGGATCTCCTGCTTGAGACGGTCGGTGATTTGTCTGAATGGAATACCGGCCGCCGAGACGGAATTGAATTGGTGCTGGTTTCAGATGCACCCTCTCTCCAGTGGTCCCTTCGTCGGCTCCCCGGCGCTCGGGTAGCGGATCGGCTTTCGATAGACCAACTACCGCCTTTGGTCGTTACCAGAGACCGGGGGGAGCCACAACTTGCGGCCAGTTATCGGGGAACCGATTTTCTTTGGTCGGAGGAGCTCCTATGGACCGGATCCCTGCCCGAGGATCTGCTGAGGTGGTTGATTTTCCGGGATTCTTTGACGCAATCGGATTTCATAACGTTATGGGCACGAGCCGACCTGTTTCTTGACGGGTCCATCAACCAAAATTCAGGTATGGACCCCGGATCCGGGACCTGATCGCTGATGAGACCAAAAACGATTGCGATTGATGGTCCGGCAGCATCGGGAAAGTCAACCCTGGGGAAGAAACTGGCTGATTTCCTGGGCTATCTGTATTTCGATACCGGTGTGATGTATCGGGCCGTAGCATGGGCGGCGCTTGAGCGAGGTATCCCGCTCGACGACGAAGCTGCAGTAGGTTTACTGGCCCGCGAAATCCAGATTGACGTCCGCCCACCCTCGCGTGAGGACACTCGCAGTGCTGACGTTACCGTTGATGGAGCCGACATCACCTGGGCGATCCGCACGGCGGGAGTCGATTCGGGTGTTTCGATTGTGGCAGCCTACATGGAGGTAAGACAAGCATTGACCNNTGGTGGGACGCGATATCGGAACGGTGGTCCTTCCGGAGGCCGATCTGAAGATCTACCTGGATGCATCCGTAGAAGAGCGGGCCCGGCGCCGTTATTTAGAGTGTGAAGCACGAGGCGACAACGTGGATTACGAAGCGATACTGGAGTCGATGCGCGCACGAGATCATCTGGACAGTCATCGTGCCATTGCGCCCTTGCGTCCAGCGGAGGACGCCGTTATCCTGAACTCTGATAACCTGGAAGCCGAACAGGTCCTGGAAACCGCGAAGGAACTCGTGAAAAAGTTCGATGTCACGCTCAACTGAAGTCTATCGTGTATCTCTGAAAACGCGTCTCACAAGATGGGTTTTACGTTCATTCTTCCAAAACCTCATCCGGGTTATCTGTGCAGTTCGACTTGAGGGCTGGGAGAACATCCCTCAAACTGGGGCCTATATCGCTGCACATAATCATATTTCGCTGTACGAGCCGCCTATTTTGCTAGCCTTCTGGCCACAGCCCCTGGAGGCCATCGGTGCTTCCTACTTATGGGAGAAGGGTGGAGCGTACACGCTGGTGAGGTTGTATGGTACGATACCCGTGCACCGGGGCGAATATGACCGCAACTTAATCGAAAATATGCTGGCGATCCTCAGTGCCGGGCGACCACTGCTCATCGCGCCGGAGGGACAGCGCTCCCATGTGCCAGGGTTGCTAAAAGCATGGCCGGGAATAAGTTATGTCGTTGGGAAAGCCAAAGTTCCCGTGGTGCCCATCGGTGTTGTGGGAAGCACGTNNCGTCGGACTTATTGCAAAAGGCGGTCCGGGGGAAGCGTCCGCGACTGGAGATTCGTGTTGGATCGCCTTTTGAGTTACCACCCTTAAAAGGTCGCGGCATGGAGCGCCGGACCGCCCGCCAGAGAAATGCCGATCTGGTAATGGATAAGATCGCTGAGCTATTGCCCGGCGATTACCGAGGCGTTTATGCATGATCCCGGGTTCGGCGCGCCTGTTTCTGGCCGCTTGCCTATCCAGATCGATTCTGTCAGGCCTCTGCTGCACCTGGTTTTGGATCGCATCCAGATCTACTTGGATCATGACCGTACGTTCTGAAGGCAAAAGAGCCATATTAGGCGAATACCGTCATGAGGATTGGCGAAACAGACGCCGGTTCATTCGTTTTCTGTTGAACACGGCCGGACGGCTACTGATGAAAGTAGATAAGGTTGAGGGTATGGAGAACGTACCCCCTTTTGGGTCGGCCATCATCATGATTAATCATATCGGTTTTGTTGACCCGATTGTTGTTTTAAACGTCTTAGAACGGGACATCGTTCCATTGACGAAACGCGAGGTCTACCTGGATCCAATTATCGGTGTATTTCCAAAGATCTGGGGTGCGATTCCAGTGAAGCGCGGAGAAGTGGACCGCGACGCGCTGCGAAGGGCATTCGCTGTATTAGATGCTGGTGAAATCTTGCTGGTCGCGCCGGAAGGAACCCGGAATCCCCAATTGCAGCGGGGCAAGGAAGGAATTGCTTACATCGCAAGTCGGAGCGGAGCTCCAATCGTTCCCGCCACTCTCGAACACACGGAAGCCTTTCCAACTTTTTGGTTTGTAGCCCGTCCCAACGAGCCGGGCGCTCATGTTCGGTTTGGCAAACCGTTTCGCTTCCGGGTGGACACTGATCGACCCGATCGTGAGCTCATGCGGAAGATGACCGACGAAGCTCTGTATGTGCTTGCAGAAATGTTGCCGCTACACCGTCGCGGGGTATACGCAGACCTTTCAAAAGCGACTCGGGATACAATTGCGTGGATGTAATCTGATGAACATCCTGACCAGTTTGCTGGGTTCAACGCCCTATTTAGAATGGCCACGTCAGCTCGATGGGTGGCTGGGTGGCATTGCGCTTTTGGCGATCATTTCGTACCTGGTGTTTCGGTGGCGTGCCTATCGGCCCGCNNCGCGCTCATCCTTCTGGTCCCTGCTAGCCGCTTGCTTTTCGGTATCCGTTTGCCGCCCGGTCCGGCATTACCACCTCCCGGCTTGCCGATAGAACCGAAAGGGCCCGCCTTGATGGTCTTCGGTGCGGTGCCGTGGGCTTTGGCAGGTGGCTTGTTGGGACCGGTGGCTGGTGCCGCGCTAGGTTTTCTCTCCGGGTTACTCATGGGGCTGTGGGATACACACAGCCCGTTCACCGCGCTGGAGTATTCGCTTTTAGGAACCCTGTTCGGCGCAGCGATATACCAGCGCTATCGAACACCGTTTTACCGTCTCCTACGCCATCCGATCGCTGTCGTGATCCTCTTGTCGCTTGTCTATCCGATCCTCTTCGCTGTCGACATGCTGTGGCTGACGAGCGGTACCTTCGCAGCGCGGCTGGACTTTGCCATTATGCGCACGCCCTCGGCTGGACTTGCTCTGGCTGGAGAGCTCTTGATTGCGGGTATTTTCGCACAGGTAGTCCGTTTTGCCGGGCCAAATTGGTGGGGCGGGAGAGGGCGGCTAAAACCGTCCCCGACAGAAAGCAGCCTGGCCGCTCGATTTCAGTACGCCTTTGGGGCTTTGATCTTCGTGCTCGCAGCCATCCTGGTGGGTGGCATCTGGTACGTGGCCGGAAACGCGGCGCGCCAGATGCTCGAGCAGCGCATGGCGGATACGGCGCAGACGAGCGCTGAGACTATCCCTTTCTTCCTGGAAGCCGGTCAAAACCTGATCACACAGGTTGCCGCGGATCCAGGGCTGTATACATCCAGCGAAGATGAGCTGAAGGAAATTCTGGCCTCGCATCTGAGATCGATCCCGTATTTTCGGCAGCTGTATCTCTTGGATGCCGACGGCGTTCCGGTTACGGGATTTCCGATTGATGATTTCAACAATCTTTTTGCGACCCCGCAAGAACGCGTCGGATTTGACCTCGCGCGCCAGGGTGTGACCTTTCAATACTATACTGTTCCACCTCTCGAGGGGGAAGTCGCGGCGCAGATCTCTTTTATCGCCACCGTCTTAGACCCTGCGGATCGCCTCCAGGGAATCCTGGTGGGCCGTGCTGATCTTGCTTCGAATCCGTTTACTCGTCCGATTATTCGGAATCTGAACAGCCTGTCAAATCTTGGTGGGGAAGGCATGCTGGTTGACGAGGATGGGCGCATTTTATATCATCCATCGTCCACGTTTATCATGACGCTTTATACGGGCAGGAGCGCGGCTGATGCGCTTTTTTATGATGACACTGCCCCCGACGGAACACGGCGGTTGGTCTACTACCGACCTGTGATTGGCCGCGCCTGGGCGGTTGTGATGACCGTGCCCGCACAGCAAGCGCAACAACTGGCGCTGAATATCGCAGCACCCTTGCTGATCCTGTTAGCTGTGCTTTCGATCCTGGTCTTCGGCGGCATGAGGATTGCCCTCCAGGTGGTGACCGGCTCGCTCAGAACGCTTGGCGAGGGCGCCCGACGCATATCGCAGGATGATCTGGATTATCCGTTGGAGGTGGCCGGCGTTGACGAGATTGGCGAGCTGGGGGCGGCCTTCGAGAAGATGCGTGTTCGTCTGCAGGGCCGGCTTGAGGAGCTCAATCGTCTTCTGCTGGTAAGTCAAGGCGTGGCCGGAAGCCTGGAAATCGACACTGCCGTAAAGCCGATCTTGGAAGCTGGTCTTTCAACTGGCGCGGCCGCGGCATACCTTGTACTTGCACCCTCAGTCCTGCCGGAGCTGATTGAGCACCGTANNCCATGCGGAGATCATTCGACTTGCCGAGCAACAGGAAAAAGTTGTCTTGAGCAACCCGGTACGAGCTCGCTCCCTGAATTACGACCCAGAGAAACCTATTCCGCAAGCCCTGATCGCGATGGCTTTGCGCCACGAGAGCCAATTCTACGGTGTGTTTTGGCTGGCGCACGAGCAACCCCACCAGTTTTCAGATGAGGAGATCCGATTCCTTGCGACCGTTGCCGGTCAGGCCGCGCTGGCGGTCGCGAATACCAGGCTTTTCTTGAGCGCCGAAATCGGCAGACAGCGGCTTGAAGCCATTCTTGCTTCAACACCAGACCCCGTTTTGGTGACCGACCGTAAAAATCGTCTTCTGCTCGCGAACCCGGCAGCGCTAGAGGTTCTGCACGATGAGCTTCAGCCAGGTCAGGGATTGCCCATCGGGCAGGTCATCGCACAGAAACAGATTGTCGCTCTATTGGAGGCCTCAGAGGACGAACAAAGATCTGCCGAGATCGAGTTACCGGGTGATCGTTTTTATCACGCATCCGCGACCTCGGTGTTGGCTGAAGGACGGCGAGTCGGCCGGGTGTGCGTCTTGCAAGAAATCACCCAATTCAAGGAACTGGATGAGCTCAAATCGGAGTTTGTGGCGCTGGTCAGTCACGATCTTCGCCTACCGCTCACGCTGCTGCGCGGTTACGCAACCATGCTCCAGATGGTTGGTGATCTTAATGAGCAACAAACGGGTTATGTGGGCAAAATTCTAGCGAGCGTCGAGAAAATGTCTCGCCTGGTGAATAATTTGCTTGATTCGCGCCGGTTAGAAAGCTGGCGTGAGTTTGAAACTGGAGATGGTTCCGGTCGTTGATATGCTTGAACAGGTCACCGGCGATTTCCGATTGCAGGCCGCTCAAAAGCGCATCGGCCTGGATCTTGACATCCCGCCGCATACGACCAGAATGATCCAGGCGGATCTGGCGTTCCTGCAGCAGGCGCTGCAAAACCTGGTCGAGAACGCGATTAAATTTACTGAGCCTGGCGGCCAGGTGACCGTGCGTGTTCAGGAGCGAAACGAGCGTCTGGTTTTTGTTATCAGCGATACGGGCATCGGTATTGCCCCGGTCGATCAATTGCGCTTGTTTGAAAAGTTCTACCGCGGCGTGCGGCGGGAGGCGCGCTCGCAGCGGGGAAGCGGCCTCGGCTTGGCGATCGTTAAGTCCATCGCCGAGCGCCACGGCGGACGGACCTGGGTGGAGAGCCAGCTTGGCAAGGGCAGTCATTTTTACCTGGAAATCCCTATCAATCAGAGCGCAAACGACGGGAATCAGGCTGGCTTATCGGAATAGAGACCTTTCCAGAAGATTAGATATTCTTCTGGCGTGTGCCAATGCAAGCACACTCTTCACCCCTGGAGGTGTTGAAATCGATCAAAACTGAACAAGTTGTGTATTTAATACGAAAAGAACATATTTCATAATTGCAATTCCAGTTGTTGGTGGCTATAATTCTTAAATAGTCGAGCTAACGCAATTCCAAGGTAGGTTTTGGGGTATGGAAATGGTGCATCGTGTCCATTCCCCAAAAACTTCCAGAATTGTGTCGGTAATCTTTGTATTTCCTTGAACTAACTGGATCTACCAAAGGAGATCATCCTGGAAACACAACGCGTGACGAAAAACGTTGAGTCGAAGAACAAACGGGGTCCCGACCAGCATCTCCAGACCGGCGCTACCCTGGTCGAGCGTTATCTGATTCAGGAAACTGTGGGCGTGGGCGGCATGGGAGCGGTTTATCGTGCCCGGGATCTCCACTTTCCCAAAGTAGTAAAACTGGTCGCCGTCAAAGAGATGATCAACCAGGCACGCGATCCGCTCGTTCGCAAGACGATCGTCCAGAATTTTGAGCGGGAAGCAAACGTTCTCGCTACCCTTCACCACAGCTCTATTCCGCGTATCTACGATTATTTTTCGGAGGATGACCGATCTTATCTGGTTTTAGAGTTTATCAATGGCAAGGACCTTGAAACAGTTCTGAGTGAGACTGAGGATTTCCTGCCTGAAGAACAGGTGGTTACATGGGCGATCGAATTATGCGATGTGCTGCAATACCTGCATACACATAAGCCCGAGCCGGTGATCTTCAGGGATATGAAACCTTCAAATGTCATGATCAACACCCAGAACCATGTCATCCTGGTGGATTATGGTATTGCCAAACCCTTTCAAGCAGGCCAGAAGGGGACCATGATCGGCACCGAAGGCTATTCTCCGCCAGAACAGTATCGGGGCGAAGCCACCTTTTTGGCCGACATCTATGCCCTCGGAGCAACTCTCCATCATCTGTTGACCCGCCGGGATCCACGCCTTGAACCGCCCTTTTCCTTCTCGGAGCGCCCGATCCGTGAGATCAACCCCAACGTCAGCCTGGAACTGGAAACAGTCATCAGCACGGCTCTTCAATATAACCCTGAGGACCGGTTTAAATCCGCCGAAGCGATGAAGGAAGCCCTGTTGGGTGTGGCCCGCAAAACCGGCATCCTGAGCCGGATGTCCACCCCAACGGCCTCGATCCTGCAGTCAGGGAGCATCAAGCCGTTATGGATTTTCGAGTGCGAGGACGAGATCCGCGGCACTCCCACGTACTATAACGGCGTGTTGTTCGTGGGTTGTTACGATAATAACCTGTACTCAATTGATGCAGCCATGGAGAATTTCTGTGGAAGTACCCGTCAGAAGGCGGAATAGTCAGCCGGCCGGCTGTGATGGATGACAATGTTTATTTCGGCTCTGAGGACAATCGTGTACACGTCGTGTCCTCCCGCAACGGAAAGGTGATCTGGACCTATTTCACGGACGGCCCCATCCGCTCGTCGCCGCGTATTGCCGAAGGGCATGTGTTCATCGGTTCGGATGACGGTCACCTGCACGCCATCAACATGATGACCGGGCGACGCTCATGGCGCGTTGAAGCCGGGGCTCCGGTGCGATCGACGCCCTACGTCGATGGTGAGCTGGTGTATTTTGGTGCCGAGAGCGGTGATTTCATGTGTGTGGATTTTCGAGGGGATTTGAAGTGGCGCTTTCGGGCGAAACGCGCTGTCACCTCGTCCCCTGTCGTCGCGGATGGCGTTGTGTATTTTGGATCGCTGGACTGGACCCTTTACGCGATCGACGCAGAGATCGGTTTTGTGGTCTGGCGATTTCGTATGGGAAAGGGTTCCATCTCAACACCCGTTATCCTGGAAGATCTGCTCTTTACTGGGGCTGCAGATGGCTCGGTCTACTGTGTCAACGTGCACACTGGTAAGGAGGTCTGGAGGTATAGCACAGATCACCAGGTAACCGGTTCGCCGGTGATTTA